>Ga0265299_10000016_pt1 | contig 322118 bp, 291 predicted proteins | sample AusTroGonzalo_MG_4_FD_193485 | JGI IMG/M metagenome (GOLD analysis project Ga0265299, IMG submission 193485) | Bovine rumen microbial communities from tropical cattle in Woodstock, Queensland, Australia - Gonzalo_02 | ecosystem: Host-associated > Mammals > Digestive system > Stomach > Rumen ... | reverse complement strand
TCTTTAAAGGGTGAGGAGTATTCGAATCTTGACTTCAAGGATAATATATATATCACTGCCATTTACAATGGAAATAAGTTAGTGAGGGTATTTAAATCGTATAAGAAATAGATTTATTAGAACATATAAGTTTTCACGAATTTGAGGCGAGTTGCGATTCGGATGAATAAATATGACGCTTTACGTGAATTGTATGCGGATGATTATATCAAAGGAAAGAAGAAATGAATGACATTAAAAGTTCGATAATAATTTTGTTATGCGTGATAAATGTGTTATTGCTTTTCTATATTTCAATTTTGTGGAGTCAAAAAACGAATCTCCAAGAGAGTATGAACGAAATAGAAGAGGTGAATGAATTGAAAAGAAAGATTATCACGAAAGGAGATTTGCTTTCCTATAATTTGTTGTCGGAAAAAGATTTTCTGTGGGAAGATATGTTTATATGCGATATTATCATGGCAGATGTTTATCATCGTTCGTGGTGTTGTGAAAGTGTTAACTCGTCTCTGCAACATGTTTATGCTACTTATGGTTTGGAGATGAATCCTATGGCTTATGGTATGATGGAGGTTTGTTTGCTTCATGGTATGAATGAGGGACAAAGTTGTGATTCATTGGAGTTGACAAAATTTTATGAAAAGAAAGATGAAATATTGTCACGATATAATAGAATGAAAGGGAAATCACGTCAACTACAAGATACTTATGTACAAATATCAAAAGGATGTCGATTCCTTAAAGGCAAAATTGAAGATGTTAATGTAATAGATTCTTTGTATTGTTATAAGTATTCATATCGATGCGATGATACTATTTATTTTGGTATGACTTATAGTGAACTTGATAGACCTATAGGAGATTCATTGCGAATAGTTATATCTTCTGCTAATAAAAAATTGTCAATGGATGATGTCATGTACCAACTTTGTTACGATAATCAAAGTGTGATGAGTCATCCTTAAGGAAATGTTGTCATATCTTCCCCAAAAAACAACCATCGAAAAGAATATTTCCTAATAATTGATATATTTGTGAAAAAAGATATTCCGATGCTTGCCAGTTCTGTCACTGACAATGGCGAAGCTGTGCCCGATGGGGGGATACGGACCCTGATGGAAGAGGTTTTGATGGGGGATTCCCTTTTGCTGTTAGACAAAAACACGTTAAAACAAAATAAAGGCTATACAAGGAAGGTAAATTCATGAAAAATACAATTGGTGAGTTATCCGACGACATGGGCCAGCGCACCTTCACCCTCGCCGAGCAGCACCTCTACGGAGCCAGTCGTCTCGGCATGAGGAAAATGACTTGGCGGAAGGCGTTTACACTACGGAGTATAGATTATATGATGCGAGATTGGGACGATGGTCGAGTGTAGATCCTTATGCAAAGTTGTCTCCGTATGGATATTGTGCAGAGAGTCCAGTAAGTCTCATCGATCCTGATGGGCGTGATCTTAAAATATGGTTATTTTGTAGACATGATATCCTTAGGTGTTTTAACGTATGCTCCTTATTTGCCTAAATCGTCTAGAATACCATTCTTAAGAGTAGAACATGTTAGGACGCAAACACTTAATTCGGAAGTTGCTAAGATACCTATAATAGTTGGAAGAGGTTTTAAAAGTTTTAATGAATTCAAAAGGGTGATGGGGAGTGCTGGTTCAGGCTATGCATGGCTTCATATAGTGGAACAAACTCCGGCTAATTTGGCGAAGTTTGGACCGGATAGAATTCATAACACTGCTAATTTGATTAGATTGCCTCATGGGAAAGGGTCAATTCATGCGAAGGTTTCTGGATATTACTCTTCTAAACAGTTCTTTACACAAGGAAAAACAGTTAGAGAATGGCTTAGTCAATATGATTATGAATTTCAATATCAATTTGGTATAAATACATTGGAAAAATTTGGTTGGACAGTTAAATAATAGGGAAATGAAGAAAATAAAAAATACAAAGGAAGCTATCGATGTGTTTATTGACGCAGCTACTAAACATACTACAGCCACTTTAGAGGGTGATTATAAAACTTGCAATAAAAATTATGATAAGATGGCAAATGTGGTGGACTATTTAAAAAAGGAAAACGCATTATATGAATTAGAAGACTTGTTGAATAGTAAGAATGTTGGAGTGCGTACATGTGCTGCCGCATATTTGATTTCTGTAGATTCGGTGAGCAAGAAATGTCAAAGCGTGCTAAGTGAAATATCTCATACTGAGGGTATCGGTATACTTCAATTTAATGCTGAGATGGTATTAAAAGAATGGGAATGCGGACGTTTAAAACTGTAGGATATGTGTGACGTGTCAGTTTCTCTTGGGTGTATGGTATATAACTTCTCAAAAATTCCCCCCACTTGCTTGAAGGATAAATATATATATTTGACATTTTTGTTTTTTTTCATTTATTCTGCCAATGTATATCCAACGTTGCCGTGGGATATGCAGAAGGGAGAACGTATTGTGTTGCCAAATTGTTCTGTGAATAAAAAAGATACTATCAATGATGTCTTTATTGTTTATTTGAAGGACAGTATACAACTATATAAAGTTATATCCACCCAGGAGAAATTTATGAGTGCTTTAGAAGAGGATTCTACGTATGATGTTGTTTTGGAGGTAATTAAGGGTAGTGCCTTTGATTATGTTTCCTTGGGTGATTATACAATGTCATTTGTGGAGAGTGTGGATAGGTGTAGTATTGGAAAATATTTTACGACCGTCTCTCTTATAGATACAGTGGATTCGACACATTTTGTCCGTCATAAATATTTATACAGGTTTGTCCGAATAGGAAAATTTAATGACTGTGAAAATTGTGAAAGTAAGATTCGTCATAAAGGAATCAAAATGCTGAATACATCAAGGGAGACTATTAGTGAAATAGGTGTGCGGTATTTGACAGATTTATTATTGAAAGATAATGCTTTGTTTTCGGAATTCGAGGTGCAAATTGCTTATGATTATGCAATGCCTATTGAATATAAAACGGTTAGTAACCGACTTAGGGATTTTTACGAAAAAATATATCAAATAACATTGCCCGAAGGAGATTCGGATAGTGTGCGATATTACAATGAGTATTGTAAAATACCATTTTATAAAAGCAATAAGAGGATATCTCCATTTTCGAAAGATTGGAGTGTCGTTCAGAATAGGTGTGAATTGAGTGTCGGTATGTTGGTGTATTATATGGGTAATCTCAATATGTGTTTTACAATAACCAATTTTAAAAAGAATGAGTATATGGTTGGTGTCGTTATAATGGATTCGGAAGGTGGCTTGATTGATTATTATATTTCAGAAGAAGATCCAATGATTTCTATTGTTATGGGTGCTGATCGATTGTATAATATGGGATTGGTAATAAAAGATGGAGGAAGGAAAAAAGTGGTTATAGAGGATGGCTATGTTCTGAAACCAAGAAAATATAGAAATGGAAAAGAGAGGGAATAAAAGGGAAAGTGCTAAAAATATGTTGGAAAAGAAAGTGACCCTAATTCTACCCAAAGTACTTCTGTTGAAGGTCTGGGACGTGACCATTCGCATCCGGCCGGACAATGGGCTCAGCCACCTTCCTCATCAGACATAGCTAATGCAATTAATAGTAAAGGTGAATCTTTGATTTGTCATGTATGGGCGTTGGGAAATCAAACATTATATATATATGACAATACTGGTGTATTGGCATATATTCCATTTCGGTTTTATTTAAAAAACAAATAGCAATGAATATGACTATCGATGTAAAAAAATTATTGATTCTCATGACGTTTTTTCTGTTGTCGGGAGTTAATATGGTCTATGCGAAGAATTTATACAAGAATTTATACACTGAAGCATTCACTCACTTTTATGATGAGGTTTTATACAAATGTTATGGAAATGGTGACACAATCTGTATTAAGCAAGTGTTTGGCATAACGGATTTTTTCCCGAAAGAGATTAAAGGACATCCAATTAGGATAGTTAATGAGTTTGATTGTGAAAACATTCCTAAAAACAAACTCATGCAAGGTGTCGCTTACGATAGGATTGAGTCAGATAGTGGGACCATTTATAGGGAAAAGCATGTCTCCTACTATGTCCATCAGATATACTATATTTACCCAATGAGTATATCTTTTGTAAATGAAACTTTGAGGATTAGTGTGGAGATAAATGTTGCATTGTATTGGGAAGATGATAAAAGAGAAATGCGAGATCCTTATACGAATAATTCGTATTATGTTGATTTTATGTATAACAAAGAAGCAAATGACGTTGTGTACTGTGGAATGGGCGGTGGGGGATGTGCAGGTCCTGTGCCATGGATTTTTAGGTGACAATAATACTTCTTTTGATAGTGATAGTTGCCAATTTGAGAAATACCCCTTAATTTAGCAACTATGAAAAACAGCGGTGACGTGACCCGCACCGCAGGCAGTCAGAAACCACGCCACTTGTCACCCACTATGACTATGAGACAAGCATACAGAGAAAGAAAAAATATATAATTTTGTGAATTGTAATTTGACGTAGAGACAAGAAAAGACATTGTGTTTACAGTCTACACAAATGATAAGGTTAATTATAAAATTATAGGAATATGAAAACACTAAAAAATTTGATAATCATTCTGAGTGTTATGCTCCTTAGTGCTAATATATGTTGGGGACAGGATGTCCAGGTAGACCGTACGGATTCTATTTGGGGAGCGAATATGTTTTTGTCAGAAAATCAAGACTCTATAGTTGTTACCTTTTATACTTCTGCAGATTTAAAAGTGTATAATTCTATATCTATGGTGGTTTCAGGAACGAGGTACACTAGATATGTTGATACAGAATTATCAGAGCTTCACGTTACGGAACAAAAATTATTATATTCTTCTTATGTAACGTTTAAATTCGCTACAACTGAGAATATCCCGTTTGAATCGATAAGATATATTTCCTTTCAAATTCTTCATGATACAGAACGGGGAGAACAACCTATAGAGACGAATAGAATAGTTTATTATAGGGAACAAACATCATTGAATATGATTCATCCCGATGAAGGTCAATATGAAAAAAAGTATTTTTCTTTAAAGGGTGAGGAGTATTCGAATCTTGACTTCAAGGATAATATATATATCACTGCCATTTACAATGGAAATAAGTTAGTGAGGGTATTTAAATCGTATAAGAAATAGATTTATTAGAACATATTCCTCATAAAGGTGAAAAATGATGACACGAAAAATTTTTCATGTTATAATGAAACTAACAGTCATCGTTATGGTGTCTGTGATGCCCGTATTGTTGATTATCCTATTTGTATGGATAACCACATCGGATGCTTATGAATGGAATTATTCAGATCTTAGAAATGATGTGTATGAGTATCTTGCCGCCTCAGACAAGAGATTTGATTTGACAACGGATACTGAGTATGATAACTTTGAGAAACGATGGAAGTATTTGTACAATAACACTGATTCCCTCACTTTTGATAGTCTTTTGACAGCGATGCTTTCTTTCCGCACCCGATCGGGAGAATTGAAGGATGAAAGAATCATGGGTTGGATTCTTGACAGATGTCCCTCGTCAAAATATGATAATGTATTGGCTCTGAGAGACTCATTTCTAACGTTAAAACAAGATACCTCATGGTACGCAGGTCGATTGAATGATGTGGCATCCTTTGTCTCTTGCTTGAATACAAGTCTTTCTTATATGCAAGATTCTTTAATATGGAAAGGGAATGATGATAGTGCATATGACAGGAGGATATATTATTTGAATTGGTTTAGATATCAGGATGATGTTCAGAAATACGTGCGGAATTCGGATAGTAATCATTTGGGGAGTGTCCCAAGTTATTGCTATATGGTTCATAGTCTTGAATATCTAGAATATAAAACAGACTCAGTGAAAGTTGACAGTATGTTGATTGTATTGCTTAATTTCAGAGATAAAGATGGTGTTATTCAAGACAATGATATTCATCGAGCGGCTATTTCTCATATAATAAGTACGCGTAGGAGACATTTGTTACCCTATATCCAACAATTGAGGGATTCATTTGGCAGTTACCCGTCTGATATGGAAATTCCAATACAACCGTCAACAGATAATTTACAACAGGAAAAACTATAACATCATGAAACGTGCAATAATACTTATAGTCCTATTAGGATTAGGCTATTGCTTTTTATTGTGGAAAAATGCAAGCTCTGAGACGTGCGATGCGATGTGTGAAATGGTTTGTAGGGATGGCAGTAGCGCATGCTTTGTTACTTATACCGATGAGATCAAATCAGTGAGCAATGTGAAATACAACTATGTTATCGGTGAAAGATTCGCTACGGGGGAGGAATCTGAATCGTATAGAATGGGTAACAAAGCCAAATTTAAACTCAAAGTGACTTCTTTTCAGATAAAGAATCATATGATATTCCCTTTCCGTCTTTTTTTCATTAGCATAAAGAATGAAGATAGGCTCATTGGTATGAAATAAAAAGAATTTGTCATGAAGAAAAACGTTAAAAAGACAGTTTATCTACTGATATATCTCCTGACCTTCACCCCATACTTTTTCATATGGTGGTTGTTTGTTTTATTGAGCGAAGGCGAGATGAATCATGGCCCTAAGTTGTATTGTTCTTTCGTTCTATATGGAATATTGTTGACATCCATCATTTCTATAATTTCCTCTGACGGATGGAAAAGACGCAAGTCTTCATTAATCGTATTTGCCACCACTCTTATAAGTATAATTAATTTCATATTACCAAGCATTTTATTTTTCAAAGGCATAATAGCAACGCTTGTAGCCCTAAAATCATCTTTTATACTGGTTATTCTAGATTGTATTTATTACTTTCTGGCGAGAAAAATGATCGACAAATGAGGCGCAAGAAAGTTTGATTCAATTGGATGGGCGATTCCCTTGCCCCGCATAAGGTTTTCTGCAAACATTCATGAAAAAGTGTTTATTACAACATCAATTCGCATTCTTTTAATCCTAACTGAGGTCATGCTAAAATACTTGGGTGTGGGGCATGAGAAGGAAAATGACTTGGCGGAAGGGGTTTACACTACGGAGTATCGGTTGCTGGATACGAGGTTGGGTAGGTGGTTGAGTGTAGATCCGCTGGCTGAGAAAACATCTGTTATGAAACTTTCCGAATTAATAAAAACGATAGAAGATTATGGTACAGTTCAAGGCGGTATTTTTAAGAATGATTCTGGTTATTATGATCCTAAGTCTAATTAGTGGGTGTGGTAATCAGCAAAATAATATGCATCAAAAAGATGGTCAAGTTGAGAATGTTTTGCAGGAGGAGATGGAGGCTGTCGGTGACTCTTTTACCCTAAAAATGGATGAAGAGACATTCTGTAAGGAGGATGCCTGTCTTCTTTGGCTTAGTGATTCCGTAGCTGGTTGTTTTAAGGGGATGCGGGCGCCGGTGTTGAAAATAGAATCTGCGGATGGCACTAAAATTGCCAAAGGAATCTCTGGGGCATGTTCTGAACCCCCAAGTGATTGTGATTATTTCTATTACTATGATTATGATGAACGGGTTGTGCTGTCAGGCATGTATGACAGGTCAGGGAAATATCTCCATCTAATAAAAATCAATGAAAGATCACGCAAGGAACTGGAAGCATGCAAAAATTCTTTTGCATTGAAATTACAAGATTATGAAATCACATATAGTGATGAGTATTCTTATGCTCTTACACTAAGTGATTCTGTGGTTAGTTGTTTAAAAAAAATGAGGGTTCCGGTGTTGAAAATAGAATTTGCAGATGGCACTAAAATTGCCAAAGGAATGCATGTTGTCGCTTCTGGAATCCCAGATGGTTGTGACCTTGTCTATTTTTACGGTCCTAGTGATGAATGGATGATAAGAGATTCAATACTCTTTTTGAAAAAAAGCGATAGTTTTGGAAAGAATTGATAGAAATTGGTAAGGTATATATAGTACTGCCGAAGCTTAGAATCATTTGCCAAATTAAGGAATACCCCTTAATTAGACAACCATGAGTAGAAGATCAGTGTTGATGATACAAAAAATAGTTGCTGTTAAAAATATGAGAAGAAAATTGTTTTTACTAACATTGATAATTGTTCTGTCGGGGAATTCCGTAGATGCTAAGTCCTTCTTAGACTCTCTCGAAACGAGGGCTCAATTGCCATGTGACATACAAGAGTATGAGCAACTTAAACGACAAAGACTTTCGTCGAAGGCTGTGTCGGCGCAATTGCCACAACTGTTGGTCGCTCAAAAGCAGACGGAGTATTATTCCTTAGGAAAGGTCGTCACGGGAGAGTGTGTCCTACTGCTAATCGAACAGAGATTTGAAAACAATAGAGAGGGATATATCTGTAAGTTAGAGGGGAAGGGGAAAGTTGCCATTGTCTCTGAAATAATACACATAGTGGATAATTTCAGAAAGGTGTTCATGTTGGATGGTAGGAATATTATTGTGTCTCGAGTTGATACTGCAAATTTTTATAAAGAACATGACTATGTGTCGTGTGATCTTGCTACGGAATATTATGCCCTGCCAGATAGCTACCCTGCCAGTGAAACAAAAGAATATACGGAATTACCTAAAAACATACAAGGTTTAAAGGATGTAGAGTGGAGCAAGTTGTCAACTCAATATGTCAAAGAGAATCTTTTTCAGGTTCAAAACGAGGTGGATGGTAATCTTTATTATAATTATGAATATTTCGCTTATGGGTTGCCAAACGAAAACTGGCAAATGATATCGTATGGGTTTCTTATTGAAATGTATGACTATCTATGTTATAGGAGAGGAAATGAAAGATATCCAAGAATGTTGAATATAGGTACAACATCTGGCGATCTAATCGAACGACAATTTTTCATTGTCGGTTCAAAAATCTATATAATGTGGACACACTATGGTGAAGTTTCCCAAAATGTTGAGATATATGATTTGAGCGATGGTGAAATGAATCGATTATATGCTTCGTATGAATAATGTTTGGGATGGGAATCATTCATAAAATGACAGATAGTGTTCTAAAGAAAAAAGATATGAGAAGGAAATCATTTTTACTAACATTGATAATCGTTCTGCTCGGGAATACCGTAGCAGCTAAGTCCTTCTTAGACTCTCTCGAAACGAGGACTCAATTGCCATGTGACATACAAGAGTATCAGCAACTTAAACGACAGAAACTTTCAACCAAGGTCGTGTCGGAACGATTGCCGCAACTGTTTGCTACTCAAAAAGAGGCGGAGTATTATTCCTTGGGAAAGATCGTTACGAAAGACTGCGTTCTACTGCTAATAGAGCAGGAATATGCGTGCGAATATGATGAATGTGAAAGCAATAGAGAGGGATATATCTGTAAAATAGAGGGGAAGGGGAAAGGTGCTTTTGTCTCTGATATAATACATATAGTGGATAATTTCAGAAAAGTGTTCATATTAGATGGCAGAAAAATCATTGTGTCTCGAGTGGACACGATAGATTTTGGACGAAAATTGGATGGACTTGCCACGGAATATTATAACCTGCCAGATAGCTACCCTGCCAGTGAAACAAAAGAGTGTACGGGACTGCCTAAAAACCTACAAGAAATAAAAAATGTACAATGGAGAGAGTTGTCAACTCAATATGTCAAGGAGAATATTTTTCAGGTTCAAAACGAGTGGAATGGTAACCTCTTCGCTTATGAGTTGCCAAACGAAAATTGGCAAATGATATCACTGAGGGGGAATAACTATCTATGTTATAAGAAAGGAAATGAGAGATATCCAAAGATGCTGGAAATCAGTGATGAAATAGGCAAATCAATCAACCGACAATTCTTCATTGTCGGTTCGAAAATCTATATATTGCAGATGCGCATTTATGATGGAGAGGTTGCCCAGTGGGTTGAGATATATGATTTGAATGATGGTGAATTGAAACGGTTGTATTCCTCATTTAGATTTGGGGATAACTATGAGGATGGAGAATCGGATTTCATTTCGGACATGGAATTTCCGAAATGGTGACAGCTATTATTCCCAATGATTCCGTATTTGAAAAGATAATGGAAGAAAAGCCCCACAGAATGAAAATTGAATTATATGATGGTGGTTACAGCATAATCGAATGTTATGGCATCGCAAAAGCATCACCAGCCCCAGATGGTGTTATCTATTCCTGCCGTTACGAGGAGGAAGGCTTTGTATATAAAGGGGAGGCGGCCTACATATGGGTGGGTGGAAAGTGGATAAAATAAACAATAATTTATGAAAGTGAAGATGAAAAATAGCTATGTAAGGGCAGTCGCCTTATGTGTGTTGTTTTGTGTCAACTGCTTTGTATATGCAGAAGACCCTAACAGCTTAAAGGTGTACGATTGTGTAATCGTTCAAAAATTGGGATTCAACATTCCAAAGGGGTATGGCTTTTTGAAGGTGTCGCACCATGATACATTGTGTTATGTGGTCACCGCAGATTCCGCCAGATACGAAGGACTCTCGGTCGATTCTACCTATAGTTTTTTTGTGCGACAAATGAATACAACAGGAACGTCTATATTTGTGTGTGGAACTAAAGATGATCTGTCTCCTGTGGAAAGGGCTATGGAAAGTTGTGCGAACCTCCGTTATATTGATTTGGGTGAAAAAAGAAGGGTATCTTCTACTCAGATAGCTTCCCATAACCTATACGAACTATTGGTGATGGAGAGTCCGAATGTGAAGTCTAGGGAATTCCAACTCCCTCAAGGTATGAATGTAGAACCATCCATGTATGAAACGATGGAGGATAAGGCACTTGATTATTTTTACAGGTATGTATCGGAATTCGAAGAGTATTCGGAACGCTACATCGCAAAAGAAATGAAAAAGATGACCAAAAAGATGACCCAAAAGCAACGCATCAGCACCTTCATACATATTATGACATATTGTTCAAAAGAGAGTGGAAAGATTCTTAAAACACCGCTGAATGATGTATATATGAATGTGTATATTTGGAAATACAATAACAACCTGATAGATAGTGTTGCGGTGAATGATAGACTAACGTATAAACCAACGTATGAGAAAGTGGATTTGAAGTATAAATCGCCTCATAAAGGTAAAGGGAAAAGAATAATCAGTATCTGTGCCAATTGCCACTATAATAACATGAACCATGTTGAGGTGACAATCAGCAAGAAGAAAGAATTACAGACTTACATCATTGTTATGCGAGAGGACGGTTCGTTGTTTGATATTGTAAAAAAAGAGGATAGAATCTTAATCTTAAATTATTGTATTGAAATATGAAAAAACGAGCAAAGATGAAAAAACTTCTAAGCATTATAGTACTGATCATTCATTTGGCGATGTTAACATGGTCAATCTATTGGCTTTACATGTACAACTTTGGTGGAGTGTTGTTCTGTTTCATGGTCCCGAATTGGGTGTTGATCATGAATTCGATTCTCAACATAGCAGGAATTTATCTCTCCATACGCCTGTATAAAGAGAAAATCGATATAAAATTGTTTTTGATTCTGACGGTTCTGATATGGTTTATAGTGATATTGACATAGATTTGTATTACAATGGATATTCACTCTTTGTTAAAGAAAAAATGGTATATTTGGGGTTGTAAAACGCAATTCGAAAACAGATATGCTACTACCACAGAACCCACATCTCCCCATTTCCGCACTTGCAGGAATCTTCAATAACACTACTGCCACGTATAAGTTCTATTGGAAGAATAAGATAACTGATTAGAGTTCATTCTGCCATGAATTTGATTTCTCCTTTCTGAAAAGTTTGTTTATATTTGTAAATTCATATGATTTAATTTTTAGAAAAATTTTATGTCTTTATATACAAGGCAAAATGCAATAAAATTCACCTTCTCAGGTCACGAGTCGTTCCCATGTAAGACGTTGTGGCTAAAGAAAGGTTATGAGTACATAAAAGCTAGTAGAGATTTCAATTCTTCCGACGCTGTTATTCATTTAGGAGTCGGGAAAAATATGGTATCATCTATTCGATATTGGTATAAAGCATTTGGACTGAACAAAGATGCAGAAACGAGTTGGATTGCTGATTACATTTTCGATTCAGAGAATGGGAAAGACCCCTTTGTGGAGGATATAGGAACACTTTGGTTGCTGCATTTTTTACTCATATACACAGGAGAAGCTACCTTGTATAATCTTTTTTTTGTTGAGTTCCATAAAGAACGTCATGAATTTGATCGAATGCAAATTTCATCATTTATAAAACGCAAAATGGTGGAAGCGAGCAAGGATAGTCTTTTTAATGAAAACACAATAAAAAAAGATATTGGTGTTCTTTTGCAGAACTATTGTCTACCTCGCGATCCACAATCGAACGAAGAATTTTCGACGTTGTTAATGGACTTGGATTTGTTAAGACAAATGGACAAACGAGATAATGGCAATAGTCGTGAGAATAGTAATCGTGAGAAATATTTTTTTAATGTTGAGGGAAAACGCCAAGTGGTGCCTGAAATGTTTTTATTTGCCATACTTATGGTAAAAGATAAAACGGACAACAGTATTTCTTATGACTTGTTGTATGAAATTGGATTAATATTTTGCATGAGCAATTTGGAAGTTATTGATATGCTAAAGTTATTGGCAAGCAAATATTCCGATTCGTTGGCATATAGTGACGTTGCAGGTATTAGGCAACTGCAAATCACGAAACATATGGATGCAAAACAAGTACTTGATATGTATTATGAATAAAGGATTTAGCTTGTCGGCAAATATAGAAAACGGTTTCCCATCGGATGTTCAATACATTGTAACACCCAATGGTCGAAAGACTGTACAAAATATCGTTGATGATTATCATTCTGGCATTCATTCGTTCACAATCATAGGTACATATGGAACCGGAAAGTCATCTTTTCTATTAGCATTAGAAGCCGACCTTAATAAAAACAGCAAGCAAAAAAGACTGCTGAATCCTCAAGACTTGTCAAAAGCAACAGAGTATGAAATAATAAACATCGTCGGTGATTACGCAGAGTTGTCAACTTTGTTGGGTAAGAAGTTGGAGGTTGACAATTATTCTTCAAGTGTCCTTGACGAATTGAAGACATACTACAATAAACTGAAAAGCAAAAATAAATTCTTGTTGATTGTAATTGATGAGTTTGGGAAAGTGTTGGAGCATGCTGCAAAAAATAATCCAGAACGAGAATTATATTTTCTTCAGAAGTTTGCTGAGTTTGTTAATTTGCCAACACGAAATATATTGTTATTGACTACTTTGCATCAAAACTTTGGTTCCTATGCCAGAAATTTGACAGAGACTCAAAAAAACGAATGGGTAAAAGTAAAAGGAAGATTTAAGGAGATTACTTTTGTTGAGCCGGTGGAGCAGTTGCTGTATTTGGCTTCGAAACAATTTCATGGAGGAGAAAAAGAGAATGTTGGGAACAATGTAGATTTGATATACAAACTTGCGGAGGAAACAAAATTTGTGTCAAATGCCTTTTCCATTGAAACAGCTCGAACATTATATCCGCTCGATTCATTTTCTGCATATGCTATTACTTCCGCTATACAAAGATATGGACAGAATGAGCGGTCACTCTTTTCATTTCTTGCTTCAAAAGGGACGAATTCATTGGCCGAGTTTCGACCAGGCGCAAATTCAACCTATAATTTGGCAAATGTTTACGACTATATCATTTCCAACTTCTATTCTTATTTACAGGAAGCCAATATGGACTCTATGAGTTGGAGCTCAATACAGGGTTCCATCGAAAGAGTTGATGGAGTTGATTGGGACAATTCAGATCAACTGTCTGATGCTATAAAGATTGTGAAAGCTATTGGCTTGTTGAATTTGTTTGGAATTGCTACTTTTTCGATGGACAAAGAACAAATGGCTTCTTATGCCCATTATGCAATGAACATCCCTGAATCTGAACAGATTATTCATAAACTGATTAAATATAAAATCATACGATTTGCAGAATACAAACAGAGACTGTTGCTTTTTGAAGGAACCGATATTGATTTGGAATTTGAGATTCAAAAAGCGGGCACTCAAGTGCCAAGACCTGTTATATTTATCGATGACTTGCGTAAGTTTATTAATAAACGCATTTTACCTGTTAAAGCTCACTATTTCCACAAAGGAACCCCACGTTATTTTGAATATGAAATTCGTGAAGAGGCAGTTGATATGACACCTTCGGGCGATACAGATGGATACATTGAATTGATTTTCTCCACAAATGGAAATGCGTCAAGTGATGTTATGAAGATAAGTGCAGACACTGAACATGCTGTTATATATGCATTATTTGACAATACAGATAATATCATTGACCATCTTCACAACATCGAAAAATACGAATATATTCTTAATAAAGTGCTGATTGACAAGGATGCTGATCGTGTTGCTTATAATGAAATTGTAAAGTTGAAAGAGTATGAAGAATCTCTTTTAAACAAGGAAATATCAGACAGTTTGTTTGAATACAAGAATCGTGTGACGTGGTATTTCGAAGGGGAAAAGCGAAAGGTGGCATCCCATAAGGATTTCAACAAACTACTTTCTGACGTATGTGATAAAGTATATGTTTCTGCCCCTGTGATGAACAACGAGTTGTTTAATCGTCACAAGTTGAGTGGAGCCATTTCTACCGCTCGCAAAAATTATTTGGCTGCACTTGTGGATCATTGGAGCGAAGAAGATTTAGGCTTTGAGAAAGATAAATTTCCACCTGAAAAAACAATCTATTGTTCACTACTTAAGAATACAGGGTTACATACAGGAAACGGATTTGCGGATGCTCCAACAAAAGATATTTTGAATCTCTGGGATGAAAGCATACATTTTTTGCAAAGTACTACAGGAAGACAACGGCGTATTTCCGAACTAATAAAAAAGTTAAGCAACCAGCCATTCAAAATGAAGCAAGGGTTTCTCGATTTTTGGATTCCTACGTTCCTTTTCATTAAAAGGCAGGATTTTGCTTTGTATGATGTAAACAGTGGTGCATACATTCCCAATGTTGACATGCTCTTTTTTGACTTGCTACAAAAGCATCCTGCAGACTATGCAGTAAAGGCTTTTGAAGTAGATGGAGTAAAACTTGATTTCTTCAATCAATATCGTCGATTTGTTAATTTGGGTGATGAGTTCAATATTACAACGCAGAATTTTATTGAGACGATTAAACCATTTCTTTTCTTTTATAAGAAGCTGAACGATTATACCAAACATACTCGCAAATTCACCCATAAATCCACCATGCGGTTTCGTGATGTGCTTGCCACTGCAAAAGATCCAGAAAAAGCATTCTTCGAGGATTTGCCAGAGGCTTTAGGTTTTACAAAAAAACTCAATCAGAATACTGATATAGAAGAATATGGGAATGTCATTCAAAAGGCGATACGAGAACTTCGATCTTGCTATTCGCAATTGATTGATCGTATAGAAATGCGTCTTGTAGATGGCTTAGGATTGTCGTCTGCTGATTATACCGAGTATGTAGGAGAAATCAGGCAACGTCTTTCGAATCTGAAAATACATCTGTTGACGGTCAAACAGAAAGAGTTTTATCATCATGTGATGGCTGAATATGATAATCGTACGCTTTGGTATCAATCTATCTGTTATCCTATATTGGAACATAAATTGGAATCATTGCGAGACGAAGAAGAAGACAAATTGGTCGATGATCTGATATTTTTATTCCGTGAGTGTGAGAAGTATGCAGATATTTCAGTAAAAACAATCTCTGACACAGATATTGCATATTCGTTTGATATGGTAACAAATACAGGATCTAATATTAGGACTCAAACCTATATTCTTTCTGAGAAGGACAAAAACAAAGCATTAGAATTGGAAGGAGAAATCAATAATATCCTTTCAAAATATAATCACAACAATGTAGCAGTGTGTACATTGTTGGAAGTACTGAAAAAAAAGATGAACAATGAGCAATAGAAATGTCAGACATATATTAGGAATTTCAGGAGGTAAAGATAGTGCAGCACTTTCCATCTATCTGAAGCAGAAGTATCCAAATTTGAAAATTGAATATTACAATTCGGACACAGGATGTGAATTGGTAGAAACAGAAGACCTAATCAACCGTCTTGAAACTTATTTGGGGGAAATCGTCAGATTGCGAGCAGACTGCTTAGAGCAAACGCCATTCCATCACTTTTTGAAAGCAATGGGAGGATTCCTGCCTTCTCCACAAGCTCGTTGGTGTACGCAAAAAATGAAATTGGCTGAGTTTGAGAAATATGTGGGAGATGATTTGGCTATCTCTTATGTTGGTATTCGTGGAGACGAGGATAGAGATGGGTATATTTCATCTAAGCCTAACATTCAAGCGGTATTCCCGTTTAGAAAAAACATTTGGAGTTTAGATGTCATAAACAAAGTATTACACAACGAAAATTTGGAACAGTTTGTGTCATTATATGATTTACTATGTCCCAATAATTCTATGAAGGATGAAATCATGGAAACTGTTTCAACTCAAATATCAAAGCAATTCTACTATTCGAAAAAGTTAAATACTCTATTGGATTACGATATTAAGCTGTTTAATAAAGTCGTATTTGCATTCTTGAAAACTACTGATTATCCAGTTGGAAAGTTGGATGAATTCCCATTACTAGACAATACAGATGTTTTGGTAAAAGAGGATATTTTCCGTTTGCTTCGCGAAAGTGGTGTAGGTGTTCCTGCATACTATGAAGAGATACCTTTTGAAGTAGACGGAAAGAAAGGCACTTATTGTCGTAGTCGCTCTGGTTGTTACTTTTGTTTTTTTCAACAAAAAATTGAATGGATTTGGCTTTATGAGCAACATCCAGATTTATATGCGAAAGCAATGGAATTTGAAAAAGACGGATATACTTGGAATCAAAACGAAAGTTTGGCGGAATTGTGCAGGCCGGAAAGAGTTCGTCAAATCAAACTTGATATAATCAAGCGTCAAGAGGAGAACCGCAAGCAAAGCAAAGGATCAACTCTTGTTGATGTTTTGGGAGATGAAATAATGTGTGCTAATTGTTTTATATAATAGAATATGGCAGAGCAAGAAATCATAGAAGAAGTTGGTTTTACTGTTGATTCGGGGCTTATCAATCGTTTAGGCATAGAATTGGTTGGTAAGGCTGAAACTGCTGTGTCTGAATTGATAAAAAATGCTTATGATGCTGATGCTACGGTTGTAACAGTTGAATTCCTTAATACAGACACCAAAGGTGGAACATTGATTATCTCTGACAATGGCTTAGGAATGTCTGAGGATCAACTTATTAATGGTTTTATGCGTATTTCTTCAACAGATAAGATTCATAATCCAAAATCACAGTTGTTTGGAAGGACAAGAGCAGGCAAAAAAGGTATTGGTCGTTTTGCGACGCAAAGATTAGGCGAACACCTTACTATAACAACGCAAGCAAAAGATTCGTATCAGATTACAAGAATTGATATCGATTGGAATTTGTACAAATCCGATACTGATTTGGAGTCTGTTAAATTTCCTTTAACAAGAGAATCTGTCGAGTTCCAAAGATGTGGCACACGCTTGGAAATAAGTGGATTAAGAGAAAAGTGGACTATTTCGTCAATTGAAAAGATTTTCTCATACGTTAATTCTTTGTTTCAGCCTGATTATCTTTCTGAAAGAAGTAAAACAAACAATATTGCTGTAAAAAACGAAGCATCATTTAAGTTTACTTTTACAAAGGATGGCATTGAGATCAAGAATAGTATAGAAAACTTTTATGATGACGCATTGGTGGTTATTGAAGGATATGTCGGAGATGATCACAAAGGAGTTGTTTCTTATGATAGTATTCAATTGGAAGATGACGTACACGATGTTAAGGATGTAGAATATGAAGATAAAAATAGTGGGGAAACTATTACTTCATTCCCCGCTTTAAAAAATGTTAGATTCAAAGCGTATTATTTTATTTATGAAAAGAAAAAATATCGTGCAATATCTTCCAATACTTATAACTATGTAAAAGAGATGGCTGATACTCTTAGTGGTATCAGATTGTATCGAAACGGATTCCGTGTGCTTCCTTATGGTGAACCTACTGACGATTGGTTGCATATTAATCAACGTTGGACGGGGGATTCAGGAGCAACAAATATTCCTTTTTCAACAAAGCATTTGTTTGGCTTTGTTGAAATATTGGATGATGAAAGTGATAAAACTGTTTTCCAAGAAACATCAAGCAGAGAGGGTTTAATTGAAGATGAATCGTTTAATCAGTTAGTTAAATTCGTTAACTCTTCTTTGTTAATTGTTAAAGGAATACTGCAACATATAATTAAAAATTCAAAGAGGACAACCAAGAAGAATAATACTGACATAACAATTTCTTCTGATTTACAAAACAAAACAAATAGAGAGGCTATTGAATCATATAAAAATGATATTGATTCTGCCATTGATAATAATACGACCTTTAATGAACAAGAAAAGCAGCAGAAAAAGGCAGAGGTTGAAGTTCGTGTAAAACAAATTAAAGAACTCATAAAGGAAAATGAAATGCTTAGAGTTCTTGCAAGTTTGGGCTTGTCTATCGGAGAGTTTGCACACGAAGTAAGAACTTTACAAAATTATATTTATAATAACATATATAGTTTAGAATCAACTATTACGGATGATAGAGCAAAAGAGTTTTTAAGCAATATTATAACTAGTTTTGATGAATTATTTAGTTATACAAATTATTTTGGTGTTGCTATTTCTCAGAATTTAGATAGAGAAAAGAAACCAGTCGAAATCAACAAAGTTGTAAGACAATTTATCAAAACAATGCATGATGACATAGAAATTGAAGTAAAACAATTGAATTATGGTGCGGTAACAATACCAATGCACCTTTCTGAATGGAGCTCGATTTTATCGAACTTATATTCTAATTCAAAAAAGGCTATTAAACGTAAAAGATGCAATGGTAGAATTTTAATACAGATTGGTATTGAAGGAAAGAATACTTTTATACTATTTAACGACAATGGAGATGGTATAAAAGATGTTGATAAGGATTCTATATTCGATGCTTTTTTTACGACATCAAAGCCGGTTAGTTTCGATTCTCCGTCTAGTGAGCAGTTGATTGGAACTGGGCTGGGATTAAAAATTATAAAGGATATTGTTCTTGGAAATAAGGGAACTATATCTATTGTAGAACCTGAACAAGGTTATACAACGTGTTTCAAAATAACTATACCTTTAAATATGGATTAACAATATGGAAAAAGAAACTAATGTGATCACGTACTTGTACGTGGATGATAATGTAGAAGGAAGAAATTCGATTCAAAATTTTTTAGAAAAGGATGTATTGGATATTAAAGTTATCCAACCTACGGAAAAACGTAGAGAAATTATAAAAATGCTCAAAGACTATGATGGTCTAATAGTTGATCAACAATTAGATGAAAAAACAAATTCTGATGGCAAAGTAAGTGATTATTTGGGAAGTTCTTTGGCTTCAGATATTCGTGTAATAGAAAATGGATCCATTAATGAAGACATAAGTGTGCCAATAATTCTTTTGTCTGCAAATCCAAATGTGCCTCCAACTCTTTATAGTCTTGGTGAAGAAATTTTTGATTTCAAAATTTATAAGACAGATGATAACTATAAAGAATTTGCTAAAAATATCCCAATGTATAAATCTCAGATGATTTCGTTGGTAAAAGGCTATAATGTACTTAAAGAGGTGAAGGCAAAAGAACAAGATCCAAAGAAACCATCTGTTTTTGAGAGTTTAAAGTTAAGGGATGATTTAAGTATAATAGACAGCAGATTTTTAGATGAGTTGAAAAGACGAGATGCTTTCACAGCCCATTCTAAAGCTTCTTTTATCTTAAATGAATTAATCATCAAGCAAGGTATTCTTGTTGACGAAGATATTCTTGCAGTTAGATTGGGTGTTGACAAGAAAAAATCACATGATGGTTGGCTCAAAGTGTTAACCGAATTGGAGAATTTTGGCGTAAAATATGAGGGCGTTTTCTGTGAAGGGTGGCCGCGTTGGTGGATGCCGATGGTTGAAAAGTGGTGGTCGGAAAGGATGCAGGAAGAATCGTATTTACAATTTTTGTCCGCATCAGAAAGAGTAAAAATAATCTCGCAAAAATTAGAAATCCGTTTGGTGGTTGCAGTAGCGGAATCAAGGTTCTCTGATAAAGATACTTATTGGACCTTATGTAACTCCTCAAATGAACCATTAGCAATTGAAAATGGATTGATGCTTCCGGGACAAGATAGTTTATATCCATGGCAAGATGCAAAGTATTTTTCGATAATGTCGGCTATTGATCAGTCATTGGATGTGGCTGATTTTGAGAAAGAAAGATTATCATATTATAAAAAACTTCTCAAACCATCCCAAAAATGATAACAGAAAACGATAAGAAAGAAATCATTCATAATCTTTATCAATGCGACATTATACAGAACGAAAGTATTGCTTTGTCGTTTTTCAATAAAGGTCGCTTGTCCTTTCATGTGCCAAAAACTAACAATTTACCATCTAATGTTAATGAGGTATTTGTTACATTAATTTTTGATATTAAATGTGGTGAATATAAGTTCGAGGATGAAATAAAAAAGGAGATAGAAGAAAAAGCCCCAAAAAATGTTAAATTTGAAATTCAAAGTTATTCGCAATTCGAATTTAGTATTCAATTTTCAGGTAAAGATGACAAAGGTATTGAATATTTGAGTGGTTGGCATTTGGATTATGAACCAAAAACCAAATATCCTTTCTTAAAAGAACCCAAAATATATCATCCTCTATTTCATTTACATTATGGAGGTTCTTCTGTCCGAGATGTTTATAGGGAATTAAATATGCATCAAGATTTTTTGGACGATAAAAGTTGCACAAACGATTTAATTGATGATATCAAAGCATTGTTTGATGACGACGAAACCAAGGGAAAAATTGATGATATATTTTTAAGTCACGTTACTAAAAGTAGTGAGTTTATAAAAAATGCAGTAACACAAAACAAAAAGTCTTATGTTCCATTATATATGATTGCTCCAAGAATTCCCTTCCCTCCAATGGACGAATTTCTGGGATTAGATTTTATTATTAGCAATTTTTATGAGAAATCAACATATGATAAATTTCGAAAAAATACATTTTTCCATCATAAAATCTCTGAATCTCAAAGTAATTTATGGAAGAATTATTATGAAATTATCAGTGGATACTGGAATGGTAAGAATTCTTATATAAAACCAAACATGTTAAATCCTTCCTTGAAAAAGTAAAGTTAGCTATGCTCAAAGAAGTCCAATTTCCGCCACACCGCCGATTTAAATCGGGAACAGAGTGGGAACCTATTGGTTTCTTCTCAGACTGCTTGTGCAATTCATCGCAGTTCGATTTGATGTTGGGCTTCTTTTCTTCTTCAGCTATCAATATTTTGGCAGATGGATTCGCTTCGTTCCTCTACAATGGAGGTAGAATGAATCTGATTATAAACGACATCCTAACAGAACAAGATAAGATCGCTATTGCTAAAGGAGAACTAGATACTCCAATTCCATTTTTTGATATTGCTGACATAGAAAAACTAAAAAATATTCTTTCAGAACGCGACAGACATTTTTTTGAATGTCTTACATGGCTTATTCGCAATAATCGTCTTGATATAAAAATCATTGCTCCTATATCTGGTGTTGGCATTTCGCATACGAAAACAGGAGTTTTCAGCGATGGTGTGAATAAAGTAGGTTTTGATGGATCTTGTAATTTTTCTCGTTCTGCATTGATTGATAACATTGAAAGCCTTATTGTTTCTTGTGATTGGGATGGCAACACGTCAGCTGCCACTATCAATGAAATCAAGAATGAGTTTGATCTTGTTTTTTCAGGTAAGGATGAGAATGTAGTCTTTGTCCCTGCGGACAAAGTAAAAACTCATATTGTAGAATCGTTTCAAAACAAGGAACTTAAGGATTTACTTGAAGATGAATACAGATTTATTCAACAAGATATTGCAAACAAATCATTGCCTAAATCTGTGATTAAGGCATTGGATAAGGCTAAAAACAAAGTTGAAATAGAGATAGAGAAAATAAAGAAGCAAGGGAAAACTGTTGAACCAATGGATTTTGGCAAACCTTGTTTCCCTTATGATTCTGGCCCACGTGAGTATCAGAAAAAAGCCTTTGAGAATTGGAAAAACAACAAGCAGAAAGGTTTATTTGCCATGGCTACGGGTACGGGCAAAACAATAACTTCCCTAAACTGTTTGCTTGAGATATATAACAAATTGGGCTATTACAAAGCCATTATTTTGGTTCCTACTATTACACTTGTTGAACAATGGGAAATAGAATGTAGGAAATTCAATTTTAGCACTATTATTAAAGTTTGTTCAAAGTATAACAATTGGAAATCAGATGTTGCCCATCTTCGCTTGTTGGAAATGACAAATTCAGACAATAAATTATCGTACATAATCATATCTACGTACGCATCGTTTGTTCGTTCCGATGCTTTCATGGAACTGAATCAGTTTCCTAAAAACAAACTATTATTGATTGCAGACGAAGCTCATAATATGGGCGGAAGTTTGATGGCAAACAGATTGAAGGATATAAAATATTTACGAAGAATAGGATTATCAGCAACTCCAGAACGGCAGTTTGATGATGCAGGAAACCATAAATTGTTAAATTTCTTCGGTTGTGAGAATGGTTATACGTTTGAATATACAATGGCTGAAGCGATAGAAAAAGGAGCTTTATGCCGTTACTATTATTATCCACATATTGTCAAACTTACAGACGATGAGATGATTGAGTATGTGGAATTAACTAAAAAGATTGTCAAAATAATGGGCTTTCAAGATTCTGAAAGTCAAGAACGTCTAAAAATGCTTTTATTAAAGCGCAAACGAATCATTCATAAAGCTTCCAACAAATTATATGTATTTCATCAAATTGTCAAGCAACGTATGGCAGAAAAAGGTAATTTGAAATACACTTTGGTTTATGTTCCTGAAGGCAACAAACCTGATAATTTTGATGCTGATATTTATGATCAATTTGATACTATTACTTCAGACCCAGAATCAGAACACATGATTGATGATTTTACTCGGATTGTACGTGATATGGATCCCCATATCATTGTTCGTCAATTTACTTCTGAATCGAAAGAACGAGATTCAATATTAAAGGGGTTTGCAGATGGGAGAATTGATGTTCTTGTTTCGATGAAATGTTTGGATGAAGGTGTTGATGTACCACGAAGCGAGTTGGCTATTTTCTGTGCAAGCACAGGTAATCCACGTCAATTCATACAACGTCGAGGCCGCGTTTTACGAACTCATAAAGACAAGCGTTTTGCTGTTATCCATGATCTTATTGTTATTCCTGAAAATGTGTTTGATGAAGAATGCTATACATTGGAAAGAGGTCTTGTGCAAAGTGAGTTAAGACGTGTACGTGATTTCGCATTACTTTCGGAAAATCTGAATGACACCGACAACGAATTACAAGAGGTTTTGAATCATTATAATTTATCCTTATTTAGTTAATGCTTTATGAGTACGTATCAATCAAATGGCGATAAAATTTTGCAAGCCGTAATTGCAGATGAGCAACTTATAAACTTCTATGGTTATAATCCAAATGATTATAACACAATAGCAGATGCTCTTGATTCAGATGTTGCTGTTATTCAAGCAATCGCTCAAGTTATAAATAGGGTTGAACAAGGTGCAACAGAAAAAGAAATATATAATGAAGTTAGCAACTTTCTAAAGTCAAATATATGATTATCAAAGATATAAAAATCCGCAATTTCCGTAGTTACTACGGAGACAATCACTTATCGTTATCCAAAGGATTAACTTTGATAATTGGTGATAATGGTGATGGGAAAACAACATTTTATGAGGCATTGGAATGGTTATTTGATACAACTGGTGAAAACAAAAAGGAGTCACACATATCCGAAAAGCGTAAAGCCGAATTGGGATTAGCTGAGATTGATGAAGTATCAGTTGGTATAACATTTGAACATGATGGCATTAAGGAGATAAAGAAGAGCTTCACATTTGAGAAATCATTGGATGGGTCCTTTAGAACAAGAGATTTTAGTTTTGTTGGTTATATTAATGATGGTGCCGAAAGAATTTCAGTTCCAGGAGACCGATTACTAAATCAATGTTTTGAAACTGTTATTCGTAATTACTGCATGTTCAAAGGAGAGGAGAAACTCAATGTGTTTGATAACGATGACAACGCATTAAAGATACTTGTTGAGACCTTCTCTGGATTCAAACAATTCGATAAACTAGTCGAAATAGCTGCATCATTTGACCAAAAATCAGCCAATGCAGCTAATCGTGAATTACAGAATGATAAAAAAGTTTCAACTCAGGCTAAAGAACTAAATGCTCAATTAACAGATGTCACAAATGATATTCAGAACATCAAAACAGAGCTGAATCAGAAAAAAATATCTATTTCAGAATTTGCCTCAAAATTGGAGATGTTGGAAAAGAACCAAGAGACATCGGAACGTTATCAAGAAATAAAAGAACGCATAAAAGGCTTAAAAGATAAACGAGCAAAATTATTGGTATCATCATCGTGTGACTATAGTACAAATTTATTAGATGAATATTGGATCTTGCGCGCTTTCCCTTCCGTTATAAAAGAATTTTCTACAAAAGTTTCAGCATTAAGCAAAGAAAAAAGGCAACTGGATAAAATAGAAACAGAACGTCGTGCAAAAGAAGCTGGAGAACGAGAGGCAATTTCTAAACTTCAAAAAACTATTAACGATTTCATTCCGTTACCATGGAATCTTCCTGACAAAGAAACCATGCAAGAAATGATTGATGCTGAAGTTTGTAAAGTTTGTGGTCGCCCTGCACCTAAAGGCTCAGATGCTTATAAATTTATGTGCAACAAATTGAATGAATATCTTGAGCATGTTACTTCAGAGGTAAACAAGGAATCTGATAAGAAGGAAGAAAAACCATTGTTTCCTAATGCTTTTATCAATGAACTGCACAATCGCCAAATAAGACTTAGCGGAGAGACAGAACAAGAGATATCAGGAATTGCGTCAAGCATATCAGATCGTCTGGAATTTGTTGCAAAGCGCAAGGTTGAATTATCAGAAGTTGAAAAACAATTACAAGAGTTAGAAACGGAACAAAACGACTTGCTTGTACAATCAGGTCTTAGTGCTGAGTTTTTTGACAAAAACTTATCGGACTTGAAAGGTCTCTTTGAAACAAAGGGAAGATATGAAAAACGTGTTTCTGAATTAGAGACTACTTTAAAATTTAGGGAGGAGTATAGAACTGAAATACAAGAAAATTTGTCCAAACTTGAACCAACAAGTTCAATGACAAAGGTATATCAACGTGTTCATACAGCATTTGAAAAAATATCGAAGGCGTTCTCAAATGCAAAAGAACAAAATATTAACAACTTTTTACAAATGCTTGAAACAGAATCAAATGAGTATTTGAAAAAGCTGAATAAAAATGATTTCTACGGAATTATACGTATCAGAAAAACTCTCAATAATTCTGCAAGAATCGAATTGTATAGTGAAAATAATGTACGGATAGAGAATCCTAATGGAGCATTGAAAACGACAATGTATATGTCAGTCTTATTTGCAGTCTCAAGAATTACAACCTTGAAACGAGAACAAGATTATCCACTTATTTTTGATGCTCCAACATCTTCATTTGGAGGATTCAAAGAAGATACGTTTTATAACGTTTTAGATACAATCGACAAGCAGTGTATTATCGTAACAAAGGATCTTCTTGATTTAGATAAAGCCACAGGAGAGAAAAAACTGGACTTTGATGTCATCAACAAACTATCGTGTTCCGTTTATCGAATCGAGAAAGTGGAACCCTTCAACGACAAGGATTTGTCAACAATACAAACAGTTATCAAACAAATAAAATAACGAATTATGGCAGCAGAAAAATTATATGACATCTGGGCTACACGTAACCCTGAATGGGAAAAAAGATACGAAGATAGTATCATTAAAAACTTCTGTGACTATGGTCGTGGTGCGACGAATCTTCGAGAAGACCGTGGCAAAATATTTGGAGGAGGATATGAAATTTTCATTGTTGCATTCTTTATTGGCTTATATTTCAATCAGAAACGCAAATTGAATGAAGATAATCAAAAAAGGAAAAGATTTGGACAACCAATTCAATATTGGGGTAATTTAGATTCTGTTAAAGGCAGAAAAGCCTACCCCAAACTTCGTGAGTTTATTTTTACCGCCTTGATAGCCCGTACAGATATTGATTTCATTGCATTGGAGAAAGGTGAAATAACATCTCGTAAAGCGGTAGATATGCTAATGCAAACCATGGAAGAATACGCCAATTGGGGGTTCCACTTTATGGAGGACAAACTCATAGACGACCCCAACTATTTCTTTCGTGAAACCGCCTTCTTGGAGATATTCTTAGCCTTCGATGCCACTCCCGTCGCATCGGGGGAAGATGATGAGCCTGAGGGGTTGGATTGAGTGTTTATTCCTCTGAAATAGTGAATTTTTATTGGTTTTAGAGAAATAGCGTTGTTTATTCCTCTAAAACCGCATATTTTTATTCGTTTCAGAGGAATAACGTTTCTTATTCCTCTGAATTGGAGTTTTTTGTGATTATTGCGGTTCCGATTCTCTGCAATCACAAAATAAGCATCCTCATTCTCTCGTTTTAACCATTCTGCATCATTTTAATGCTTATTAAAACGATGCAAAAGTTTTAAAATGACTTGATATGACATAAGGTTTTATCTCCCGTAAAAATTTTATGATGTGTTTGTTTGTTGTATATTTGCCGTGCTGGGTTGCATGGACTACCTTTTGTCCCGCCCAGCATTTATCAGAGACCATTTAGAGCATTTGAGAAAACTTGGATTAATTTGAAAATAATAGATTATAATATTAAGGAAATTGGGAATGATTCAGGCTATTATTTACGTAAAGAAGAGTAAATTCATAAAAATGTCTATTTTTATGTTTGTCTTTTCGTTTTGTGCTTATTTGCAAAGTTTTGCATATACGCAAGATTCGATCTTTGTCATTCGAAAAAAAAATATAATAGGACCGTATCTTGAAATTGATTCTGTGACTCATGATTCATTACTTTCATATATAAAAATGGGAAAAGTTTCTTTTGTGTGTATTGAGCCTTATAACGAAATTGCAATATTGCTACCCGACGTTTCTAGTAGAGGGCATATCTATCCCGTTCGTACTTATTCTGACTATAGTCCAAAATTAGGCGGTCGTCTTCATGGAATGAACGATGTTGAATTGTCGGATATGGGAGAAAACCAGAGCTTGCCTTCAAAAGAAACTGTTGGCCCATATCTTCAACCAGCGACGATAAATATACAAGAAGACGATATCGCATCTTATTTCACAAAAGATTCAATTGTTAGTTTACGTGAGATGTCAATGTCAGATTACGGAAAATATACTTACTCCGAATACAATGTCACTTACACTTATTTTAAAATTAAGGAGGAGGCTAAAAAGAAGTATGAAGATGTGAATTTTTGCAACTACTTAAAAGTAGCTATTATGGGTGATACTTTTTATATAGTTACCTACTTAAAACATAAAACTGTGCCTCCGCAAAAGGCCATACGGCATGGTACTCAAATAATAGGGAAGAATGATTGTATTGAAACAATGAAAGTAAAAGAACGTAGTTATAGTACCCCTTTAGGTAATTTGACTTTAGGATCTAACTTTAAGGGGACAAAAGCGAATGAAGGAGTGCTTATTCCATCTGGAGCACTGGTTAACTCATTCCCACTTGTTGAGAATAATATAGAATACACAGTTGGGGTTAAAAATGATAAAATCATTTACATAAGCACTGCAGATAAAAACTTTAGAATAAACAATTTAAAGATAAATGACCTGTTGCCAAAATCCTATTTTAATAGAGAATGGGGCTACATACCAGGATGGGGATATTACATGGAAATTGAATCGGGATGGTATGCTGGTTTTGATTTCCAAACAAAACCAGATAAAGAATCTCGGATACAATGGTTTTTTAAATTTGATTTTAATAAATATAATACTGTCAATTTTTAGAACCATTTGCCAAATTAAGAAATAACTCTTAATTTAGCGGATACGGGAAACAAAGGTGGAATAGTCAAAAAGACGGGTAAATAAATATGGAAAAGATTGTTGTTTTTTCTTCAATGGCAATAAACATATTATTGGTGTGGGATTCATCCTATAAGCTTTATTGTTATAATTTCCCACAAGCAATATATTATCCGTTTATTATTCCTAATCGAGTTTTAATCATTAATTTAATTATTGGAGTGGTTGGAATATATATGTCTATACTTCAATATAAAGGTAAATTTGGAATGAAAAAATTCTTGTGTATAATGGCGATGATGTGGGTTTTGGCTTTTGTGAATTCTAGAATTTTGTAGATTATTAAAAAAATAGGGAGGAACAAACCTATGAGAAGTTGTGTCAAAAAACTACTCAAACAGGAAATTGTGATGAATATAAAGATTGCATCGCATTTTCAGAGGTTGGAAGAGAAAAAAATAGTGTTAAAAAATAAAGACGATGCATATGTATAGAGTATTGGTTATATTCATCACTTTGATTGGAACTTTCCCGTGTTTTGCACAGAGTGTAAGTGGCGAGACTGATGGTCACCAGTATGTGGACCTTGGTCTGCCGAGTGGTACCTTGTGGGCTACCTGTAATGTGGGGGCAACAGGACCTACTGGCAATGGCGACTATTTCGCATGGGGTGAAGTGACGCCGAAGCAGGTGTATAGTTGGGCTAGTTATACCTTAAGCAACGGAGAAGAGGGACATCTTATAAAATATTGTTTCGATAAAAACTCTGGTGATGTGGGCCAAAAGCGTGTATTGGAAACGACTGATGATGCTGCTTCACATCAATGGGGAGCAAAATGGCGAATGCCGAACAGAGAAGAGTTGCGTGAGTTGATAGACAATTGTAATTGGGAATGGATGAGTGATTATAATGGTAGTGGAAAGTCGGGACAACTGGGAACATCCAAAATTAATGGAAACAAAATCTTTTTCCCCGCTTCAGGAATGCGGCACACGGCAAAATATAAGTTTGCACAAATGAATGATTTTCAGATTACTGTGCCTGGTCCTCCTAATGGAATTGAATTCGAAGGCGAGTTTGGTGGATATTGGTCGTCGGAACTAACAGAGAGATCTATGGTCGCATATTTAATGAATATCGGTAATGTTTTTTTGGAGTGTGATGGAGCGAAACGTTGTATCGGTTACCCTATTCGTGCGGTGGTGAAGTAATAATCTTTATAATATGAAGTATGAAACACATTCTATTTATAGTATTGTTTTCCTTCGGTATTGTGGGCTTTGTTCTATCTAAGGGAACATCGGGGAATCGTTTTGCGGATCCGAACAATAATGATTTTTCAAAATATGAGTCTTGGTGCGAACAATACATTAACACTTATGAAGTGAAAAGATATCCGGGTGTTACTTTCCCTGCATTGATGGATGTGCCACGTGAACTAAACGACTATCTAATGGAAAGCGCAAGGAAGGGTGATTTCAGGTTGTTAAAGTATGCTGCTACAATAGCGCTCATCATTGATGCGGAAGTTTCAAAAGTGAGTGTGACGTCAACCGATTTGAATGGCATGGGCGCCGAAGATAACGGATTTGTAGAGTTGTTATTAAAATCGTCTTTTGAAGATTTCGATGAAGAAGGTTATTTTATCATTCGAGTTAGGAAGTTGGGAGATTTCGTAAGAGAAAATAGTATTAAACTCTCTAAAGAAGATTATGATTATGTACAAGAGAAATTTATTGCATACTTGAAACGAAAGAACTATGTGATAAATGATTGTAGCAAAGTTTTACAAGTCTCGGATTCCATTGTTTTTAAAATTACTCCATGTGATAAAATAAAAAAAATTGAATTTGAAACATTGGATTATATTAGTATGGATGATGCAGCTAAAGATTTGGAGATGTGCAGTAATTTGGAAAGTATAGAAATAAAACATCCCAAAAATGGTTTACCTACTTTTTTTACCAAAGACGGCGTTTTGTATTATGGCTGTTCTTTGTTATTTTACCCTCCTAAAAAGAGAGCGAAATTTATAGAGTTACCCGATGATGTGTCAAATTTTGAGGCAAAGAATAATCCTTATATTCAAGAAGTCCGATTCACGAATGATCATACGCCTGATTTTTTTGTGAATATTTCAAATTGCAAGAATATAAAGAAGATTAGTACGCCGAAAAAGGTACTTTATCAGAAAAGTGATTCGTTGGATTATATCGGGGGAAAGAATATACGGGTTAATGAAAAAGAAGACTTGAAATTGAATGAGTGATGATTCGTTAGATGTATTATTCTCCTTTCTGACGTTTGTTATCTACCCTGCCAGTGAAACCTGGCGTTAAAACAAGAACCACTTGGTATGACGCAGGTAGATTGATAGTTATTGTATATGAAAAACGGGAGCAAAACATTGTGCGTTTGCTCCCGTCCTCGTTTATGTTTGCTTTGAATTTATTCTACAACGATAGGAAGTGACTCGAAATCAACTTTTGCATTTTCGTCAATGGCTACTGTTCCCGCTTTCTTTATGACAACCTTGGTGTTTAAATGTCTCTTGGCAGTCTCTTTTGCGCAAGAAGAAACACAATAATCGTAGCATAAACCAACGAGGTGCAGCTCCTTGATATCACCGATATTGGCAAGTACGTCAATACCATACTCTTCCACACCACAGTTGCATCCCTTGCTAAGGACTAGGCTGTCTATATCGATTGCTTGCAACTCTTTGTCAATCTCGGCGCCTGCCGTTCCTTGTACACAATGAGATGGCCATATTCCTCCGTTTGGCTTAAAAGAGCAGTGTGTGGTTGGATGCCAATCTTTCGTGTAGATGATTCCATCATAATGCTCCTTCTGAACAAGAGCCAATATGTTTTGTTTTGCCTTGTTCCACTTGTCCAATCCAACACCCATAGAGCCGTCGATGAAGTCTTTCTGTGCATCTACTATTGCTAACACTTTTTTATAAGGCATGAAACATGGAATGTTCAATAACTTTGACTTCCATCTCATGCCGTTGATTTTGGATTTTATCTTTTGTGCCACTTCTGGATTCACCTCTTCCTCTCTTCCTCTTGCCACTTTCTCCACCTCGGCATAGGTGAAACCTAGATTGTCTTCGTCAGATTTTCCACACATTCCGTCAGATGGAACCTTCTTTACCAAATCTTCTGGCAATCCCAGTTCGATACCTAACTGAACCACATCACTGACGTACAGATTTGCCAATGGAGCAAAATCTCCTGCACCATCTCCCCACAATGTGAAATAACCCATTAATCTTTCAGAAAGATTACCATTGTTAGAAATACGGCAGTTACCGATAATGGCTGCAACAGAGTATAATGTTGCCATTCTAAGTCGAGAAGGTGTGTTCGTCTTATATTGACTGGTCAACTCACCTTTCGTTTTTTCACTAATCTCTTCAGAAAGTGCTTTGTAGGCTCCATTGATATTGATCTCATAATTTTTTATTCCGAGAAATTCACATACTCTTCTTGAATCTGCTATGTCGTTCTGAACGCCATTAGGCATCAATACACCTACAACGCGATCTTTACCGAGTGCTTCCACACATATAGCGGCAGATACAGTACTATCTTTTCCTCCACTGATACCGATTAATGCCTTCGTATTGGCATCTCCGTTTTGGGCGAAATAGTTTCTAACCCATGCAATAATTTCTTCTTTTATTCTTTTCATATTCTATATATTAAGTGGGTTCAATAATTTATTTTATACTTACATTTCTGGATGAGTCATTCTCCAATTGATGGCACGTTGAAGATATTCAACGTAGTCTGGATTCTTACACATACCCTTACCTGGCGTATCAGATATCTTGGCTACATCACCTCCATTGCACAATGTCGTTTTCATCACGATGTTTAATGGTGTGACGTCCGTGTCGTTGGCAATGTATGTTCCAATTCCAAATGCCACTTTGGCTCTTCCATCAAAATAACGTTTCAACTTTGTTGCCTTCTCAAAATTTAAACTATCACTAAACAACAATGTCTTGGTGCACGGATCTATGCCTAAACGCTTGTAATGCTCAATCAACTTGTCTCCCCATTCGTATGGGTCGCCAGAATCATGACGCACTCCACTAAATACTGTTGCAAACTCTTCGTCAAAATCACGAAGGAAACAATCAGTGGTGATGGCATCCGTCAAGGCGGTTCCGTTCTGTACCTTGTACTCGTTTACCCAAGCGCGAAGTGCATATAGATTAGAGTAGGCTGGGTTGACAGATCTGTTGCCCTGACCCACACACATAATCCACTCATGCGCCATCGTTCCTGTCGGCTTTAAATGATACTTCTTTGCAAGATATACATTACTTGTTCCGACGAAAATCGTTCGATTGTCCAACTTCGCCTCTGCCAATTGCTTTACAGCCATCTCCTGACACTCGGCAGATAAACGTCTGCGTAGTCCAAATTCAGAAAATGCACCTAATTCATATTCACCATTCTTGAGCAGATTCACCTTCTCGTCCAACTTGCGTATGAACTGCTGCTTCAAATCATCATAATTGTACGCATATTTGAAATATACCTCGTTGACAATCGCTAAGGTTGGTATCTCATACATACTCGTGTTCAACCATGATCCTTTCGCCTCTATGCTCAACCCACATGGTGCATCTGTTGTTATCTCGAAATCTTCATAACGTGGATGCCAGATTCGAAGAAAATCTATGTAAGATCCCTTTATCCATCCTTTCTTTATGATATTTCCTTTCGAATCCTTTACGTCTCCAATACCATGAAGGTATTCCAACTCATCTTCATTAAATCTCAACTTGCAGTACTCCTTCAGTTGATATTTAATCTCTTCCACCATCTCGGACGTGAATTGTACATCCTTATTCCTACACTTGAATGTCCATGTTGTTTTATACCCAGGAAACTGATGAAATATGGCTTGACCCATTGAAAACTTATATAGGTCAGTCTCTAATAATGATGTGATAATTGCATTCATGATAACACCTATTTTAAATTGTTGTTTTATTTATTTGTGTCAAAAATACACAAATTAATCGATATTCCAAAATAAAATGAAAAATATTTTCGAAAAATTGAATTTTATACCGCTCACTTTAAGTAAATAAATCCCCTAATATGTGTATTTATGGTGTGTATAAAAAAACGTCCACACAATGGTATGGACGTTTTTATATGACTATAGTTTCTTTAATTCATTGAGTAGAGTCTCGTTCTCCTCAGGTGTTCCGATGGTGATACGTAGACAATTGCTACAAAGCACGACGGTGTTGCGGTTTCGAACGATGATGCCTTTCGACACTAGATGGTTGTATGTTTTGTTGGCATCGGCTACTTTAACAAGGACAAAGTTGGCATCAGTTGGATAGATTTTCTCTGTGATCTTCAGTTTCTGAAGTTCCTTTGTCATCTTCTCTCTCTCTTCCAATAAGGTTTTCACCCAAAGGTCCACTTCCGATTTATTAGAAAGAATGCCCAAGGCCTCTTTCTGAGTCAGGATGTTGATGTTGTATGGATATTTAACCTTATTGAATAGGGCGATGATGGATTCGGATGCGAATGCCATTCCCATACGAATACCAGCGCTAGCCCATGCTTTAGAAAGCGTTTGTAGCACAATCAGATTAGGATAGTTCTTTAATTTCTTGCTCCAACTAGGTTGAGAGGAGAAATCGATGTAAGCCTCGTCAATTACTACAATACCGCTGAATTGAGTGAGAAGGGTCTCTATCTCTTTGCTGTTCAATGTGTTTCCTGTTGGATTGTTGGGCGAGCAGAGCCAGATGACTCTTGTTTTCTCGTCCGCTTTCTCCAATAGTTCCTTGGCGGTGAAGTCGAAATTGTCATTTAGGTTGACGCTTCGATACTCTACATTGTTGATGTTGGCACATACTCCATACATTCCGTAAGTAGGAGCTATGGCAACTACGTTATCTTCTTTCGGCTCGCAAAAGATTCTGTAAACGAGATCAATCGCTTCGTCGCTTCCATTACCCAAGAAGATGTTTTTTACACTGACACCTTTTACCTTCTTGATGGCTTCCTTCACCTTCAGTTGAAGTGGGTCGGGGTAGCGGTTGAAGGGATTGTTGTACGGATTCTCGTTGGCATCCAAATAGACGGAAGCTTCTCCTTTAAACTCGTCGCGTGCGCATGAGTAGGGTTTTAGTTTCCATATATTCGGACGTATCGTTTTCATTAAATCGAACATAGGCGTATGATTTTAAGGTGGGTTATTTTCTTCGTAGAATCACTGCATTTTGGTGAGCGAACAATTGTTCGTTGCTTGCCATTATTTCGATGGCGTCGCCAATACGCTCCAATCCTTCCTTGGTAATCTCTTGATAGGTGATCTTTTTACGGAAGCTATCAAGGTTGACGCCGCTGTAGGCTTTGGCGTATCCGTTGGTTGGTAGCGTGTGGTTGGTACCAGAGGCATAATCACCAGCGCTTTCAGGAGTGTAATGACCTAAGAAGATGGAACCCGCATTGTCTATTTGCTCGGCAATCTCTCGGTAACCATTGGCAGAGATAATTAAATGCTCGGGAGCGTATGAGTTGCTAATGCGGACAGCCTCTTGCATATCTTTCACGATGAATATCTTGCTGTTGGCAATAGACTTCTCGGCAATCTCTTTCCTTGGTAATTTCGCCAACTGACTCTCTACTTCCTTCATCACCTTGTCGGCAAGTGATTCGCTTGTGGTGACCAGTATGGCCTGACTATCTACACCATGCTCAGCTTGAGATAACAAGTCGGATGCTACAAATACAGGATTGGCACTTTCATCGGCCAACACCTCCACCTCTGATGGACCTGCAGGCATGTCGATGGCCACGTCTTTCAGACTTACCATCTGTTTGGCAGCTGTTACATATTGATTACCAGGACCGAAGATTTTATACACTTTCGGTACACTTTCCGTACCATAAGCCATGGATGCGATAGCTTGAACGCCACCAATCTTGAATATCTTGTTTACACCAGCAGTCTTAGCTGCGAATAAAACGGCAGGATGAACCTTTCCCTCTTTGTTAGGTGGGGTGCAAAGAACAATCTCCTTACAACCTGCAATCTGTGCAGGAATGGCCAACATCAAAACAGTGGAGAAGAGAGGTGCGGTACCTCCAGGAATATACAATCCCACTTTCTCGATGGCTTTTGCCTTTTGCCAGCAGGTGACACCCGGCATCGTCTCCACGCATGGAAGTTCCTGCGCTTGAGCCTTGTGAAACTTCTGGATGTTATCTTTCGCTAGTAAAATAGCCTTTTTCAAATCTTCCGACACGATGGACTCTGCCTCCAAAATTTCGTCTTGAGAGACGATCAAGGAAGATAACGTCACCTTGTCGAATTTCTCCTCGTAAGCCTTTACAGCCTCGTCGCCTTTTGTCTTGACATCATTCAACACAGTGCGTACTGTGTCGAAGAGGGTGGCATTGTCAAATGTTGGACGAGCCAATAGTTGAGCCCATTCAGAGGAGGATGGATATTTATATATTTTCATAATCAGTTCGTATGTTATAGAATCATTTTTTCAATTGGAATGACCAAAATGCCTTCAGCACCAAGAGCTTTCAACTGGCTGATGATGTCCCAGAATGTTTTCTCTGCAATCACAGAGTGAAGAGATGACCAACCCTCTTTTATCAAAGGTGTTACGGTTGGAGCCTTCATGCCAGGAAGGATTTTGCAAACCTCTGCAATCTTGCTGTTCGGAATGTTTAGAATGATGTATTTCTTACCCTCAGCGTTTTTGTAGGAGTCGAAGCGGAACAAAAGTTCGTTGAGGATCTCTTTCTTCTCCTGACTTAAATTAGGGTTTCCAATTAAAATAGCTTCAGATTTCAAAACAACCTCTACCTCTTTCAGATTGTTGCTGACAAGGGTGCTACCAGAGCTGACGATGTCGAAGATGCAATCAGCCAAACCGATACCAGGGGCAATCTCAACCGAACCAGTGATCACATGTATTTCAGCCTTTATATTGTTTTTGTCTAAGAAATCTTGGAGAATTTTAGGGTAGGAGGTGGCAATTTTCTTTCCGTTAAACCACTCTAATCCTTTGTAATCTTCAGCCTTAGGAATAGCTAAGGAAAGACGACATTTGCTGAAGTCAAGACGTTTGATAAGGTCTGCTTTTTCTCCTCTTTCCACGTATTCGTTCTCTCCGACAATACCCACGTCGGCGATGCCACTTGCAACGGCCTGCGGAATATCATCATCTCTTAAATATAAAATCTCAACAGGGAAATTGGATGATGGAACCAACAACGTTCTTTTTCCAGAACTAATCTTGATGCTAGACTCTTCTAACATTGTCATTGTCTCTTCGAACAAACGACCTTTTGCTTGAACTGCAATACGTAACATACTATTTATTCTTTATTATTATTGTTATATTTTTCGCTATAAATAAAAAGGCTCACCGTTTTTCGGCAAGCCTTATATTATATCGCACACACAACCGCTCACCGAAATTATCGTTGATAATGATGATGGTTATGATGATGCTTCATGTTAAACATATTCTCTTCAAATTTTAACTCTGCAAAGTTATAAAAAAAATTTAATCTGTTAATATTCTGCTTGATTTATTTTTATATGCCATATAAATATAGGTGATGAAAGAGAATCTTTTTTTAGAAGAGTAGTATGAGATGTGTTATGCATGAAAAAGTTTTGTTATCTTTGCGTCGAATTTGAAAGTTCATGAATTTCAGAAATGAATTTAGTAATAGATCAAGGGAATTCCTCTGCGAAGGTTGCGTTGTTTGAGAAAGATGAGATGATATTCTTTCAGAAATACAACCAATTTTCCAAAAAAGAGGCAGAAGAATTAAAACGGACATACAATTTTCAGCAAGCGATACGTTCTTCCGTTATAGGAGAGGATGTGGATTTGACGGAGTATATGAATCGTTTGGTAGATAGGTATGTCAACTTGACCAATGATACGCCAATACCAATAGGTAATTTGTATAAAACGCCACAAACATTGGGGAGAGATCGAATTGCCGTGTGTGTGGGTGCCAATTATTTGCAACCAGGTCGTAATTTGTTGGTGATTGATGCGGGGACGGCCATCACATACGATATAGTCAACGCGCAGAATCAGTATGTGGGAGGGAATATCTCGTTGGGGATAGAGATGAGGCGAAAAGCGTTGCATGCATTCACGGCCAAATTGCCGTTGGTGGATGTTCCGGATGATGTCAATTTAATTGGAACGACGACAGAAGAGGCGTTGGCTGCTGGGATTATCAATGGGATAACGGGAGAAATGAACTATTATATTGATGAATTTTCGAAATTTTATCCCCAACTTTTAGTCTTTTTAACAGGAGGAAGCACAAAATGTTTTGAAAGACGAATAAAAAGTGGCATATTTGCAGTGCCAAATTTGGTACAAATTGGATTAAATAGAATTCTTAATTTCAGATGATAAGGAAATATACATTATTGATGATGATGCTACTCTGTGGCGTAAGTGGTTTGTGGGCGCAACATAACACGAGTTCCCCATATACACGTTATGGCTACGGAAATGTGTTGGATGGAGGCTTTGGACAAACCAGAGCGATGGGAGGAGTATCGTATGGATTGAGGGATAAGGGTATAATAAACCCGAACAACCCTGCCTCATACAGTGCGATAGATTCGTTGACGTTCCGCATGGAAGCAGGAGTGAGTTTCCAACTCTCTCGTTTCGATGGCGTGAATGAGAAAAAAACGGAGAAAGATGGAAATTTAGAGTTCTTAGCATTTCATTTCCCTATCAAAAATTGGGTGGCATTTAGTTGCGGACTTATGCCTTATTCAATTGTGGGATATGAATATGAACAGAAACAGAAAACATCTTCGACTATTACGAAAGGATATTTGTCCAACACATATAGATACGAAGGTGCAGGAGGAATCACTCAGTTGTATGCAGGATTGGCGTTTCGTCCAATAAAGTATGTGTCGTTGGGAGGAAATTTCCAATTCAATTTTGGAAGAATCAGTCATTACAGTACGTCGTCATTTGATGAAGTTGGAATGTATAAGACGAGTATAGAGAGAAAAATTCAGGTAAAAGATATCACAGGTAATTTTGGCTTGCAGGTGGAAGTTCCGATTAAGGAAAAGCATTCATTATCAGTGGGTAGTGTATTCCAAATGAAGTCAAAAATGAGTACAGATGCAACGCAAACAGTTATTACATCGGATACGATGGTGTTGGATTTTGATAATAATTTTGACACACCGATGTATTTTGGCGCAGGATTTGTATATACTTATTTAGAAGAGTTCATGTTCGGTTTTGATTATAAGAAAGAGGCGTGGTCGGACGTTAGGTTTTTTGGAGAGAAGCTTTTTGAAGATCGCAGTAAAATGAGTTTCGGAGCACAGTATCTCCCAGACAAAAATGGAAGAGCCTATTTCCAAAGAGTTGCTTATCGTTTAGGTGCGTCAGTTTCATCATCTTATTATAAGGTGAATGGAGAACAGTTGAAATTTTTCTCATTATCGACAGGATGGGGATTCCCTTTGAAGAAAGGATTAAATCCAACAGTGTTGAATCTCACATTCGAGTATGGTCATAATGGTGAAGTAAAGGATAATCAACTCCGGGAACAGTACTTTAAATTTACCTTGAATGCGACAGTCAATGAGAGGTGGTTCGTGAAGAGAAAATTGAATTAATAACATTAAAAAACTAGTAGAAATGAAAACGAAAGTGGTTTTATTCGGCGCGATGATGTTTACTTCAGTTGCATCATTTGCCGTAACGGGCGCTCAGAATGGTTCCAAATATGGAACAGGGCAGGATAGTGTGGAATGCGTTCAAAACTTGAGTTTAACTTCCCAATATGCAAAACAGGGTGATTATAAGAGTGCGGCAGAGTTTTGGGAGAAGTGTTATGCAAATTGTCCTCAATCCTCAAAGAACATATACATATATGGTGCGAAGATTCTTGCTGATCAGTTGAAAAACGAGAAGAATCCTGCTAAACAAGGAGAGATATTTGATAAGTTGATGGGGTTGTATGACAACCGTGCTAAGTACTTTGGTAATGATTCAAAAATGAATGCTAACCAAATCTTAGGAGAAAAGGCGTTGGATTATGTTCGATATGCTCCTGCATCACGCGACCCTCAAAAGAAAGTGGCTTATCAGTGGATGAATGAGGTAATTGAAAAAGAGGGTGTGAAATGTAAGGCATCATTGTTCCAAAGTTATTTCTCTTTGTCAGATTCTTATTTTAAGGCTAACAAGGAAGGATTCCGTCAGACTTACATCAATGATTATTTGAAGATTTCTCCGTTCCTTTCTGAGAGAATTAATTCGGGCGACCCTAAGGATTCTGCATCATACGGTCCTGTAAAGGCAATGGTAGACGCAGCCTTTGCAAGATCAGGAGCTGCAGATTGTAAGACGTTGGATGGTGTGTATGCATCTCAAATAGAGGGAAAGAAGAGTGACAAAGACTTCTTGAACATGGTTTTGAAGTTGTATTCAATCGCAGATTGTGAGGAGTCTTCAGTTTACTTTAAAGCATCTGCATACAAGCATGCAATTGAACCATCAGCAGGTTCTGCAATGGGTCTTGCTCAGCAAGCTTATCTTAAGAAAGACAGATCAACTGCTTTGAACTATTTCAAGCAAGCAGTAGATTTGGAAACTGACAAGGCAGCTAAATCCAAATTGCAGATTAAGATAGCTACTATTTACAAGGAAATGGGTAACTATACAGCTGCACGTGAAGCTGCAAGAACATCATTGACATACCAAGCTAATTCTACAGCATATATCATCATTGGTATGCTATATGCAGAGTATAACTCATCAATTTCAGATGACTATACAATAAAACAAACAGCTTTCTGGGCTGCTGTGGATAAATTGGAACGTGCAAAGGCAGTTGACCCTTCTTGTACAGCTGCAGTTAACAAGTTGATTGCTTCTTACAAGGATGTATTCCCAGCAAAATCTGAGTTGTTTATGAGAGGTATCAAGGATGGTGATTCTTATACAGTTCCTGGTTGGATTGGTGAAAAAACAACGGTAAGAGGTAAATAAGTATCGTGATATCTTGTAAAATAATAATGAAACGTATGGCAGTTGCTTCGGCAATTGCTATATGTTTCTTTTTTTCTTGCTCTGAGGGAAATGAGGTGGTAGACATCTCATCCGACCCATCTATGACGGCCAGACTCACGGCCACAGATGTAACCACGTTGGTTTCAGATTCTGGAATCACAAGGTACCGAGTGGACGCAAAAGTGTGGAAGGTCTTTGATCGGGTGGAGGATCCTTATTGGGACTTCCCTGAAGGGATCCATTTTGATAGGTTCGATCCAGATATGAATGTGGATGCGGAAATAGAGAGTAAGAAGGCTGTATATTATACAACACGTAAATTTTGGGATTTGAAAGATAGTGTTCATGCCATGAACTTAAAGGGAGAACATTTCGAATGTGACCAGCTTTTCTGGGATGAGAAAGCAGAACGCGTCTATACGAACGGGAAGGTTAAAATTACGCAACAGGACAAAATAATCTATGGAAAAGGCTTCGAATCCAATCAGACTTTTACCAAGTATGTGATAAAGAAGCCGGAGGGTATTTTCCCTATTGAGGATAAATAAAGAGGAGTTTTGAATTTTTGTTAAATTTTTATTTCCAAATATTCAATAAATTTTGTAATTTCGTGCGCTAATTTTAAGGATTTGATATAAAAAACTATTAATATTCATATAAATGGCTACATTAGAGAAAATTAGAAGTCACTCGGGAATTTTGATTGGTGCGATTGCACTTGCCCTTTTGTGCTTCGTTGTTGGTGATGCTTTGAATAATTCATCTAATCTTTTCAATGGATCTAGAACACAAGTTGGAAAAGTTGAAGGAGAGTCAATGTCTATCGATGAGTTTCAAAAGCAGGTGACTGTGATGTCAAATGTATATAAAGCCTCTGGACGTCAGGTTCGTGAAGAGGATGCGCGTGAAGCTGCATGGAATACATTTGTTCAATCATCAATATTGAAAAAGATTTCAGAAGAAACCGGAATTGGCGTTTCTAAAGCGGAGTTGTCTAGAGCTCTTTTTTCAAAGGATAATTATCATCCTATGCTTAGACAAAATCCTCTTCTCTATGATAATAACAATCAATTCAGACCTGAACGTGCAATCGCTTTTGTAAATCAACTTGATTCACTTCCTGAAGATACTAAGTCTCTTTGGTTGTTCTGGGAGAATGCACTAAAAGAGCAGATTATGCTTGATAAGGTACAGTATCTTGCTATTAACGCAATGTCTGCACCTAAAGCTATGGTTGATTTCCTAGATCAAATGAATAGCAAATCAGTTAAGGTTGTTTGTGCTGCAAAAGAGTACAGAGCCCTTCCTGATTCTTTGTTTATTCCATCTGAGGCTGACAAAAAACGTAAATATGATGAGCGCAAGGAGTTCTATAAGACAGATGAGGTTCGCTTTATGAGAACTATCGTCTATAACATTACTCCTACTCAGGATGATTACGATCAAACAGCTGAGAAGGTGAAATTCGCTGAGTCAGAGTTAAAGAATGTTACAGAGGAAGAGTTGACATATTTCATCTCTCAAGAGTCAGATGCTGATAAACCATTTATCCCTTACTATCAGTCAGAAAACGATATTGATCCTGCAATAAAGGAGTTCGCTTTTTCTGCTAAAAAGGATTCTGTAATGCCTACTTTCTTGGATGGTGATTCTTACAAAACTGCTAAAGTGTTGTCTGATATCGTGTCTCGTCCAGATTCCGCTAAGATAAGCGTTATCGTGATTGGTTCTAAATCTATAGATGAGACTCGTGCGAGAGTTGATAGCTTGATGAAAGTTTTGAAAGATGGCGCTGATTTCTCTGCTGTTGCAGTAAAACACTCTATGCATCCTTCTGTTCGTCAGAATATGGGTGATATGGGATGGATTAAAGAGGGTCAATTCGGATTGGATACATTTGATCACATGGTATTCAAGATGAAAGTGAACGAAATTTCTAATATAGAAACTCCTAATGGTACCTTTATTGTAAAAGTAACAGACTTAACAAAACCTGTTAAGAAAGTTCGTGTTGCTTCAATCACTAATAAAGTTGTTCCAAGCATGACGACATACCACTCAATCTACGAAAAAGCTAATCTCTTTATTGCTAAGAATAGAAATTCTAATAGTTTCGAAGATGCTGCAAAAGAGGCTAATTTGTTGGTTCGTGATATGGGTCCTATGACAGAAAACCAAAATAGTGTATACTATTTAGAGGATTCTCGTCAGATAGTTAAATGGGCTTTTGAAGCAGAAAAGGGTGATGTTACTCCAAAACCTTTCGATTGCAAAAACTTATATTTGATTGGTTATTTGAGCGATGTGATTGAGAAGGGATATTACCCATTCACTAATCAAAATGTTCAACAAAGTTTGGAATACCTCGTTCGCAATGATATGAAGGCTGAAGAGTTGATGCAAACAATGAAAGATGTAGCTGATATCTCGTCTGTAGGTGTTCTTGATACTTTCACAGTTTCATTTACTGATGTGGCAATTCCTCATTATGGTAATGAACCTGCAGTGGTAGCTGCAGCTTACAAGGCTTCTGCTAATGACTTTGTCTCTCCAATTAAGGGAGAAAACGGAGTGTTTGCTTTGAAAGTCCTTGAAGTACAGGAAAATGCTCAGACTCCATCTTCTGCAGTAAAATTGACGAACTCAATCTTCTCTTATGTTAGAGATAGAATGTTCAAGTCATTGGTTGATAACGCTGATAAATCAGATAATCGCTCAAGATTCTATTAATCCTTGAGATATTGGAAATAGGCACAGGCGAGTTTTTGCTCTCTGTGCCTTTTTTTATATATTTGCGATATGGAAGCTTTTTTAGGTAAGACATTAGATGAGTTGAAGCAGGTTGTGACCTCTCTTGGGTTGCCATCATTTGTGGCAAAACAGATAGCCAGTTGGATTTATCAGAAGAGAGTGCGCTCAATCGACCAGATGTCTAATATCTCCTTGTCTAATCGCCAAAAACTATCTTCTATATACGAGATTGGCTGCTATTCTCCTATAGATGTTCAGACCTCTACAGATGGTACTAAGAAGTATCTGTTCAAGGTCAAATCGTTTTATGTGGAGTCTGTTTTTATTCCAGAAAAAGACCGCGCTACGTTATGCGTTTCCACACAGGTTGGTTGTAAGATGAATTGTTGTTTCTGTGCAACAGGAAAACAAGGATTTTCTTCTCAATTAGATGCAACGGATATCTTAAACCAAATCATCTCTTTGCCTGAATTTGAGCAATTGACAAACGTTGTCTTTATGGGTATGGGAGAACCATTTGATAATACAGACAATGTTTTGAAAACATTGGAAATCCTAACGTCGGATTATGGATTGGCATGGAGCCCTAAACGAATTACCGTTTCCACTGTTGGCTTGATACCTGGCATGAAACGCTTTTTAAAAGAGTCTAAATGCCATCTTGCAGTGAGTCTTCATAACCCAATTTCAGAGGAGAGAAAGGCTTTAATGCCAGCAGAAAAAGCATTCCCAATAGCTGAGGTGATTGAAGAGATAAAAAAATATGATTTCTCAGGACAACGTCGCGTATCTTTTGAATATACAATGTTCAAAAACGTGAATGATCAGGTACGTCATCAGAAAGCTTTGAGTCAGCTGCTGAATGGATTGGAATGCCGTGTCAACTTGATCAGGTTTCATGTGGTTCCTGGAATAGATTTGGAAGGAACGCCAATGACTCAGATGGAGAAGTTCCGTGACGACTTAAACAAACGTGGAATAATTGCTACAATCCGCAAATCACGTGGTGAGGATATCTTGGCGGCATGTGGTCTCTTATCAACCAAAAAATTAGAGTGCAATAACAAATAATAAAAGATATGTGTATGAAAAAGAATATTCTTATACTGACTTTGTTGATCTTGGGTTTCAGCTCTTGTCGGAAATACAATTCTCAGGACGTACTGCCTACTGCTACTGGTGCTTTGTTCGATCTGACAATATTTGGTGATCCTAAGGTGTGGAATGATACGGTTGGGAAAAAAATGATGGAGATATTTGATGATGATACTCCTGGTTTGCCACAGTCTGAACCTTTGTTCTCTGTTACATTCTTCCCCGAAAGTAACTTGGACAAAACCATGAGTTTGTCTCGTAATATTATATGTTTTAGAGTGGATCCTAACACTTATACCAAGGGCTCAATCTCTTTTCAAAGAAACAAATGGGCTAAGATACAGGCATTGGTGCGCATGACTGCTCCTGATCAGGAAACATTGGTAAGAGAGTTGGAAGCAAACAAACAGACGATTATCGATTTCTTTGTCGATATTGAGCATGAACGTTCGGTACAATACTATAAACGTTATTCAAATGAGATGTCTGCACGTCTGATCTATGATAGTGTGGGTGTTAGATTGGTTATCCCTGATTTTCTAAATAAAACGAAGGGGGCTAAGAATTTTGCATGGCTCTCTAATGCAAATGAGGTTGCTAGACAAGACATTGTTGTCTATCGTGTTCCTTATAGATCAGATGCAGACTTTGGTTTGGATAGACTACTTGCAGTGAGAGATTCTGTTATGAAAAAAAATATTCCCGGACCTTCAGAAGGATCGTATATGTCTACCGAGATGGAAAACTATCCTCCTGTTGCTCGTGCGATGATTGTTGATAGTGTATATTGTGTTGAGGTTCGCGGACTTTGGCGCGTGGAAGGAGATTTCATGGGTGGACCATTCGTGAGCAGATCATACTATGATCAGGCACACAATGATATTGTGACGGTGGAGGCATTTGTTTATTCACCACGCGAAAAGAAAAGAAATAAAATGAGATTGACGGAAGCCATAACAACATGCGTGAAGTTTGAGTAATTTTTATTAATTTTGGTGAAAATAAAATTTGTATGGAAGAAATAAATAAAATAAGAGTTGGTATCACACAAGGTGATATAAATGGAATTGGCTATGAGGTGATTATCAAGACTCTCGCTGATTCTAGAGTGAATGAGTTCTGTGTGCCAATTGTATATGGATCATCAAAAGCTGCAGCATATCATAGAAAAGCATTGAACATAGAGAATTTCAATCTAAATGTGATCAACACTCCTTCTGAGGCAAATACAAAGCGTTCCAATATCATCAATTGTGGGGATGAAAACATAAAAGTGGAATTGGCAAAGTCGACGGAAGAGGCAGGAATGGCTGCTTTCTTGGCTTTGGAACGTGCTACTGCGGATTTGCGTGATGGTTTGATCGATGTGTTGGTGACAGCTCCAATTAACAAGAAAAACATCCAATCTGATAAATTCCATTTCCCTGGTCATACAGAATATTTGCAAGATAAGTTTGCAACAAATGGAGAAAAGGGACTTACAATGTTGGTGAGCGACGTACTTCGCGTTGCTGTTGTTACAGGTCATGTGCCTGTTCGCCAAATCTCATCATACATCAATGTGGATTCAATCGTCTCTAAATTGAAGGATTTGAACACCTCATTGAAACAGGATTTCGCTATTCAACGTCCTCGTATTGCTGTACTTGGTTTGAACCCTCATGCAGGAAATAATGGTGTGTTGGGCGACGAGGAGGAGGAGATTATTATTCCTGCCATGAAAAAGGCTACGGAACTTGGTATTACATGCTTCGGACCTTATCCTGCTGATGGATTCTTTGGAGCTGGTAGCTTCAAAAATTTCGATGCAGTCTTGGCAATGTATCATGATCAGGGACAGACTCCTTTCAAATGCATTGCTATGGAGAGTGGTGTTAATTACACAGCTAATCTTCCTATTATCCGTACATCACCTGCTCATGGCACTGCTTACGACAAGGTGGGTATTGGTAATGCTTCGGAAGAATCATTCAGAAATGCACTTTACTTGGCTTGCGATATCTTCAATTGCAGAAAACAATATGTGGAGTTGTCGAAAAACAAATTGAAGAAACAAGAGGTCGAAATTAGTGGTCAGGTTGAATAAACAAATAGAACCCCATAAAAAAAATCAGAGTGGAATTTCCACTCTGATTTTTTTTGTTTATGTCAGAACCAATCCTATGGTTGGTTCTGAACTTTTTTACCTTATTTTTTCAGAATTCTTACTGTCTTCTCACCATTTGGTGTGGAAAGTTTCAGTAAGTAAATTCCTTCTGGTAGCGCATTGACATCGATACCTTCGTTACTGCTAACAGATACTTTCTTCAACATAACACCTGTGATGGAGGTGATGGTAGCTGAGATTTCCTTATCCCAAGGGAAGGAAACAAACAATTTGTCGCTGGTAGGATTAGGATATACTTTGATAGTGGCATCTCCTACAGAAATGATTGGATTATCCAATATGACAGCGTAAATGTTTTGCTTCTCAGGAGTTGGTATTCCAGTTACTTTCCATTCAGGTGCGTAGTATTCGCCCATTCTGATGTAAGACTCATTCTCGTTGATGTGAGTATATCTAACTGAGTCGATAATGACGAATGTGCTATCAGAGCCATTAACGGTCACATAAGAGAGGTAAAGCGTGTTCTCTTTGGATGCAGGCAATTTGAAGTTGGTGTGTAATGGACCTTGTTCAGGATCCTTGTCAGCCCAGAAGAGTTTGTATCCGTTTGCAGGGATAATGGCAGCACTAGAATTTGGAATTTTGAATTTTCCTAACGTGTCTTTGTTGATAGACAAATACAAACCGCTTAGATCGTATTCAGAATCACCAGCATTGTATATTTCAAACCAGTCGTCTTGCTCTCTGAACTCGTCTACAAAAATGGAGTTAGATGTACAGATTTCGTTGATATATAAATGTCTTGAAGATGGATTGTAGTTTTTGTCTTCAACATATACAGCTTTGAACTTTTCTCCTTTAAATGTTCCTGTGCATACAATATTCTCTGAGGTGTATGCTGAATCACCAATGGAGATCTCCCAATGATCGAAACGATATCCTTTAGGCTCAATAGCTTTGATTCGATAATTGGTATTGGTGAAGAAGTAACTATTGAAGTCGGAAATCTTAATAGGCTCTTCGTTGATACTGAATTTAGCTGATGCTAAATCTGAGTAGATACGAATAGGAAGTGTGTCACGATCGAAATACTTAGCGATTCTTCTGAAAAGAGTCTTAGGTCTCTTCTCAGCAAATGTCTTCATGCTGTTGATGTCACTTTCGAAGTTTGCTTCAATTTTTCCTACACTAGATATCTTTTTGATGTAGCGATCAACGTCGGGTTTGATATTGTTCACCAAACTATCCAAGATATGTTTTGCTCTATCTGGATTGAATGTAGTGGCTAAGTGTACACAATTCTTTGCGAGGAATTTCTCTTTTACTAATTCATTTTCAATGTATGCTGAGAACAAAGGATGATCAGAGGCAGTTGTCATACCATTACTGCTATAGTTGGCTCCGTATAGTGAATATCCGAAATCAGTGTCGTATAGAATCCATCTCCACTTACCATCTGTTTTTTGTGCATCAGTTCCTTTTTTCTTCCAACATTTGATGTTTCCACCAGGCCAGTCAGTATTGTTGTAATAGATTTCAGCCATAAAGTAGTTGAGGAACTCATTGATATCAATACGTCTGTCTATTTGGTCGTATGTCCACTGATTGTTAATACTGTCTAGTTTCACTTGTCTGTTAATACTGTCTTGTCTCGCTTCTGATTTTAGTTTTTCCAAGTATTCTTGATCATATTCCTTAGTATTATCTGGATTCTCAGCTTTGTTAATACTGTCTAATTTCGCTTGTCTGTTAACTCTGTCTTTTTCCGCTGCAGATTTTAAATTTTCTATGTGTTCAGCCAATATCAACAATTCGTTGTATTTGCTATCTGGTTCATTGGCATGTTTACCTTCATTAATATAGAACTCATCCTCATCCAATCCGTAGTTAGACCAGATGAAGTCTTTGTTTGTTCTTTCTCGAATATTTAACATACCATAGAAACTTCCGTTAATGAAGACCATGGAAGGTTGATAGGCCTGATGGTCGATGTCTAATTGACCGATAAGTAAGGTCTGCATAAAACCATCGCGAAGGTAAGAACGTCCGTAATCGTTACCAGAGTTACGCAACACGACACTTTTCCATTGAAGGTTAGGCTTCTCTGAGAAAATGCTATAGTTGAGTTCCTTCGCACCATATACTTTTCCGGCATTTACCTTGATGGATTTAATGTATTTCGTACGTGAGCAGGCACCGAAGTTTCCGATTTTCACCTCTTGATTCAAGCGTTCTGTTTTCCCCGGGTCGAACAACTCAAAATTGCAAGGTCTGTCCCAGTCGTTCCAGTAGTTGGCATATCTGTCCGGTCCGTTACATCCAGGACGAACCAGTTCTTTACCGTTAATACCAGCAACAAGTAGCCCTAATGTGTCACCATATAAAAGGAGTGAGTCTGATACGATTGATACGATAGGTAGTTTGTTTACCGTCTCATTGATGAAATAGGTTCCGGTTGTAACATCACTACTCATCTCTCCCTCTTTTACGGCAATAGCACGTAGAGGTGTGTTTTGTGAAATGGAGATGCTTCCTGTGTAGAGATTGCTTTTTGTTGTTGGTTCGTCTCCATTGGTAGTGTAATAAATCTTTGCAGATTTATCTGCAGCGGAGATTTCCACATTTTGATTTCCTTGGTAAAAACCAGGTGTCAAATTAAATTGAGGAGCCGCCGTTTTCCCTGTAGCCACACTGTTGCTTGCGTTAGTTGCATTGGGGGTTGCTTTTAAGAAATATCCATATTTATCCCCACCATCGACGATACGTCCGTATGAGATGTTTCGATAGGTGGTGTCGTAAGCCATCTTGTCGATGATGGAACCTTTCTCGTCAGATAAGTAAAGACAACCTTTTTTTGCAGGAAGCTTGAAATTGGCGTGTAAGGGAGCGTTCTCTTCGTTACTGTCAAAGTAGACCACGGCATATTCGCCCGGCTTTAAAATGACATTTTTGTTCATTTGCCATTTCGTTGGCATAGGAAGACTATCGGAAAAGAAGTAGAGGGATATGTCCACATCTTCCGCACCATTGTTATACAACTCTGCCCATCCAGAGAACTGGTAAGTATCGTCCACTTTATAAGTGACGTTTTTGGGCATTAATTCATTGATGACAATAGATGCATGCGCGCACACACTCATCATGATCATCATTAGACCAAAATAAAACTTTTTTACCATAACACTTAAATTAAAAAACATTTATACTTAACCTTAATAACAATTATGATTCAGTTAGAAAATCGTTGTGTGATTTTTCTGGTGTGCAAAGTAAATAAAAAATAAGGTCATAATCAAAAATTTCAGTGAATAATATGAAGAATTCAGCTAAAATTCATCTCGAATCTTTGTGTTTGAAAATTTGAAATCTTCCTTTGTGAATGTTGTCGTAAAAGTGTAACTTTGCCAGACGCTGATAAAGGGAATGATTTGCTATGGTAAGTAAGGATTTACAAAGTGTCAAACAACGTTTCGGTATTATTGGTTCAGATACAATCTTGGACCATGCGATTAATGTTGCTGTTCAGGTGGCCAGTACCGACTTGTCTGTTCTCATAACGGGTGAGAGTGGAGTAGGAAAGGAACGTTTTCCTCAGATTATTCATGAGTATAGCGCCAGAAAACATTTTCCGTGTATTGCGGTGAACTGTGGTGCTATTCCTGAAGGTACAATAGATTCTGAATTGTTTGGCCATGAGAAAGGCTCTTTTACAGGTGCAATATCTGATAGAAAGGGTTATTTTGAGGTGGCAGACAAGGGAACTATCTTTTTGGATGAGGTGGGTGAACTGCCGTTGACGACGCAGGTTCGCTTGTTGCGTGTTTTGGAGACGGGTGAATTCATCAAGGTGGGTTCTTCTAAGGTTCAAAAATGTGATGTGAGAGTGGTCGCGGCAACAAATCTAGATATACCAAAAGCAATAGCAGAAGGTCGTTTCAGAGAGGATTTGTATTATCGATTGAATTCAGTTCCTATCTCGGTACCTCCTTTGAGAAATCGTGGAACAGATATCTATTTATTGTTCCGTAAGTTTGCTGTGGATTTTGCCGAGAAGTATCAGATGCCTCCTATTAGTTTGACAGATGAAGCTCGTCAGCTGCTGTTGCACTATCCATGGCCAGGCAATGTCAGACAACTGAAGAATATCACTGAACAAATTTCCGTGTTGGAAACCAAACGTGAAATCACCAAGGATGTCTTGTTGAATTATTTGCCTAATCAGAGGGCAAATAACTTGCCTGCATTGTCTTCTCTTTCATCTTCTGATAAATCATTCAGTAACGAGAGAGAGATTCTCTATCAAGTCCTTTTTGATATGAAGAAGGATATGAACGACTTGAAAAAGTTGGTGAACGATATTATTCAGAGTGGAAACGTGGATACTTCTCATCTCTCTGTGTCGGATATACAGACAATGCAGACTGTTTTCCCTGAGTCTTATACTCAGCCGTCGCCAAGTGTTGTCTCTTCTCCTACTACTATAAATACGGGTGTGACAAGTGGTGGTTCTTCCTCTAAAATAAAGGATCAGCGTGATATCCAAGATATGGAGGAGTATGTGGAAGAAAACTTGTCGTTGGATGAGGTGGAAAAAGAGATGATCAGAAAGGCATTGGAGAGAAATAATAACAAACGTAAATATGCTGCTCAGGATTTAAATATCTCTGAGCGAACCTTATATCGAAAAATAAAAGAGTATGGGTTGGAATAATAGACGCAGTTTGTTTTCATTTTTGTGTGTTGCACTGCTGATTGTGGTGACTTCGTGTCGTATCTCATACAAATTCAATGGTTCTTCCATTGATTACACAAAGATAAAGACAATCTCCATTCAGGATTTTCCTAATAGAGCGCCATTGGTATATGCTACCTTGGCAGCTGATTTCACAGAGAATTTGCGTGATGAGTTTTCATCAAAGACTAGTTTGAAATTGGTGGAGCAAGATGGTGATTTGCAGTTGTCGGGAGAAATCTCAGGCTATAATGTTATTTCTTCTGGTGTCGATGCCTCCGGACAAGCTGCAGAGTCTCGTTTGCAGATGTCTGTGCATGTGAAATTCGTCAATAAAGTTAATCCTTCGGAAAGCTTTGAAAGAACCTTCTCAGCCTACCAGGTCTTTTCGAATGAATACACCATCGATCAGGTACAAGCCGAGTTGAATGAACAGTTGATGGATGATATCATTAACCAAATATTTAATGCGACTGTCGCAAACTGGTAATCATGACGCAAGCGGATATTAGAGATATGATCAATAATCCCGAGAGAATGGGAACTGACAGATTGCCTGAACTAACGGACATCTTGCAAGAGTACCCTTATTCTCAGACATTCCGTATGCTTTATTTAAAGGCATTGCATAATGTGGGGGATCTGCGATATGATACTGAATTGACGAAAACATCTCTATATGTGTTCAATCGTCGTGTCTTGTACGACCTAATTTATAAAAAGGTAAAGGTGGAAGATGTGCCAGAGTCGAAGTCGACCAGTACAAATTTTACCAATTCGATATCTTCTCCGTCTGACGAAAACAAAAAAAATGTTAAAAACAGTGTCTTTTCGGAAGACATTTTAAGTGACTTGGAACGAAAAAAATCGATTGAGGTGCCATTGTTGAAAAAAAAATCTGATGAAAAAAGACAAAGCCTAATCGATAAATTTTTGGAGGACAGTGAGTCGAAAGATATGACGATAAGTGTAACGGAAAGCTCTAATAATCAGGATAATGAAGATAAAACTTCACAACAGGGAAATGGAGAATGTTACACAGAAACGTTGGCAAAAATTTACATCAAACAGAGAAAATTTGAGTCGGCTATAAAAATATTTCAAAAATTGTGTTTGAAAAATCCAGAAAAAAGTGTTTACTTTGCAGACCAAATCAGATTTCTAGAAAGACTGATGGAAAATTTATAAACAATTAAAAAAGACATGGTTTATACAGTAATTACGATTATCATTGTGTTAGCTTCAATCCTTTTGATAGGTATAGTGTTAATCCAGAATTCTAAAGGTGGAGGCTTGGCATCAAGTTTTCAAGCACAAAACCAAATCATGGGTGTGAGGAAAACAACTGATTTTATCGAGAAAGCAACTTGGGTTTTGATTATTGTGGTTGTGTTTTTAAGTATTGTGTCGGTGAAATTCTCTCATAATGAGAATACAGGTGATGAGTCGCAGGTGAAGGAGCAGGTTGAGGATATACTTCCATCAAGCACAACAACTAATCAAGAGTAAAAAAAGAAAAAAGTTTAAAATCCATTTATGAAGGTCTGAATCTTAGGATTCAGACCTTTCTTTTTTATGATATGAGTTCTTAAATTTTGGCTCTATTGTAGAGTTTGTTTCGATAAGGTGGTGTTGCAGAAACTGCTGAAAAGTGTGTTAATACATGATTCATACTAATGGATTTTAGACGGTCAATTTATAGAACCCACCTTTATTATAAAGTAATTTGACAAATCGCATTTAATGTGGTAGATATTTTTTATTTTTGTGATGTGAAAAATATTGTTGTTTTTTTAATGTTCATGCTATCTCCCGTCATTTCATTGTTTGCGGGGGTCTATTCTGCAGAGGATGTGCCAATGGTACATTTGCAGGATAAGAATCGTTATGTGTGCAACCCAGATAACATATTGAGTTCGGATTCTGTATACGTTATGGATACCATGTTGGCTAATCTAGAGGCAACAACGGGTATTGAGGTGGTCGTGGTGGCTGTAGAACAGGTGAAGAATGGTGATTGTTATGATTTCGCATTTAATATTGGTAACGGACAGGGCGTAGGAAAAAAGAAGATTAATAATGGTTTGGTGATTGTCTTGTCGACGAAGGATCGATGCGTTCAGTTTGTTACAGGTTACGGCTTGGAAGAGTTTTTGCCAGATGCGATTTGTAAAAGGATACAGGTGCAATCCATGAATGATGCTTTTGCGGAAGGACGTTGGTCAGATGGTATGACTGCGGGGGTTAGACGCGTTTGTGGTGTCCTCACAGGTACTATGGATGCTGAGCTGGAAGAAGAGGGTCTTATGGATTATCTGCCTACGCTCATTTTTGTGATTGTGTTGATTGCATTTCTGATGTGGATGGAACGTAGAAAAAGGAAATGTCCGGTATGTGGAAAATATACATATAACCAAACACATAGTAAGGTGATAAAACGTTCTGGTAGATACATTGACCGATTAATAACATATGAATGCTTAAATTGTGGATACAAAACGAATAAGAAAGTCCATCAATATAAAGACTCAGATTATAGTGGAGGATTCGGCGGCGGATATGGCGGATTCGGTGGATCTCATGGCGGATTCAGTGGTGGATCGTTCGGCGGTGGTTCGTTTGGAGGCGGTGGCGCAGGTTCTCGTTTCTGACGGTTCTTTGTCGGTGTTATGATAGAAAAATATAAAACAATAATATAAATAAAGAAGATTATGAGTAAAACAGGAATTATTTTAATTGGTGTACTGGCAGTTATTGCCATTTACCTTTTCTCCGCCTATAATTCTTTGGTAACGAAAGATGAGGGCGTGACTGCTGAGTGGCAAAATGTAGAGGCTGCTTACCAACGTAGAGCTGATCTAATCCCTAATTTGGTGGAGACTGTTAAAGGATACGCAAAACACGAGTCTACAACATTGAAGGAGGTAATCGAGGCAAGAGCAAATGCTACATCCATAAAGATCGATCCTAGCAATGTTACTCCAGAGCAATTGGCAGAGTATATGAAAGCTCAAAATGGAGTTTCTAGTGCATTGAGTAGATTGATTGCTGTAGCTGAGAGTTATCCAGATTTGAAGGCTAATCAAAATTTCTTGGAGTTACAATCTCAGTTGGAAGGTACAGAGAATCGCATTGCTGTGGCTCGTAAGAACTACAATGATGTGGCAAAGGATTTTAATTCTGCTATTCGTCGTGTACCTAACAATATCATTGCATCTTTTGCTGGATTGGAAAAACATGCATACTTTGAGGCTGAAGAAGGTGCAGAAAAAGCTCCTAAAGTTCAGTTCTAGTCTATTCAATCAGTATAGAGAATACAAAAAAGGTGGATGATTCATCCACCTTTTTTCATATCTATAGGAAGTGTCTGTTTGTAGGACCCTTCTTTTTTAATATTCAATTTTGTCGCTTTTGTTTTCCCACATCTCGAAAGCTTCTAACGCTTCTTCTCGCATCAATTGCTCGCGAGGCATCGATCTCTTCTTCGGATTCTTATCCAGCTCTTCGTAGATGAAATGATCGTCAAATCCAATCTTCTTCGCATCCTCTTTCTGATTGGCGTAATAATAGCGATCTATATGTGCCCAATACATAGCTGACAGACACATGGGACAAGGTTCACAAGATGCATACAACTCACAACCAGACAAATCGAAAGTCTTCAGTTTTTTGCAAGCCTTGCGAATGGCCATCACTTCAGCATGTGCTGTTGGGTCATTGTTGATTGTCACTTTGTTGTTGGAACTTGCAATGATTTCTCCGTCCTTCACGATGACTGCTCCGAACGGTCCGCCATTGTTTAAAACGCTTCTCTTCGAAATCGCAATGGCTTTTTTCATAAAATATTTTTTTTCATTCATCTGCTTCATCTGTTTCAGCGTTAGGAGAAATAGAATTGTTGGATTTGTATTTTCCAGCTTTCGTGTTTTCTGCAATCTTACTGAGTGATTCAATTGTATAATTGACATCATCCATTGTATGAAGTGGAGTAGGGATGAGACGAATCATAACCTTTCCCTCTTCAATATATGGATACAGAATATTCACACAGAATATACCGAAGTTCTCTCTTAAATCCATCATCATGTGTACCGCCTCCTGGATGTTTTCCATCTCCATGTATACTGGGGTGACAGCAGATGATGTTTTACCAATGTTCAGACCTGCTTTCCTCAACCCCTTTTGAAGTGCCTCTGTGATTGTATTAAGTTTTTTCAGTTGCTCAGGATGGTTGATGATGTAGTCTAATCTATTGATGGCACTTGCAGTGATGGCGGAAGGTAGCGCTTCTGAGAAAGTTTGTGATCTCATGTTGTATCGCAGATAGTTGATCAAGTCTTCGCTTCCTGCCACGAAACCACCGGTGATGCTCATAGCCTTTCCGAATGTGCCTACTAACAAATCAAGTTTGTCCTGCACTCCAAAATGATCAGCCACACCAATTCTGTTAGGACCCACAGTGCCAAATCCGTGAGCATCTTCCACAATCAGAAGGAAATCATATTTTTCTTTTAAGGCAACGATCTTGTCTATGGGAGCAAACTCGCCTGTTACACCGATGACACCTTCTGTAACAAACAAGACGCCACCATCTTTCTCCTTTGCCGTCTCACAAGCTTTCTTAACCTGCTCTTCAATGGCATCTATGTCATTTTTATAGTATATAAAGCGACGATTGGAGTGCAGACGTATACCATCTTGTATGCTAGAATGAACGTCGTAACTATACACGACAGTATCATTTTTGCAGCATAGAGAGTCGATGATTGATATCATTCCTTGATAGAAGGAGTTGAGCACAAAGCAATCCTCCATTTTAACAAATTCAGCGATCTTGCTTTCTAATGCTTCGTGTAGCGAGGTCTGTCCTGTCATTAGTCGAGAACCCATTGGATTGGAGAATCCGTATTGAGTGACCAGTTCCGTCTCCTTTGCCTTTATTTCTGGATTGCTAGCAAGCCCATAATAATTATTCATGCTCCAATTCAGAACATCTTTTCCTCTAAAGGTCATGTGAGGGCCAATCTCTCCTTCTAGTTTGGGGAACATAAAATAGCCGTGTGCTAATTTGCTCCACTGACCTAATACTCCAAGATTATTAAGTACTCTTTCTCGAATTTCCATTTCTAATTTATATTGTTAGATAGATTTGTCGGATTAAAATAAAACCATTTCTGCGGCATCCTCTTCCAATACGGTGTTATCTTTGGATGAGCAATCGTACCTTTGAGTTGTAACAAATGGTTCTGTTCTTGAATATCCGATGGTAGTGTCATTGTACACTTTATTCATGTATTTACCCCAGATAGGGAGTGCCGTAGCGGAACCTTGACCGTTTCGGAGGTTGTCGAAGTGGATATCACGATCTTCTCCACCTACCCATACTCCAGTGACTAGGTTAGGTACGAAGCCCATAAACCATCCATCTGAGTTGTTTTGCGTGGTTCCTGTTTTTCCTGCCACTGGTGTTTCCCATCCTACGCAGTAGTCGTAGCGTTTCGTACGTAGACGTAATCCCGTACCACCATTGATAACACCTTGTAACAAGGAAATCATCTTGGAAGCTGTCTCTGGATCATACACCTCTTTCATTCTTGTATCGAATGTGGATATGATATTTCCGTTGTTATCTTCAATTCTTGTTACTAAAACGGGTGTGGCTTTGATTCCTTTGTTGGCAAATGCTGTGTATGCGGAAACCATCTCGCTGATTGACACATCCATTGCGCCCAAGCAGATAGGAGGAACAGGGTCAACCTTGCTCTTCAGATCCAACGAGTTGTTGAGGAATTTGGCAAAACGACCAGCACCGATTTGTAGTACTAAGTGAGCAGATATCCAGTTGTTGGATGTCTGAAGACCTCTTTTCAATGTGATCATCTTACCTACCTCCTGCTTTCCTGACTCTCCGTAAGGCACGTTTTTAGGTTCCCATATTATGTGCGAAACAGGATCCTCGTAGTGAGGTTGTACGTTAGGCACTTCTGTACATGGCTCCATACCCTCAATCATAGCCATTGTGTAAAGAAATGGCTTGATGGTGGAACCTACTTGTCTCTTTCCTGTGGATACCATATCGTATTGGAAGAAGTTGAAGTTAGGTCCTCCCACGTATGCTTTGACGTGTCCGTTGAATGGGTCGATAGACATCAGACCCGCACGTAAGAATGATTTCTGATAACGGATGGAGTCCATAGGGGAGAGAAGAGTGTCTTTGCAACCTTTCTCCCAGTCAAACACGGAGACTGTGATAGGTTTGTCGAATATCTCTCGTATCTCTTTTTCTGATTTGCCAGCCTGCTTCAACCAATAATAACGGTCGCTCATTCTCATAGATTTAACAAGAATGGAATCAACTTGAGCTTGTGTCGATTTGTTGGAGAACGGAGCCTTCTTATTTTTCTGATTGCTTTTCTCTTTGAAGAACAAAGGTTGTAAATAGCCACCTAAGTACTCTTTCACTGCATCTTCCGCATATTGTTGCATACGAGAGTCGATTGTGGTGTAGATCTTCAAACCATCTGCATATAGGTTGTAAGGTGTGCCATCAGGTTTTAGATTCTTATTACACCATCCATATAATGGGTCTTGTGCCCATGATAATGAGTCTTCATAATACTTTTGACGCATCCATTTAGGATATTTAGAAGGGTCTGGCTCTTTAGCATTCATGATTTTTCGTAGGTGTTCCCTAAAGTAAGGTGCCAATCCCAGTTTGTGATCCACTTTTTGATAGTTGGTCACAAGTTCCAATGCTGATAAAGAGTCGAGTTGCGCCTTCTCAATTTTATTGTTGACTTGCATTTGTGACAATACGATGTTTCGTCTCGTCAAGCAATTCTCTTTGAATTTTTCTCTGATAGGATCGTATAGCGTTGGGTTTTGTAACATGCCCACTAATGTGGCAGCCTCTTCTATGTTCAAATCTTTAGGAGTCTTGTTAAAGTAAATTTGTGCGGCAGATTTGATTCCCACAGCATTGTGGTTCCAATCAAATTTGTTGAGATACATGGTGATGATCTCTTCTTTCGTGTAATATTTCTCCAGTTTGACAGCGATCACCCATTCTGTGAGTTTTTGCTTCATTCTTTCTATTTTATCCTTAGCACGTTCCTCAGTGAAAAACAATTTGGCCAATTGTTGTGAAATGGTGCTTCCACCACCTTTGTCTTGTCCCATGAGGATTGTCTTAAAGGCAACACGTACCAAGGCTCTTCCGTCGATACCAGAGTGTTCGTTGAAACGAATATCTTCTGTCGAAATCAATGCATCGACGACATATGGAGAAATCTCCTCGTATGGAGTGTATATACGGTTTTCCTGACTCATGAAGTAACGTCCTAACGTCTTCATATCACACGTATAAATCTCAGTTGCATATTTGCTTTTAGGATTTTGTAGATCTTCAATTGGGGGCAAATAGCCGATTTTACCATCGCTGATAAGTTTGAAAATCATAAAGACTGATAATATTCCCACAAAGAATAATACCCATATTCCAATTAATATTTTTATGCCTAAACTAAATTTGCCTTTTTTCTCCATTTTTTAAAGATTTTAAATATCCAACAAAAATAAGAAAATTATTGTATTTTTGCCAACTCAAAGAAAGTAAAAATGAAGGCAATTTTCATAAGAATGTTGAATCTTGTACGCTCTTCGCAAAAAGAGTGGTCTTGCATTGCTGTGGATTCTCCAAGTGTAGACTTGGTGGGAAGGAGTTTTTTCTTTCCTTTCCTATTGGTTATGGCGATTGCATTGGCACTTACATGCATCATAGAGTTGACAGTTTCGGATTTTGATAGCTTCTCTCAGTTTTTGGGATTTGTTGCAGTTCGTTTCCTCGTCGTCCTATCTTCTCTGTTTGCAAGTGTTTATGGCTCAGCATTGATTATGCATGGACTTTTAAAGATTCGCTTTTTTCGTGTTGAAGAAAGAGCGTTTTACAAATGTTTTTCATTGTTTGTATACTCTTCCTCTATCATGTGGATAACGTTTATGTTGTCAATGATGATTCCATCTCTTTTCTTCTTGAAAGTGGCGGTTTTCTTGTTTGAATTTTACGTTATATGGTGCGGACTGACGGTCTATTATCCTACGATGAAAGACAATGTAAAGGGCGTTTTGATGTTTATCGATGTGGTGTTGATGTTTATAAGTCCGATGCTGATGGTTAAAATAATGGAATTTTTGATGAATTAATTAGAATGAAGAATTATGGAAAAATTGAAAAATGACATACTCATTCGTAATAAACGAGCCTCTTTTGATTATGAATTGCTTGATACCTATCAAGCAGGAATCGTGCTGGTGGGTACAGAGGTGAAGTCAATAAGATTGGGTAAGGCTAGTCTCGTCGATACCTTTTGTTTCTTTAACGATGGGGAATTGTGGGTGAAGAACATGAATATTTCTGAATATTTTTACGGTACATACAATAATCATATGCCTCGTAGAGATCGTAAACTTTTACTGACAAAACGAGAACTTGAAAAAATCAGAAGACAAACCAAAGATACTGGATTTACTATTGTTCCGACGAAGCTCTTTTTGAATGAAAAGGGTTTGGCTAAGCTGGAAATCGCCGTGGCAAAGGGTAAGAAAGTATATGATAAACGTGAATCATTGAAGGAGAAGGATGATAGACGTCAGATGGATAGAGCAATGAAACATTAGTTGTTATGAATGATTCTTTTATTCGGTTGTCTGACGTTGTGCCAAGAATCTATGGCTTGGACTTCCCATCTTCTGTCAATTGGGACATTAAAAGAGGGGAACAATGGTGTGTGATAGGTCGCAATGGCACCGGGAAAACAATGTTGGCAGATATCTTAATGGGAAGATATGGAATCAAATCGGGTTCTATAGATTATGCCTTTTGGAATGAAGAATGTCGGAAACAAACAGGGAAATCATATCCAACAGAGACCATCCGTAAGGTGGGGTTCGAATCTGCTTATTTGCTTTCTGACTATAAAAACATGTATTATCAACAACGGTTTAACGCGTTGGAAAATGAATTCACACCTACCGTTGAAACTATGATATCCTCTTTGCCAGATGATCAATATGTCAATGAGTTATGCGAACGTTTCCGTTTGAAGCCATTGTATTCCAAACATTTAATCATGCTATCTTCTGGCGAATTAAGACGGTTGCTTATCGTTTTGGCATTGGCTCAACATCCTCAATTGATTATATTTGATAATCCGTTTATCGGACTAGATGCTGCTATGCGTCGTGAATTGGACGATTTTTTTGTGGAATTGTCCAAAATTCAACAGATGATCTTTCTAGTGCCTTCTGTTTCTGAGATGCCTAAGGTGACAACCCATGTGCTGAAGGCGGATTCATTGCATTATGAAGTTATCGGAACGATAGAAAACTTCAGAGCGAAAGAGTGGATAGATGAGACCTTTAAGTCCGACGAACCCATAGAGTTACCTCAGTCACTTTTTTCTACGCCACATTCATATCAGTATGTTTTACAAATGAAAAACATCAACATCTCTTATCAGGGGATTACACTCTTTAAAAACCTAAATTGGGAGATTCGAAGAGGGGAGAAGTGGGCACTGCTCGGGAAAAACGGTTCGGGTAAGTCTACTTTGTTGAGCTTGTTGGTGGCAGATAATCCGAGAGCCTATTCGTTGGATATAACCATATTTGATCGAAAACGAGGTACGGGTGAGAGTATATGGGACATAAAAAAGCCAATAGGCTATATCTCTTCAGAAATGCATCTTTTCTTCAGAGAAAACCAGTCTTGCCTGAAGATTGTTAGTTCCGGATTCTTTGATACGATGGGACTTTTTGGCAGGTGTTCAGAAGAGCAGGAGAAGATGGCGCTTCAATGGATGAAACTTTTAGGTATTGAATCATTGAAAGATCGTCCTTATTTGAAGTTGTCCAGTGGAGAACAACGATTGGTTTTGTTGGCACGAACGATGGTGAAGAACCCTGATTTGCTGATATTGGATGAGCCTTTGCATGGATTGGATGCGCAGAATAAAAGTAGATGCCGTGCAGTAATTGAGAAGTATTGTGAACAAAAGGGGAAGACTATGATTTACGTGACGCATAGAACAGAAGAAATCCCTGCATGTGTGACATCAACATATGAATTGAAAAAAGAGGCTTAAAATTTTGTCTTTTATATTTATTTTGATATATTGCGAATTAAATATAGGGGATTCGTTGTGGAATAGCCCTTCCTACGGGAAAAATGAGGTGAGAATTAATGCAAAACGCGCTATTGTTGAACTTTAAACGTAGCTGACATGAAACAAATGATACGTCTATGCATATGTGTGATGATGATGTTTATGTCCATCACTTCGTATGCGCAAAAAAATAAAGGTCCTGAATTTGAGGTAACACAGAACTCGGAGGTTTGTGATACCATTTGGAATGTAGCGGATAAACCCGTAGAATACCCTGGAGGGAATGCGGAGATGTACGATTTTTTGTTTAAGAACATGACAAATGGTAGTAATCTGCAAGCAGTGAGTGTTCAAAAGATGGTAGTGAAGATGTTGGTTTCTTCAGATGGTACAGTTGTAGAAAAGAAGGTATTGCGTTCCATCGATCAAGAACTAACACAAGATGTGTTACAAGCTATGGATAAGTTTCCCAAATTGATACCAGCAAAGAAGAACGGGAAAGACGTATGTGCTTATTTTTTAGTTTTGGTTGGCTTGACGAAGTGATAAAACTCACTATTTTATAATTTTTGGCATAGCAACAGGGAATGTTGCTATGCTTTGTTTTTTTTAATCTCCTCAATTTTCTTTTTAAGTTCCGCCGCCAGTTCGTAGTTTTCGGATTCGATGGCATGCTTTAATTGTTCTTCGTATATATTCACTTTAGAGATGATGAAGGAACTTTTGTTAGCCATGTTTTCGTTGGCCAATCTCTTTTCCATCTTTTGGATGATGGGGGCATATATTACGGAGCACTCTTGTATGACCAGTTCTTCCGCATACAAAGGTTTCTTGTTTAGGTAGGCAATGGCGATGGCGTCCGTTGCTTTTATATCAAATGATTTCTCAGTGTTGTTGGCATCTTTGCAGACAATTTCTGCGTGATAGACACTCTGTTTGTATTGCGTGATGCGAATTTCGGCTATCTGAACGTTGGTTTCGGTCAGATATTTTGAAAACACTTCATATAGCGAGGGACGAGGCGGACGTTTCTCGTACATAAATGACAATATGTGCATAGCCTCATTTTTGAGGGTGAAGATGCCAAATTTCTGATGCGATTTGATCTCTTCGATCACCAGGAGGAAACTGTCTTCCTGCGTGGAGTATAGATTGCAAACACGTATTTGTCTGTATGCCATGATGAGTTTTTTTTACAAAGTAAAGAAAAAATAGGCGAAAAAAATATTTTAAGAGAAAGAAAAGTGCTATCTTTGCACCCGATTTATCCTTCGTGGTTCGAATAAGTGATGAAAATCCACCACCGGATGTAACTTTAATAGTATAATAAAATGTACGCTATTGTAGAAATTGCTGGACAGCAGTTCAAGGTTGAGAAAGACCAAAAGTTGTTTGTTCACCGTTTGGATGCAGAACGTGGTTCTGTAGTAGAGTTTGATAAAGTGTTGTTAATTGACAACGATGGAAACGTTGTTGTAGGCGCTCCAACAATTGATGGAGCAAAGGTAACAGCAGAAGTTGTTTCACATGTAAAGAGCGATAAAGTGCTTGTATTCCACAAGAAGAGAAGAAACGGATATCGCAAATTGAACGGACACCGTCAATGCATGACTGAATTAAAAATTAATAACGTAGTTGCTTAACTTTTAAAATTTTAGAGAAATGGCACACAAAAAAGGTGTTGGTAGTTCCAAGAACGGTCGTGAGTCAGCAAGTAAGCGACTCGGAGTTAAGATCTTTGGTGGTGAATTTGCAAAAGCAGGTAATGTTTTGATTCGCCAACGTGGTACAGTACATCATCCAGGTGACAATGTAGGTATGGGAAAAGATCATACTTTGTTTGCATTGGTTGATGGTATTGTTAAGTTCAGAAAGAAACAAAATGATCGCTCATATGTTTCTGTTGAACCATGTGCAGAGAGCTAATTAATAATTAGTATATGTTAAAAAGGAAGGATTTTTTAAATTCTTCCTTTTTTTTTGCTTTTTTTATCATAAAACGAGTTGTAGTCATAAAAACAGTTTTATATATTTGTGAAAATGATTATTAACAACTAAATAAGGTGAAGATGAAGAAAATTTTTTGTGCGATATTATTTTTGACAGTATCCATATCTTTTTCTTTTGGAAAAGGAGCTCCCAAGCGACCTAATAGTGAGAATTTCACGAATGGGTTGAAGTGTATTGAACAACAGGATTATGAGAATGCGTATAACTATTTCGTTAATGAATTGTCAAATAATCCCAAGAGTGGATATGCTTTGTATTGGATAGGATATATTAGAATGTTGTATTCTGAGTACGGTCGTTCGTTGGAGGCGTATACCGCAGCGATAAGTTTATTGCCACCTAAGGATACCCCTTATTTGCAATCTGCTTATGCGGGTCGTTCTTCTGTCTATTTGAATCTTGGTGATACGGCACGTGCTTTGGCTGATCTTAATACGGGTATTAAAGTAGACCCATCTAATGTGACAATGTATAGTGATCGGGCGGAGATTTATTTCGCACAGAAGAAATATTCTCAGGCAGATGAAGAGTATAAAAAGATGATAAAGATAAATCCTGGTAGCTTGACAGCCTATATGGGATTGGGACGAAACTTAAAAGAAAAAGGTAAATATGAAGAGGCTATCAAGCAATTTGATTATGTTATCTCATTGGATGAAAATTATGCAGATGCGTATGCTTTTCGTGCGGATGTCTATAATCAGTTGAAAAAATATGATGAGGCAACTTCTGATATAGTATCTACCTTCCTTTTGAAAGATAATCAAATGAAAGCTGTTCGTTTGATGATTCGAATGGATAAGGAAGCAAAGCAGATGCTGATATCTAAAATGAAGGCTGAGATGGTGAAAACACCAGATAATGTGATATGGCCTTTTTATATTGGAGAAATAATCGAATCTATGTATGATTACAAGGGTGCTATTCCGTATTATGACAAAGCTCTTTCCCTTGATTTCTCAACATCTATAAGTCGCCGCTTGTCATATTGCTATAATAGTTTAGCAGCCTATGATGAAGCAATGAAATACAATGATTTAACAATCAGACTTGACTCTTCGAAATGTGATGAATTGGTTACTAAAGCTTTCATCTACGTGAGAAAGGGCGATTTGAAATCTGCTATTTCAATAATGGATGAATATGTGAAGAAACGTCCGGATAGAAGTTACTCTTACAGAGAAAGAGCCACTATAAAAATGTACAATAAACAATATGATGATGCTTTGGAAGATTTGGAGTTGGCTGTGACACTTGCTCCAAAATCAATCAGAGGTTATTATTGTCGTGCTAGAATATATGATAAGTTAGGTAAAAAAGATAAAGCCGAGGCAGACTTTAATAAAGTCTTGGAGTTGGATCCTGACCACAATAGATCATCTGATACTTATTATACTTTAGCGATTTTAGGTAAAAAGGATGAAGCAGAAAAAGCGATGAACGATTTTTATAAAGATGATCAAGATTTAGAAGAACAGTCAAATCTCTATTATAATAAGGCATGCTTCTATTCTCTTGTTGGCAAAACGGATGAAGCAATAGAGTACTTGAAAAAGTCACTAGAGAATGGCTGGCGTGATTTCTCCCATATCGGTTACGACCCAGATTTGGATGCAATTCGAGAACTTCCTAAGTTTAAAGAACTCATTAAAGAGTACAAGGCAAAACTACAAGAGGAACTAAAGGAAGTGAAGAAGATAAAATCCAATGTTAACATTGAGGAACAGTTGAAACTGAAAGAGGAGGAAAAGAAGGTAAATGAATTATAGGAGAAGCCTATCATTTATTTAGATAAATATTTGTAGAGACGATGTGCGCATCGTCTCTACTATTACAAAAAGCATCATAAAAAGGGAATAAGAGCGAGAATATTTTATAAAATAATCAGAACCCACATTCGTTTTACTATTGGATATGTTTATTCAAACATAAAATGGTGGAAAATAAAAAATATTACATATGAAAACACTCAAGATTTATTTATTGCTATTGGGACTATGTTTAGGATTTCAATTGGCAGGGGCAAAAGGGAATGGCGACTCATTTTATATGACCAAAGGACTAGAGGCTCTGGAAGCTAACGATTATGTCGTTGCACATGATATGTTTAAAAAAGAGTTGGAAGAAAACCCGAAGAATGGAGTTGCGTACACCATGATGGCGATGGTAGCTTTTCAGACGGAAGAATATAATTTAGTAAAAGAATATGCAGAAAAGTCATTGACTTTGCTTCCTAAGAAAGAAACAGAATTTCGTGTGCTCTCTTACACCTATCTCTCTATGGTGGCATTGGAGGAGAAGGATACTACAAAGTGCTTGAGTTATGTGGATGAAGCGATGAAAATGAAAATGGGTTCGAAACAAATGTCTTCTTTATATTTGTACAAGGCTGAAATATTCTTTGAGACGAATAAAGAGAATGAAGCAAGAAATTTGTTTAAGAAAGCGATATCATTGGATGAGTCTCTTGCTTCAGCATACTATGGAGTGGCAAAGTGTGATATGAAAAAGAATGATTATCAAAGTGCTCTGAATTATTTGAATCAAGGCCTTCAACACAACATGTATGACGCTAAATTTTATCGTTTGCGTGCCAAAGCACATCTTCTTTTGAATAATACGGAAGAGGCTTCGAAAAACATAATTACATATGTATATATAAAAGGAGATATTGATAATATTACACCTATATGTTTGGAATATGGAAATGATGAATTGTTCCAAAAAATGTTGCCATTGGCTAAAATAAATTGCAATAAATTCCCAGAGGAAACAGTATGGTATGATTTCGTAGCCTTCTTATATGTTTCAAGAAAGGAGTATACAAAAGCAATAGAAAATTGTTTTGAAGAGGCAAAAATTGATTTTACATCGAATCTTGCACGTAAAATATCTTACTATTCTCTAATGTCAGGTAATAATAAGTATGCCAAACTATATGCAGACATGTCTGTTATTCTTGGAGATGGGAATGAATATACAGTGAGAAACAAGGCAAATGTTCTCGCAGAAACAGGTGATTATAAACAAGCCATCCAAATATTGGATTCATTAATCGCTAAAAACGAGAAGGATACGTTCGCTTATTCTCAGCGTGCTTATGCGAGGTATACAAAGAAGGATTACAAAGGAGCATATGATGATTATTCAAAAGCCATTGAATTGATGCCGGATCACTACGAATTTTATGAGCGTAGAGCAACCATTGATAAATTGTTGGGCGATGCGGAAAAGGCAAAAGCAGATATGACGAAATATGTGAACGGCGTTAAAGATAAAGATGAGATTTCATCTTCTGCATATTTCTATTTGAACGAACCAGAAAAAGCGAAGAAGCGTCTTGCGGAAGAACTTGACAAAACTCACTCTTTACGTTCTGGCGATGATTATTACAACGCAGCATGCTTGTATTCTTTGTTGGGAGAGAAAGAAAAGGCTATTGATTATTTGAAAAAAGCTGTTGACAATGGATTCCTCATCTTGGAACATATCAATTTTGATACGGATTTGGAAAATATTCGTGGTACGAAGGAGTATAAGGATATAACAAATCAGATTCGTGTGAAAAGAGATGAGAGGGTGAAAAGTCAAGAAGATGTGTATAAAAAAGGTTTTGAGATGCGTGCTGATGGAATCTACTCTCTGTCTGAATCCAAGATGCAATTTTATTTTAGAGACAAACCATGTGAATATGTAGGTGGGGAAGAGGCTCTGTTTGATTACGTGGAAAAGAACCTGACCTATTCTAAGGAATCATTGGGATCTACTAATCGCGTTCGAATAAATGTTTATTTCACGGTTAATGAGGATGGTACCGTATCAGATGTGCATGTTAGAAACAATGTAAATTCAACATTAAGTAATTCGGCGATTAACGTGATAAAAAACATGCCATCTTGGATTCCTGCAGAATACAAGGGAAAAAAGGTGAAAGAAAGATGCTATATTCCAATTGTATTCACTAAGTAATAGAAAAAAATAGACAAAAGAGTAGAAAAATTAAGACAAAAAAATTAACTTTTTTTGAATATTATTTTGTGTTTTTAAAAAAATTAAATACATTTGACCGATTTCGTTTTTTTTGAAAGAATAATTATAAAAAGGAGATTGGTTATGGAAGAAGAGAAAAAGAGGATGGAAGCGGATAAGCGAGATCAAGAGATTGTTTATTCGAAAGCTTTAAAGGCAGGAAAACGCATCTATTATTTGGATGTTAAACGTAATCGTAAGGACGAGTTGTTTTTAGCAATTACGGAGAGTAAAAAGAAATTCGTAGGGGATGAATCCCAAGTGTCCTTCGAAAAACACAAGATTTTCTTGTATAAGGAAGATTTTGAAAAGTTCCGTGCTGGTATGGATGAAGTAATTAACTACATTAACAATTGTGGAAATGGAGCTACGGAGTCCAAGCAGGAGGACGAAGCTTCCAATCGCTTCGAAATTGATTTTGGTTGATTATAATTGTATTTTTCTACTATAAAAAAAGAGACGCTCAATTGAGTGTCTCTTTTTTGTTCTATCAACTTGATTGATCTGTCCGTTAGTCTTTCTTTGCGGCTGATACCGTTGTTGTTTTGCTCATGTCGCAAGAACCAGTAAATACGGCTTGTGGTTCAATAGACAATATCTTGGTGTCGATGTCGCCCTCAACTCTAGCAGTAGCCTTAAGTGAAAGCGTGTCTGCAATGTGCAGAGTGCCTTTTACCGTACCAAGAATCTCTGCATTCGAACACGTCAGAGTTCCAATCATAACGCCTTTAGCACCGATAATTACTTTTCCTGTACATTCAACTGTGCCTTCGATCGTACCATCCAATCGAAAGTCTGTTTCTGCATAGATGTCTCCGTTTACCTTTGTTCCAAAGGCAAGCGTGTTATGCTCGTTACCTACTATTTCCTTAGACATATCTTTCGTGTTTTTCTGGGTTAATATGCTGATTTAAACTGATTCAAGAAGCGAACATCATTCTCAGAGAACATACGCAAATCTTTCACTTGATATTTCAAGTTAGTGATACGCTCAATTCCCATACCGAATGCATATCCGGTGTACACTTTGCTGTCGATACCGCAACTATCAAGTACGTTAGGGTCGACCATTCCACATCCGAGGATTTCCACCCATCCTGTTCCTTTACAGAATGGACATCCTGTTCCTCCACATAGATTACATGAGATATCCATCTCGGCTGATGGCTCTGTGAATGGGAAATAAGATGGACGTAGTCTGATCTTAGTGCCCTCTCCAAACATCTCTTTGGCAAAGTACAATAGTGCTTGCTTTAAATCTGCAAACGTTACGTTTTTGTCAATGTATAGTCCTTCTACTTGGTGGAAGAAACAGTGTGCACGATAGGATATAGCCTCGTTTCTGTAAACACGACCTGGACAGAGCACACGAATTGGTGGCTCTTGTGATGTCATCACTCTCGTTTGTACAGAAGAGGTATGTGTACGTAATAATACATCAGGATCTTTTGTGATGAAGAACGTGTCTTGCATATCTCTTGCAGGATGCTCAGGAGGGAAGTTGAGCGCAGAGAATACATGCCAGTCGTCTTCTACTTCTGGACCTTCTGCAATCACAAAGCCTAATCTTCCAAAGATATCTGCAATTTCTGTTTTGACAATGGAAAGTGGATGTCTCGTTCCCAATTCAATTGGATCTGGCGTACGAGTTAAGTCTAATTTGTTGCTTTCCTCCACCTTCTTCTCCAAAGATGCCTTTATTTCATTTATTTTGTCTTGAGCTGTATTTTTCAGATCGTTAAGCAATTGTCCAACTTCCTTTTTTTGCTCGTTGGAAACGTTTCTGAAATCATTGAATAGTGATGATATTTCACCTTTTTTGCTTAGGTATTTAATTCTCAACGATTCCAAATCATCTTTGTTAAGGGCTTGCAATCCCTTTATTTCTTCTAAAAGTTCTTTAATACGCTCTTTCATCTTTTTAATCTTTTGATTTGCAAATTTACGATTTTTTCTTTTACATGAGGAATTTAATACTTTGAAAGTACATTTTTTTCTTTGTTTTTATTATCTTTGGACATAAGGTTTTGTCAATTCTATGAATTTAAAATATATTACATCCCAGTTTCGGAATTATGGAGTGGAAGCATTAGTCTGGTTAGCTGTCTTCCTTTTGCTAACCATTAGTAATGTGTCGTACGACCTTGTTTTGTCTATTGAATTGGCTGCTACACTTACTTTTGGCATGTTCTTCATCTCCATCATCTGTCACTATTTCTTAATTCCTTATTTGTACAAAGACAATCGTTACGTCATCTTTGTATTGGTCTCCCTCTTGTTTGTATCGGGTGTCTCTTTGCTCTCATCTTATGTGTTGGATGTGATGACTTCGTCTTACATGGAGTCGCTGATAACCGAAAATGAACAAACCTTATTGGATATCAAATTACCTTCTGAAACAAAACCGTTTTTTGAAGAATCCGTCGAACCGGAGGAGTCGCATATCCACCTGTCATCCTTATGGAAATCCATTATTTTGTATATTGGATCTTTCTTCTTGTCATTGGTTATGTATTATCGAAAAAGGACAAAAGATGCGGAGGAACAGCAATCACTTCTTATGCAGGAGAATGTCCGTATGGAACTTAATTTCCTTCGTTCGCAAATCAATCCTCATTTCTTGTTCAATGCGTTGAATAATATTTATTCGATGGTTTATACGGGTGATAGTCATGCTGCGGATAGTGTTATCTCCCTCTCGGAGATGCTCCGTTATGTAACTTACGAATCGAAGGAGTCTCGCATCCTTCTTTCAGGTGAGATTTCCTATTTGGATAATTATATCGAGTTTCAACGTTTTAGTTTCGAAGGAAATGTCGATGTCACTTTTGATAAAAACATTAAAAGTAATACAATATATATTGCACCTATGCTGTTTCAGCCCTTTGTGGAGAATGCTTTTAAATATAGTGGAATAGGGCAGGACAAGGATGCGTTTATTCATATCACACTTGATGCGGATCAGACGGATCTTTCGTTTCAAATCATCAATTCGAAAAAGAAATCGGTTACGGAAAATACCAAGACGGGTATAGGAATTGAAAATGTGCGAAAACGATTAGAACTGATCTATCCAAATCGATATCAGTTGGCGTTCCATGATCAGGGAACCACTTTCCAACTGAATTTGCATATTCAGTTAGATGATAAATAATTAGAGGTGACTTCTATGAATTCACCATTTTAAAATAAGATATCATGGAAAATGAAATGGTAAGGGTTATCATCATTGATGATGAGTTCCCAGCAAGAAAACTGCTCTCGGAATATGTCTCCAAACTTCCCAACCTTCAGTTGTGTGGAGTTTGTGAGGATGCTGTGCATGCTATGGATGTTCTTCAAAAAGAAGAGGTCGATCTAATCCTGACAGATATTCAAATGCCTGAATTGTCTGGCTTGGAGTTTATTAAATCATTGAAAAAGAAACCTATGGTTGTCTTTACAACTGCGTATAAAGAGTATGCGTTGGATAGCTATGAATTGGAAGCCATTGATTATTTGCTTAAGCCGATTCCATTCCCTCGTTTCTTACAGGCGATCAATAAGGTGACGGAACGATTGAGATTGAAAAGACAGGCAGCTCCTGCGGAAAAAGAGAAGGAGTATTTCATGGTGAAGGCGGATTACAAACTCTATCGCGTTGATTATGCTAACCTGATTTATGTAGAAGGACAGAGTGAGTATGTGACGTTCCATCTAAAGGATAAGAAAAGAATAACAGCGTATTATTCTTTGAAACGCTTGGAAGAGGAATTGCCATCGAATGAGTTCGTTCGTATTCATAAATCCTATATCGTATCCCTTTCTTATATAGAATCGGTCGAGGGGAATATGGTATCCATCGCAGGACAGAAACTATCGATAGGTAAGAATTATAAAGACTCGTTGATGGAGAAATTGAAGTAGGTATGTGCTTCGTATAACATAAAAATAGCACCAAGTTTCGCAACTTAGTGCTATTTCGAACATCTTTGTGTTCTAAAATGAAAACAAACACTATTATGAAAAAGTTTTTTTATTCTGTTTTATTCAATTGTAATGGGCAACCCTTGGTAAATATTCAGCACTTGAATATTGAGTAGCGCCGTGTATTTAGCCTGTAGGGTTTGTTGTTGCGCATTCAATAATGCGTTTTTCCCATTCAGCATCTCGTAAGGGTTTTTGGCACCCAAGTCATATTTCTCCTTTGTCAATTCATAACTTGCTTCTGCCGCTTTCTCATTACTATAAGATGCTACATAACTTAATTGAGCAGCGATTGCGTCATTGTAAGCAGACTCAATCGTTTTCTTCAAATTGTCTTTTATCTGCTCTGTTTGTAGAGAGGAACTATGTTGATTAAGTTTTGCTCTCTCTACTTCTGATTTCCTATTCCGATTGTCCAATATGGAATAGTTTAAGGATAAACCTACGTTCTCACCGAAATTTTGCTTCATCTGCTCTTTAAAGGCCCAATCTGATGATGAATTGTGCCCTGTACTCACCCCCGCATTTAAATTTATACTTGGATAGTAACCAGCTTTTGCGGACTTGATTTTCAATTCAGACATTTGTTCGTTCAATTCCGCATTTTTGATATCCGGACGAGCTTTCATCGCATTTTCAAAAATGGAATCTTTTCCGGGCAGTTGACCGAGAATGTCTTCGTTGGTAATTTCAGGAGCAACAATATCCATCTCGGTGTTAGGATCTAATCTTAATAAAAGTTTTAAGTTCAACTTAGCTTCCACCAAATCGTTTTCGGCCATTACCAATAAATGCTTTTCTTTGATGTACTGTGCTTCTATCTGAGAAAAGTCACTTTTCGAAATTGCTCCAGCCTCAAACAACGCTTTACTCCTTGAATACTCTGCTTCTGCCACCTCCATGGAGTTTCTTGTGGATTTCAAATTCTCTGTGGCGTATAGAATTTGGATGTAATCGGTTAGTACGGCTAACTTTACATCTTCTTCTATCTCTTCCATATTAACGAGGGAAATCTCTTCTTGCAATTCTTGTTGCTTGATGTTGTATTTCCGTTTAAACCCGTTAAAAACAGTCCATCCCGCACTTAAGTTGTAATTTCCATTGTATGAAGTATTACTCTTTTCTAGTCCTTCTGGTATCCACGGACTGTTATTGATGGAATGAGATGTTGAAAAGGATAGGGAAGGTTGCCATTGTGCTTTCGCTTGTTTTGTGTTAATGCGACTTTCATCAATGCTAATCTGTCCTTTTTGCATGTCTATACTTTGTGTTAGTGCGTATTCAATACACTTGTTTAAACTCCATATTTCGTTTTGCGCGTTAGCTTGGAACGGAAGAGTGTAAAACAATAACACTAATAATATGTATGCATTCCTTTTCATATCATGTTTACTTGTTGCGAATATAATAGATGTTTTTTTAATGAAAGAATGTTATCGACAAAGTGATTCATTTTATCGACGAAATAGTTAACAAAACAAGGAGGCTTTCGAAAAAGACCTCCTTGATATTATGCCATTTAAAATGAATCATTATCTGTTGAATACAAGTAATTTACCTTTCTTCTCGGTGTTGAACTTGCCATCATCGTAGACTAGTTCGCCGTTGACAAAGGTCTTGCATATCTTGTAGTTCAATGTCTCTCCTTCCATAGGAGACCAACCACATTTATATTGTAGAGACTCTTTGGTGACCTTCGTTGGATTGTTAGGTTCAACGAGAACCAAATCAGCAAAGAATCCTTTTCTGATAAATCCTCTCTTTTCGATATTGAATAGTTTGGCTGGATTGTGACACATTTTCTCTACCACTTGTTCTCTGGAGAAATTACCTTTCTTTGCCAATTCCAACATCATCTGAAGTGAATGTTGAATGGAAGGATATCCTGATGCTGCTTGTAGGCAATCACCCTCTTTGTCACTTAACAAGTGAGGCGCATGATCTGTTGCTATGGTGTCGATGATATTCTCTTCGACAGCCTTTAACAAGTTGACACGGCTTTTTTCCTTTTTGATGGCAGGGTTGCACTTGATTTTTGCACCTAAGCGCTCATAATCTCTATCGTCAAACCATAAATAACCAACACAAGTCTCAGCTGTAATTTGTTTTTCTGTTAGTGGCTTGTTGTTAAACAATGCCATTTCCTTAGCGGTTGTTAGGTGAAGAACATGGAGTTTTGTTCCATATTTCTTTGCCAAATCAATCACTTTGGATGTTGATTTATAGCAGGCATCAGAGTTTCTAATCACCTCATGGTAGGAAATAGGAATTGGTTGGTCGCCTAACTCTGCTTTTACTTTTGCAAGATTCTCTTGGATCATTGCCTCATCCTCATTGTGAGTTGCCACGAGAATAGGAGACTCTTTGAAGATCCTCTCAAGAATGGCAGGATTGTCAACTCTCATGTTGCCTGTTGAGGCTCCAACAAACACTTTGATACCACACACCTTTGTTTTGTCCACATTGACTACCTCTTCTATGTTGTCATTGGTAGCACCTAGATAGAAAGAGAAGTTGGTGAGACATTTCTTCTCGGCAAGTGAAATCTTGTTGTCGATTTCTTTCATGGAAGTTGTCTGTGGATTTGTGTTAGGCATATCCATAATGGAGGTAACACCTCCAGCAACAGCAGCTCTTGATTCACTTTCGAAATCACCTTTCTGTGTCAATCCAGGCTCGCGGAAATGTACGTGTGTGTCGATAACTCCTGGCAACAACCATTTGTCTTCTCCATCGACAATTTCTGCATTTTTTAATATGTTGGCTGGAACATCATCCTTGAATATTTTGGAAATTTTATCTCCTTCAATTAATACAGACCCTTTGAAAGAGTTTCCTTCGTTGATGATTTTTACTTTATGAATTAGTATGCTCTTCATGTTTCAAATTTTTATTTTAGAAAATTGATTCTATTGTTTTTACTTTTGTTTTTGTGGATATTTGCGGAAAAGACTATCCCATTTCAAACGAATTACGCCGAACAATGCTTCTCCGAAAATACCTCCGCTCATTTTTGAGTTGCCTAAAATTCTGTTTACAAATATAATAGGAACTTCTTTGATGGTAAAACCACATTTGTAGGTTGTGTATTTCATCTCAATCTGGAATGCGTATCCCTTGAAACGAATTTTATCTAACTCGATTGTTTGCAATACTTCTTTCCTATAGCACTTGAATCCAGCAGTCGTGTCTGCTATCTTCATTCCTGTGACTATTCGTACATAAATAGAGGCAAAATAGGACATGAGAACTCTTCCCATTGGCCAATTAACGACATTCACGCCACTTACGTAACGAGATCCGATGGCTAAATCTGCACCCTCTTCAGCACATGCTTTGTGTAGCTTCAATAGGTCGTTCGGATTGTGGGAGAAATCTGCATCCATCTCAAACACATAGTCGTAGTTGTGCTCCAATGCCCACTTAAATCCTGTGATATAAGCAGTTCCTAATCCTTGTTTTCCTGCTCTCTCAATGATAAATAACCTATCGGAAAACTCGTTTTGCAGATTTTTTACAATATTACCCGTCCCATCTGGAGACCCATCGTCAATCACCAAAACATGAAACTGCTTTGGCAATGAAAACACGGCTCTACAAATGTTTTCAATATTCTCCTTTTCATTATACGTTGGTATAATTACTATGCCGTCGTTAATTTCCACTTTATTTAAATTTTGTATGTACGTTTATGCAAATTTAAAAAATGGTTTGGAAATTTATTCGTTATCTTTGTGAAAAATTTTCTTACCATTGGAAATTAATGAATTATTAAACCGCTTTAGTCTTAGTAATCAGATTGTTGCGGTAGATGAGTGGACGAAAGTGAAGGAGAAAAAACTCAACATAAAGGGTGTTGAGGGGTCTCTTCGTGCCTTGTTGTTCTCTTGTTTGTATCAAAAAGGACAACAACGCTTGTTTGTTGTGATGAACGATTCGGAATCAGCTGCCTATTTTTACCATGATATTACACAGTTGATTGGTGAACAGGATGTATACTTTTATCCATCTTCTTATAAATCTTCTGTCAAATACGACCAGCAACGCCAAGATGCGGGAAATGAGATTTTACGCACGGAAGTCTTGAACTGTTTGGAAAGCCAAGACTCTCATTTCTTGATTGTTTCTTATCCAGAGGCGTTGACAGAATTGGTGGTGAAAACAGAAGTCCTAAAGGAGAAAACCTTCGAAGTTAAGGTGGGTGAGTCTGTCGATTCGTCATTCATGATTCAGATGCTATTGGAATATGGCTTTTCTCGTGTTGATTTTGTTTATGAACCAGGCCAGTTTTCTGTTCGTGGTAGCATTATCGATATCTATTCTTATTCATGCGAATATCCTTATCGTATTGATTTCTTTGGCGATGAGGTCGACTCCATTCGAACTTTTGAGGTGGAATCTCAACTTTCTAAAGAGAAAAAGGATAAAATTGCCATCGTTCCCAATATTCACGATAAACAGGTCGTCTCCGATTCTATTTTAAGTTTCTTGCCAGAACAAACGATTCTCTCTTTCTTGGATTATCAGTTCACTGCAGAGATGTTGGCAAATGTGTGTGAATCGGTGGATGAAAAAGACCAGTTTATTGATTTTGAGTCGTTTGTAAAACAAATGTACTCTTTCCGCCTAATTGATTTTGGAGGACATTGCTGTTTGAAAGAGGCATCACAGATTCTCTTTCATTCTTCTCCGCAACCTGCCTTTAACAAAAACTTTGATTTAATTGCAGATGAGTTTAAACGTCGTATTGCGGAGCATTATACGATATGTTTGCTGAGTGACAATAAACATCAGATTGATCGTCTCGACTCGATCTTTAAGGACAAGGGATTGAATATTGTTTTCACCCCTGTACTGAAAACGTTGCATGAGGGATTTGTCGATGAGGATACGCGTCTATGTTGCTATACGGATCATCAGATTTTTGATCGTTATCATAAATATTCTTTGCGTTCTGATCGAGCAAGAAGTGGACAGGCATCGCTTACGTTGAAAGACTTGAATAGCTTTAAACCAGGTGATTATGTGGTACATATCGATCATGGTGTGGCTCGTTTCGGCGGATTGATACAGGTAGATGTGAATGGTAAGAAACAGGAGGTCATCAAACTGTTGTATAAAAATGATGATTTGCTTTTGGTGAGTATCCATTCGCTTCACAAGATTTCAAAATATAAGAGTAAGGAGGGTAGTGAACCGACAATCAATAAATTAGGTACGGGTGCATGGCAAACATTGAAGGAACGTACCAAGAAGAAGGTGAAGGATATCGCTCGTGATTTGATTGCCTTGTATGCGAAACGAAGAGAGGAGAAGGGGTATGCCTTTTCATCCGATACCTTTTTACAATCTGAGTTGGAAGCCTCTTTCATTTATGAGGATACTCCGGATCAACTCAAGACAACCAAGGAGGTGAAGCAGGATATGGAACGAGACTTGCCAATGGACCGCTTGGTTTGTGGTGATGTCGGTTTTGGTAAAACGGAAATTGCCATTCGTGCAGCTTTTAAGGCAGTGTGCGATAACAAACAAGTGGCGATACTTGTCCCTACAACGGTTCTCGCTTTGCAACACTATAAGACATTCAGTGAGCGTCTTAAAGATTTTCCGTGCAAGGTGGATTACCTAAATCGATCTCGCTCTGCTAAAGATGTGAAAAAAATTATCAATGAACTGAAGGAGGGAACCATCAATATATTGATTGGTACACAGAAGGTACTTGGCAAGGAGGTGAAGTTCAAGGATTTGGGATTGCTTATTATTGATGAGGAGCAGAAGTTTGGCGTATCTGTAAAAGAGAAAATCAAACAGATGAAGGTGAATATTGATACGTTAACGATGACGGCAACGCCTATACCTAGAACGCTTCAGTTCTCACTGATGGGTGCTCGAGATCTGTCGGTTATCAACACGCCACCACCTAACCGTCATCCAATACAAACGGAGTTGCATACATTCAATGAGGATGTGATTCGGGATGCTATTCGTTACGAGTTGGAACGAAATGGACAGGTCTTTTTCATTAATAATCGAGTGCAAAATCTGCCAGATATTGCCGCATTGATTCATCGTTTGGTGCCAGAGGCTCGTGTGGCTATCGGACATGGACAGATGAAGGGGGAGGATTTGGAGAAAATTGTTATGGACTTCTTGGATTATGAATATGATGTGTTGTTAGCTACCACCATTGTGGAGTCTGGTATCGATATATCCAATTGCAATACCATTATTATTAATAATGCGCAGAATTTTGGTTTGAGTGATTTGCATCAGTTGAGGGGACGCGTAGGACGAAGCAATCGACGTGCCTTCTGTTATTTGTTGGCACCTCCGTTGACATCGGTTACTCCCGAAGCTCGTCGTCGTTTACAAGCCATTGAGAGTTTCTCAGATTTGGGAAGCGGATTCAATATTGCCATGCAAGATCTTGATATTCGAGGAGCGGGTAATTTGTTGGGAGCGGAGCAGAGTGGTTTCATAGCTGATTTGGGATATGAGACATATCAGAAGATATTGAATGAGGCTGTAGTGGAACTGAAGGTGGATGAGTTTTCTGAATTGTATCAGGAGGAGAATGCGGATCGGAATAACGAACTCCAGTTTGTGGCAGATTGCCAAGTTGAAACTGATTTGGAGTTGACATTCCCATCCGATTATGTGGAGAATATTTCAGAAAGGATGTCACTCTATCGTGAATTGGATAATGTGAGGGATGAGAAAGAACTGCAAGCATTTGAGATGAAGTTGTTGGACCGCTTTGGTACACTGCCAGCTCAAACTGTCAATTTGATGTTGATGGTTCGTTTGCGTTGGATAGCCTTGTCGTTGGGCTTTGAGAAGCTAACAATTAAGCAAAATCGAATGGCGGGTTATTTTGTCCAAGTGGAGAATTCCCCTTATTTCCAATCAGAAGCATTTGGTAAAATATTGAACTATTTTCAAACACATATAGAGCGTTGTAAGTTGCGTGATGTGGGAGGAAAGCGATCTATACTCTTCTCGGATGTGAGTGATGTCCGTACAGCCTATGACATATTGAAGAAAGTGGAGTCTTCTCCTTCAAATTGAACATGTTTTACATAGCGTGAAGAGGCGATGATGAGAGTCGATAATTCTGTCTATGAGGTATTTGATGTTAAATCGAGCTTTTTTCGGTTGTTTTTTATAGACGAATAGCCTATATTTTTCTATAAAAAAAGGTTGATTTCCTTTTGAAATTTCTTTAAAAACCATATCTTTGCGGTGTTAACTTTAAAATATTAAAATTATGGCTTACGTAATTGGTGAAGATTGTGTCGCTTGTGGTACATGCGCAGGAGAATGCCCAGTAGGAGCAATCTCTGAAGGAGATATCTACAAGATTGATGCTAATGCTTGTACTGAGTGTGGAACTTGTGCTGACGCTTGTCCAGCAGGTGCTATCTCAAAGTAATTAAACATTAGTGAAAATAAAATGGGATGTCCGTAGGGCATCCCTTTTTTTCATTTAAAAGGTTCAAATGATATGAAAGTCGCTTTTTCCTTAATGATTCATAATTCGGATGATGACAGGGTGGCCTATCAGGAAGCAGCAGCGTTGCAACGTGCTGGAGATGAGGTTTCTGTCTTTTCTGCGTATGAGCAAAAGGAAAAGAGCAGGGAGGAAAAGTCGAAATGGTTGTTGCAACAGTTGGTCGAATACCAACCGGAGGTGATTGTATGTGATACTCCAATCGCTGTAAAAATAGCCTATAAAGCAAAAAAAAAGATTGGAAAGCAAGTTCGTGTCCTATACGATATAACGGAGTGGTATCCATCTAAAAAAAATCTGAGAAATGTACCTGGATTGAAGAAAATAGTTCGAGCTATTCTTCTTACGTTTGCATCTTTATTGGCAGGGTTCCTTGCAGATGGATTTATCTTTGGAGAGTATTATAAATCATTGCCATTCAAAGTTTTATTCTTTTGGAAATCATCAGTCATGGTCTCCTATTATGCCTCTAAAGAAGTGGTGAAACAAATTGAACCCAAAGCTACTTTACAAGAAGAGTGTGTCCTATATTATTCTGGTAACCTTACCAAAGAAAAAGGGTATAATCGGGTAGTGTCAGTAGCACAAAGGGTGGCGACATTACGACCGGAGGTTTCCTTTAAATTGCGGATTGTTTCCGCAAACAAGTCTGACGAAATGGTATTGCCAGACAATCTAAAAATTGATTCTGCTGGATGGATGAGTTTCCCTCAGTTCTGTGAGACAGTGGGAGAGGGGGATATCTATATGGATTTAAGAGATAATGATGTGGAGAACAGTCATTGTCTGCCGATTAAATTATTTTATTATATGATGGCTGGACGTCCGATGATCTATTCAAATTTAAAAGCCATTCAGAGAGGAGTGCCTGAGTTTGATGCGATAGGATGTATGTCGGATCCTGATGATGAGGAGAAAATCACGGCGTTTATTCTAAAATGTGTGGATAATCCAAATTTTTATAGGCAACTTTGCCAAAATAGTTTAAATTTGTCCTTCCAAAGATATAATTGGGAAAATATAGAGAATCAATTCGTTAAATTCATTCATAATGGCATTTGATGTAAAAAAAAATATAGTGATGACAATTGCCAGTAAGTGTGCAATTCTAATCTTAAATTTTTTGGTAGTCGTTTTAACCGCCCGTTTTTGGGGAGCAGAGGGTCGTGGTATTGTCGCCATGTTTATGGCTGATATCAGTTTGTTGCTTATTTTAACTAATATTTTTACGGGAAGTAGTGTTTCGTATTATTTGCAAAAATCGGGTGTGTCTCGATTATTTGCCATTGCGATGCTATGGATTGCAATCACCTCTACGGTGGGTGCATTCATATTCCATATCTTAGAAAAGGAGAATCTCTCTTTGTTCTTCTTTATCGCCTCTGCATTCACGGGTCTTCTGGCCTTTTTTAATTCATCGTTTGTTGGAAATCAACGTATTAAGCAGTATAATATTTTGACACTGTTGCAACCATTTATGTTGCTTGTCTTTATGTTGCTGTTCTATTATTTTGTTGATTCAAGTTATCGTGCCTATTTTTACGCATTGATGCTTTCACTGTATATCCTGACAATTGTTTGTTTATATTTGGATCGGAGACGTTTTTCAACCACTGAGATGACACGTCTTTGGCCTGTGGCAGTTCGTTCATTCAGATTCGGATTCCAAACGGAATTGAGTAATTTCCTACAATTCTTTAATTATCGATTGAGTTATTATTTCTTGTCTCATTTGATAGGAAAAGCCTCTGTGGGCGTTTTCTCTATTGGTGTTGCCTTGGCTGAGGCGATATGGATTGTAAGTCGCAGTATCTCTATGGTGCAATACTCAAAACTGTTGAAAGATAAAGATGGCGTTGAGGCAAGAAGAAGTACTATTCAGGTGGCACGATACAGTCTGTGGATTACGCTAGGAATCATCTTGGTGGCGAATCTATTGCCAGGAGAGTTGTATGCATACGTTTTTGGAGGAGATGATTTTGCTGATGTGAAAACGGTATTGATGTATCTCTCTCCAGGAGTTTTGCTTATTGCAGTCTCCAATGTCTTTGGTCATTATTTCTCAGCTATCGGTAAACTGAGAATATTGGTTATGAAATCGTTTATAGGTGTACTTGTTACCTTGGCTTTGTCATACTTCTTCATTACACAATGGAAGATTGTAGGAGCTTCGTTGGTGAATATGAGTTCCAATGTTGTTACATCCATTGTGTTGTTCGTTGCGTTTTGGTTGTATATGAGAAAAAATGAAGTGACTCCCAAAAACGACAAAGAATAAGAAAGAGTACGCGGAGGATGAAATGAAAATTATTACTAAATTATAAATACTATGTCAAATCAAATTGTTCCTATTACGTTGCTAACGGGTTATTTGGGAAGTGGAAAAACCACGTTGGTGAATCATATTCTTTCGAATAAGAAGGGAATGAAAATCGCTGTTATTGTAAATGATATTGGAGAGGTGAACATTGACGCATCACTTATTCAAAAGGGTGGTGTGGTTACTCAAAAAGATGATAGTCTTGTAGCCCTTTCCAATGGCTGTATCTGTTGTACACTTAAAACAGATTTGATTCAGCAAATCACTGACATCACTAATACGAATAAATTCGATTATATTGTTATTGAGGCGAGTGGAATCTGCGAACCTTATCCGATAGCGAATACGATTGTATCCATCTCGGATATGGCACGTCGATACCATCTTCCTGAGATATGCAGATTGGATTGCGTCGCAACAGTTGTGGATGTGTTGAGGCTCTCGCAAGAGTTCTCTAACGGTGATGACCTGATGCATAACCCAGATGAAGAGGATTTGGCTAATCTGGTTATTCAACAAATTGAGTTTTGCGATGTGATTATCCTTAATAAAGTGGATGAAATCTCTCGTAAAGAGTTGGAAGAGGTGAAGGCCGTAGTGAAAAAATTACAACCTCATGCTCAGATTTTAGAGGCCAACTATGCTCAAGTGGATCTGAATGAGATCATCGATTGCCATAAGTTTGATATGGAACGTATCACTGTGTCTGCTGGATGGATTGAGGAGATTGAAAAGACTGCAGAACAGAGAGATGCTGATGACCACGAGCATCACCATCACCATGAACACGATGATGATGACGAAGAAGAACATCACCACCACCATCACCACGATGAAGACGATGACGAGCATGAACATCACCATCATCACCACGATGATGACGACGATGACGATGATGATCATGAACACCATCATCATCATCACCACCATGATCACGAACATCATCATGGTGAGGGTGAGACGGAAGAGTATGGTATCAGTACGTTTGTCTATTATCGTCGTAAACCAATGAGTCTGAATGCATTCGATTATTTCGTCTATAAATCATGGCCTAAAGGTGTAATTCGAACGAAGGGTATTACTTATTTCACAGATAATGAGGATATGTCATATTTGTTTGAACAAGCAGGTACGCAAAAGACATTACAAGAGGCTGGACAATGGATCTGCACTGCCCCTAAGGATGAGATGGAGATGATGTTGAGACAGAATCCTGAATTGCGTAAGGATTGGGATGAAAAATATGGCGATAAAATGGTGAAATTGGTTTTCATTGGTAAGAATATGGACAAGGAAGCCATTTGTGAAATGTTGGATAAGATATAAATCCAGTCGATTAGTTTGCTAAAGAGGCGTGTCGAAACAGGTGTGAGCAAAGAAAGTTGAACAAAACTTTTTGTCTCACGTCAATTTCGATACGCTTTTTCTATCCTTCTTTATGCCAATGTGCGGACTGTTGTGTATGCAGTATCGTTCAAGCAAGACAATGCGTATTATTAATTTTGTACTTGCTACCATTATGATGGTATTTAACATCTTACATGCATCAGAACTCATCATGGAGTTTAGTCCTGTTCAGTTGATGATTCATCCAGTGATGATAATCGCTGGTATATATTTGTTTATCTTCTCTCGAAGAGAAATGAAGCGTCAATAAATAAAATTGCTCGCTGCTACCGACACCGCGCCCGCCATCGCCAACTGAAACGACGATAGGAGAAGGATGATTGGGATTAAATTACTTTGATTTATACCAATTTAAATCAAGATTCTCTTTCTTGATATAACCAACAATTGGATCATCCGCTAATCGTTCAAGTTTAAACTTAATAAAATCTTTGGACTTCCCTAAAACAGTTACAATCTCACCATACTCTAATTTTCGTTCAGTCTCCCTCTTGTTTTCATCATATACGATAGTACTATCCATACAAACTACACCTAACTTAAAATCTTTTCTACTTAAATTGAAAAAATATTTCAAATCATCTTCATGATGAACACATAGGTAATTCATAAAATATGAGGGGAAACTATCAACTCTCTTATACCCTACTTCATTAATAGTATACTCAAACAAACTTTCACTACAATGACAGTAATCCCACCACTCTCTATAATATTGGATTTCTTTCCGCATTTTCAAAAATTCCTCTTGCTTAACTTCCGAAGATGTTTCGAATCTATATCCATTTTCTGCTTCAAGGAACTCAACTGTAGATATAGTTGCTGTATAAGAAGTCGTATCAACTTTACTAGAATCGACGAAACCTACAATAGTATAATAATAAACAGGATCATCATCAAATTCATAGAGTCTAAAATGACAAGTTAAAGAGGTATTCCCTTTTATTATTTTAAGATCCATTTGATTCATGCTTTCCTGAAGCCACATACCTTGCAAACACTGTTTATGAGTTTTATAAGTTCCGGTTGCATTACACTCAAAAACTACTATAAAAAGCAAGAATCCAAAAACAAAATTTTTCATGACAATTCAATTATGACTTTACTATTTGATAAAATAATCATACGCTTTATGAGTGTATTTTTACAATTATCAATTATCAATTATCAATTTCTTATATCCTATACATCGGTCGTACCCGATGGAATAATCGTAAAAATACACAAAAATCTCGTATTCATTCTCCGTTTGGTAAAAACTGCCGTCAATGCTGATCTCATCAATAGTTTTGAAATCGGCTGACGCTTTTACATATTTATAACTGTAATATCCCTGTTTCAACAATATAGTCGCTTCGTATTGCTGTTTTTCTTCGTTGTAGGTCATCTTGTTTTCATCGGTGAGTTTCCAGTTGTTGAACCCGCCGAACACGTACACGTCAAGCGTATCATATAAATTTCGGTGATACGGAAGCGTGAATTTCACGTCGGCATAATCGGCAAGGTAATCAGCGTGGTCAGGTGTGTCTTCGCTCGGTAGGAAATTTCCATTCAAATCGGTAGTTGACGTGTAGGCAGCGTGCCAATCTCTGTCGGGATGGAGATACACGAAATATTTTCCGTCGTTTTTTTCAATATAATCAACTGGGGTTGTGGCAATCCGCAGACTTTTGAAATGGAAATTGCGAAACTCGTTGCCGCCTTTGAACAGAGCATTCCTGTTGTCATTGAACACCAACGAGCCATCACCCGAAACGTGGTTCGGCTGAATACCGCAAATTGTGTTATCCCAACGTCCATTTTGACGATAAACGACGTACAAATCTTTGTCGAATGTTGACAAATCGAAGCCGTGAGGCACAATCTTCATAGAAATTTGTTGCGAATCGTCCATATATTGTACAAGATTCGGGCGTTTTATTTCTGCCTGAATTTCAACGAGTTGCTCGGTTACGACAAATCGTTTTTGAATAAGAATGTTATCATATTCATACACTTGCAAAATGTAGTTTCCCGACATAAGGAACCTGATTTCAGGCGTACTTGAGCCTCCATGAAACGGAAAATAAAAAAAGTAATGAACATACGGCACCGTCGTATTGTACGAAAAATCGGCAAAATCTCCGTCAATCAGGAAATCACAGTCAACAACCGTCATATATTCGGATTCCACAAGATTGGATTTTCTCCAATTTCGGTCGCAGTGGATGATGCGCCATTGGAGCGGACGAATCTCGTCTTCCAAAATGTCAAAATCCATCACCAGCCCTTTGTTTTCGCCAAGCAACGGCATTACCGGCGTTGCAAGAGAATCACCATTTTCGGGACCAACTCTAATAGTAGATGTCGAAAGTCTTTTTTTTACCACTGGCCGAAATCTGACAGATTTTATGTTCGTATAATCAGGATTCACCTGGTCGTACATTATCTGCGACCAAGCGCAAATACTTGATACTAACGTTATTATTATTGTAAGGACGAAACGCATATGTTTTAAGAAATAAAATTCGACAATTATTTGTTTTTAAGTACTACCTGTTGGTTGAATTATATTTATAATAAAAAGTTGTGTATTCTATTGGTTTTTAATATTTTAGTGATGCAAAAATAAAACAAATGCCATAGTCTTAGATATGCGCAACTTCATTACAATATAGTACTTACTTTTTTGAGTATTTATACATCGGATCATCTTCGGGGATAGGACAATCTAAATAATGACTTAATTGACGTTCCAAATTGATCTCATAAGATGAATACTGTTGAAATTTCCCATCTTTCCCTATCTTAATTTTTTTAACAGCAACAAAAAAATCAGTCTTACTTGGATCCAACATCTTTTTAACATCCTCTTCGTCATACTCGAAATTACATTTATAATCAAAAGAGATAATGTTATTCTCATCTGCAAGGATAGAGTAATAAAATATTTGTTCGGAAATTAGTAATTTAGCAAAAAGGAACTGATCAACTATTGTACCATCCTTCTTGAAAACATAACAGATAGTTTTACCTTGACCATTATCAAATTTATATACTTTATTCACCTCTAACAAAACGACAAAAAAATCGTTGAAAGAGCAATAACCTAAAACATACGCATCCACGGCAACATTAGCCTCATTTAGATGCGTGCCTTGCTCGAAATCATATTCAATATCTACAAAAGACAACTCTTCAGTTGGAAAGCCAAACACGTTTCTCAACTCCGATGTGTCAATTTTTACACCATATTTTGTAGCTGGATCACATCTAGGGCTGACTGGGAAATCAAACGAGTTAAACTTACTCAAATAAGACGAAAAAGAATCGTCAGAATATGCCAATGACAAGGACATATTCAAAAGAAGAAATAACAAGAATAATCTTTTTAACATGCGTATAATAATAAAATTAATAATTCTGCGTACATTCAAATTACACTATTTTATTTCTACATCCTTCTTTCTAACATAAATCCAGATCTGCCTTAAATCCTTCATTCTTTAGGCTTCCAGAAAAGGTAACTATATTATAGATGTAATACTGCTTTTCCGTTGTCTGTGCGCAAACAAAGGAAGGCATACCATAGCCAGTAATAAAAGTACTTTCTTCATTATGTTCTTATTGTTTAGGTACTTCTGGGGTTACTTCCTTCTTTTCTTCAGAAGTCATAAAAAGGTACTTTAGGCTATCTTTGATAAGGTAAGCACCAGCTAAAGCCATTAAAGCTAAATATATGGGTGCAGCAGACATACCACCGTTACCCATAGCAGCCCAACTTGAATACCCATAGCGAGGATAAAGATTACTCATTCGGGCAAATTCACCATCATTATCAAACAAACAAATCACAAAGGCTATTACACCCAAAATTGGGGGAATAAGGAAAAAGAATCCTATCCAACACTCGATCTTCTTTGCTTTAATCAATGCTTTTTCTTCAGTTTTCATATCTGTATTATTTTTATTGGTTTAACCTGTTGGCTGAATTAAATTTATAATAAAAAGTTGTGTATTCTATTGGTTTTTAGTGTTTTGGTAATAAAAAATAAAACAAATACCATTGTCTTAGATATGCGCAACTTCATTACAAATTTTAGAAAAACTCTTGGAATTTGCAAACAATTTGCAGGAAATCAAGTAAATGAGAAGGGAAATGTGGCGAGATGCGGTGTCAGCCACTCTTATTTCACAAGAATGGCGACTAATATGCGTTATTCTAATTCATCCAACGGGTAACTGCTATGTATGAATGCCATTAACATAGCCTTGAGATAGTAAAAGAGGGTGTATCATTGAACTGAACCCCGAAATTTTTTTTGTCCAACTTTCGGGGTTCAGTTCATCGATACACCCTCTTTCCTTTGTATGCTCCTATGATAGGAATATTCTATTAATGATTACCAAGCGAACAAAGGATAATCTTTCATGATGCTGTTTACTTTCTCGCGAACAGATTTGATGTTTGCTTCGCTTTCTGGATTAGAAAGAACAGTATCAATCATTTCTACGATTTCAACCATCAAATTCTCCTTAGCACCACGAGTTGTGATAGCAGGAGTACCGAAACGAAGACCTGAAGTTTGGAATGCAGAACGAGTGTCAAAAGGCACCATGTTCATATTAGTTGTGATGTCTGCGGAAACAAGAGCAGTTTCAGCCATCTTACCAGTCAACTCAGGGAACTTAGGACGAAGGTCGATTAACATAGAGTGGTTGTCAGTACCACCAGAAACGACAGCGTAACCCTTGTCAACGAATGCTTGAGCCATTACAGCTGCATTCTTCTTCACTTGAGTTTGATATTCCTTGAATTCTGGTTGAAGAGCTTCGCCAAATGCAACAGCCTTAGCAGCAATTACGTGCTCCAATGGACCACCTTGCATACCAGGGAACACTGCAGAATTTAGGATGGAAGACATCTTGCGGATGACGCCCTTCTTTGTTACTTTACCCCATGGGTTATCGAAGTCCTTACCAAGAAGGATGATACCACCGCGAGGTCCACGAAGTGTCTTATGAGTAGTAGAAGTAACGATATGAGCATATTTCAATGGATTGTCAAGCAAACCAGCGGCAATCAAACCAGCAGGGTGAGCCATATCGATCATAAGGAGTGCACCTACTTCATCAGCGATTTTACGCATACGAGCGTAATCCCATTCGCGAGAATAAGCTGAACCACCACCGATGATTAACTTAGGACGCTCTGCTTTTGCAGTTTTCTCCATTTCGTCGTAATCAACACGACCTGTCTCTTTGTTCAAGAAGTAAGGAACTGGTTTGTAGATCAAACCTGATGTGTTAACTAATGAACCGTGAGATAGGTGTCCACCATGAGCCAAATCCAATCCCATGAATTTGTCGCCAGGATTTAGAACTGCAAGTAGAACAGCACCATTTGCCTGAGCTCCAGAGTGAGGTTGTACGTTAGCGTACTCAGCACCGTAAAGTTTGCAAAGGCGCTCGATTGCTAATCCTTCACTCATGTCGACTACCTCGCAACCGCCATAGTGACGATGTCCGATGTAACCTTCAGCGTACTTGTTGGTTAAGCAAGAACCCATTGCTTGCATTACTTGATCACTTACAAAGTTTTCGGAAGCAATCAACTCAATACCTTTAAGTTGACGTTGGCGCTCCTTCTCGATGATGTCGAAAATTGCTGTGTCTCTTACCATAAAATTATATATATAAACAAATTAAATTCACTTTGGCTTTTCGCTGTGCAAAGTTACTCTTTTTTTTTATACGATAATGAGTAAATCATGTTAAAATAAAAAAAAGGATATCTATTCTGATATCCTTTTCGAATTTCTTTTGCAATAGAATTTTATTCTGCTGCTGGAGCCTCTGCTGCTGCATCGTTTGCTGGAGCCTCTGCCTCTGCGATTGCTTCAGCTGCCTCAGCTGCTGCTTCTTTAGCTGCTGCCTCAAGTGCTGCTGCAGCTTCTGCTCTCTTCTTAGAAAGAGCCTCTGCCTTAGCTGCGTGTACAGCTTTCTCAGCTTCCAAGCGTTTCTTAACGTCATCCTTCTTTGCTTCTTCCTTCTTTGCTACGACAACTTGAGCCTTCTTATCTTTCTCTGCCATCCATGCATTGAATTTTTGTTGAGCTGCATCCTCAGAGAATGCACCTTTCTTAACACCACCTTTCAAGTGCTTCATCATGTAAACACCTTTGTCGCTCAAAAGGTTTCTTGTTGTGTCTGTTGGTTGTGCACCTGTCTCTACCCAATACAATGCTCTTTCGAAGTTTAAGTCAACTGTAGCAGGATTGGTGTTTGGATTGTAAGATCCAATTCTCTCAATATACTTACCATCACGTGGTGCTCTGCTATCTGCTACGACGATGTGGTAATACGCGTACCCCTTACGGCCGTGTCTTTGCAATCTAATTTTGGTTGCCATTTCTTTTAATTTATTAGTTAAACTTCATTGTGCTTAAAAAAGCGGTGCAAAGTTACAACTTTATTTTTGATTTTCCAATCCTAAAACTTTGTTTTTACCAACTACGGCTATAAATTCTTTTAAATAGGCTGGTTCAAAGTATGCAACATCCTTGAAATCCTTCTTTTTGTAGGCTTCGTCTGCCAACTGACTCATCTCTGTCGCAAGTGGTACGATATCATCTAAAAACTTGGCATTGGGATGCTGAATTGCCTTTTTGCATTTGCTGGAACCGTTACCAAAAAAGAATACAGTATGATTGTTGAGAATCTCTTGGTATGAGTTTTCATCGATAATGTCTGCTGATGTCTCCCTCACTTGATGCAGATCTTTGTCGTAAAATGCAGTGTAAACCTCCATTCGTCTGGCATCAATCATCGGACAGAAATAGGCGTTTGCTGGAATATCCCTTCCTTTTAATGAATGAAGCGCCGCTATGGTTAATACCTCTAATGTTCCGATGGAAAGTAGTGGCAAGTCTGAACCATAACAGAGTCCTTTGGCAGTGGAGACGCCAATGCGTAATCCTGTGTATGAACCGGGACCGCTACTTACTGCCACTGCATCTACTTTTATATGATTGTCATTGATGTAGGTTTGCATTTCTTGTAGATAGGGAGCCAATAGGGTGGAGTGGGCTTGTCCCTCCATGTGTTTTTTCTCCCAAAGGTTCTCTCCGTCTTGTGAAAGGGCAACGGAACAGACTTCCGTAGATGTTTCAATTGAAATTATTGTAGCCATTTTTACATAAAAATTTATGCAAAAATACATTATTTGCATGGAAAGTGCCGTTTTGATAAAATTAAAATTAACTTTGCGCTGTAAATTTTCAAATTAGTAAAGAATATGGTATTGTCAATGACAGGATTCGGCAAGACAACTTGCGAGGTAGGATCCAAGAAAATTACAATTGAGATTAAGTCTTTGAACAGTAAACAATTAGATCTGTTCTCGAGAGTTCCTAACGCATATAAAGAGAAAGAACTCGAGTTGCGTAACATTGTATCACAGCGCTTGGAGCGTGGTAAGATAGAATTTGGTATTTATGTTGAGTCGATTAATGGTGAGACTGCCACTCAGATAAATGAGGCTCTTTTGGAGAATTATTATACGCAGATTAAATCGATGTCGACGAGATTGGGTGTGGCAGAGCCTGCTGATTGGATGCCTTTGTTGTTACGCATGCCTGATGTTATGAAGACAGAGATTCAAGAGGTGGATGAGGAAGATTGGCAACAGGTAAAAGCTGCTTTTGAAAAGGCAGTACAGGCACTTGTGGAATTTAGAACCCGTGAAGGAGAGTCCTTGGCTGCTGTTTTTGAAGAGAAGATAGGAAACATCCGTGCATTGTTAGGCACTATCGATCCGTTTGAAAAAGAGCGTGTGGAGAAAATCAAACAAAGAATCATGGATAATCTTTCTGAAATCAAGTCGGTGGAATATGATAAGAATCGATTTGAACAGGAGATGATTTATTATATTGAGAAATTGGATGTGAACGAAGAAAAGAATCGTCTTCGCCAACATCTAACCTATTTTGAGGAGACTATGAAGGCAGAAGGAAATGCAGGTAAGAAACTAGGATTCATTGCTCAGGAAATAGGTCGAGAAATCAATACATTGGGATCTAAGTCTAACCATTCTGAAATGCAAAAGATTGTTGTGAAGATGAAGGATGAGTTGGAACAAATTAAAGAACAGGTGTTGAACGTTTTGTAATAGATATTGAGTACGCATGAAAGAGAAGATGATAATATTTTCAGCTCCTTCAGGATCTGGTAAGAGTACGTTGATCAATTATCTCATGGAACAGTTTAACTGTTTTGAGTTCTCCATCTCGGCAACCAGTAGGAGTCCGAGAGGAGAGGAGAAGAATGGCGTGGAGTACTACTTCCTATCTGCAGATGAATTTAAGCAGAAAATCAAGGAGGATGCTTTCTTGGAGTGGGAGGAGGTCTATACCGACAAATATTATGGAACGTTAAAAAGTGAGGTTTCCCGAATTAATGAGAAGGGCAACATTGTCATCTTCGATGTGGATGTGGCTGGAGGCTGCAACATTAAGAAGATGTATGGCGACAAGGCGTTGTCTATTTTCATCATGCCTCCGTCAATAGCTACATTAAAAGAGCGTTTGATAAATAGAGGTACAGATACGATGGAGGTGATAAATGACCGTGTGAACAAGGCATCCTATGAGATGACCTTTTCAGATAAGTTTGATCGAATCGTCGTGAATGATAATTTGGAGCACACCAAAGGATTAATAAAGAAGATTGTTAAAGAGTTTGTAGAGAAATGAGAAATGTCGCATTGTTTTTTGGATCGTTCAATCCCATCCATAATGGTCATTTGATTTTGGCTAATTATATTGCAGAGTATGCAGGTGTGGATGAGGTTCGGTTTGTTGTTTCCCCTCAGAATCCGTTTAAAAAGAATTTGAATCTGATGGACGACGAAACCCGTTTTAAGATGGTTCAGAAGGCAATAGAGGGGTATTCGAAATTCTCGGTGACAGATGTTGAATTCTCCCTTCCAAAACCATCATATACGTATGATACATTGTCGTATATGTTTGAAAGAGAAAAGGATGTGCATTTCTTTTTGGTGATGGGAGGTGATAATCTTCCGAAGTTTCACATGTGGAAAAATGCGGAAAAAATAGCTGAGATGTGTGAAATTTTGGTGTATCCGCGACCAGATAGTCCCAACGAAGTGCCTGAGCAGTGGAAAGGGAGAGTCCGTATGATAGAGAATGCCCCATTGCTGGATATCTCATCGACAGTGATTCGAAATGCAGTAAAGGAGAATAAGGATGTTCGGTATTTTACCACGAAAGAGGTTTGGGAGATGATGAAAATGGCAAACTTTCAAAGTGTGGATTGAAGGAAGGGGAGTTGGCAAAATCGTCTTTGAAAACAAATGACAGAAAAAAAAGCGGTTAAAATTTCCGTGATAACTATTAAACTGCTATTTTTGTAACTCAAATTTTTGAATTAAAAAAAGTTGATAATATAAAAACTATTAGGAAATGGCTAAGAACGTCAAAGAAGAAGAGAGTTCTATTGAAGTGTTTGATAAAGCGGATGAGGTGTTAAACTCAGGTGAGGCATTTATCGAGAAAAACCAAAAGTCTATATTGATTGGATTAGGAGTTATTGCCGCAGTAGTTGTTGGTGCTATTCTTCTCAAAAGCAAGTATTTTGAGCCAAGAGAGAGAGAGGCACAAGAGTCTATTTTTATGGCAGAACAATTTTTCGCAATCGATTCTTTTCAATTAGCGTTGGATGGTAAGGATGATGCGATGGGCTTCTTGGATGTGATTGAGCATTATGGAAGTACGGATGCCGGTAACTTGGCAAAAGCCTATGCAGGTATTTGTTACAAGAAGTTGGGTGATGATGAAAGTGCTATTGAATATTTGAAAAAGTTCAGTGCGAGTGATAAAGTGGTTCAACCATCAGTGTTGGGCTCTGTTGCTGATTGTTATTGGAATCTTGGAGATGTAAATAAAGCGATTTCATATTATAAGAAAGCGGCGAGTGGAGATAATGAAATTATGACTCCATTCTATAATGAAAGAGCTGCTTTGGCATATTTGTCCATCAATGAAAATGATAAAGCTGTTGCTTTGTTAGAGGATATTGTAAAGAAATATCCTAATTATGCTAACATTGTAGAGGTAAAAAAATACATTGAATTCGCGAAGAATAAATAATTAATAGTATAATGGGAAGGCTTCCGGGAATCGTTATGTGATTTTGGAAGCCTTCTTTTTTTATAAATTGAGAGTATATGGCTACAGTAGATTTGTCGAAATATGATAAAGATTCGGTTCCAAGTGCATCTGAGATGACCTTTGGTATTGTTGTTTCGGATTGGAACAGTGATGTGACATTTAGCTTACTACAAGGTGCGCGAGAAACGTTGATAAAACATGGAGCAGATCCAGAGAATATATGTGAATTTCACGTACCTGGAAGTTTTGAATTGGTTTACGCCTCCAAACGTGTCAGCGAGGAGTTGGATGTAGATGCTGTGATTGCTTTAGGTTGCGTTGTACGTGGAGGAACACCTCATTTTGATTATGTGTGTCAGGGAACGACCAATGGCTTGTCTAAATTGAACACAGAGGGTACGATTCCTTTCATTTTCGGTTTGCTGACAACAGACGATATGCAGCAATCATTGGATCGCGCAGGAGGTAAATTAGGAAATAAAGGGGTGGAGGCAGCCATTACAGCGATAAAGATGGTCGATTTTAACAAAAAACTTTTGGATTATTAAAAAATAGTCGTATCTTTGCACCCGTTTTAAGGAGGGGCGAATACCAGAGTGGCCAAATGGGGCAGACTGTAAATCTGCTGGCTTATGCCTTCGGTGGTTCGAATCCATCTTCGCCCACAAATAAAATCCAACTGCGGAAGTAGCTCAGTTGGTAGAGCATCAGCCTTCCAAGCTGAGGGTCGCGGGTTCGAACCCCGTTTTCCGCTCAAGGGGTCTTCGATAGAGAAGACCTTTTTTATTTAGAGAAGTTTACTAGGTTTTATTGCTTATGAATTGGACATGAGAATGGACTTCTCACGGAATGGTGTAGAATTTTTTATTGTAATAAGTTTAACAGGAGAGTTGAATCTTTCCGTATATTATTTATCTTATGATATTAGATACGATTGAGAATTTAGATTTGTATGTGAACCTGCATCCTTCGTTTGACAAGGTGTTCGCTTATCTGAAGACGTTGAAATTTGATGAATTGAAACCAGGTCGCATAGAGGTGGATGATGATTTTTACATCAATGTGGATAATTGTGAGTTGAAAAGTGTTCAAATGACTAATTTGGAGGTCCATAATAATTATATTGATATTCAGATTCCTATTGAAAACAGAGAATTTGTTGGGTATAAAAATCGTAAAAGTTGTAGATATTTGAAGGAAATTCATCCTAAACAGGACGTTACGTTCTATAAAGACAAATTTGATTTTTCTTTCCCTCTTTCTGTGGGAAATTTCGTTATCTTCTTTCCGCAAGATGCCCATTCTCCATTGATTGGTAATGGAACAGTAAAGAAGATGGTTGTAAAGGTGAAGGTTAAATAACAGATGTTTTCCATCCCTTTTCATAAAAATATCAAGAGCAAAAACAGATGGAGTCGGTTACTTATATGGACTCGTAATCTGTTTTTGTTCTTTTTCATATCGTCCATTTTGTCGGTTTTGGTAACACGTTTTTTACCTGTTCGTTTCACCACTTTGATGCTGATCCGTTCTTATCAGCAATGGTCAGATGGAAGAAGTCTGAATATGGATTGTCAGTGGGTTCCCTTAGACTCCATATCTTCGCATATGATACAGTCGGTTATTGCTTCTGAGGATAATCGGTTTATGACTCATAGAGGATTCGACTTCGACGCAATCAAAAAAGCAAAGAAAATGAACAAAAAAGGAGGTAAGGTTTATGGCGCAAGTACTATATCGCAGCAAGTGGCAAAGAATGTGTTTCTTTGGCCTAAACGGTCATGGGTTCGAAAGGGGTTGGAAGCGTATTATACCGTTTTGATTGAATTGTTATGGCCGAAGAAGAGAATCATGGAGGTCTATTTGAACATTGTCGAATTAGGAGATGGAATCTATGGCGTGGAGTCGGCCAGTCGCTATTATTTCAAACATTCATCAGCTAAATTGACAGGTAAGGAAGCGGCTTTATTGGCTGCGACACTTCCTCATCCACTTGCTTACAATCCTCAAAATAATAGAAAAAAAATATTATTAAAACGGGATAAAATTTTTCATTTATCAAAAAAAATGAAACAGACCACGTGGGGTTTGCGTTTTTCGGAATAATTTATATATTTGCATAAACATAGAATCTAAATTAGTGAGTTGTTAACTGAAAATTGGTAGTCGTATGATAAAGAAGTGGATATTTGCTTGTGCTGCGTTGGCAATGATTATGTGCGGATGTTCTCAGGATAATCAGAAAGAGCAGAAGAAAAAAGAGGCAGAGAACAAAGTTGAGACGGCCAAACCATCTAAGCCATCTTCCCCTTTTGGTAAAGTGTCTCCTGATTCCAAAGAAGTTGAAATTTTATTACCGTTAGAGTATCCGAAAGATTCTCCTGTCGCTAAGTGGGGCAAGTTGCAAGTCAGCAGGGATAAAAACGGTTATCGTTGTTTGTGTGATGATAAGGGAAACCCTGTACAGCTAAGAGGTATGAGTTCTCATGGTATGCAATGGGCTGGCGTTGCGAACATAACAGAGGAAAACATTAAGTCGTTGGCAAAAGACTGGAATTGCAATGTTTTCCGTTTGGCTTTTTATGTAGATGAGGAGGGTGGATATGCTTATAATCCTACTCATCGTACTCGTCACTTGGAAAATGTGGTGAAATGGTGTGCGGAAAATGGCATGTATCTTTTGATTGACTGGCATGTTCATAGTCCAGGTAATCCTCAAAGTGCTCATTATCGTAAACATCCTTCTTGTGGTGTGGATTTGGCGGCGGATTTTTTTACTTATTGTGCTCGTCGATTCCAATATCAGAAACATGTGATATATGAGTTGTGTAACGAACCTAACTCTACTAAGGGTGAGGTAACTTGGCAACGCCACATCAAACCATATTGCGAGGATATGCTTAAAATCATTAGAGAGCATGATAAGGATGTTGTTTGTGTTTGTGGAACACCTGAGTGGAGTCAACGCCCTCAAGATGTAATCGGACATGAACCTCAAGATGAGAATGGTAAAGTATATGATAATCTGATCTACTCATTCCACTTCTATTCTGCGTCTCATAATGATGGTACTCCAACCGACTCTTTGTCTATTGCGGCAGGCATCAGAGGTCATGATTTCATGGCTCCTTTCAAGGGTGATTCTGCGAATGGCGTTCAGTGCATCTTGAAGGAACTTCCTATCTTTGTCACTGAGTTTGGTACTACAGATGCCAGTGGTTGGTATAATTTCTGTCCTGAGATGACGGATAAATGGTTGAAGATCTTTGATGGTGATAATGAGGCTCATCAAGTCGTTAGCTGGTGTAACTGGAGTTACAGCGCTGAAGGTGGTGAGTGTGCTGCTTTGAAATGGAACGATGGTAAGATGTATCCGTTGGATCCTAATATCTTGACCAAATCAGGTGAATATATCATTAAGAAATTGAAAGCAAAGAATAGATTGTCTTATTAATGAATTCTGATTGCTTAATTGCTAATTGAAATAAGTGTAAAAACGTAAATACTCGATGAGAAGGTTTTATTGGCTATTGTTATTTTTGCTAGTTTCAACGCTCACGTACTCGCAAAAGAAAAGAGAAATGCGTGGCGTATGGATTGCAACTGTAGCTAATATTGATTGGCCGTCGAGTCGGGATTCATCCTCTAGTTTCCAGAAGCAAGAGTTGGTCTTGCTTCTGGATTCTTTGTCTAAATGTGGCATCAACACAGTCATATTTCAGATTCGTCCTACGGCAGATGCCTTGTATCGTTCAGACATCGAACCATGGTCGGAATGGTTGACGGGAGAACAGGGGAAATCTCCTGCTGATTCGTCGTTTGACCCTTTGCAGGTGGTCGTGGAGGAGTCGCACAAACGATGCATGGAGGTGCATGCTTGGATTAACCCGTATCGTGTGACGAACACACCGAAATCTAAGTTGACATCGAATCATATTTACTACAAGAAACCCTATCTCTTCAAACAATATGGTGATAAAATTTTCTTTGATCCAGGTCAGGATGAGACGGCAGACTATCTGCTGAAAGTGTTGAAAGATATTCTTGTCAGATACGACATCGATGCTTTCCATCTGGATGATTATTTCTATCCTTATCCCGTGGGCGGAAAGGATTTCCCTGATGAAGAGACTTTTAAAAAGAATCCGAATGGATTTACAAACAAAGCCGATTGGCGACGCGACAATGTGAACCGTATCGTCATGCGTATACAACAGATGGTGAAGGAGGAGAAACCATGGGTGCAGTTTGGTGTCAGTCCGTTCGGCGTTTGGCGTAACAAGGCAAAAGATGAAAAAGGGTCGGATACGAAGGCGGGTGTCACCAATTACGATGACTTATATGCAGATGTGTTGCTATGGGCAGAAAAGGGGTGGATTGATTATATCGCACCGCAACTTTATTGGGAGATAGGAAAAACCGTTGCTGATTATGCCGTATTGGCACCATGGTGGAGAGCGAATGTGCCTTCTACTTGTCAGCTTTATTTTGGATTGTATGCTTCTGGCTTGGAGGTGAACAAACCTAAGGCGTGGAAGACTCCGAATGAGTTGATTCGTCAGATGAAATATAATCAGGAGTGTGTGGATATAGAAGGATTGTTGTACTATAGCACGCACTATTTCTTACGCAATCCGCAAGGATTGTTGGACAGTCTGAAAACGCAATATTATGCCTATCCAGCCCTTCCGATGGAAATGAAATCTTCTTCTGAAGCTCATTTTCCATTGAATTTGCGATTGGAAGAGGATTCTGTACTACGATGGGATCCTGTGGTGGCAGAAGGTGGTGAGGAGGCCTCTTATTACGTGGTTTATGCATTCCCAGATTCCTCCGACTGCGATTTTGATGATCCGAAAAATATAATGATGAAGACAACGGAGACTGCCGTTGATTTGAAGAAAATACCAGGATGGAAGAAATCTGTTATGTATAATCTGACGGTTACATCAGTGAACCGTTTCAGAAAGGAAAGTGAACCTTACGAGTTTGTGTTGTATATTGGGAAATAAAAGGAAAGTTCTCCTGCGCGGGATGATTCGCTTCGTCTCTGCAAACTAATCGAGATTTTATAACATAGATGATTTGATACGATTGATAGTAGGGTGGACGATATGGGTGTTAACCCAATATCGCCTCACGAATGCGTATCAGTTTTTTCAACAAGCCATCCAGTTGATCCAAACTGAGCATGTTAGCTCCGTCAGATTTTGCATTGGCTGGGTCGAAATGAGTCTCAATAAACAGACCGTCTGCTCCAGTTGCTATTCCAGCTTTGGCAATTGTCTCAATCATTTCAGGATCACCTCCGGTAACGCCAGATAGTTGATTGGGTTGTTGCAACGAATGAGTGCAGTCTAACACCACAGGACAACCAATTTTCTGCATGGTTGGTATGCTGCGGAAATCCACAATTAGATCTTGATAGCCAAATGATGTGCCTCGTTCGGTTAAAATCAGTTGGTCGTTACCACAATTGCGTACTTTCTGTGCGGCAAAACCCATAGCGGCAGCGGATAAGAATTGTCCTTTCTTTATGTTGATGGTCTTACCTGTTTTCGCAGCAGCGACTAGAAGATCTGTCTGTCTGCATAAAAAGGCTGGGATTTGTAATACACCCACGTACTCAGCAGCTAATTCAGCCTCCTCAGGACCGTGAATGTCGGTGACGACAGGGATGTCGAAGGTGTCACTTATCTTTTGTAAAATCTTTAAAGCTTTTAGATCGCCGATTCCTGTGAAGGAGTCAATTTTCGAACGGTTGGCTTTCCTATAGGATCCCTTGAAAATGTAAGGAATTTTATATTTTTCAGAAAGAGCTACGATATGTTCAGCTATCTGAAATGCCATTTCTTCTCCTTCAATGACACAAGGTCCAGCCATTAAAAAGAAATTGTTCGAATCAGTATGCTTTAGTTTTGAAATGTTCAAGTCCATAATATTTTAATTTATAAAATTATCTGATGCATAATACGATGGTGAGCAATATGGCAAAAATGATCATATTGCGTGAAGTTTCACCAATCAGTGAGTTGAGTGCTTTCCCTGCTCGTATTTCGCATATCTTTCTCCAAGTAAGGAAATGAGGAATGAGATAGATGCATACAAGTGTTGGAAATGCTATGACTTTTAGGATGGTGATGAGTAAACTCTCTTTATCCAACCAAGAACTCAACAAGTGAGGAATCACAACGTATGAGAAGGTGAAGATATATTTCACTACGAAAGCGATGGCAAGTACACCCATGAAAAGGTAAAGGTATCTGCCAAATTTTTCTCCATGAAGTACGATGGAAGTGCGCTTGCCTGATTTTTCATCCTGCTCACGGTCGCGGTAGTTGTTGAGTACGAGTAGAGCGTTGATGACCAATCCCGTGGCGATGCCGCAAAAGGTGATGGTGTTATCCCAAGCTAGAGTTTGTACGTAAGCGGTGAAGCCAACGGCCACTACACCGAAAAAGAGTATCACAGCTAAGTCTCCTAAACCATTATAAGCCAAAGGGAATGGTCCAGATGTATACAAATAGGCGAAGATTACACAAAAGATACCCACAAGGATCATTTGCCATCCTCCGTAAAAGATAAGTACGGAACCAAAGAGGCAACCTATTATGATGTCGATGATAATGCCCTTTTTCATGCAGTCGGGTGTAATCCATCCCTGTGCGGTGGCACGAGGAGGCCCCAGACGATCGTCCCCATCACTTCCTTTCTTAAAATCGTAGAGGTCGTTGATGAGGTTGGCTGCAATCTGCATGGTGACGGCAAAAATCAGACAACAAAGAGCCGCAATAGGTTTGAAAGAATGGTGGTTGAAGGCGATGGCTGTACCAACGATGACGGGTGCTATGGCAGCAGCCCATGTCTTCGGTCTAGATGCTAAAACCCATGCCTTGAGTGAGTTTTGCTTGACATACTCTTCCATAACAATCACATCTTTTCAATCACAATTGGTTCTGTCGTTTCTTCGTCTTCAGCTTTGTCGCAACTTGTTGCAAGAAAAGAAAGAGCAAGAAGTATTAGGCTTACTAAATATGTGAATTTGTTTTTCATACTGTAATAATTTTTAATTATGATGCAAATATAGAAAAATTAATAAATATCTTTGTGGAGAATTATCAACAAGAAAGGTGTGTTTCGTCTTTTTCACGAGCCCGTCTCTGTTGTTATGGAATAATGAAAAATAATAAATTGAAAAGAGGATTTCCAAGAACCTCTGTCTAACACAACAAATAATTGAAAGATATGAAGAAGATTATTTATGCAGTTGCTGTATCGGCTTTGCTTATCATGGCATCATGTGGAAAGAAAAGTAACGACGCTTATACAATGTATAAGGGAGAGTATCAAGGTTTGAAATTCACAGTGGAGTATCCTAAGACGTGGAATTTGGAGCACAATCCAAACAAACCATTCTGTCTTTTCGAAGCAGTGTCGATTACACCGTATTCAGAGGATTCTCTGTACCAGTGTGTGGAAATGTCTACAAGAGTGCAACAAGGAATGACGTTGGATTCTTTTGTCAATGAGCGAATCGATTTCTTTTCTCAATTTGAGGGATTCAAATTGTTAGAAAAGGAGGTGAATGAGAATGAGTCCTATTTCAGGTATGAGATCGCCGATGAGAAATCGTCGATGGGTACGTTGATGCGAATTATAGCAAGAGACGATCGATTCTATGGAATTGATTGTTCGTATATGAATAATTCGCAGAAGGACACAGTGGATTATATGATAAAGTCGTTGAAGTTTGATTGATTTGAGTATTTTATTTTACAGTAGACCTTTCAGTAATTCAATCAAAAGTTATAACTTTGCGTGTTTTTTAATAATTTAACGAAGGATGGCGTTTGTGGGCTGTCCGTAAAAGAAGTATAATTATGATAAAGGTGACATTCCCTGATGGTTCTGTTCGTGAATATGAAAACGGAACGACAGGTATGCAGATTGCAGAGAGTATCAGCAGTCGTTTGGCTCAAGAAGTATTATCTATTGGTGTAAATGGAGAGATTCGTGATTTGAATCGTCCTATTAATGAGGATTGTTCCGTTAAGCTATTCAAGTTTGATGATGAGGAAGGAAAGCATACTTTCTGGCATACATCTGCTCACTTGATGGCACAAGCCATACAGATATTATATCCTAAGGCAAAGTTTGGTATTGGACCAGCTATTGAAAATGGTTTCTATTATGATATTGATTTCGGTGAGGATGTCTTGAAAGAGGCTGATTTCGCTGCTATCGAGAAGAAGATGATGGAGATCGTTGCTACCAAGCAGACGCTGACACGTGTAGACATTAGCAAGGCAGATGCCATGAAGATGTTCGAAGATGGAGGTGAGGTCTACAAGACTGAGTTGATTAGTGAGTTGGAAGATGGTAAGATAACCTTGTATGAGCAAGGATCATTTACTGATTTATGCCGTGGACCACACTTGCCAGATGTGTCACCTATTAAAGCTGTTAAGATAACATCATTGGCGGGAGCTTATTGGAGAGGTGATGAGAAACGTAAACAATTGACACGTTTGTATGCCATCACATTCCCTAAGAAGAAACAGTTGGATGAATATTTAGCATTGTTGGAAGAGGCTAAGAAACGCGACCATCGTAAGATTGGTAAGGAACTTGGCTTGTTCATGTTTACTGATATGGTGGGCAAGGGATTGCCAATGTGGTTGCCAAAGGGAACTGCCCTTCGTCTTCGCTTGGAGGATTTCTTGAAACGCATTCAAAAGAAGTTTGGTTACCAACAGGTAATGACTCCTCATATTGGAAATAAAGATTTGTATGTGACATCAGGTCACTGGGATCATTATGGAGAAGACAGTTTCCGTCCTATCACTACACCAGAGGAGGGAGAGGTTTACTTGTTGAAACCAATGAATTGCCCTCACCACTGTATGATTTTCAAATGGCAACCACGTTCTTATCGTGACCTTCCTTTGCGTTTGGCAGAGTTCGGAACGGTATACCGTTATGAGCAGAGCGGTGAGTTGCACGGATTGACTCGTGTGCGCTCGTTCACACAGGATGATGCTCACATCTATTGTCGTCCAGATCAGGTGAAAGATGAGTTCATCCGAGTGATGGACATCATTTCTATCATCTTTAAAGCATTGAATTTTGATAATTTCGAAGCGCAGATTTCGCTTCGTGATCCAAATAATAAGACCAAGTATGTAGGTACTGACGAGAACTGGGCTAAGGCAGAAGCAGCTATCGTTGAGGCTTGCAAGGAGAAGAACATGCCAGCAAAAGTTGAGTATGGTGAAGCAGCCTTTTATGGTCCTAAGTTGGACTTCATGGTTAAGGATGCAATTGGTCGTAGATGGCAGTTGGGTACGATTCAGGTGGATTACAACTTGCCAGAGCGTTTCGGATTGGAATATGTAGGAGAGGATAATCAAAAACATAGACCAGTCATGATTCACCGTGCACCATTTGGTTCTATGGAGCGTTTCGTTGCCGTATTGATTGAACATACAGGTGGTAAGTTCCCATTGTGGTTGACACCAGAGCAAGTAGTGGTGTTGCCAATCAGTGAGAAATACAATGAATATGCACAGAAGGTGGTTGACTTTTTGGACGAGAGAGATATCCGTGCTATTATGGATGATCGTAACGAGAAGATCGGACGTAAGATCCGTGATAATGAGGTAAAGAGAATCCCTTATATGTTGATCGTCGGTGAGAAAGAGGCAGAAAACGGTGAAGTGTCAGTTAGAAAACAAGGAGAGGGTGATATGGGATCCCTCAAATTGGAAGAGTTCGCTGTTAAGTTGAACGATGAGGTAGAATCGATGATGAACAGCTGGCAAAAAGGCAAATAAAAAGAGACCTAAATAGTTTTAGTGAAAAATCGGAGGGAAGACAACCTCCGATTTTTTTGTTGAATAATACACGCTTAACATCAAGGAAGATTGTCAGATAAAAAATCAAATCACCTAAATAGATGCAGGGGAGAGTACTTCCTTTTTGTGTGATTGTATTGTGCGTCTGATTAGTGTCAGTGAATAACATACGAGGAGCTGATTTCATTAAAAGTTCATGAAGAAGCCACCTTTATTTTAAAGAAGTAAGAAGACAAAAAATATGATGCGCAATATAAAAAATGGTTGAAAAAAATACATAATGTCATAAATTTTACTAAATTTGCACCCGATTTACCAAAAAGGGGGGAGACAGAAAGAGGAACCTTACTTTAAGTAAATCAGAATGATATTCAGTAAGTTTAACTAAAGTTAGGAGGATTTAATTATCGCAACAAAACCATTTGTTAAGAAACCCGAGACAAAGGGAAGTACTAACTCAAAAGAGACGCATCGCATCAATGATCGAATTCGTGAGAAAGAAGTTCGTTTGGTGGGTGATAATGTGGAACAAGGAGTATATCCCATTGAAGAAGCTCTTCGCATAGCCGATGAGTTAGAGATGGATTTGATTGAAATATCTCCGAATGCCGTTCCTCCAGTATGTAGGGTTGCTGATTATCAGAAGTTCCTTTATCAGTTAAAGAAGAAGGAAAAAGAGAATAAGGCGAAGCAAGCCAAGGTCGTTGTGAAGGAGATTCGTTTCGGACCTCAAACAGACGAGCATGATTACAATTTCAAGTTGAAGCATGCGATTGGATTCTTGCAAGAAGGTGCTAAGTTGAAAGCATACGTGTTCTTCAAAGGAAGATCCATTTTATTTAAAGAGCAAGGAGAGGTGTTGTTACTTCGTTTTGCAAATGATTTGGAAGAGTATGCAAAGGTAGACCAATTGCCATTGTTGGAAGGTAAGCGAATGATTATTCAATTATCACCAAAGAAGAAAAAATGATTTGTTCATATAATTAAAAATTTTAAGTAAAAATGCCAAAAGTTAAGACTAATTCCGGTGCCAAAAAGAGGTTTGCCCTTACCGGATCAGGAAAGATTAAGAGAAAGCATGCTTTTAAACGTCACATTTTGACGAAAAAGACTAAAAAGCAAAAGTTGGGATTGACTCATGATGGAATCGTTTCATCAGCTGATGTAAAGAGTGTAAGAACCTTGCTTTGTCTTCGCTAAAAAACTTATTATTAATCGATTGTTTAGCTTGAAGTTCTCATTCAATTGAGACGCTAACGGTCACAAATTTTACTAAAATGCCTAGATCAGTTAATCACGTTGCTTCAAGAGCAAAGAGAAAGAGAATTTTAAAACTCACCAGAGGTTACTATGGTGCTAGAAAGAACGTTTGGACAGTTGCAAAGAACACTTGGGAAAAGGGTCTTTTGTATGCTTTCCGCGATCGTAGAAATAAAAAGCGTAATTTCCGCGCATTATGGATTCAACGTATCAACGCTGCTGCTCGTCTAGAGGGTATGTCTTACTCTCAATTGATGGGTGCTATTCACAAGTCTGGTGTTGAGATGAATCGTAAGGTGTTGGCAGACTTGGCTATGAATCAGCCAGAAGCATTCAAAGCTGTTGTTAACAAAGTAAAGAACGCTTAATCTGTTCATAAATTTATATAATGGCGGTTTTCATTCGAAAATCGCCATTTTTTTATTTCTCCTCTTTCGTTCTTTTTTCTATTTTTTTTACTTTTGCAGATATAATTAAGATGAGTTCTCTCATCCGCGAGATATGATGATGCTGTAAGTGACTGAGTTATTTAGACAGATCGTTTCTGTAAAGTCAGAATTCTTGCGAATGATTTTTAGGTGAATTTATTGTGTCACCTTTCCCGAATTCATTATAAAAAGAAAAGATTATGAAAAAACCAAGTCGTCCCACAATACTAATAACAAATGATGATAGTGTCTATTCTAAAGGCATTTGTGAATTGATAAAAATCGCTCGCGAATTTGGTGATGTTGTTGTGGTGGCACCAGATAGAGTAAGATCCGGTATGTCTAGAGCGATTACTCATGCGGAACCTATGCGGCTTAATATGTTGCATAAAGAGGATGGATTTGTTGTCTATTCTAGTTCGGGTACCCCAGTCGATTGTGTCAAGTTGGCTTTCTTCGCTCTATTCAAGGAGAAACGTCCAGAATTATTGCTCTCTGGTATTAATCATGGTTCAAACGCGTCTGTCAATGCAGTCTATTCTGCAACAGTGGGGGCAGCCATTGAAGGTTGCGTTAATAACGTGCCTTCTGTTGCACTCTCTTTGTGCGACCATGATGAAAATGCAGATTTTTCTCATATCTTACCTGTCGTGAGATCAATTATCGAGAAGACATTGACCAATCCTTTGCCTTATGCAACGTATCTCAATGTTAATTTCCCAACAGGTGAATTGGCTGGCGTGAAAGTCTGTCGTCAGGCGGATGCTCGTTGGAGTGAGGAGTATGACCAAAAAGTCTCTGATTATGGCGATGTTTCCTATCTCTTGGCAGGCTATTTTGATGATAGAGAACCTCAGTCGCAAGACACGGACGAATGGGCTTTAACTCATCAATGTGCATCTATCGTCCCTTCGAAGGTAGATATGACCAATTACGAATGTTTGTCTCAATTAAAGGATCTATATGGAACTATTTGAAAACCAAGAACAAGAGGAGAAGAAAAGTTTTGACAACTTTTTTATCGGGTTGGGTGGCTCATTCTTGATGACACTGATTCTTTTGTGTCTCCTTGCGGGACGTGCTTTCTCTTTCAGTCAGATGGATGAAAGTTTGGCAAAACTGTACAATATGCCCGATTTCTCCAATTACATGATTGCGGCTTTGTTCCCTTCAATGTTCGTTTTCTTTTTCTTATATAAGACAGAACGATGGCAGTCCGCTAGAGGTCTTATTGTTGCTGTCTTGCTTTCAATGGTATTGATCGTATTGTAGTGTTATGAAGTATTTCATTATTGCAGGAGAAGCTTCCGGAGACCTTCACGCCTCTAATTTAATGGCGGCGTTGAAAGAACAAGATAGTCAGGCAGAGTTCTGCTTCTTGGGTGGCGACTTGATGGTGGCGCAGGGTGGTAAACTGATTCGCCATTATCGGGATATGGCCTTTATGGGCTTTGTCCCTGTGCTTTTACATGCAAGAACCATACTTCAGAACATTAAAGATTGTAAACAAGCTATATTGGATTTCCAACCTGATGTCTTGATTTTGGTTGATTATCCAAGTTTCAACCTAAAAATGGCTCAGTTTGTAAAGGAGAACTTGAAAAATGTTCCTGTCTTTTATTATATCTCTCCTAAACTGTGGGCTTGGAAAGAATATCGGTTGAAATCCATCAAAAAATATGTGGATAGGGTCTATTCCATCCTTCCTTTTGAGGTTGAATGGTATAAACAACGTGATTATACGGTAGACTACGTCGGCAATCCATGTGTGGATGCTGTGGCGAATCGTCAGCATAAGAATGAACCAAGAGAAACCTTCTTGCAACGAAATGATTTGCCAGACCGACCTATTTTGGCTCTGTTGGCTGGTAGCCGTGTGCAGGAAATAAAAAGTTCCCTTCCTAAAATGCTGGAGGCTGCATCTGCATATCCTGACTATCAGGTTGTCATCGCCGGTGCTCCTTCTATCGATAAATCACTATATGAGTCTTACCTGAAATCCTATCCTGCAAAGATCGTTTTTGGCGAAACTTATGAATTGTTGCAACAATCGGAGGTGGCTGTGGTGACTTCGGGTACGGCAACATTAGAAACTGCCTTGTTGAGAGTTCCACAGGTTGTGGTCTACATGATTTCCGGCGGATGGATTTTCCATCAAATATTGAACCTGTTTATTCGGGTGGATAACATTTCGTTGGTTAATTTGATCGCTAACAAACGGTTGGTGAGCGAATTGCTGATTGAAGATTTTACGGTGGAAAACTTGAAGAAAGAGATTGGTCGTTTGCTTCAAAAAGAGTATCGCGATGAGGTATTGGCAGGATATGACCAGTTGATTGAAACATTGGGAGATGAGCCTGTTTCACAGAAGACGGCTCGTCTTATTTTGACAGAATTGAATAGAAAAGGATAAGCGTATCCCTTCCTGTTTTCAGTCTGTTTGTTTTGTTGTTTGAAAAATTCTAATTTTTGAAAAATGAAGTATACTTTGTTTGTAATCTGTCGCTTTGTGTCTGCCCGATTACTATTTATTGTTTTGTTGTTCTCTTTTGAACAATCGTTATTTTCTGAAGATATCATTCTTCATTATGATAGTGTTTATATCTGTCAAGGGGATAGTTTCCCTATCCAGACCTTTCTGGATAATCAGGTGGAGGTGCCCGTCAACTGTCGACTGATAGGGTGCGAGAACATTTCATCCTCTTATCTGAAACCTACAGGGGATACCATTTTCCATTTGTTGTATACCAAGCAAGAAGTGCCAGACTCTGTATTCCGCAAAGCTGTGAAAATAAGGATTCGAAGTAAACCTCTTGTTCGTGTTGTGACAGAATCCACTCGTGTCTGTGCGGGAGTTCCTTTGCCCACCATTGAGTTTCTTTCTCAAGATTGCGATAAGATCTATTGGCAAGAAGAGAAGAGTGGGAGAGAGGTTGCCAATCTCTCTGATTTGGGGATCGTTCCATACGGAGTAGATCAGATTCATTTGCTGCTGGTGGGGTCAAATGAACAATGTCCGGAGGTGGTGTATGATGAGTATGAGGTTGGGGTGATTGATCCTACGAGGTTTCGCTTGTCGTTAACCATGCCACCGGATGAGGTGAGTATCTGCGGAGATTCCTTGCTTTTGTGTGAATATGTAAAACCATCTATCGTGAAACTATACTATGGAGATGACCTACAAGAACGTTATTATGATCATCCATCAATTGTCACATGGGAAAAAGAAGATGGATATACGATGTGCGATTCTTTTATTGGAGAGAGTTATGAAAATCAATATCGCATCACCACCTCTATGGAGGAGTCTGTTTGTCATACTGAAGTTTCATTTTCAGAAACACATAATCTAAAACTGTTTTGTACGGGCAAGTCGCAGCCAACATACAGTGTTTCTTATTCGTGTACTGCGGGTAATGGCGTTATTTACATAGGGGCAGATCAACCACTCGTTGATGCTACATTCCGAAGTTTGTCGGGTGCGACAGGTCCTATTCCAAAATATAAAAACACAACAGATTATAACATGGAAACCTATAAGTTTCCCTATCGGGGATGTGCGGTTTTGTGCTGGGACGACGAAGGAAAATCCAATGAACGGTATGAGGTTGTTTTAACGTGTGTTGATGAGTTGGGTGATACGTTGCTCATACATGATACGTTGGATGTCTCTAAGTGTAAAACGCAGCCCCCGATGGTGCAATATGAGTGTTCTTCCAGTGAACGAAGAGCTTACTTTTATGTTTCATCCATGGATTCGATTCTTTCAGTTACGTTCGATACGGAAGAAAACATCTCCCTATATGAATCGAACCGAATAAATGAGACGCAAAAGAAATACAATCATTTTAGAACCTATCTTATGGAATGGTCGGATACACAAAAAGACTCTCTCGATTATCTCATCACATTGAAATATCTGGGTTGTGGAAGTGATACGATGCAAACGGCTATGAATATGAATGTGAAAAACTGCTCGCCAACCCCTCGTCTGTATTATGGAGCCTACCTCTATTCGTCTTCTATTCTGTTGAAGAAGGAGGAGTGTCAGTCACATCAATGCTCCAATCAGCTGGAGCATGATCCGTCAATGGTTTCTCTGAAATTAAATTGCTATAATGATACCGTTTATTTGAAATTCAAGGGAGTTGATTTTGACAAGAAAGACTCTTATGAGTTGACGATTCATTCGAAGGAACCGATGAAGGTTGTCTATCCCTATGAATATCAGGTAGTAGAAGATGGACATTTTCGGTTTTATAATGTTGATGTGATGAATCCAACCGTCTATTTTGTGCCAACAGAAAACTGTGTAATAGAGGGAGATATGGAAGGCGTTCGGTTCCTGTTTTCCATTGAGATTGCTCAGCAGATTGTACAGACGGAGTACACAATCTGTCAGGGAGACACGTTGGATCTGCAATCGCTAGTGAAGGACACAGGATCCTCTTTGCGGTGGAATGTCTCTAACACCAAGGTTTCACCGATGAAGGACACGGAGTATTATTTGTATGGATTCACGGAGACGGGCTGTTTGGTGGATGAGAAGGTGAGGATTCTAGTAGACTATCCAATTTGGCTTCATACGGATGAGAAGACACTGTGTGATAGCACGTATGTGGAGTGCTCGTCTATTTTGCACACCAATGCGCAAAAAATGATATGGTATGAGAATGATGAAGAGGTCGATGAGGAAAAACTTTTTATCAGAAAAGGAAATGAATATAGAGTAGATTTGTTTTCTGTGTGTGATACACAATCCTTTCAACTCAGTTTGCAGATTGAAGATTGCGAAGAAACTGTTCCCGATACACAGACAGTACAAATGCCGCCAGTATTTATACCATCATTTTTCACGCCTGATGGAGATGGCATGGATGAATATTGGCAGATAGAGGAGCATACGACGTCGGTGTTGAGTTGTACGATATACGATCGATTTGGGAAAGTGATGGCAGAATACCACAATCAAGCGGTTGTGTGGGATGGCACATATAATGGATTCCCGCAGCCCACGACAGATTACTGGTATGTGATAGAACTTGCAGATAAGGACCCTGTCGTTGGTCATTTTACCCTACGCAGATAGCTGTAGGGGAATTTATGAAACCCATCCAGGATAAATGGCAGAAGGAGATGTTTCAATCTTTGATGATGGAAATGCGGAACAAATCTTTTGCGTTTTGAGTTGTTTGGTCCGCAACATCATCAATGGAGATCTCTTTTACAGAAGCTATTTTTTCAGCCACGTAGATGACATAACTCGTTTCATTTCTTTTCCCACGGAATGGAACCGGAGTGAGGTAGGGACAATCCGTTTCTAGGAGAATTCGTTCGAGGGGTAGTTTTTTCACCACTTCAGCGACGCCTGCGTTTTTAAAAGTAACGACACCGTTGATTCCGAAATAGAAGTCGCCCAATCGTTCAATTTCCTTTGACATCTCGTAAGAACCAGAGAAACTGTGAAATACACCATGAAGTTTACATTTGTCAAATTTCTTCAGGCTGGCGATTGTTTCAGGAAGTGCTTTTCTAACGTGAAGAGCGAGGGGGAGGTTCATTTGGATTGCCCAATCGACTTGTTCTTCGAAGGCAATGATTTGTTCTTTTTCAAAGGTTCTATCCCAGTAGAAGTCGAGTCCGATTTCACCGACAGCGCAATAGTTATGTTGCGAGAAGGAAGGATAGAGAGCATCCAGTTGAGCTCGGTAGTCCTCTTTGACGCTAGTGGGGTGCAGACCGTTCATTGACGAGAATAGCACGGGGTCTTGTTTTTCGAGAGCGAGCATTTTGGGCAGGCTTGGAAGGTCGATATTGGGGAGTAGGACCTTTTTTACGTTGTTTTGAAGAAGGCGAGAGATGACGTCATCTCTGTCGTCGTTGAAATCATCTTCGTAGATATGAGAGTGAGTATCGATTAGAACCATGATAAAAAAAATTTCAGCAAAAATAGTGATTTTTCCTATAGGTTTTGCTAATTCGTGAAAAACTGATTACCTTTGTAGAACAAACGAAGGAAAACAGGATGGATCCGATAGCGATTATTGAAAAATATTATAAGCCAACATCAGAAGTACATAAGATATTGATGAGTCACTCATTGGATGTCACGGATATGGCGTTACGCATAGCTGCGCGACGATCCGATTTGAATTTGGATGTTCAGTTTATAGAAGAGGCGGCGATGGTTCACGACATAGGAATATGTAAGACGTATGCCCCCGATTTGCATTGTGATGGGGATTATCCATATATCTGTCATGGTTATTTAGGCAGTGAGATGATGCAAGCGGAGGGGTATCCTCGACATGCGTTAGTGTGTGAGCGACATACGGGTACTGGGTTATCGTTGTCGTATATCATAGAGCAGGATTTGCCAGTTCCACATAGAGAGATGTTGCCGATCAGTTTAGAAGAGCAGGTGATATGCTTTGCAGACAAGTTTTTTTCCAAAACGCATTTGGGAGAAGAGAGGAATGTGAAGCAAGCGAGAAGGAAGTTGGAGAAGTACGGTGAAGAAACGATAGCGCGATTTGATAAATGGGCAGAAATGTTTTTATAGTTCTGTTTAAAATTATTTTGAAAAAGCGTTTTATGGTAACGAATTTTTTTGTAATTTGCGCCCGTTTTTGAGTACTAGCGAGTATTGAGAAAAAAAACGAAGAGGAGAGATGCTCGAGTGGCTGAAGAGGCACGCCTGGAAAGCGTGTATACGTCCAAAGCGTATCACGGGTTCGAATCCCGTTCTCTCCGCGATAATAGGAAATAAAATAATTAATATCAGTAATAATTAATAACTAAAAAAATGAAGAAAATTTTTGCAACATTAGCAATTTTTGGAGCTATGACATTTGGTTTGACTTCAAATGTTTTGGCTCAAGACGAATTTGGCAGTGAGGAGGGAGCTTCTACAGAAACTGAACAAGTAGATGACCAATCAGCACAACAACCACAGGAAACAGCAAAGCCTGAAGAGAAGAAGCAAGATGCAGTAGCTGAGCAAGGAACTGCTCCTGCAGAAGTTTCTATGTTCAAAGCTATTAGAGACAAGTTCATTGAAGGTGGTGCAGGATTTATGTCATTCGTTGCATTGTGTTTGATCTTAGGTTTGGCACTATGTATTGAGCGTATTGTATACTTAAGCTTGGCTTCTGTAAACTCAAAGAAATTATTGGAAGATATCGAAGATTGTTTGGATGAGGACGATGTAGAAGGTGCATTGGATAAATGCCGCAATACAAGAGGTCCAGTTGCTTCTATCTTGTATCAAGGATTGTCAAGATTGGAAGAAGGTCCAGAAGTTGTAGAGAAAACAGTTGTTTCTTACGGTGGTGTTCAAATGGGAGCATTGGAGAAGAATGTAACTTGGATTTCATTGTGTATCGCATTGGCTCCTATGTTGGGATTCATGGGTACTGTAATCGGTATGATCCAGGCATTCGATAGAATTCAACAATTAGGTGATATGAATGCAACAGCCGTTGCAGGAGGTATTAAGGTCGCATTGTTGACTACAGTGTTCGGTTTGATCGTAGCTATGATTCTTCAAGTATTCTTGAACTTCATTTTGACACGTATCGAAGCTTTGACATCAGAGATGGAAGATTCTTCTATTTCACTTTTGGATATTGTTGTTAAGCACAATGCAGGCAAGACAGCTAAGAGTAGTGAAGTGGCTAACAATGAATAATTTGTATAGAGATGAGTAGTAATATTTCTCGTTATGTATTATATGCCCTCCTGTTGATCACACTAATTGTGTGTGGATTCTTTTACTTCGGAGGAGAAAGCATGGAAAGTACACCAGCGGGTCAGTTTGAGACTCCAGTGTTTACTTCTACGCTGATGTATTGGGCTTTTGCACTTGTTATCATTGCTGCTTTGGCAACTTTGTGCTTTGCTTTATTGACTTTTGCTTCAAAAGTCAGTTACGATGCTAAATCGGTTCTTGTTCCAGTTATATTTGTAGGTGTGCTTGGTGTTATCTTATTGATAACATACCTTGCTGCAGATACAACTCCATACACTATCGTTGGTTTGGAACATCCAATCACAGCAGGAGAAATGAGTTTAGCTAATATGTGTATCGTTACTTCTGTGATTTTAGCTTGTATAGCAGCATTCGTTTCATTCTTTGGCTTTTTGGCTAAAAAATTCTAAAGTTAAGTTATGGCTAAAAAAAGAGAAGTACAAGAAATTAATGCAAGTTCAATGGCGGACATTTCCTTCTTGCTGCTGATTTTCTTCTTGGTCGCAACTTCAATGTCTACAAATCAGGGTTTGTCTCGTAAACTCCCTGAACCAATCAATAAAAAACAAAATATTGAAGATGTTGAGGTCAACAGACGTAACGTCATGCAGATCCTTATCAATAGTAAGGATATGTTGATGGTTAACGGAGAAGTCATGAATGTTGATAGATTGAAGGACAAAGCCAAAGAATTTATTGCAAACCCATATAATAGCGAATCTTTGCCGGTTAAAAAACCAGTTGAAATTCCGCTATTGGGTACACAAATGATCACGAAAGATCACGTCATCTCTCTACAGAATGACCGTGGTACTTCATATCAAGCCTATCTGGATGTTCAAAATAATTTAGTGGCGGCTTATAATGAACTTCGTGAAGAGTTGTCTAGAGAAAAGTTCCAGAAAACTTACTTAGATTTGGACTCGCTCGAGCAAAAGGCTGTACAGACTTATTACCCTCAGCGTATTTCTGAGGCTGAGCCTAAAAATTACGGACAAAATTAAGAAGGAGGACAGAAATGGCTAAATTTAGAAAAGGAGGAGGCAAAAAATTACCTGCAATTGGTACATCTTCTTTGCCAGATATCATATTCATGCTGTTGTTCTTCTTTATGGCTACTGCCTCTAAAAAAGAAGTAACTAGTAGGATTATGTGCGAATTGCCAACGGCTACTGAGTTAACCAAATTGGAGAAGAAATCTTTGGTACAATATGTTTATATAGGTATTCCTAGACAGAATGAACAGAAAAACCATGGTGTTAGTTCTCGTATCCAGTTGGACGATGCGTTTGCTAAATCTTCTTCTGAAGTAGGTGTTTATATTTCTCAGAAGAGAGAGGCTATGCCAGAAAAAGATCGCGATAAGATGATTGTTGCACTGAAAGTCGATAAAGAGACTAAAATGGGTATCGTGACTGATGTGAAACAAGAACTTAGAAATGCTCGTGCACTAAAGATTAATTATACAGCTAATCAAAGAAAATAAAATTAATCTGATTGTTATACTTTGAAAGGGAGAGATTTATATTCTCTCCCTTTTTTAATTTATTCAATGTCATATTTATGAAAAAGAAAATTTCAACACCTAAATGTCCTCAGGCTGTGGGACCTTATAGTCAAGCTATCTTGATGAACAATACATTGTATACTTCTGGTCAAATTGCTATCAACCCAGAAACTGGTCTAATGGTCGAAAACTCCATCGATGTCCAAACTCGTCAGGTGATGATTAACTTGCAAAACTTATTGTCTGAGTCTGGCTTCTCTTTTGACGATGTGGTTAAAACAACTGTCTTCTTGAAAAATATGGATGATTTCGCTACTGTAAATGCTATCTATGCTGAGTATTTTAAGGAAAATGCTCCTGCTCGCTCATGCGTTGCTGTTTGCTCTCTTCCAAAAAATGCATTGATAGAGGTGGAATTGATCGCTTCTAAGTAATAAGGAGAATAGATTGAAACTCAGTAGGTAGAAATCTGCTTTATAGGCTTAAAAGGGGAGATACGAAATTCGTATTTCCCTTTTTTTACAAATGTAAAAACCTCTTATATATAAAAAAACAAGCCCTACTATTGTAAGACTTGCTTTCTAGAAAACCATAAAATCTTATATTGAAAGGGGTTTCACAACCATGTTACAAAGGTATGTTTAAATTTTAATATGACAAATATATTCATCGAAAAATTTCAAAAAAAATGAGAAGAGGGTTGTACATCGCAAAATTTACTTGTTTTCTGTTTGTTTAATATGTTTTTGAAAAGGATTTTATCGTCTGGAAGGTGTTGTTTAAGAATGATTTATTTGAGATGAGAACATTCTACAAATAAAATAAAGGCACGTGTTTATCGTTAAAATAGAGAGAGTGTCATTTTTAACGACTAACTAAAACAGTATAATTATGAAGCGATTGGGTTGGTTAATAGTTTTTGCATTTTCCTTTTGTTGGACAAATGCTCAGGATTCAATTTCGGGTGCTACCACGGCTTCTGGAATTATCAAAAACGGTCAGGAATATAATGAATACGAGGATGATGAGAAGATTGATGAGAATAAGATTTATAGTAGTAGTAGGGTGCAACAGACGGCTAGCTATCCTAATATGATAGAATTTCTTAAAAAGAACATTCAATATCCTGAAGATGCTCTAATGAACTCATTGCAAGGCGTTGTATATGTGAACTTTGTTGTGAATGCCGATGGATCTGTCTCGGATGTCAAAATAGCACGTTCTGCAGGTTCGTCGCTCGATAAAGAAGCTTTACGCATTATCTCCCTGATGAAATATTGGAACCCTGCAACGATTAATGGGAAAGCGGTTCGTTCTTATTTTACACTGCCAATAAGATTCTCTTTGAAATAGGCGTGATTTGAGTGGTAAACTTTTGATCCTTATGTGGTTGAAACCGTTTCTTTCTCTTTGAGAAACGCTTTACTATAATTTTTTTAGAACCATCTCGCAATTTTTACAATCGAAGTGAAGTTGAATCTTCTTTTGTGTGTTCGTCACCAAATAGAGTGGCTCGTTCAGTCGTTTCCCATTCTCTTTTGTACAATATCCTAGTGCATACTTGATACAATGCTTGCATCTCATTAATTCAGCTCCTGCAGGCTCTTTCTTTTCAAACGAATCATCTATCGAACTTACTTGATGTTTTTGATAGAACTCCTTCGCCTTTTGATTGTGTACATTTCCTCGATAGTCCAGACACTCCTGAATATATGCATGATGTGTCTCTCGAATCTCTCGTAGACTTCTTTGCCTGTTTCCTTCTCTTCTCCTCTCCAATTGGTCAATCAATTCTCTTCGGATCTCTGCCAATGTGGAAGCTGGAATAAAATAGATTTTGGAAGTCTCTACATCCACCTTTTCGATCTCAAAAGAGGTGTCGCCGCTTTTGCTGAGAGTCCGTTGTATGTTTGCCAACTGTTTCTCTGGTTGGTTGGCTTCCTCTAACTTGTCATGCAACGTGTATTCGGACGTCTGATTGTCCTCGTCTGATAGAATGAATTGAATGCCATCCTTCGTCTCCTTAACGACAATGGCAGCTCTGATTTTCCTTTCTGCGGATTTCTTGGATAGAAGTGATTCGAAGTGTTGGTCAAAGTTTCGGTACAGCAAGGTGCCAGGCTTTATGAAAACACGTTCGGCAGGTGTGATTCGATTCCCTTCTGCAGTGTTGGCTTTAAAACCGCAAAATTGACCATCAGTATTTAGATAACAGAACCCATCTCCATTATTCAATGTTTGTTTGGTTTCTATTGTAATGGAACGGGCATTGCTTTGTGTCACTTTCCCAATCACTTCGCCTAATGATTTAGGCGTGTCGAATGAAAAAATGTTGTGGTTTCTTCCGTGCAGAAAATAGTCGGTGGAACCTCTGTGAAAGCTCTTTTCTATGTTGGGTGTGAATGTATAGGTACATTTCCCCGAACTGGCTTGTTGATATTGAGTCTCTCCGCTAAACAGTTTGTCAAGTTGCTGTCGGTAGTAGGCTGTGACATTTTTGACGTAGTTGATGTCTTTCAGTCTGCCTTCTATTTTAAGGGAAGTGATTCCCGCATCTATTAGTTCTTTTAAGTAGTTAGACAGGTTAAAGTCTTTCAAAGAGAGAAGAAACTTATCTTTGACGAGCACATCTCCTTTGCTATCGATAAGAGAGTAGGGAAGTCTGCACATTTGAGCGCAAACGCCTCTGTTGGCACTTCTTCCGCATAGGCTTTGACTTAGGTAACATTGACCGCTATAGCTAACGCATAGAGCACCGTGAACAAAACCTTCAAGACGCACGTTTGTTTGACTATGGATTTCTTTGATTTGATCTATAGTCAGTTCTCTGGCGAGTACCACTTGTTCGAAACCAGCCTGTTCGAGAAATTTTACTTTTTCGACGCTTCTGTTATCCATTTGTGTACTAGCATGGATAGCGATGGGCGGAATATTTAGTTCTAGTATGCCCAGATCCTGTATGATGAGAGCGTCTGTACCGATGTTGTATAGTTGATGGATGATGCGTTCGGTTTGGCCAAGTTCCTCATCAGTGAGTATCGTGTTGAGGGCAACGTACACCTTTGCATAATACTTATGAGCGTAGGAGACTAATCTTTCGATCTCGTTGATGGAGTTAGAAGCATTAGCACGAGCGCTGAACTGAGGAGCACCGATATAAACAGCATCAGCCCCATGGTTGATGGCTTCGATACCGTGTTCGGCAGTTTTAGCGGGAGAAAGTAGTTCAATCATTCTCATGGATAGAGACTACTTGATTTTGTTGATATCGTAAGGAGTACTTTGATATACGAAATAGTTCAACCAATTGACAAATAGAAGGTTGGCGTGACTTCTCCAACGAACGATAGGTTTCTTTTTAGGGTCGTCATCTTCAAAGTAGTTTTTAGGAATTTCAATATCCAGACCTTTCTCTTTGTCACGTATGTATTCATCTCTAAGCGTGTTTGGAGCATATTCGGAGTGGCCCATGATATATATTTCTCTTCCTTTTTTAGCCTGAACCATGTATACGCCGGCTTCGGGAGACTCAGAAAGAAGTTTCAGTGCTGGATTTTTAAGAATATCCTCTTTTCTAACTTCTGTGTGTCTGCTATGAGGCACAAAAAACTCATCGTCAAACCCTCTGAATATAGGGTTTTTAGGATCCAATGCCGTATGTTTGAAGATTCCGAACATTTTTTTGTCCAGCTTATATTTAGGAATGTTGTAGTGATAGTATAATCCTGCCTGAGCAGCCCAGCAGATGTAGACGGTGGAATATACATGTGTCTTACTCCATTCGAAAATTTCTGTGATTTCGTTCCAATAAGAGACCTCTTCATAGTCCATGTGTTCGAGAGGAGCTCCTGTGATAATCATGCCATCATATCGGTTTTCTTTGACAATTTCAAAATCCTTGTAGAACATTTTCATGTGTTCTATGGGCGTGTTTTTAGAAGTATGACTTTTGATTTTCATAAACTCCAATTCGATTTGAAGAGGAGAGTTGGACAAAAGGCGTACTAAATCAGTTTCGGTAGTGATTTTTAGAGGCATTAGGTTGAGAATGATAATTTTTAGCGGTCTGATGTCTTGATGAGAAGCAGACTTACTATCTTTTACAAAGATATTCTCTTTCTCTAAAGCCTTGATAGCTGGTAAATCTATAGGTATATTTAATGGCATTTTAATCTGATTTTTGAAATTTTGTGCAAAGATAGCTTTTTGTTGCCTATCCACCTTGATTTTTTGTTAGAAAGTTATTTTTAAGGATGGTGTTTTTTCGTTATCTTTGCAAAAGATATGGGAAGATTGTTAGCCATCGATTTTGGTCGGAAACGGGTTGGTATTGCAGTGACGGATCCGTTGCAGATTATAGCCAACGGGTTGACTACCGTTGCGAGTGGTGATGTGTACCAATTTTTGACAGATTATCTTGCCAAGGAGACGGTGGATAAGTTTGTGATTGGATTGCCTAAAACCATGAAAAATGAAGAGTCAGAATCGATGAAATACATCAAGCCTTTTGTGGCAGGACTGAGGAAACGGTTTCCTACGATTCCGATAGAGATGTATGATGAGCGTTTTACGTCGGTGATAGCCCATCGCACGATGTTGGAGGGGGGATTGAAGAAGAAGGATCGTCAGAACAAGGCGTTGGTGGATGAAGTGAGTGCGACAATTATCCTACAGTCGTATATGGAGTCGAAAAACAATTTAAAATTTCAATAATGATTTATCCAATTGTGCTTTATGGAAGTCCTGTGCTAAGACAGGAGACGAAGGAGATTGACAGTTCATATCCTGAGATAACTAAACTGATTGCAGATATGTTTGAAACGATGTATAATGCGGATGGAGTAGGCTTGGCTGCACCACAGATCGGTTTACCCATACGTTTGTTTGTTGTAGATGCGGATCAGTTGTCAGAGGATTATCCTGAGTGTAAGGGCTTTAAGAAAGCATTCATCAATCCACAGATAGTGGAGGAGAGTGAGGAGTTGGAGACGTATAACGAAGGCTGTCTTAGTTTGCCTGGCATATCAGAGTCGGTAAAACGACCAGTGAAGATCCGAATTAAGTATCTGAATGAACAATTTGAGCCTTGTGAGGATGTTTACGAGCATTTTCAGGCAAGGGTTGTTCAACATGAATATGACCATCTACAAGGACATGTGTTCATAGACCATATATCGCCTATACGTCGCCAAATGAACAAAGGAAAATTGTCCAATATGGCGAAAGGAAAGGTGCGTTGTCATTATCGTGTAAAATTACAAAACTAATATGGAGCTATCCGTTTTGAAAAACAGATTGACAGAAGGTGTTTCTGAGACGTTGATTCAAGATTTTAAGGAATATATATCCGCACATCCCGAATCAGACGAGGCCTATTTCTTGTTGGGAAATGCCTATCGCAGGCAGGAGAATTGGGAGTTTGCGTTGAATGCCTATCAACAGGCAATGGATCTGAACGCAGAGTCGCCCGCACGAATGGCCTATGATGCCATTCAGGAAGTTCTCGCTTTCTACAATAAGGATATGTATAACCAATAAAGGTGAGTTCTGTAAAAATTCACTGTGTAAACATAAATAGTATGTTATAATTTGTTGGAGCCTCCTAAAGTGTATTGTATATTTTCGTATTTTTGTAGGTGTTAAATTTAATATAGAGAGATATGAGTATTAGTGATGATAAAATGAAGAAGATAAGTGTTGTTATCGCTAGAATATTTTTGGGTATAGTTTTTATATTTTCTGGATATGCAAAAGCTGTAGATCCATTAGGATCCAATTATAAAATACAAGATTATTTGTCAGCTATGGGCTTGGAGAGTTTTGCCTCTGTAGCATTAGTGGCTGGAATTCTATTGGCTGCTTTTGAATTTCTATTGGGTGTCTGCCTTCTATTGGGTGCTAATCTAAAACATACGTCTATTTTGACCATTCTTCTGTTGGCTGTAATGACGCCATTGACGCTATGGATCGCATTGACTGACCCTGTGTCGGATTGCGGATGCTTTGGTGATGCCCTTGTTCTAACCAATTGGCAGACGTTTTGGAAGAATATTCTGTTTTCATGTTTAGCCGTCTTAATCCTGTTATGGCATAAGTACAGTCCTAAGTTGTTCACTCAACGAACAGAGTGGATCATTGCCATCTGTGCAGGAGGCTTTTCTATCATGATATCTATCTATTGTTATATCAATTTGCCAATCATTGATTTCCGTCCATATAAAAATGGTACAAACATTATTGAGGCCATGAAAATGCCTGGTAGTGATGAAGATATAGAATATGTGGCAGATCAGCTTACGAAGTTGTCTGATGGTACACTTACTCAAGATGCATGTCTCGAGGCAGTTTGCCAACCTCAGTTCCATTTGCCTGAGAAATCGGTGAAGGAGATCCTAACCAAATACATGGCGGATAATGATAGAGAAGCAGAAGACTATGCTCAACGCATCTTCGATTTGCTGTCGGATAAGTATAAAACAGTACTGATTTATGAAAAAGATGGTAAAACAGAAGAATTCACGTTGGATAATTATCCGAAAGATGATAAATCATGGAAATATGTGGATACCAAAAATGAAATAGAGAAGAAGGGATATGAACCACCTATTCATGATTTCACCATGGAGCACCCTGATGATGGGGATATAACGGAGGATGTGTTGGCTAATCCTGGTTATACGTTCCTTTTGATCTCATATCGCGTAGAGAAAGCATCAACTAACAAACGTAAAGAGATAAAAGCCATCTATGACTATTGTCTGCAGAATGACTATAAGTTCTATTGCTTGACTGCCACTGGTTTGAATACAAAAGAGATGCTTGAATATAAAGTGGAGATGGGTGGCGTGGAATATCCTATTGTGAATACGGATGAGATTACTCTAAAGACAATCGTTCGCTCGAACCCTGGATTGGTTTTGATTAAGAATGGCGTTGTTATCAATAAGTGGAGTAACAAGAATATGCCTACCTTTACGGAACCTTTGGAAAACTCACCACGTGGACAGATACAACAACCTAACGATCGTCGCGTCGTTTTGCTTTCATCTTTGTTGTTCTTATGTGTGCTTTTGGGTGTATTCGCAATTGATAAGGTGGTTGCGAAATTTGCCGACAAATTTAAGTTGGGAAAAGAAAATTGATTAGGAGATTAAAAATTTGATTATAAATATTTTAAAATTTCAAGTACAATGAGAAAGAATATTGTAGCAGGAAACTGGAAAATGAACAAGACTCTTCAAGAAGGTCTTGAGTTGGCAAAGGGCTTGGACGCTGCTTTGAAAGGTAAGAAATTGAATTGCGATGTAATTATCGGTACTCCATTCATTCACTTAGCAAGTGTGGCTGCTGCCATTGATACTAAGGTGATCGCTGTATCTGCAGAGAACTGTGCTGACAAAGAGTCTGGTGCATATACTGGTGAAGTTTCAGCAGCAATGGTAAAATCAACAGGTGCAGAGTACGTTATCTTGGGTCACTCAGAGCGTCGTGAATATTATCATGAGACTCCAGAGATCTTGAAAGAGAAAGTTCTTTTGGCTTTGAAGAACGGTTTGAAGGTTATCTTCTGTATCGGTGAAAGTTTGGCAGAGCGTGAGGCTAACAAGCAAAACGCTGTTGTTAAGGCTGAGTTGGAAGGTTCTGTATTCAACTTGTCTGCAGAGGACTTCGCTAAGATTACTATCGCATACGAGCCAATCTGGGCAATCGGAACTGGTAAGACTGCTACTGCTGATCAAGCAGAGGAAATCCACGCTTACATCCGTTCTTGTGTAGCTGACAAATATGGTAAAGAGGTAGCTGAGAACACTTCTATTCTTTATGGTGGTTCTTGTAAAGCTTCTAACGCTCCTGAATTGTTCGCTAAACCAGATATCGACGGTGGTTTGATCGGTGGTGCTTCTTTGAAGGTAGAAGATTTCTGCGGTATCATCAATGCATTTTGATTAAAAATGTCTTAGTGCCTATTATTGGGTACTTTTTCATTATAAATAAACAGACAGAAGACGGTATGAAAACCGCCTTTTGTTTTTCTCTTCCCTAGATCATTGAAAAATTTCTCTGTTTTCGTCTCAATTCATTCTAAAAATTGATAGTTGCCAATTAATCTTATATCTTTGCATTAACGACCGTATAATCACTCGTATTCGTGTTTATATGGCTTAACAATAGAAATGTATATGCGGAAATTTGTTATTATAGTTGCTGGAGGAAAAGGATTGCGTATGGGTGGTGATATTCCCAAACAATTCCTTCCTGTCGAGAATAAACCTATTTTGATGAGAACCCTGGATCGTTTTTTTGAGTATGATCCTCAAATTCATATTGTCCTGGTGTTGCCGCAAGGTCATTTTAGTTATTGGAATGACCTCTGTAAACAGTATAACTATCAGACGCCTCATACATTGGTGGCTGGTGGTGAAACTCGTTATCATTCTGTAAAAAACGGTTTAATGTCGATCTCTTGCGCTCCAGATGATTTGGTGGCTGTGCATGATGGTGTACGACCATTCGTATCGGTGGAGACTATAGCGGAGACTTTTGATAAAGCAGCCCAACTAGGCGCTGTCATCCCTGTGATAGATTGTATCGATTCATTGAGAGAGGTGGTCGGTAATCGGAGTGAGGCTCGCAATCGTAGCGACTTTAAGTTAGTTCAAACACCACAGACATTCACTTATGAAGTGTTAAAACATTCATATCTGCTTGATTACAGAGATTCGTTTACAGATGATGCCTCTGTTGTGGAAGCAGCAGGACATGCGGTGAGTATGGTGCAGGGAAATCGTGAGAATATCAAAATAACCACTACGTATGATTTGAAATTAGCCACTGTTTTAGTCTGATGAACCTTTCCGAAAAAGATATAACTTATTTGCATGGTGTTGGTCCCAAGCGTTCTGATCTACTGAAAAAGGAGATTGGGGTTACCACCTATGCCGATTTGCTTTATTATTTTCCATACAGATACATTGACAAAAGCAGATTCTATGCCATCTCGGAATTGAATGAAACCTCATCTTATGTGCAGATTAGAGGTCGTATTCTGAAGATGACGTTGGTCGGAACCGGACGTAAGCAACGTGTGACGGCCATCTTCTCTGATGGGGTTTCGGCTATGGAATTACTATGGTTTAAAGGAACACAATATGTGATGGATACCTATAAAGAAGGTCATGAGTTTGTGGCTTTCGGTAAGCCCTCTTTCTTTGCAGGTAAAGTGAGTATTGTTCATCCAGAGATGGAGACCATAGCGGAGGCGAGATCAAAACTATCCTTGGGCGGTTTGCAGGGCTTGTATAATACAAGTGAGAAGATGAAGAGTAGTTTCCTCAACTCAAAGTCCATACAGAAGTTGGAGTTGGAAATTATTCATTCGTTGGGCAACGAACGCATAGATGAGGTGTTGCCAAACTATCTGATTCAGGAACATCATCTGATGCCGTTGCATGATGCTTTGCTGACGATTCATTTCCCTAAGGATTTGGATACCCTTCGGCTAGCACAATTTCGATTGAAATTCGAGGAGTTGTTTTTCATTCAGATTGAAATGCTTCGCAGTTCGAAGATTCGCTCGCAGCGCTTCAAGGGTATGCAGTTTGAACAGATAGGCTACTATTTCAATACATTTTATAAAGAACATTTACCATTTGAACTGACGGCTGCGCAGAAGCGAGTGATACGAGAGATACGAGCAGACGTGGGAAGTGGTAGACAGATGAATCGTTTGTTGCAGGGCGATGTGGGAAGTGGAAAGACTTTGGTTGCGTTGATGACGATGCTGATGGCTTTGGACAATGGTTATCAGGCATGTATGATGGCACCAACGGAGATATTAGCTACTCAACACTATGAATCCCTTTCACAGATGTTGTCTCCTTTAGGAGTCTCCATTGTATTGCTGACCGGTTCGACAAAGAAGAAAGAGAGAGAACAGATTTTGCCTTTGTTGGCGGAGGGGGAGATTCAAATATTGATTGGAACACATGCATTGATAGAAGATGGTGTGGTCTTTAAAAACCTAGGTATGGCGGTGATTGATGAGCAACATCGTTTTGGTGTAGCTCAGAGGGCTAGATTATGGGCTAAGAATGTACAGCCTCCTCATGTGTTGGTAATGACTGCAACACCTATTCCAAGAACGTTGGCGATGACGTTGTACGGAGATTTGGATGTCTCAGTTATCGATCAGCTGCCACCTGGAAGAAAACCAATTCGAACGGTTCATCGATTTGATACTAAGCGTGCTGATATCTATGAATTCATGAAGGGTGAAATAGCCAAGGGCAGGCAAATATATATTGTCTATCCGATGATTCAAGAGTCGGAAAAGTCTGATTATGAGAATTTGGAATCAGGATATGCAAAATTACAGCATGTTTTCCCAGAACCAATGTATCACATAGGAATGGTTCATGGTAAGATGAAACCTGCCGAGAAGGATGCTGTCATGCAAGAGTTTGTTTCGGGAAGGATGAATGTGTTGGTGGCGACGACAGTGATTGAGGTGGGTGTGAATGTTCCGAATGCGTCGGTGATGATGATTGAGAGTGCGGAGCGTTTTGGACTCTCTCAGTTGCATCAGTTGCGTGGACGAGTGGGACGAGGAGCCGACCAGTCTTATTGTGTTTTGATGACATCCGTAAAACTTTCGAAGGAGAGTCGACAGAGAATGGATGTGATGGTCCGAACCAATGATGGCTTTGAAATATCAGAGGTGGATTTAAAAATGCGCGGCCCAGGAGATATAGAGGGAACGCAACAGAGTGGGGTGGCGTTGAATTTGAAAATTACTAATTTGGCAACGGATGGACAGATTGTTCAATTCTCGAGAGATGTAGCCAGAATGGTGTTAGATGAAGATCCTGATTTGATGTTGGAAAAGAACAGGTTGATTAATTTGAGATTGCAACAGAGAATGAAGGAGAAACAAAATTGGGGAATAATCAGTTAGAAGTTAAGTTTTTATTTTAGAACCCATAAAAACAAAAAAGGTCATCATCCGATGACCTTTTTTATTCGAATTCGCAGGGGAATTATTTAGCTTCCTCTACAGCTTCTTTAACTGTTTCAGCAACTTCTTTACCAGCCTCTACTGCGTTCTCGATGCTAGCAACAACAGAATCAACAGTAGCAACAGTTGAATCAACAACAGTAGCAACAGTAGTGTCTACAGTTTCGATTACTGAATCAGCAACAGCAGCTGCTTCTTGTTGTTGGTCATTTTTACAGTTGCTGCAAGAAGCAAATGCCAAAGCAACAGCGAATAATAAAACTACTTTTTTCATTTTTTTATATAAATAAATTAAACAACGTTACTTTCTTTTTTTCGATGCACAAAATTATATTTAATTTCTCAATTGACATTCCATTTTTCCGTTTTTTTTCGGAGTAATGTAAAAAAAATATAAAAAATGCGAAAAAACCTCTTTTATAGGGCAATATTTGAAATGAAAAGATTCGAAATTTTTGTCAAAATGAACGAAAAAATCTTTTTTTCCTATCAAAACATACAACACTATGCGAGATTTTCATACAAATAACGCTTGATACTCTTCTTAGGAGTCTTCTCAAATTCGCTATTATGTATGATAATTTTTGTGATGGCTTCATAGGCAGCCAAGTCTTTGTTGAGATTGACTCTGTTTTGCTCCATGATTACATCCAATTGTTCCTTTTCAATATGACTCTCATCCATGGCTGCATAGTCAGGATAAACAAGTGCGATAAGCTTGTTGTCTTTTTGTGTGACAATACATTCTGATACGAATGGCATATTGGAAAGTTTTGCCTCGATGGCTTCTGGATAGATGTTCTGTCCGGAAGGACCTAGCAACATATTTTTGCATCTTCCTTTGATGAAGATGTTGTTTTTCTCATCGATAATACCCATATCTCCAGTGTGGAGCCATCCCTCTTCGTCTATGGTAGCTGCTGTGGCTTCTGGATTTTTGTAGTATCCCATCATCACGCAATCTCCCTTGATGAGAAGCTCTCCTGGAATCTTGTATGGATCGTCGGATAATACCTTTACTTGCAAGCATGGAAGTAGTTTTCCTGCAGAACCTGAAACGAACTCTTCCAATTGAGCGAAAGCAACCAATGGTGCGCACTCCGTCATTCCATAGCCACACACATAAGGGAATTTGATTTTGTCCATGAATGCAGCTGTCTCAGCGTTCAAAGGAGCACCTCCCAATACCAACGCTTTGAATTGACCTCCAAAAGTATCGACTAGTTTCTTTCTGATTTCAGAATAAATCTTAGTGTTAAGTCCTGGAATATTTAGAGCCACCTTCATGGATGTCTTGTTGATAGTTGGTAGGATTTGATTCTTGTAAATCTTTTCCAAAACCAATGGTACCAAGAAGATGGAGTTTGGTCTCACGTCAGACATGGCCTTGATTAGAATCTTAGGAGAAGGAAGTCTGTTGAGGAAGTGAATGTGAGAACCAGCAGATATTTGCGCTAAGATTTCACCCAATAGTCCATACGCATGGGCTAATGGTAGCATGGAAAGAATGTTGAATCCTCTTTTTGCTTGATCTGATTTTAAGGCAAATGAAATGTTTGCACTGAAGTTCTTACCAGAAATCATCACACCTTTACTGAAACCGGTAGTTCCAGATGTGTAGCTGATCATAACAAGTTCTTCGTTATCCTTCTCGTCGTAAGAAACATCCTCTTTATGGAATCCGTTTGGATATTTTTCTTTGAATTTCTCATCCAACGTCTTGATTGTCTTCTGAATCGTCTCTCCTGGTCCTTGATATATACAACGGAAGTCAGTCATAGAGAAGATACCTCTTATATTAGGTAATTTAGACTCGTCAATATTTTCCCAAATGTTATCTGATAAAAATAGGAGAACAGAATCAGAATGGTTGATGATATGTTGAATGTCATCAGCATGGAAGTCTTTGAGAATTGGAACTGCCACAGCACCATACGTTTCAACAGCAAAAAATGTGATAGCCCATATATGATTGTTATTTCCAACAATGGCTATCTTATCATCTTTCCGTATGCCTAATTCAGAGAATAATATATGAAGTCTTGCAACTTGTTCTGCTACTTCTCCGTAGGTGAAACTTGCTTTTGTTACATAGTCTGTTAGAGCTGGGAGCTCCCAATTTTCTTTGAAAGAGTTTTCAAAGTATTTAACGTAATTATTCTGGTCCATTAACTTTCTGTATTTTTTCGGGGGATAAAAATACAAATGTTCTTTTAATGTACCAATAAAAAGTGGCGATAAAATGACAAAAGACCTTAATTATATGCCTGATATTCTGTTTTTTGCAATTTGTCGATTTTTAACAATAATTAACTGACATATTTAGAGAAAACGGTGGTCTGTCCGATTTCATTTCTCGTACAAATAACGTTTAATGCTCTTTTTCGGAGTCTTTTCAAACTCTGTTGGGTGCATTCTGAACTCTTTTATTTGCTCGTAGGCAGCCAAACTAGCATTGACGTTTTTCTTGTGTTCCTCGTAGATTGAAGTCAGATCCTTTGGCTCGATGTGCATCTCGTCCATTGCTGCATAATCAGGGTAAACCAGTGCCACAATCTTATCATCGCTTTGGATAACAATGCTCTCCGAAACAAATGGAAGGTTGTTGATTTTTGCCTCTATCTCCTCGGGATATACGTTTTGTCCGGATGAGGTGAGTATCATTGTTTTGGAACGACCTTTTATAAATATATTTTGATTTTCGTCGATCACACCCATATCACCTGTTTTCAACCAACCATCCTCAGTGAAAACATTTTTGGTGGCCTCTTCGTTCTTGTAATAACCTAGCATGACGTTTCTTCCCTTTACAAGGATTTCTCCAGGAGTGTTGCGTGGGTCTGGTGAGTCGATTTTCACTTCACAGCCGTTGATGGGCTTTCCTACAGAATGAGGTACATAATTATTGGGCTCAAAACTGATGAGAGGAGTACACTCCGTCATTCCATATCCTACGGCAAATGGGAAATTGATCTTGGTTAAGAAATCCTCCACTTCACGGTTGAATGGGGCACCTCCAATCACGATGCTTCTAAATGCTCCACCAAATACATTGACCAGCTTGTTCCGAATCTCAGCATAGATTCTGTTGGAAATAAGCGGAATGCTTGTTGCCACTTTGATGGATCGTTTGTTAAGCATTGGAAGTATATTGTTTTTATAAATCTTCTCGATGACAAGAGGAACAGTAAAGATAGAGTCTGGCTTCACCTCCTCCATGGCTTTCAATAACACTTTAGGACTCGGAAGACGAGTGAGGAACGTGATGTGACCTCCTGCTGCGAATTGCGCAATGAAATCAAATGTGCATCCGTAGGCGTGAGCCAATGGTAAAAAAGATAATATTCTGTACCCCTTTCCAACAAGGTTTGTATGTTGCTTTGCGTAATCTATCATGCAGCAGAAATTGTGTCCTGATAACATCACGCCTTTGCTGAATCCAGTGGTGCCTGATGTATAGTTTAGCACAGCCATTTCGCTCGCATCTTTTTCTGCAAATTTTAAATTCTCTTTGGTGACTCCATTCGGATGTTGTTGCGCTACGATAGAGTCTAAATGTTTCATCGTCATCTGTATGCTTTCTCCCTGAGCTTGATAGATGCATCGAAAATCAGTGATGGAGAAGACACCTCTAATATTCTGAAGACTCTCTTCTGTGAGATTCTCCCACAAGTTATCACTTACGAACAACAACTTGGAATCCGAGTGGTTTACAATGTGTTGGATGTCGTTAGGATGAAAGTCTTGAAGAATAGGTACAATGACAGCACCATACGTTATTGTTGCCAAAAATGTGATGGCCCATTCAGGGGTGTTTCGACCTACTAAAGCAATCTTATCCTCTTGCGTAATGTTAAGCTCTTTAAATAATGTATGAAGACGAATGATTTCTTCTGCTACTTGCTTATAAGTATAATTTTGCTTGGTGATGTAATTGGTCATTGCCATTAAATCCCAATTCTCTTTGATTGCCTGCTCGAAGCACTCGATGAAACAGTTCTCCATTATTTTTTTATTACGTGATTACTCACTTTGGTTAATTTTGTGCAAATATAAGATGAATATTACACAAATGAGTAAGTTTTGTGTAAAAAAAGTGCACACTTTCATCAGAAAAGAGCAATGTTTGATATTGTGTCAAAAAATTGATAATAAATATAACGTTGAGATAGGGAAGATGACAACAATGTGTATAATATGTATTATAGGTAGGTTCTGTGGATTTGTTTGGTATGGATTTTTATTTAAACGGTGAATTTATAGAACTCATCATATGTTCTATAACTATTTTGGGACGATGGGTGAAAAAAATAAAATTGAGATTTGCCGATTCACTCTTTTGATATAATTTTGTCACATAAACTGTGGTGTGTTACTTATAGAAACCACCGAAGTCAAATGATTATAGCAAATAGGTAAGTTATGAATTTTTTTGAGTGCAAAGTTAGTCATGATCAGGTAGAGGAATCTACAGGTAAGAAAAAGAAGATTACGGATACATACATGGTGGATGCCTTGTCATTTTCTGAGGCAGAAGCGAGGTTGAATGAAGAGGTGGCACCTTTTTACAATGCGGGTGAGTTTGCCGTTTCAGGTATTCGTAAAGCGAAGATTAGTGAAATATTTGGCGAGGATATAGAAGCATCCAAGTGGTACAAATGCAAAGTCTCTTTTATCACAATCGATGAGGTGAGTGGAAAGGAGAAGAAGTACAACAGTACGATTTTGGTTCATGCGGATGATTTTGAGGAAGCGTTGAAGAATTTGAAGACGGGATTGAAGGACACTATTTCAGATACGGAGATTGTAACCATTTCGGATACTCCGATTATGGATATCTTCCGTTATGTTGTGCCTGAAAATTAATAGGATTTGATATCCTAAAAGTCTATTTTCTCGATGTTGTTTAAATGTTAGTAAGATGTCGGTTGCACAAAGAATACGAGAAATAAAAGAGAGTTTGCCGGAGGGCGTACGCCTGTTGGCAGTCTCTAAATTTCACCCAGCAGAGTCCATCATGGAGGCATATAATGAGGGACAAAGGCTGTTTGGTGAGAATCATGTGCAGGAGTTGATGCAGAAACAACAGATATTGCCAGCTGATATAGAGTGGCATTTCATTGGACATCTGCAATCTAATAAGGTGAAATACATTGTTCCTTTTGTCTCTTTGATTCATAGTGTGGATACGGAGAAGCTGTTGGGCACGATTGATGCGCAGGCAGAGAAGTGTGGGAGAGTGGTTGAATGCTTGTTGGAGATTCATGTGGCGCAGGAAGAGACGAAGTATGGTTTCGATTTTGATTCAGCCAAAGAGTTGTTGGAGAGTGGCAGACTGAATGCATTGAAAAATGTCTCTGTCGTAGGCATCATGGGAATGTCTTCTATCACGGATGATGAATCACAGGTAAGGCGTGAGTTTGCTTCATTGTCATCTTTCTATCGTTCGATGAAGGAGAGTGTGGCACCGCAGTTCCGTGAGTTGTCGATGGGTATGTCGGGTGACTATCACATTGCCATAGAGGAGGGTAGTACGATCATCAGGTTGGGAACAACCATATTCGGTGCACGACAATATTAAGGATAGCCTTTTATTTATGATAAACTTTGGACGTTCATTGATATGGACGTCCTTTTTTTTTATGAAAGTGATGATAAAATATGAGGTAGGTTTTGCGTTAGCAATGAGGCGTAAGAAGTATACATATTGTCTCGTAATTGGACTTTTTTTTCGCGTAATGGTCTTTTCTGTAAATAAAATAGTGACAATGTGTTATGATATTGTGAAATTTATTTGTAACTTTGCACCCGATTATAAAATATGTTGAAAAACATAAAATTCTGATTATATGAGTGACGAGAAAAAGAAATCAGATGCGTTGAGATATCACGCAGAAGGAAGACCAGGAAAGATTCAAGTAGTTCCTACCAAGCCAACCGCAACTCAGAGAGATTTGGCGTTGGCATATTCTCCAGGTGTGGCTGAGCCATGTTTGGAAATTCAAAAAGACCAACATAAATCGTATGATTACACAGCAAAAGGAAACCTTGTAGCTGTGATTTCAAATGGTACAGCAGTGTTGGGTCTTGGTGATATAGGTGCAGAAGCAGGAAAGCCCGTAATGGAAGGTAAGGGTCTATTGTTTAAGATTTTCGCTGATATTGATGTGTTTGACATTGAGGTCAACGAGAAAAACATAGACAAGTTCTGTGAGACAGTAAAGGCTATCGCTCCTACATTTGGTGGAATCAACTTGGAGGATATCAAAGCGCCTGAATGTTTTGAGATTGAAGACAGATTGAAGGCTGAATTGGATATTCCTTTGATGCACGATGATCAACATGGAACAGCTATCATCTCTTCTGCTGCATTGGTCAATGCGTTGTCATTGGTAGGCAAGAAGATTGAAGATGTAAAGATTGTTGTTAATGGTGCTGGTGCTGCTGCTAATTCTTGTACTAAATTATATATGGCATTGGGTGCACGTTTGGAGAACATCGTGATGTGTGACTCTAAAGGTGTTATCAATACAAAGAGAACAGACTTAAATGATCGTAAGAAACCTTTTGCTACAAGTCGTGACATCACTACATTGGCAGAGGCTATCAAGGATGCGGATGTATTCTTAGGACTTTCTAAGGGTAATGTGTTGAGTCAGGATATGGTTCGTTCAATGGCAAAGAACCCTATTGTGTTCGCTTTGGCTAATCCAACTCCAGAAATTTCATACGAAGATGCAAAAGCATCTCGTCCTGATTTAATCTTTGGTACGGGTCGTTCCGATTATCCGAACCAAATCAACAATGTGTTAGGATTCCCTTACATCTTCCGTGGTGCATTGGATACACATGCAAAAGCCATCAACGAAGAGATGAAGTTGGCTGCTGTTCGTGCATTGGCAGAGTTGGCTAAGCAACCTGTTCCAGAGGCAGTTTCAATTGCTTATGGAAACAAGAAGATGAAGTTCGGTCCTGATTATATCATCCCAACTGCATTCGATCCACGTTTGTTGGAGACTGTTGCACCAGCTGTTGCAAAGGCAGCTATGGATTCTGGTGTTGCTCGTAAGCAGATCACTAACTGGAATGAGTATAAAGCAGAATTGCGTGCTCGTATGGGATTGGATAACACGTTGATCGGTTCTCTTACTGAGGCTGCTAAGGCTAATCCTAAACGTGTTGTTTATACAGAGGCTAATACTCCTAATACATTACAAGCTGCATCAACAGCTAAGAAAGAGGGTATCTGTATTCCTATCCTTTTGGGTAATGAAGAGAGAATTGCTAAGATTGCAAATGAAAACGGAATCGATATCGAAGGAATTGAGATCATCAACCTTCGTCACGATAGAGAAGAGTCTCGTCGCAACCGTTATGCAAAATACATTTCTGATAAGTTAGCTCGTAAGGGTTACACCTATTCTGAGGCTAATGAGAAGATGTATGACCGCAACTATTTCGGAGCTATGATGGTTGAGATGGGTGAGGCTGACGCTATGATTACTGGTTCTTATACCAAATACATGGAGGCTATCAAGCCTGCTATTGATATTATTGGTCTTCGTGAGAACATCAGCAACTTAGCTGCTCTTAACATCGTAAACACTCCAAAGGGTGTCTTCTACATGGCAGATACATTGATGAACGATTCTCCAAGTGCTGAGACATTGGTAGAGATTGCCAACTTGACCAATCAGACAGTGAAGTTGTTCAACGAACATCCAGTAATGGCGATGTTGTCTTACTCTAATTTTGGTGCAGACTCTACAGGAAACCCTTGTGTAGTACACGAGGCTGTTGAGTTGATTCACAAGAATCATCCAGAGATCTTGGTGGATGGTGAGATGCAAGTTAACTTCGCAATGGATAAGAAGCTTCGTCATGAGAAATATCCATTCAGTTCAATCGACGGTATGGATGTGAACACGATGATCTTCCCTAACTTGAACTCAGCAAACATCGCTTATAGAATGTTGTTGAGCATGGGAATGTGCGAGAGTGTAGGTCCTGTTCAGATGGGTCTTAAGAAGCCAGTACATGTATTGGATGTTGAGGCTTCCGTACGTGACATCGTCAACATGACAACAATCGCAGTGATTGACGCTCAATTGAATGACAAATAATTTAGATTGAGATATAGAAAGGGAAAGAGGGTGCTCTGGGGGGCATCCTCTTTTGTTGTGAGAAGGGGTTGTTAATGGGTAAGAAAGAGTCTCCGACATCACCGACAAACAAATGTCGGAGAGACAACGCACTATAGAAAGCAAACTTTTTGTGTTGTAGAATATATAGCTGAGAATTAATAGGAGAGGGTTGAAATAGAAAGTTGCAAAAAATCATAAAATAAATATGAACCATTATAAGGTGAATTGCTTACAAGACCAAAGGTTATACAAGATATTTTTTGTAACTTCGTAGCCAATGAAAGGCCCAATAAAAAATAGCAACATGGCGAAGAAAGTAATTAAAGAAAAAGCAATAGAGGAAACCTTATGGGAATCAGCTAACAAACTGCGTGGCTCTGTGGAACCGTCGGAGTATAAACATGTGGTGCTGAGCCTTATATTCTTGAAATATGCACACGACCGCTTTACGGAGCGGCGCAATGAACTGGTGGCTGAGGGCAAGGAAAACTTTGCCGATAATCCCGTCTTCTATAATGCGAAGAATGTTTTCTTTCTGGAACCTGAAAGTCGTTGGGACTTTCTGATTGAAAATGCAAAACAGAATGATATTGCCATCAAGATAGATAAGGCTTTGGCGAAAGTGGAGCAGAGCAACCCTACGCTAAAAGGAGCTTTGCCCAGTAACTACTATGCTGGCCTTTCACTCGACCGCACAAAACTAGCAGCCTTGCTTGATGAAATCAATAAGATCGACACGTTGAAAGACCCTGAACATGACCTCATTGGACGTGTTTATGAATACTTCCTCGGTAAGTTTGCCATTGCCGAAGGTAAGGGTAAAGGTGAATACTATACGCCTAAGACCATCGTCAACCTTATAGCAGAAATGATTGAGCCTTATCGTGGTAAGATTTACGACCCATGTTGTGGTTCTGGTGGTATGTTCGTGCAAAGTATGAAGTTTATCGAGGCACATCACGGTAACAAGCGCGACATCTCTGTCTATGGACAGGAATACACCAACACTACTTATAAGCTAGCGAAGATGAACCTTGCTATTCGTGGTATTGCCTGTAATCTGGGTGAGATGGCAGCCGACACCTTCCATAACGACCAACATAAGGATTTGAAGGCAGACTTCATCATGGCTAATCCGCCATTTAATCAGAAAGCGTGGCGAGCAGAGAACGAGCTGAAGGATGATCCGCGTTGGGCAGGTTACGAAACACCTCCGACAAGCAATGCCAACTATGGTTGGATTCTGAATATCGTCTCGAAACTCTCTGTTAATGGTACAGCAGGTTTCCTTCTTGCCAACGGTGCACTGAGTGGCGATGGCACGGAGCTGGCTATTCGTAAACAATTATTACAAAATAAGGTGGTGGAGGCGATCGTTATTCTGCCTCGTAATATGTTTTACTCTACGGATATCAGTGTGACGCTTTGGATTCTCAATAACAACAAGAAAGCCTGTACTGTGGAGCAGAATGGTAAGATGATTCGTTATCGCAATCGAGAAGACGAAGTGTTGTTCATCGACTTGCGCCAATGGGGAGAGCCTTTTGAGAAGAAATACATTCAGTTCCCTGCAGAGCAGATACAGCAGATAGCCGAGAATTTTCACAACTGGCAACGAGTGGGTTATGAGCAGACATATCAAGATAAGCCAGAATACTGCTATTCAGCCACTCTCGACGAGATTGAGAAGAAAGGCTGGAGTCTTGTTCCAAGCAAATACATTGAGTTCAAGAATCGTGATGAGCAGATTGACTTTGATACCAAGATGAAGCAACTGCAAACGGAGATGCGTGATTTGATGCAACAAGAAGAGGAAAGCAAACAGCAGTTGAAAGAACTGTTTAATTCATTAGGCTATGGACTTGAATAACCAAATTCTCATATATAAAACTGATGATGGACAAACGCAGATAGATGTCCGCATGGAGAATGAGACTGTGTGGCTAACACAGTCTCAAATGGCAGAGTTGTTTGATACAGACCGAACGTCAATAGTTCGTCACATAAACAATATATACAAGGTCGACGAATTAGCCCGAGAGTCAACCTGTGCAAAAATTGCACAAGTTCAAAAAGAAGGAAGCAGAATGGTTAATCGAACAGTTCCTTTCTTCAATCTTGATATGATCATTTCTGTTGGCTATCGTGTCAATTCGAAACGAGGTGTGCAGTTTCGTCAATGGGCTTATTATCAATAAGACGACTTGTCAATCTGATAAACAAAAACAACTATGAGTAAAGCTGAATATAAACGTTTAGGTGATTATATCAGACCAGTAGATGTCCGGAACAAAGACTTGAAGGTAACCTTGTCTCAAGGTATATGTAATGCCAAGTATTTCCAAAATCCTAAACAGGTGGCAGACAATCCTGAGACGCACAAAGTGGTTAGAACAGGACAATTTGCATATAACCGCGCAACGACGCGAAATGGCGAGAAGATTTCCATCGCATTAAGGGAAGGTCCAGATTGTACAGTCTCATCCGCGTATCAAGTGTTTGAGATTATTGATGAAAATTTGTTGAATCCCAGATACCTGATGATGTGGTTTAAACGTCCCGAATTTGACCGACTTGCAATTTATTTCTCTCACGGCAGTGCACACGAATTCTTTGAATGGGATGCTATGTGTGATGTTCATCTTCCCATCCCCTCCATCACCCGCCAGCGTGAGATTGTTTCTGAATACGAGACGCTATCCAACCGCATCCGCATCAACGAGCAAATGATTGCCAAACTTGAGGAAACTGCGCAGGCTCTGTACCGCAAGATGTTTGTGGATGGGATTGATAAGGAGAATCTGCCGGAAGGGTGGAGAATGGGGACGTTGGGGGAAATTGCAAGATATGTGGATGAAAAAAAATCTTTGAATGAAATAGAAGAATCTTCATATATCGCAACTGAAAATATGTTGAAAGATAAAAAAGGAATAATGTTTTCAACAAATAAGCCTGAAGAAGGTCGAGGAACAAGGTTTTTGATTGACGATGTGCTTGTTTCAAATATTCGTCCTTATTTCAAGAAAATTTGGAGAGCAACTTTTGATGGGGTTTCTTCCAACGATGTATTATGTTTTCGAGCAGAAAATGAGTTTAACGCTTCAATGCTATATTATACACTTGAACAAGATGCTTTTTTTGATTATGTAATGGCTGGAAGCAATGGTGTAAAGATGCCAAGAGGTGATAAGGATTGGATTATGAAGTATCCGATTATTATTCCTTCAAGCACGGGTATTGGACACTATCAAGAAACAACCAAATGTTTGCATGCCAATATTGTATGTCTCAAACAAGAAACCGAGAAATTAACTAAATTACAGTCCTTGCTATTGGCGAGGATGGGGCAATAAAAGATTGATTATGATTACGAAATATGCATATGTAGATGAATTTGGAGCCTTTGGATATAATTTTGAGAATGAAGGCTGCTCTACACATTTTATTATTACAGCTATCATTGTTGATGAAAATGACATCTCAATGGTAAAAGATAGTGTAGATATAATTCGTAAAAAATACTTTCCTAATGGCGAGATTAAGTCAAGCCGTATAGGTAAAGATCATCGCAAGCGTATTTCTATCTTAAACGAGCTAAAAGTGTTGCCTTTTAAGATATTTGCATTGGTGTGTGATAAACGGAAAATTTATGAACAGTCAGGATTAAGATATAAGCCTTCTTTCTATAAGTTTATTAATAATCTTGCTTATCAAGAATTGAGAACCAGTTTTAGTAATTTGGTTATTACCGCGGATGAGGTTGGAGAAAACGATTATTTACAGTCTTTTGCTGAATATATAAGGAAACGTGAAGTCCCATTGTCTCTTTTTGATAAAAGTCTTTTCCGATTTGAAAATAGTAAAGATAGCTTGATTATTCAAGTAGCAGATATTGTAGCAGGCTCACTTGCATATAATTACGATGAGCATAAGAAGGCAAAGACAAATGGCAATAATTATGGTTCAATATTGTCCTCTAAAATTCTCATGATAAAGGAGTTCCCGCAAACGTTTGCTAACTTCGATATTCAACAGAATGATTTAGATTCTCAATATAATGCTCAGATTGCGGACATTTGTTATCGGAAGGCTAAATTCTTCATGGAAAAACATAAAGATTCAGATGAATTAGAAGTAAAACAGCAAGTCGCCGTACTTGACTATTTATTGTTCCGCTTTATGAATAGATCTCCACGCAAATATATTCCAACAAAAGAATTAATTAACCAACTTTGCTATTTGGGATTTGATAGGATGCCTATTCAAGCGTTCCGAGCTAAGATTATTGCGAAACTTAGAGATAATGAAGTAATTATTTCAAGTAGTCCTGATGGCTATAAAATACCTTCTTCGGAAGAAGAATTAGAGGATTTTATTAACCGTGGTAAAACTATTATTCTTCCGATGCTTTCACGCTTAAAGAAGTGCAATGACATTATCAAATTGGGAACATCTGGGAATATAGATTTATTTCAAAGAGCAGAGTACCAAGTATTAGCAAACATGTTTAAAGAAAAAAACAATTGAAAAATGGATAAATTAGGCAAGATGATAAGGATTACCGATTTAAGGTCGGTATGGCCTCATGAGGCAAATGATTTTACAAAGTGGTTAGCACAAGAAGAGAATCTTACTCTCTTGGGTGATGCGATAGATATTGATTTGGAATTTGAAGATAGAGAATCATCAGTTGGTAGTTTCAATGTGGATATCTTAGCTAAAGAGGTCGGTACTAATCGTCGTGTGATTATAGAGAACCAGTTGGAAGATACCAATCACGACCATCTCGGCAAACTCATAACATACGCATCTGGTAAGGGTGCGGAAGTGATTGTCTGGGTGGTGAAGCGTGCTCGTGATGAACATCGACAGGCAATAGAATGGTTAAACCAGCATACAGATAGTAACATTGGTTTCTTCTTATTGGAAATAGAGTTATGGCAAATTGGAGACTCGGAAAAGGCTCCTCGCTTCAATATTGTGGAAAGACCAAATGACTGGTCTAAAACGATGAAAACAATCGAAGGGCTTTCTGATACGGACTTACTAAAACTTGAATTTTGGACAGGCTTTAATGATGCGATGTGTAACAATAATGACTTTACTCACAATTTTCATATTAGAAAGCCCTCTCCTCAACACTGGTATGATTTAAGCATCGGTAGTTCTGCTTATCATGTAGGACTTACCATTAACACTCAAAAGCAAAACATTGGAACAGAGATTTACATCAATGATGACAAAGAATTGTTTAAGCAATTTAAACTGCATAAAGATGAAATCTCTATGATGTTGAATAGCGAGGTGGAATGGCGTGAAGCTGAAACAAAGAAAGCTTGTCGAATTATCATAACAACGGATATTAATCCTAAAAAACGAGAATGTTGGACAAAAGCCTACAACTGGTTCTTGGAGAAAGCCATCATATTTAAGGATGTTGCATCCAAAATTGATAGATAAATCAAAAATTTAAACGAATTAAAAAACGAAATTATAATTTGATAAATACGCAGTTTAATATAAAACCCTCAAAAACTTTCATAAAAATGACAACATTTGAAATGGTAACCCAATGGGCAACAATACTTAGTCCTATTGTTGCAGTAGTAATTGCTATATGGACTTATTGTGACAACAGAAAAAGCATGCGTAAACAGACAGATGCTTGGAGGATTATGTGTCGCCAGCAGATAAATGTACAACTTACAATGTTAGAGATAGAATTGCAGAAAAATGCCTTGAAGAGAAGTGAGGACAATGATGAAATCATTCAGCTTTCAAGGGAAATAAGCAATTTGTCACAAAGCGATACTGCTAATAAAGCTGATATAGAAAGCTTACGAACAAAGATGAACAGCCTCTCAAAGCAAGCAGGACTTAAAGGAAACTGGCAGTGGCAAATCATAAATACTCAATTTGCTCTGTTCCGACAAAGTGAAACATTGAAGAGTTACGAATTCTAAGTCTTTACATTCAGTTTCTCTGTTAAACAGAAATACCCGAGCAAGTACTCATGTAAGTTAAAGAACCAATCTTATTCATACGTGTGTAAGGTATTCAAATAATAAAACCTAATGCCTATGTCATACTTTAACGAACATGCGCTGGGAATGGCCATCATGGAGCTTTTGAACATCGGTGAAACTGACAAAATAAAGCCATACTAATGAACGAAATTCAATTCATATTATACCAATTGCCCAATGAGGATGGCATGGTGCAGGTGGTCATCAAAGATGAGACCATTTGGGCTACGCAGAAAGCGATGGCACAGTTGTTTGGCGTGGGCGTACCTGCCATCAGCAAGCATCTGAAGAATATTTTCGAGGAAAAAGAATTAGACAGAGATACGACTGTTTCCAAAATGGAAATAGTCGTAAACAGAGGCTTCCGCGGTGAAATTATGGAGCTGGTGGAATTCTATTCCCTTGATGCCATCATTGCCGTCGGTTACCGCGTTTCATCAGCAAAAGCTACCAAGTTCCGCATTTGGGCTACCAAAATCCTAAACGAGTTCATTCGTAAGGGCTTTGTGCTAGATGACAATCGTCTGAAACAAGGCGAAAAGGTGTTCGGAAAAGATTATTTCCGTGAATTGTTAGAAAGAGTTCGTTCCATCCGTGCCAGCGAACGACGTATCTGGCAACAGATCACCGACATCTATGCGGAATGTAGTATCGATTACGATAGGAATTCTTCCACGACCCATGATTTCTATGCTATGATTCAGAACCGTTTCCACTATGCCATCACAGGGCAGACAGCTGCAGAAATCATCTACACAAAAGCCGACCACAAGAAAGCCAATATGGGTTTAACAACTTGGAAGAATGCGCCTGATGGCAGAATACTAAAATCGGATGTGTCAGTTGCAAAGAATTACCTGTCGGAGCAGGAAATCAGGAAGTTGGAACGCGCTGTAACGGGTTTCTTTGATTATATAGAAGATCTTATTGAAAATGAAAACACATTCGATATGTCTCAATTTTCAGATAGTGTGAATGCCTTTCTTACTTTCAGAAACTACAAGATATTGAAAGGAAAAGGAAGTGTGTCAAAAGCGGAAGCTGATGCAAAAGCTGAGAGTGAATATGATATTTTCAACAAGACCCAACCCATTATTTCCGACTTCGACAAGGAAATCAAACGATTAAAAGGAGAATAAGCTTATGTCATACTTTAACGAACATGCGCTGGAGATGGCCATCATGGAGCTGTTTGATCAACAAGACTACGACTACGTGAATGGCGAGACGATACACAAAGAGCAGACAGAGGTGCTGCTGCGTGATGACTTGCGGATGTATCTGATGGACAGATATGCCCAAGAGAAAATCACGCCCTTGGAGGTGGAGCGTGTCATTGCAAAACTGACAGCAGATAATGGTGCTCCGCTCTATGAGCAGAATGCACAGACGTATCGACTGATGACGGAGGGGTTCGCCATCAAACGTGAGGATGCCTCTCAACCAGACTTGTTCGTGGAGGTGATAGACTTTGATGAGGTGGGCAGAAATATCTTCAAGATTGTCAATCAACTGGAGATAAAGGGAATAGAGAAACGCATTCCTGATGGTATCGTTTATGTGAACGGTCTGCCTGTGGTGGTGCTAGAGTTTAAGAGTGCCGTGAAGGAAGATACCACCATTATGAATGCCTATACGCAACTGACAGTGCGCTATCGTAGGGATATTCCGAATTTGTTTCGCTATAATGCTTTCATCGTGATTAGCGATGGGGTGAACAATAAGTATGGTACGTTGTTCACACCCTATGAGTTCTTCTATGCCTGGCGTAAGGTGGAACGTACAGACAAGGCAAACGATGGTATTGACTCCCTGCACACAATGATGGCAGGATTGTTCCGTAAGGATCGATTGCTGAGTGTGATGAAGGATTTCGTTTTCTTCCCTGATACATCGAAAAGTGAACGGAAGATTGTGTGTCGCTATCCGCAGTTCTTCGCTACACATAGGCTTTATGAAAACATATTGGAGCACTCGCACATCAATCTGCACGGCGATGGTAAAGGAGGAACATATTTCGGCGCTACCGGTTGTGGCAAGAGTCTGACGATGCTGTTTCTTACTCGTTTGCTGATGCGCAGTCGTCACATGGCAAGTCCTACCATCGTACTGATAACAGATCGTACCGACTTGGACGATCAGCTATCGACGCAGTTTGTTAATGCAAAGCAGTTTATTGGCGATGAGACGGTAGTAAACGTAGAGACACGTGAGGAGTTGGGAAAGAAATTGAGAGGACGAAAGAGTGGAGGCGTATTCCTTACGACTATACAGAAGTTCAGCGAGGATATCAATCTGTTGTCTGATCGTGCCAATATCATCTGTATCTCCGACGAAGCCCACCGTTCGCAGACGAATGTGGAACAGAATATGACCATTACTGATAAGGGTGTGAAGCGCGGTTATGGCTTCGCTAAGTATCTGCATGACTCATTACCTAATGCCACATACGTAGGCTTCACGGGAACCCCAATCGATGCTACGATAGATGTGTTTGGTGATGTGGTGGATTCATATACGATGACAGAGTCGGTGGCAGATGGTATCACCCGACGAATTGTCTATGAGGGACGGGCAGCCAAAGTGTTTGCCGACCATAAGCAACTGGAGGCTATAGAGGCATACTACAAGCAATGTGCAGAACAAGGTGCCAATGAATACCAGATAGAGGAGAGCAAGAGGGCGGTGACGCAGATGAACAAGATTCTGGGCGACCCTAAACGATTGGCTGTGGTGGCACATGATTTCATAGAACACTATGAGAAACGAATAGAGGAAGGCAGTACAGTGTGTGGTAAGGCGATGTTCGTATGCTCTAGTCGCGAGATTGCTTACGATCTTTACAAACAGATTATCGCTTTGCGTCCTGAATGGGAAGAGAAAATAGGAGATGAAGACCATACTCCTGTGGAGCGCATCCGATTGGTAATGACTCGTGAGAAGGATGATGATCCGAAACTGCGTGAACTGATTGGCTCTGACGAAGACCGCAAGGCCCTTGATGTGTTGTTTAAGAATCCAGATTCGAACTTTAAGATAGTAATTGTCGTGTCTATGTGGATAACGGGCTTTGATGTGCCTTGTCTTGATACGATGTATATTGATAAGCCTTTGCAGAAACATACGTTGGTACAAACCATCTCAAGGGTGAATCGTGTGTATGAAGGCAAAGACAAAGGATTGGTGGTTGACTATATTGGTATCAAGAGCAATATGAATAATGCACTGAAACAGTATGCCGGTGGTGGTGAGTTGGGTGAAAATGTAGAAACCATCGAACAGAGTGTGACGATGGTGAAAGACGAATTGGATATCCTGCGTCGAATGTTTCATGCTTTTGATTACAGTAAGTTCTCAGATGGAACACCATTGGAACAGTTAGAATGTTTGAAACATGCGGCTGAGTTCATACAGGCTACGGAGAAATCGCAAAACGTGTTTATGGGACATGCAAAAAAACTGAAATCGGCTTTTAATCTCTGTTCCAATCATGAGGCAATCAGCGATAAAGATCGTGAGGACATCCATTTCTTCACGGGTGTAAGGTCTATCATATACAAACTGACAAAAGGTGATGCTCCTGATGCTTCACAAATGAACCGTAAAGTGAGCCAGATGATTGCAGAAGCTTTGCAGTCAGACGGAGTGGAGGAAGTGGCTCAGGTGAATGCGAACACAAAGGATCTGGATTTGCTGAGCGAGGATTACATGAAAAGGTTGGAGAAGTTGAAGTTGCCCAATACTAAGGTGAAGCTTATGGAGAAACTGCTTCGAACGGTGATTACTGACTTTAAGAAAGTAAATAAGATGAAAGGGGTGGACTTCACAAAGCGTCTGAATGCGTTGGTACAACGATATAATGACCGTAGTGACAATGCCATATTTGCAGAAGAGGTGCTTAATGAGGTAGCTAAACAGATGGCGGAATTGCTGCGGGAAGTGAGCAAAGAGAAAAAATCGTTTAAGGACTTAGGTATCACTTACGAGGAGAAGGCTTTCTACGATATTTTGAAAGAAATTGCTCATAAGTTCGGTTTTGAATATCCTGAGGATAAACTGCTGACGTTGGCAGCTGCCGTAAAGAAAATGGTGGATGACAAGTCAAAATATACCGATTGGGCAAATCGTTCGGACATCAAAGCGGAACTGCAAATGGATTTGATTCTGATATTGGCGGAGCATGGTTATCCTCCCGTTCCACAGGACGAAGTGTTCAAGGAAATCTTTGAGCAGGCTGAGAACTTTAAGAAATATGAGTAGCCTGATGAAGTTGAGATAGGGAAAAACATCTTCAGCCATCATCCTCACCTGATTTATTATGATGTGTGTGTAGAACGTTGCTTTCCCTTCCTAGCTCGCAAATATAATTGCACAAATCAATTTTTATCTATAACTTGCCCCTAATTAGATTTTATTGGTTATTTATACTATTTTTTATGAAACCGTTTTATGTTATCGTAGCAATTATGTTGTTTGGCTGCTGTTTGTCCGGTCAGGCGAAGAAGGCGAAACAGTCGGAGACGATCCAGACGACAGAAGGGGCGTTGTTTGATGCAAAGGGTATGGAAAAGGCAGTCAAATATTTTGACCTCGCCTCTAAATATACTGAACAAGCTAAGAAAATTCAGGATAAGAATCCTCAGAAAGCAAATAGCTTATTCCTTAAAGCGATTGATCAAATCAATAAGGCAATAGAAATTGCTCCTGACGACGCAACAGCTTATTATAATCGTGCAGGTGTAAAAGGATGTATGGGTGATGCGTTCGGGGCACTGAAAGATCTTGATAAAGCCATCGAATTGGACCCTGATTTTGAAGGTGCCTATTTTTATCGTGGATATATAAGAGATTATAGTGATATTGATATGGATGGTGCGTTGAGAGACTATGATAAGGCCATCGAATTGGCTCCTGATCATGCTGCGGAGTTTTATTATCATCGGGGTTCGTTAAAAGCTGAAATGGAGGTTGATATAGAGGGCGCATTGAAAGACTTAGAAAAAGCCATTCTAATGAATCCTAATTATGCAGAGGCGTATTTGGGACGTGGATATCTGAGAAACCTTCTTCATGATGATAAAGAAGGTGCTCTGAAAGACTATGATAAAGCCATTGAATTGGCTCCAAATTATGTTGTTGCATATTTGTATCGTGGAGATATAAAAGATGATAATGATAAAGAAGGCGCACTGTGGGATTATAATAAAGTCATTGAATTGGATCCTACTAATGCAGATGCCTATTTGAATCGAGGAAGTATAAAGGAGGAAATGGGGGATACGCTTGATGCACTGAAAGACTATGATAAAGCCATCGACTCGGATCCTGATTATGCCAAGGCCTATCGTTATCGTGGATATCTAAAAGGTGATATGGAAGACAATGAAGGTGCGCTGAGTGATTTTAACAAAGCCATCGAATTAGATTCTACTTATGCTAAGGCCTATCGTTATCGAGGACGTATAAAGAAGGAAATGAGAGATACATTTGGTGCATTGAGAGATTTTGACAAAGCTATCGAATTAGATTCTACTGATGCAGAGAACTATTTCTGTCGAGGAAATTTAAAGAAGAAAATGGAAGAAGCACATGATGGACTGATGGATTTTGACAAAACCATGAAATTAGATTCTACTTATGCAGAGATTCGTTATTTATATTTTGCTTCCATTAAGATAATATCAGATACACTTGGTGCACTGAGTGATTTTAACAAAGCCATCGAATTGGATTCTACTGCGGCTGGTGCGTATTGCAATCGCGCTGATTTATGGTTGAAAATGGGACAGTATGATAATGCCATGGCTGATGTAAATCGTGCCCTTTCTCAGTGTAATGAATATTCTGATGCATTTGTCGTGAAAGGTAAAATCTATATGGTTCAGAGTGAACGTTTTAAGGCAATTGAAGAATTTAGTCGTGCGTTGGCAATTGATGATACAAATGCTGAGGCGCATGCACTTCGGGCTAGCTGTTGTGTATGGCTAGCCAGGATTTTAAGTGATCTTTCTGTGGTTGATGATTTGAGGCATATGGCGGCAGAAGATAAACAAAAGATGAAATCATTGAGGGGGAAAAAGAAATAGTAAAATTCAATTTGGGCCAGATACGAAAAGAGGGCATATCAATTTTGATACACCCTCATTCTTCAATCGTTTTGCCTATTCTGAATAGGGTTGATACTCAACGGGGTCGTGTATTGGATTCTCACCGTTGAATCCTCTTGGTCGTTTTACCTTGTCATCATATTTTGTGCGACTAAAGATTCTGAAATCTCCTCGTTCGTAACTTTGAAAGGAGATATGGCAGAAAATAGGGCCTTCTGGTAAATACTCGCTGTTCGAGAATGTTCTTGTCCCTGATGTGTACAGATAGTTGTAATATTTGCCATTTAACATGATATGAAGTGCAATATTACCGACCGTAAACCATCTGCCTTTTGCTAAAATGTTTTCTTTGTACGTGTCGTCATAATCCATTACCACAAATTCGGCATCTCCGTTAGGTGATAGATGGAACCTGTATTTGTGATTTCCTCCACAGCATCTTCCATCCATAAACCATGTATATCCATCATCTGCCATAATTCTTGGGTCCCGAACAGTTGTGTCCGGATGTGCCAATTGCTCTGCAGTGACAAATCGTTCTGGTTCTACTGCCTCGATTAACTTCTCTAAAGCAGTAGGATTTGTTATTGTCGGAATCGTCGGCAGTGATTTGGATTCTGATTTTGCTTTTTTGTATAGTCGGTATGGCATACCTGCGTCGTTGATCATTGTAATCTCGTCTTCACTAAACACGTAGTATGCATAGGTCGTAGTGACACCTTTGCTGGAGACAATGTTCAAAGAGCGGTTGTTTAATGTGTACCATTCTCCTGATACTACGGGATATCCTGATATGGCAGCTGCTCCATCTTCCTGCAAGAGTAGGGTGGCACTTTCTCCTACCCATGCCTCATCTTCTCCTGTAATCAGACGACAGTCGCGATATTCACTTCCGTCGCACTTGTTTGCTTGAGGATTGGCTGCTACACAGGGTTCTTTCATACCATCGATCGTAGTTGTAGATAACCCTAAACGAAGTCCCATGCCAGCAGCTCCATCTCTTGATCGAATGGCGCGACGACTCACTCTGGCAAAATCCTCTGGTTCATCATAACTTCCACCTCTCCTCGTCTTATTGCCTGATCCTGTGAGTTGCACGGGATTTGTCTTGGCCTCTTCTGTATAGCCAATCAGCCAGTCATAGACCCATTCCCATGAGTTGCCACTCATGTCATATAGACCTAATTCGTTAGGTGCTTTCGTACCCACTTCGTGCGATTGTCCGCCACTATTGTCGGCATACCATGCCACTTCATCAATATTGTTGCTGCCAGAAAATTTGTGATTCTTGGGTATGCCTTGGTTTCCTCCTCGTGCGGCAAATTCCCATTCTGCATCTGTGAGCAGACGATAGTTCCTGCCTGTCAACTCATTAAGCTTACAGATGAACTCATTTGCACCAAACCAGTTGACTCCAATCTTAGGCGCTTTTTTCTTCTCCCAGAAATTGGAGGTAGTTCCCATTACAGCATTGTATAATTCGTTGGTTACTTCGTATTTGGCGATGTAAAAGTCGCTAACTGTCACTTGATGACTGGGCGACTCATATTTCTTGTCCACTTCTGCACAATTGTCACAACCACGAATGTATGTGCCTCCTTCAACATATACCATGTCTATGATAACTCCATTTACCGTATCGGAGAAGTTTTTTGCTTCCATGCTCTGATTTCCTTTTAATGTAAAGGTGGCGCTGTCAATACTTGTGATGGTGTAATTCTTTCTTACCTTGCCTGTCACATTGATTTCTCCAATTGGGAAATGTATCGTGTCAATGTCTGTGATGTTAATACTCTCTTTTTTACCATTGTTGAAATGGAAATTCATGCAGTTTTGTGCTGAGGCTAATGTAATGATACACATAACAATAGCAAATGTTACTATTTTTTTCATTGTTTAATAAATCGAAGGTTCTGGTTGTTAAATTTAATTTCATAAATCCCTGTAGCTAAAGATGCTACATTGATAACTTCTCCTGTTCGACTACGTCCGGAAGAAACTAATTTTCCATCAACTGTATAGATGGAATAATAGAAATCCTCCTCTTCGTCAGAGAGAATGGTCAACTGCTCTGTTGCCGGGTTTGGATAAATCCGGTTTGATAGCCTTTGCACATCATTTATGCCAGAACTATTGAGGGGTGAAAACTGCAGATTTTGAATCTCTGCCAACTTGACCTTTTTCAGATTACTGTCACCCAAGGGGTCTAATACTAAGTAATCTTCTGAAAAGTACATTTTTCCTGAATCGTACATGTTGTACTCTGTCGATTCTTTCTCTGTTTTTACGATTACTTTGGTGGTTGCTGTGTCACTCGCCCAGATGGCTCCTGTGCACAATAAAATTCCTCCAAAGAAAAGAGTTTCTTTGTTTTTTAACATGGTTCTCAACGGTTTATAAAAATTAATAAAAAGTTTTGCAATTTACTCTTTTTTTTTGAAATATAGAATTTTTATAAAAAACTTACTTGCTTCTCTTGTTATGGTTGTTTTTATGATAAGGATAGAACATTCATATTGAATATGTTCAAAAAAGAAATAATATCACTCTGTTTTTATGCGAAAAAAACTACCTTTGCTATTGATAAATCCCTCTCAGAATATATAAAGTTTATTAGAAATGAAATATTATTTTGCCCCCTTGCAGGGTTATACAGATTCAACTTTCCGTGAGATTCATGCGAAACATTTTTCGGGTGTTGATGCCTATTATACGCCTTTCTGTCGTGTGGAAAAAGGTGATGTGCGTTGGCATGATCGTAAAGATCTTCAACCAGAAAGAAACTCTCTTCTAAGGGAACAAAATCGATTGGTGCCCCAAATCATTGCCAATACGGCGGATGAAGTGGATGTCTTGGTGTCACGACTGATTGAGATGGATTATCATCGAATTGATGTGAATTTTGGGTGCCCTTTCCCAATGATTGCAAAGAAGCAAAAAGGAGCAGGTATCCTCTCTTCTCCTGATATGGTGGAGAATGTATTGTCTGCTTTGAAAAAGTATGATTCCTGTGATTTTTCTGTGAAGATGCGTCTGGGTATGAATGAAGAGAATGAGTGGGAGGCTCTTATCCCATTGCTGAATGCGTCAAATTTAAAACAGATAACTTTACATGCGCGAATAGGTAAGGAACAGTATAAGGGGGAAATGCATTATGAGGCGTTTGCAAACTTTATGAAACAATGTGAAATTCCATTGGTGTTTAATGGTGATATTGTGGATTTGCCATCCTATTTGTCGGTGTGCGAGAAATACCCATCTATAAATGGTGTGATGATAGGAAGAGGATTGCTTCAAAATCCTTTTTTGATAGAGGAATTTGTTTCGGGAAGTGTTGTCCCTACGAATGAAAAGGTAAAGCGCCTAAAATCATTTATGAGCGACCTGACGGATGGATATGGAAACGTGATGAATGGGGGAGAACTGCAACTGGTCCAGAAACTGACCTCTTTCTGGGAGTATTTGCTTCCTGAGTTGGATCATCGTTCGAGAAAGAAAATTTTAAAAAGCCGAAAACTATCCGATTATCAATCGAATGTGGAGGAGGCATTGAGAAAATATAAGATGGACTTGGAGTAAAAAGAAAGAAGGTGGAGTTTTCCCCACCTTCTTTTTTTTGTGTGAATTATCTATTACAAATTCTTTACTAAGTAAGGAATGGCAGTCTCGAAGTCAACGCCATAAGTATTGTGGTCGTCGTGTGCCAATGTAGCTTTGATGGATTCAACCACAAAGTTAGCTGCAAGAGAGTAGGACTCCTTGAATGATTTGCCACGTACCATAGCACCTGTGAAGACGCTGGCAAAAATATCTCCTGTGCCATGGAAACTTTGATTCATTTTTTCGTGGAAGTACCAACTGAATGTATCGCTCTCCTTGTCGTAAGCAATGATACCGATTTTACCTTTCACATCACCTATTTCTGGTTGAGTTTCATCAAATACGATTCCTTTAAGAACAACTTTCTTTGCGCCGATGTTTGCTAATTGCTTTAATAAGTCTTTGACGTATTGCAAATCATAGCCATTGGCTTTGTATGGAATGCCAAGCATGAAGCTTGCCTCCGTCATGTTTGGAACGATGATATCAGCCTTGCTACAAAGGTCTTTCATGGCAAAGGCGAATTCTTGTGTGAATCCAGGATATAATTTACCATTATCGGCCATGCAAGGGTCAACAATGGTTAGGGTATCTTTACCACCAAAGTCGTTGATGAGCTTCTTCATCAAATCTAATTGTTCGAAAGAACCTAGATATCCTGTGTATATAGCACTAAATTGAAATTTTTCTTTTTTCCAATGTTCACATATTGGGGTGATGTCTGAAGTCAGATCTCTAAATGTGAAGCCATTGAACATTGTGTGTGTGGATAATACAGCTGTTGGTATGATGGCAGTCTCCACACCCATTGCGGAGATGATTGGCAATGCCACTGTAAGTGAGCATTTTCCAACGCATGAAACATCTTGAATTGTTACAATTCTTTTCATAATTTATCTTTTAATTTTTTAGTCGCGCAAAGGTACTAATTTTTTTGAATGTAACGATAATAAGTTTTTTTTGTGTTGTTTTTTGTGGTGATTTTTTTGAAACAATATCCGTACGAATGATGGATGAAGGGGTGGGGCAGCGTGTGGCTATCCAATAAGGGTAGATATTAGATTGATAGGGGCGATAATCATCAGTAATACACCGGTTACTTTATTGACGATATATAGTCCGCGGACATTGAATTTACCTCTGAAGAAGTCTACAAGGTAAACAAGGAAAGTCCACCAAAATGCAGCCCCAAACATAATGAAAACGATGCTTAATACACTTCGTATAAAGGTGATGTCTTCGTTAATGTAATGGAATTTGGCAAAAAGGAACATAAATAGGACGATGACAATTGGATTGGAAATGGTAAGTCCGAACGAAGTGATAAAGTCATCATAACTATTTTCTTGTTTTAATTTCGTCAGTTTCTTTCTGGGGTCGTCCATAAAAGTGTAGAGGCCAAAGAAAAAGACTACGATTGTTCCGATGATTTGTAGAATCAGTTGGTGGGTCTCGATGAAGTTGACCACGATAGACATACTAAAAACTGCGATACAGGCATATAAAAGGTCGGAGGTGGATGCACCGAGTGCTGTGGCGATACCTCTCTTTCTTCCTCCATTTAATGTTCTTTGAATGCATAAGAGGCCGATGGGACCAATTGGAGCTGAAACAATCACTCCAATTATCAGACCTTTTATGAACATTGTTAACATCGAGAACTTTTGTTTTATTCGTTATATGCAGAAAGAGATGTTTCTATTTTTCTTTTCAATAAGGACTGTGGCGTAAGCGGCAATGCCCTCTTTTCTTCCCACAAATCCTAATTTTTCAGTTGTAGTGGCTTTTATGCTTATTTGGTCAATATCTATACCCATCACATCGGCAAGACATTTTTCCATCTGGTCTATGTAAGGATTTATCTTAGGTTGTTGGGCGCAGATAATAGAATCGATGTTGCCTATTTCGTACCCTTTATCCTTGATCAGTTTAATGGTTCTTTTTAACAGTATTTTACTGTCAATGTCTTTGAACTCTGAAGAGGTGTCAGGAAAGTTGTATCCGATGTCGCGTAGGTGTGCAGCACCTAGTAGTGCGTCGCATATTGCATGAATAAGTACATCTGCGTCAGAATGGCCTAATAATCCCAGTTCATACGGAATCTTAATGCCTCCTAACCACAGATCTCTGTTTTCTGCAAATTGATGTACATCGAAACCTTGTCCTACTCGAAAATTCATATTCTAAAAAAATTAAAAAATGATGGAGCAACCTAAGAAGCTCCATCATTATACTTTACATTGTCTATTTGATTATTCCTCCTCAACAGGATCGGAAGATCCGAACAATGACTTGATGCCTCCCATATCGAATCCAAGAGAAAGACGAAGTGTTCTATCCAATGGGTTCGTTTGAGCGATGGAAATCAAATAAGCTGCATTCAATTCAAATATCATCAAGTGGAATCCAGCACCTACAGAGAAGTATTTTCTGTTTCCTTTTTCGGCACTTTCGTTGTAATAACCTCCACGTACCATGAACTTTCTTGCGTAAGAGTATTGTAAACCGACAGAGAAGTTAAACTCCTTCATCTCCTCTTTGAATCCGCCAGGTGCGTCACCTAATGAACGGAAGATACCTCTGATGGATTTACACTCTTCGTACTCTTTCTTTGCCTCGTTATATTCTTCGTCAGAAGCATAAAGACTACGAGAACCATAAGGTGTTGGAACCAACAATTTGTTGAAGTCTGCTGCAATTCCGAGACGGTTGAATTCGTCAAATGCATATTCAAAACTACCTCCGATACGGAAGTTAGTAGGAATATACTGGAAAGTGGCATCATTGTCATAAGATACTTTGTTACCAATGTTTGTAATGGCAACACCGAATCCTACAGTTGACTCTTGTTCGTTGATTTGAACAGGTTTTCTATATGCGAAAGAGATGTCGGCACCAAAAGCTTTTGCTTTAGAATAATCTTCATCTTCCAAACCATTGAAAATGTCGGAGTAGATGAAACGCAAAGCAACACCTGCAGACCAATATTCAGACAAAAGCATAGAGAAGCTAGCGTCAACGGCGAACTCGTGAGGTTGTGCGACACCATTTTCTACAACCGTTCCTGATGCATCAGGTGGAGCTGTTAAGTTAATCTTTCCCATGTCGAAATAGCGGAGAGATGCTCCGATTGCAGTACGTTCGGTTGGTTTGTAGTAACCTACTAAGTATACTAAATCGATATCATCAACAATCTTTCTCAACCATGGAGTGTATGACAATGAAAATCCGCCCTTGCTTTGTGCTAATGCATATTTTGAAGGATTCCAGTATTGTGAGTTGTAATCAGGGGCAGTTGCTGCTCCTACATCTCCCATACCACCTCCAATTGCATCTGGAGAAATAGAAAGCGAAGGGATTGCGGTTTGTAGTGGATTGTAGGTTGCTCCACTATTGTCTTTAATTTCTTTTGAGTCTACCGCAAGCACAGATGAAATACTCGCGGATAATAACGCTGCTAACGAAATAGCTCTTAATTTATTTTTTCTCATTATCTATATTTTTTTCTTGCAAGATGAACGACTGCAAATTTACTAAATCTAAAACTAATTATACAAGTTTTTATTGTGGTAAAATGATTACTTTTTTCGTTTTTCCCACATATTTTTTGTTGTTAATCTTAATTTCGGCCCTTCCAATGTAACATCCAGCGTCAATTCTTCTGCCTGTTTGTGCGCATAAATCCCATGTCCATGATATCTGTCCATCGTTTTTTGATGTGATGTCATCCGACTTGTATACAATTTTTCCATTGATGTCATACAAAATGAATCGGAATGATTGGATGGTTTGGGGGTGATCGTGCATTAACGTCAGTGTTATGTCATCTTTTGCAGGATTGGGATAGACGATAAGATCTTCCACTTCGATATCCAAATCATTATCTACAACAAATTGGATGCTCTTCGTTGATGAGTTATTCATCAAATCCCAAGCTTTGAGTGTGAGTGTATACGTGCCGTTTCCTAAATTTTTCAGTTGATAAGCAACGTTACCTTCTTTATAACTGTCTTGAATGAAAGAAAAGTAATCGTTGAGGATGATGGGTTCCTTCGATTCATTCAGCGTTAGTGTGATGTCGTGACCAATACCGCATCCGGATGCGTTGATGCCACTCTCGTCAAATAGATTTGCATAGAGTACTGGGGAAGAGTTTACTTTATCACCCGAAACGAAATTCTTTGTATTTAAATAGAGAGAAATGGATGGCCCATCAGTCTCATAGTCGATATCCTCGCAACTGCCTCCGATAATGAAATCCTCGTATGCGCCTTGTGCCTCATATTCGTTTTCTTCATCAAATGCGTAGTAGGAGAGACGACCTTCTCCGTAGTTGTAGTTGATGCTTTTGGGAATTTTCATGAGGATGGAAAACTTTCCGTTGGTCACCTCTGCCATACCAGTGTAAAGAACGTTTGGCCGATCTTTATACTGGTGTCTCTTTTGATTGATCATCATTGCATTAGTGTAGATGTTTGCTTTGGTATATAGTGTCATTTCCTTGTCATATAGGGTGACGTGTATTGTTCCATTAAAATCGGGCATGAAAGCAGAGTCTTTGTCGGTTATGTGGCCGTATACTCTGATTTCGGACAATGCCCTTGCTGTGTCGATTCTTCCTTTATCAATCTCTATAATTGAATCTGTTAATATTTTATTGTTGGGATAAAATAGACGCAGAGCAGGATCGCCTAACAAGACTTTTTTCATCTTGTTTCGGTTCTTGTAATGAGTAGAGTCTTTCGCTATCCGAACAATCTCACCAATACGTAATGGTATGCCATCTGAGTCTCTTAAAAACATATTGGAATAAAGAGATAAATCAATCTTTTCAGATAGATTTGCGTGTGCAACTCTGGTATAACCTAATAAGGTAAGTGCCCCTCCGTTAGGATTAAATAAAAGATTTTCGCCACCTGAGGTGCTCAAATCGTCATACCTTGCAAATTCACAACTGCTGGCAATCCAAAGTCCGCGCCTTTCGTTGTGTATGGTTCGTGCTTGGTTTTGTGTGAAAACCATCTCGGCAGAGAGTCCGAACTTACTGCTATGGCCAATGTAATTGAAGATCATGACTCCTTTGTCTATCTCATCTTTGATGATGTTTTCCACCTCTGGATAGCGGGAACCATTGGCTCCTGTTACTCTTGTGTAGGCATCGAGGTACACTTTTTTCACCTCCATTGCGTTGTTTTTCTCGTGAATTACGTCGGAAACATTATCGGCGTGTCGCATGAATAGTCGAAAATTGTCACTGGTTTCGTTATCATCGCCTAATAGTATAATCTTGTTTTTCCATTTTCCGTAATTTTTGTTTTCAATATGACTCTTAATCTTTCCGATGAATCCATTAAGTTCTTCTTCTGTGTTGCATGGTATGCGGCCTACAGATATACATCTTGGAGCATCTTCGTCTGCTGGAAGTTCGTCGGAAAGGCAACAGAAATAATCATCGGATACATACGTGTCAGATTCATCCACACTACTTCCGCCTTGATAGGTGACGATTAAATTGTTGATCTTCGTTTTTTCTGTTGCTAAAATGCCTCTGTTGTCAAAACAACCGTCACCAATCAAAAGAAGAAAGAATGGCTTCTCTCCGTTCTCTTGATAGAGTTTCTTCATAAACCATCGAATTGCTGTGGCATCGGGTGTTCCTGAAGAGAACTCATTGAATATCTTTTCTTGTGTGGTGATGAGTGTGCTGAAATTGTCTGTTTCCTCATGAATCTTTGCGATTTTAATGGCACCGGACATGAATTTCGGGTGTGTGATGATAACATAGTCGACAGGTCGCTCTGCATGTAAGTTCTGGTTGGTGACAGTGGAGACAAATTCGGCAGAGATGGTGTTGAGATTATTTATGTTGAAAGCAACATATTCGCATGGAGAGGATGCGTAACTGTCGACAAAGGAAAGTTTGGTGCCTTCCCGTTCGGTTGCCATTTGCTTAGGCTCTATAGGGTTGGAAATATCCCATATTTGAGTTTCAGAAGGACAATTGTTTAATATGTAGCGATAATTTTTGTTGACGTTGTTGCAGGAAGGATTTCTAAAGTAGAGCGTGTTTGTTGATCGCATGTCCAATAATTGGTAAGCCAAAACGATGATGCGCTCTACGGAAGCATAGTCGGCAATGCCAGTTCCTCTATATTTGGCAGAAATGCAGAAATTCGATCCCTGTGGTTTTAAAACATTCCATAGAAGGCTTTCTGTTGCAAGGAAATCTTTTGTGCGTTGTGGATGTATAATTGAATCAATAAGATCTGTGCCTCCAAAATTATATGATAGATCGATGACGGATTTCTCAACGGAGGTTGCAGCTGTTTTTGTAAGAACGGATGCGTTTTTAGTGGTATCAATGTATGGAAAGTTGAACGAAGTGGAGAAGAAATTGCCATTATAAAATTTGTCACCATACCAAACATTGCCAGATGAGACGTAGTTGAATTCCTCTTTTTTGTAGATCTGTCTTTCTTGGTAGTTGTGTACGTCTATGGTGTCGGGAGAAGAAAGTTGACACTCTTTCTTCGTTATTCTTCTTTTTGACCCTACATCGTCTGATAGGAAATAGTAACCATAGTTGGAGTAGGGGTTGATGCTATAGTCGTATTCTGTGGTTGTTGAATTTTCTTTGTAGTACCAATTCTTAGGGCCTTGGGCGTAAAAAAGAAAGAAGTTGTCGCCTTGATAGACGGGTAGTTCATTTAGATCGTCTGTCTTCCTTTCAAGAATGTTCTCACTCAAACCTGCACCACCATAACCAAATATACGAACTTCGGCTGGGTTTTTGAATCCCATCTGTTTTAGTTGTTCATAGGAAAGTTTACACAACCCTGTCTCCTTAACTCTGATCTTAACCCAATTGCCAGAGGCAAGAACGGATTGAGATGTGAAGTTATAGGAGAAAGAGGGTGAAACTTGTAAAAGTCCAACAATAAGTAAGATGTATAAAACCCAATGATTTCTCATGAGATACCTATTTATACTATATAGATAAGACGTGAGTATATAGCTGTTAAAAGATGGAAACTAAATCCAATTAGTAGAGGAACTCTCCCGTGAGACTAATTGTTATGGGTGTTATTGTGGTAAAATAATTAGTTTTTTTGATTTACCCACATATTCCTTACCATTGATTTTGATTTCGGCTCTTCCCACGTAGCTTCCTGGATCAATTCTTCTTCCGGATTGTGCGCAAAGATCCCACGTCCATGTGAATTGTCCATCATTTTTAGAAATGATGTCGTCCGACTTGTATACAATTCTTCCATTGATATCATACAATATGAAACGGAATGATTGGATGGTTTGTGGTTGGTCGTGTATAACCTTCAATGTTACGTTATCTTTAGCTGGATTTGGATAGATAATCAAGTCTTCCACTTCGATATCCATTTCATTGTCGACAACAAATTGGATGCTCTTGGTCGTGGAGTTGTTCAACAAGTCCCAAGCTTTGAATGTCAGTGTATACGTGCCATTTTCTAAGTTTGTCAATTGATAAGCAACACTTCCTTTTTTGTAACTATCTTTTGAATAAGAGAAATAGTTGTTCAGAATGATAGGTTCTTTAGAACCGTTCAATGTCAGTGTGATGTCGTGACCGATTCCGCAACCAGAAGCATTGATACCACTCTCATCGAACAAATCTGCGTAGAATACAGGGGATGAGTTCACTTTGTCTCCAGAAGAGAAATCTTTCGTGTTTATGTAGAGAGAGACTGTTGGTCCATCAGTCTCGTAGTCGATGTTGTCGCAACTGCCTCCGATAAGGAACTCTTCGTATGCCCCTTGAGCTTCGTAGTCTTTTTCTTCATCGAATGCGTAGTAGGCGAGACGACCTTCTCCGTAGCTGTAGTTGATATCTTTAGGAATTTTCATTAGGAAAGAAAATTCGCCATTAGAAACCTCAACCTGTCCGGAGAAGAGAATGTTCGGACGGTCTGTGTACTGATGTCTGTTTTGGATGATTTGTTCCTTGTCCGTATAGATATTTCCCTTGGTATAGAGAGTCACCTCTTTATCGTACAAGGTAACATACAAAGTGCCATTAAAATCAGACAAGAAAGCGGAGTCGTTGTCAGCAATGTGTCCATAGACTTTGATTTCGGACAGAGCTTTTAAGGTGTCTGTTGGATTGCCATTAATTTCCACGATGGAGTCTGTCAGTACTTTATTGTTTGGATAGAAAAGACGTAGAGCAGGGTCTCCAAATAGGGTAAATGCTAATTTGTTGGAATCGTTTTTTAATGGGTATTTAGCAAGTCTGTTGATCTCACCAATGCGTAAAGGCAATCCCTCATCGTCTCTTAAGAACATTTTAGAGAAAAGCGCTTGGTTTAAATTGTCATTTTTGTTGTCGTATGCAACTCTGGCTGAACTCAACAGAACGAGGGCTCCACCATTAGGATTTAGAAGTAGATCTTCGCCTCCGGAGATGTCCAGGCCATCATATTGTGCAAATTCACAGCTGGCGGTGAACCAGAAGCCGCATCTGTCGTTATATATGGATCTCGCTTGGTTTTGTGTGAATACATGTTCGGCTGAGAAACCAATCTTGCTACTATGACCAATGTAATTGAAGAACATGACACCCTTGTCAATTTCCTCTTTGATGATATTCTCCACCTCATAATAACGACTACCATTGGATCCAGTTGTTCTAGTGTAGGCATCAAGGTACACTTTCTTTATTTCCATGGCATTGTTATAGGCTTGGATCTTTTTGGCAATGATATCTGAGTAACGACAGAATTTATTGTAATCGTTTGATGATTCGTTGTCATCAGCCAATAACATGATCTTATTTTTCCATTTTCCGTAATCCTTATTTTCGATGTGTCTTTTTATTTTTTTGATAACAGCGTTAAGACCATCTACTGAGTTGCAAGGGATACGACCTACTGAGATTTCCATTTGAGCATCTCCATTTGTTGCGTTTTTGTCGGAAAGGAAACAGAAATAATCGTCGGTTACATACGAAGCAGATTCCTCTACTGTGCTACCTCCCTGATAGGTGATCATGAGGTTATTGACCTTTGTTCCGCTGCTTGTTAATATACCTCTGTTGTCAAAACAGCCATCACCAATTAAAAGAAGGAAGAAAGGCTTTTCTCCATTATCTTGATAGAGTTTCTTCATAAACCATCGAATAGCAGTTGCATCAGGTGTTCCAGAAGAAAACTCATTGAATATTTTTTCTTGAGTGGTGATGAGAGTGCTGAAGTTATCATACTCTTCGTGGATTCTGGCAATTTCGGTGGCACCAGCCATGAAATTAGGGTGTGTGATGATGACAAGGTCAACAGGTTGCTCTGCGTGCAGGTTTTGATTGGCAACGTTAGAGACAAATTCTGCTGAGATTGTCTTTGGATTATTCAAGTTGAAAGCCACATATTCACGAGGATTGATGGAAAAAGACTCATAAAAGGAAACCTTGTTGTCGGTGCGTTCCGTTACGAGTTGTTTGGGCTCTATAGGGTCGGAGATGTCCCATATCTGGGTTTCAGAAGGACAATTATCCAATATGTAATGGTAATTTCTGCTCAAGTTGTTGCAAGTTGGATTTCTAAAGAAGAGAGTATTGGTTGATTTCATGTCCAATGACTGGTAAGCCAAAGCAATGATGCGTTCTATGGATGCATAGTCAGAGACGTTGTACCCTTTGAATGAAGCAGAAACGGAGATGCGAGAACCTGAAGGTTTTGAATATTTCCATTTTGTGATTTCGTTTGCGAGGATATGACCTGCACAAACAGGGTATTCAACCGATTCGTCAATAGAAGTTCCTCCAAAGTTGCAAGACAGATTGATGGTGGATTTTGTGTTGGAGGTGGTCGCTATTCGTGCTAAAATTGCTGCGTTTTGGGTAGTGTCGATGTTTGGAAAGTTGAATGAAGTGGAGAAGGAACTATTGTTGTAAAATTTGTCTCCGTACCACACTTTTCCAGATGACACATAATTAAATTCCTCATTCTTATAAATGAATCTTTCTTGGTAGTTATATACATCTATGGTGTCCAAAGAGGTAAGAGCGTTTTCTCTCTTTGATATTCTTCTTTTAGTACCCACGTTGTCCGACAAGAAGTAGTAACCATAGTTGGAGTAGGGGTTTATGCTGTAGTCGTATTCGTTGGTTGACGAGTTTTTCTTATAATACCAGTTTTTAGGACCGCGCGCATAAAATAGGAAGTAGTTGTTTCCTTGGTATACGGGTAGTTCGTTTAGGTCATCCGTTTTACTATCAAGAATATTCTCGCTTAGAACAGCACCACCATAACCAAATATACGTACTTCGGCTGGGTTTTTGAATCCCATTTGTTTTAATTGGTCGTAAGTAAGTTTACACAATCCGGTCTCCTTCACTCTGATTTTAACCCAGTTGCCAGAAGCAAGTACGGATTGCGAAGTGAAGTCGTAGGAGAAAGATGGTGTGATTTGAAATAGCCCTACTATAAAAATGATACAGAATAAAAAAGTTTTTCTCATAAGATTATCAAATTTGCTTAAATCAGATTTTGTTTTTGTTAAGAAACGTAAAAATCTAGCATTTTATTGTTCTCGATAAATCCTTCGAGGTGATCACCGATTTTCACGGGACCGACACCTACGGGAGTACCAGTAAATATGATGTCTCCGGTTTTTAGTGTGAAGAATTTGCTGATGTATTCAATAATATCATTCACTTTGAAGATCATATCTTGAGTGTTTCCTTTTTGAACAAGCACATCATTCAGTTTCAAAGAGAACGATAGGTTGTCAATATTGAAGTTTTCTTTTGGTAAGAAATCGCTAATAGGGGCAGAGTTGTCGAATCCTTTGCAGATTTCCCAAGGAGCTCCTTTCGATTTGAATTCATTCTGTAAATCTCTAGCGGTGAAATCGATACCCAATCCGATGGCGTCGTAGTAACGATCGGCGAATTTAGAGGAGATGTTTTTCCCCATTTTAGAGATTCTGACGATTATTTCTGTTTCGTATTCGATTCTATCAGAGAAGTCGGGGAGGAAAAAAGGCTTGTTGTCTTTAAGAAGGGCCGTTTCAGGTTTCATAAAGATGACAGGATGATCAGGGATGCTAATGCGGTTTAATTCCCTATTATGTTCTGCGTAATTCCAACCGACTGCAATTATTTTCATATCAAAAAGCAATTAAGAACAAATGTTAAAATGCAAACTTACGTAAAAAAAACGAAAATTTAGAAGAAGAAAAGAGAAGTATTTGACAAAGAGAGGCGAAAAACATTTTTTTATTTAAAAAATATGTCGTAATTTTGCGCCCGATTTATTATCCAAAATAGTCAAAAGTCAAATGCTGGAAGGCTTGCCCGAAGTCGGAAGGCGAAGTGAAAGATTAATTAACTAATTAAAAACGTTTAAAGTGGATACTTTAAGTTACAAAACAATTTCAGCTAATGCGGCAACAGTGAACAAAGAATGGGTTCTTGTTGATGCAACAGATCAACCATTAGGACGTTTAGGATCTAAGGTTGCAAAGCTATTAAGAGGTAAGTACAAGCCAAACTTTACTCCTCATGTAGATTGTGGCGATAATGTGATTATTATCAATGCAGACAAAGTTAAGATCACAGGAAAGAAGGCTACAGATCGTATTTATTTGAAGTTTTCAGGTTATCCAGGAGGACAAAAAGAGTATACTCCAGGAGAATTGTTGAAGAAGAGTCCTGAAAAATTGCTAAGAAAAGTGGTTAAGGGAATGTTGCCTAAGAACCGTCTTGGCAGTGCAATACTCGGAAATCTTTATGTGTATGCAGGAAACGAGCACAAGCATGAAGCACAACAACCAAAACAACTCGATTTAAACTCAATTAAGTAAGCACATGGAAGTAATAAATGCAATTGGTAGAAGAAAGGCCGCAGTTGCGCGCGTATACCTAAGCGAAGGAAATGGTGAATTTACCATCAATGGCAAGGATTTAGCTACTTACTTTCCTTCAGGAATTTTGCAATATGTTGTTAAACAACCGTTGAATCATCTTAGCGTAGCAGATAAGTTCAATGTAAAAGCTAACTTGGATGGTGGAGGTTTCACCGGACAAGCTGAGGCTTTGAGATTGGCTATCGCACGTGCTTTAGTTAAGGTTGATGTTGAAAACAAGACTGCATTGAAGAGCGAAGGATTCTTAACTCGTGACTCTCGTGAGGTTGAGCGTAAGAAACCAGGTCGTCCTAAAGCAAGAAAGAGATTCCAGTTCAGTAAACGTTAGTCCTTGGAGGAGTTATATATTGTATTATATCGACTCTTTGAGAAGACGTTTAGTATCTAAATTATCCAGACTTTGGCGTGAGTCGAACTACTGGGTGATTGATTTAAAAAAAAGAATGTAAACGATTAAAATTAAAAGAAAATGTCAAGAACTAATTTTGATGAATTATTAGAAGCAGGTTGTCATTTTGGACACTTGAAAAGAAAGTGGAACCCAGCAATGGCTCCTTATATCTTCATGGAACGTAATGGTATCCATATTATTGATCTTCACAAGACTGTTGTTAAAATAGATGAGGCTGCTGCTGCTTTGAAGCAGGTTGCAAAATCGGGCAAAAAGATTCTTTTTGTTGCAACAAAGAAACAAGCAAAGCAAGTAGTTGCTGATAAGGCATCTGAAGTTTCTATGCCATACGTTACTGAGCGTTGGGCTGGTGGTATGTTGACCAACTTCCCTACAATCCGTAAAGCGGTTAAGAAAATGGCTTCTATCGATAAGTTGACTAATGATGGTACTTACGATAACTTGTCTAAAAGAGAAAAACTTCAAATCTCTCGCCAACGTGCAAAATTGGAGAAAAACTTGGGTAGTATCGCTGATATGACAAGAACTCCTGCTGCTCTTTTCGTTGTTGACGTAACAAAAGAAAACATCGCAGTTAAAGAGGCTAAGAGATTGGGTATTCCAGTATATGGTATTGTTGATACAAACTCTAATCCTAACGACATCGATTTCATTATCCCTGCTAACGATGATGCTACAAAATCTGTAGAAGTTATCTTGAACGCTCTTTGCGGTGCAATCAAAGAGGGATTGGATGAGAGAAAAGTTGAGAAGGAAGAGTCTGAATCTGCTGAAGGCGTTGAGAAGAAAGAGCGCAGAAGAGCTGCTAAGAAAACCCCTAAGACTAACTTGGACGGTGAGGCTTTGAACGCTAAAGTAGCTAGCAAATTCAATACTACTGAAGATTAATTATTAACGTAAATTATTTTAAGAGATATGGCTGTTTCAATGGCTGATATTAGCAAATTGCGTACTATGACCGGTGCGGGTATGATGGATTGCAAGAAGGCTCTTACTGAGGCTGAAGGCAATTTCGACAAGGCTGTAGAGCTTATCCGTAAAAGAGGTCAAGCAATTGCTGCTAAAAGAAGTGATCGCGACGCTGCACAAGGTTGTGTGTTGGCTGCTGCTAACGGTGATTTCGCTGCTATCGTTGCTTTGAAGTGCGAAACTGACTTCGTTGCTAAAAATGCTGATTTCGTCGCTTTGACTAAACAAATACTTGATAAAGCAATGGAAGTTAAACCTGCATCTTTGGAGGCTTTGAACTCTTTGATGATTGGTAATTCTTCTGTTCAACAGTTGATCACAGATCGCTCTGGTGTGACTGGTGAGAAAATGGAGTTGGGTGCTTACGAATTCGTAAACGGTCCTGCTACCTTGGCTTACATTCACCCAGGTAATATGTTGGCTTCTATCGTTGCTTTCAATGAGGCTGGCTTGGATACCCAAGTTTATAAGGATGTTGCAATGCAAGTGGCTGCAATGAACCCAATCGCTGTTGATGAGGCTGGCGTTCCTGCTGAATATGTTGCTAAAGAGCGCGAAATCGCTACTGAAAAAACAAAGGCAGAGTTAGTACAAAAACAAGTGGATGGTGCTTTGTCAAAAGCTGGTATCAATCCTGCTCATGTTGATTCTGAAGCTCATATCGAATCTAACATCGAAAAAGGATGGATCACTGCTGAGCAAGCTGCTAAAGCTCGTGAAATTAAAGAAACTGTTGGCGCTCAAGCTGCTGCTAACTTGAAACAGGCTATGATCGACGGTATTGTTAATGGACGTATTCAGAAGATCTATAAAGAGCAAACTTTGTTGAACCAAGCTTTCATTAAAGAGGCTAAGATCAACGTTGCTCAATATATGGCATCTGTTTCTAAATCTTTGACTTGTACTTCTTTCAAACGCTTTACTTTGAATCAAGAATAATTCATTGATTTCATTCATATAGAAAAGCCATCGGGATTACCCGGTGGCTTTTTTTTGTTTTTCTTCTCAGCTCATCGTATGGTTAATGCAAATTGCCAAATTCCATAAAATGAATTTATAGAACCTGTAATACAATTTAAGAATAAGAAAGAATATGCTGAGCATTGTGCTGCTTGAATTTATCTGAAATGTCGATTCTCTGCTTTTGTGTGCTATTACTGGGTTCCTGCTATTGTTTATATGTTATCGTAAAATAAAAGTCCCTAGTTCGCGAGAACTAGGGACTTTCCCAAAAAGTAATAATCCTTAAACTTATTATATAAAAAACAAACGCTCTTCTTTTATTTCTTTATGAATGGGTATGTCGCATTGCCGATTCTTACAAGATACTTGCCTTGTGATAAACCGTCTACATTGAGTGTGTTGTCGTCGGCATCAACTTTAGCCTCCATAATCACATTTCCGTTGATGGATATGATTTGAACTTGCTCGCTAGAGGATAGTCCGCTAATGCTAATGGTCTCTTCTGCCAAAGTTGGATATACTTTTACTGTATTTGCTATTTCATCATCCATTGATGACATGCCAGATTTTTCATAAACTCTCACGTAGTCTACAAGCATTCTTTGTGGGAGTCTCCAATCTTCGATTCCTTGTTCACCTCCCCAGCTTCCACCAACGGCAATGTTGAGAAGCAAGTGAAATTTTTGATCAAATGGCCACTCTTTCCAGGTTCTGTGTTCGTTTTGGAATGTGAAAACATGAGTGTCGTCTACGTAGTAGTTGACGCTTTCTTCATCCCATTCAATACGATAGACATGCCAGTTTTCGTATGGTAGGGATACGTTAACGGAATTACCTTTGTTGGTTCCGTTTTTATGGTTGTATGCTTCTGTGTGGATGTTGCAGTGTATTCTGTTTGGATCAAATCCTACATTCTCCATGATATCCAACTCACCACTCTGAGGCCATCCTCCGTATACTTCATCTGTTGGCAACAACCAAATGGCTGGCCACATTCCTTTTCCTTGAGGAAGTAATGCACGAACTTCAATCTTACAATAACACCAATCTGCTTTTCTGTAAGTGCGAAGACGGGCTGACGTGTAGTTCTTTGTCTCTCCATCTCCATACCACCTATAGCTCTCTTTTCGGGCTTCAATGATCAAATTGCCATTTTCTACCCATGCGTTTTTCATTTCTTCTGGGGTGTAATTTTGTTGCTCGTCATTTCCCCAGTTCCAATTATTTCCTTCTGTGTCAAACGACCATTTTGAATTATCAGGTGCTCCGTTGTAATCAAATTCGTCACTCCAAATGAGTTTCCAACTTTCTTGTGCGTTTGTATGAAGCGTTAAACAACACACAACACTTGCAATAATGATTCTAGCTTTCATAACACTTAAATTTTACATAAACTTCATTTTTAACTTAAGCCAATAAGTTTAGTTCAAAAATAATATTTCCTTTTCTATTGCTATGTGATTATTATCTCAAATCATGGTATTTTTGTTTCAGTAAAAAATCGTTGTTATTCCTTTTGAAACCTCTGTTTTCCTATTGTTTCGGGGTGAAAACAATTCATGAAATCTTCTTATAAATAGAAATAAAAGCATTAATTTTGCATCAAAAATTCAAAGAGATGAATATTCAAATTAAGAAATATCTTTTTATCGCGTTAGGATCTTTGTGTGTGGCATTGGGCGCCATTGGTGTTGTTGTGCCTGGATTGCCTACAACTCCATTCTTACTTTTAGCATCATGGCTTTTTTATAGAAGTAGTGAGAGGTTACAAAAGAAATTGCTCGCTTCTTGGTTGGGAAAATACATTCGTGAGTATGAGAGCAACAGGGGATTGTCCGTACGTGGAAAAATTACAGCAATTGCTATGATGCTTACCATGTGTTCTATTTCCACCATTTTCTTTATACCGAGTAATGTGGTGAAGATAATAGTGATTTGCGCTGGTATTATTGGCGCTTTGGTGGTTGGTTTTGTTGTTCCGACGGCGAAAAAGAAATAAAGGTGGATTTATAAAATCCACCTAATTTTTTTATTTCCGTAATTCCACTTTGCTGAATTTCTCAAAGTGTATCTTTATAATGTGAACTCGATTCCACTCTTTGGCAAATTTTAGGTATTCGTCTCGTTGATTGGTGGAGTAGATAGAATGTCCTAACAAATCGTATACATCGATTCGTAATATGTCATTACTCCATAATAAAGAGTTCTCAATTTCGTCTACTGAACTGTCTTCTCCGCAATTGGCTTTTGGAAATTGTTTGCCTAAATCTATTTCAACGCCTGCTTCGTATTGCACATTTTCTACATATACAACGCCATCGTGCTCGTCGGTTAATCTGAATGTGTAAGGTCCGCATTTGGATGGGTCTTCGTCGATGCCTTGCTGTGCAACAAAATAGTTGTACATCTCACGTTGAATAGGGACGAAAGTGCCGTCTGAACGTTTGTATTCTATGCTTTTTATCCTATGCCTTATATCGTAAAATATAGCTTTGAAGTAGAACGGACTTGTGCCCTTGGCAAACATCACTTTGATGTTCTTATCTTCTTGGCATGGCACAAATTGCCATCTGATTGGTACTCGTCCATCTTCCAATTTAGCAATGGTGGTGAAGGCGTCTGTTGAAAAATCTATATCGCCCATTTTACATTCGGGACAACGATCCACCACTTTTACTGTGATTTCGCCAATAGGACCGTATACTTTTACACAGGCTCCACATGCGTAACTACTATCATATTGAATGTGATTCATAGCACAGTGGTAGAAATCACCCTCTTCTACAAAAATACCGCAGTTTCCTCCATTGGTGCCTGCAATACCTCCATACTGGGTGCCTTCGCCTGTAAACCATGTGGTGTCGCAAGCTATTTTCTCCACAGATGGTGTTTCCTCTTCTTCATAAGTCATGTCTTTCGAAATGGTGACATTGGCAGGGAAGCAGAACGAAGGGTCTTTTCGATGGTATATTGATTGCTTCATGCTTTCTTCCGTTCTTTCTACCACTTGTTTGAAGAGGGTTCTTCCGTCGTATTGAATGGTAACGGGTTGGGAGAGGTCTAACATGTCATCGTCCAACCAAATGGTGATTTCATCATAATCCATCTTATCGATTGTGATGGTGTTCCCATCAATCGTTGCTTCGAAAGTGTTGCCACGAACAGGTTTGATGGAGGAGGGGAGAGAGACCCAGTAGAATGCGTCTCGTAAACATTCCTCTTGTGTCCAGATAATCTGCTTAGGGTGAGCGTCGCGTGTGTAACGGTTCATCCAACTGATAGCCGCTGTGTCTACTTGGTCCATCCAGTGACTTTTCCCTGCAACAATATTGTTTTGGTGAATGTATTTCCCTGGAACGGTCTGACTGAGGGAGTCCATTTCGTAACCTCTCTTTTGTACTTCTTTGTTGCGGTCATAGGCAGAGTCGAGCGCACCTACCCAAATTGTAAATGGCGTGTTGATCAGATTGCGTAGACCAACATCTCCTGGATGTCCAGCCATCATAGAGGCGGCAGCCCAATGGTCGGCAAGACGAGGAGCCAATCGCCAAACACCGTCACCACCAGCAGAATATCCAAGAATATACACTTTGTCAGGATTGATGTTCTCTTTGACAATCATCATGGTGATTAAGTCCTGAAACAGAGAGTCAATGGGTGCTTTGAACCACATATCCCAATCATCCCATGGCGCTCTAGGTGCCACGTATATACCTTTGGGTTCGTAAAGGTATATTTGGTTCTCCCACTGTTGGTCGTTTGTCTCTTTAGGAGCATTTCCACCACCATGCATGGATATCCACAAACTACGTCCTCCAGTTGGTTCCGAACCTCTGATGACGTATGCCAATGCCAATTCCAATCCATCACGTCGGATGATGTGTTCTTTATAAGCATTGTCATAAAGTTTGGACATCTGTGATTTCCACTCAGATATAACCTGTTTCTTTACAGATTCAGATTCTTGTTTGTCTAATGGTTGAGCAGATAGACTGCAACCAATAAGAGCAAGGATAACTAAGATGATGTTTTTTTTCATGGATGAATGTTTATGTGGTCAACGTTTGCAAATGTAATAAATAATTCAAATGGAAAAAGAAGAGTTCTTGAGAAATACGTTTTAAAATAAAATTTATATATTTGCACGACTTATTGTTCGGATAGATGAAAAGAAGATAGACCGAAAAGATAAACAAAGAACTAAAATACGTATCATTAAAATATAGTATAATATGAAAAATTACAGAATTATTTATTGGGTAAGCATTGTACTAATGGTTACTTTAGGGCTGAGTTCTTGTGATACAGAGTATACTGATGAAGATTATATAGTGGGAGATGCCTGGCATTTAGTTAAGACAGTACATTATGTGGAGTCTCGTTCTCATTGGAAAGAGGATTATAAGGAGTATGAAAAAGATGATGTTTCATACAAATTTTTCAGAAATGGAGATCTTCGTATACGAACGACTCGAGTTACACGTTTTGATCGTGTGTATGCTGATTGGATTGATGGTTCTTGGAGTTTAAGAGGCAATGAGCTAGTGATGCGTACGCGTGACGGTGTATGGTATTATGAGATAGGAGAATTGTCCGATTGGAGAATGATTCTAGTATATTATGAAGATTTGGAAGATGGCGGAGTGGAACGAATAGAAGAGGTGTTCGAAAGATAATCGTCAAGTTTCAAATATTTATCATACGAAATTTTCGATAAAGATAATTAGGGGAATTAATAGTTAGTTCCCCTTTAATAATTTAAAAAATGGCAAAGGAATTGGAATTAAAGTATGGTTGTAATCCCAACCAAAAACCTTCTCGTATTTTCATGCAAGAGGGAGAGTTGCCTATTCAGGTGTTGAATGGGCGTCCAGGGTATATAAATTTCTTGGATGCTTTTAATAGTTGGCAATTGGTGAAAGAATTGAAGGAGGCAACAGGACTTCCTGCTGCAGCATCATTTAAGCATGTGAGCCCAGCTGGTGCAGCAGTTGCAGTAGAAATGTCGGAAACCTTGAAAAAGATCTATTTTGTAGATGACGCGAAACTTTCTCCGTTGGCAACTGCCTATGCTCGTGCTCGTGGTGCCGACAGAATGTCATCCTATGGGGATTTCATTGCATTGTCTGATGTGTGTGATGAGGAAACTGCTTTCTTGATAAATAGAGAGGTGTCTGACGGCGTTATTGCTCCTGGATATACTGAAGCAGCTTTGAATATCTTGAAAAACAAGAGAAAAGGTACGTATAATGTGATTCAGATAGATTCAAATTATCGTCCGGATCCAATAGAAAGAAAACAAGTGTACGGAATCACATTCGAACAGGGCCGTAATGAAATCAAAATTGACGAGTCATTGTTTAAAGAGTTCCCTACACAGAGCAAATCATTTACGGCAGAGGCAAAACGTGACTTGTTGATTGCTTTGATTACATTGAAGTATACTCAATCAAATTCTGTATGTTATGCCAAAGATGGACAAGCTATCGGAATTGGAGCAGGTCAACAATCAAGAATCCATTGTACTCGTTTGGCAGGAAACAAGGCTGATATTTGGTTCTTGCGTCAACATCCAAAGGTGATGAATCTGCCATTCAAAGAGGGTATCAGACGTGCAGACCGTGATAATACGATAGATGTCTATATCTCGGAAGATGAACATGATGATGTTTTGCGCGATGGCGCATGGCAACAGTTCTTTACAGAACGTCCTTCTGTATTGACAAAAGAGGAGAAGCAGGCATGGTTGGCAAAAATGGACAACGTGTCATTGGGTTCAGATGCTTTCTTCCCATTTGGCGATAACATCGAACGTGCTCACAAAAGTGGTGTGAAATTTATTGCACAACCTGGCGGTTCCGTTCGTGATGATAATGTGATTGAAACATGTGACAAGTATGGTATGACAATGACCTTTACTGGCGTTCGCTTATTCCATCATTAATATGCATAGAGGGTAAACCATTGTGTTTACCCTTTTTCTCCTATTTCGTTTATGAAGAATTTTCTCGTTTTTCTACTTCTATTGCCCCAATGGATATGGGGTGCTTCTTCTTATCGTACGCGTGCGTATGATGATAAAATACAAACAGTCCAATTGTTTTTAAATGATAATCAGTTGGATTACCCTGTTTTGGATAAGAACTCTTCAGACTATATTACAGTTGCGTTTGATTATATGTCATCCAACTATCCTCATTTAGCCTATAAATTAGAGCTTTGTAATGCAGATTGGACTCCTTCTGCATTGAATGAAATGGAGTATTTGGAAGGAATTAACGAGGTTGTTTTTGATAATCCTATTGTCTCAACCAATACAAAGTTCGATTATGCTCATTTCTCGGCTCGTTTCCCAAATGAGAATTTAACGCCAACATTATCAGGAAATTATGTTATTAAAGTGTATAATACGGATGAACCTGATAAAATCTTGATGACAGGATGCTTCTCTCTCTGTGACTATCAGCTATCTTTGAATGGTAATGTGTCTGGTAAATCTGTATATGGTGTTAATAATATTTATCAGCATCTGACATTTGAACTGTTTTTCAGTGATAAATTGAGTCCTATGCAGGAGGAACTGAAAGTGGTTGTTAGACAGAATGGACGTCATGACAATGAGGTGTTTGATTTGAAACCAACTTATATAAAACCTTCGTCTATGATCTTTGAAGATGAACGAAAGTTGTCATTCGAAGGCGGACGGGAATATAACGTACTTGATTTCTCTCATCGTTTCCGTTATAGCGGAAGAATAGAACGAATAGCTTATTATGAGCCCTATTATCACGTAGAGGTAATGCCAGGAAAGTACGTGGAGGGAAAAGGGTACACCTTTGATAAAGATGTGAACGGACATTTCAAAGTTCATGCACAGGATATATGGAGTGAAGCGGAGATAGATTATTCAATCGTTCATTTTGTTTATCCTAGGGAAGATCCGTGGTTGGATGGCTCTGTCTATGTGATGGGAGGCTTTAATGATAATTGGTTGGAAGAGAAAAACAAGATGGTATATAATTTTGAACGTCACCAATATGAATTGGCACTTATTTTAAAGAATGGTGGATATAATTACCAATATGTCTTTCTTCCTTCGGGATCGAAAGTTGCCTCGAATGATCGGACGGAAGGCTCTTATTGGGAGACGGAAAATGGCTACCAGATATATGTTTACTATCGCCCTTTAGGTACTAATTATGACCATGATCAGTTGGTGGGCTTCTATGAAATCTCTTCACAGAAATAAATAGCCAACAATCTTATTTACGTTTCTTTAAGTTGAATTTAATGATTACACCTTCGTTTTTAGGAACGGAGATGAGGAATTGTTTGTCTGATGAAAGCACAGATTTTCCTCTTTTCTTTGTGAGCAGATTTTGATACGGACGCTCATCTCCATTTTCAATGTTGAGATATTCAAAGGCGTGATAAGGTATGTTGATACCTAGTTTGACGTCGTTGTCGTCGAAATTGGCTGCGATAAGCAATAGCGAGTCGTTACTTTTGCGGAGGTATGCGTATTGCTTATTTGTGTTGAAGTTTGGATTGTTGAAATTTGCATATTCCAAATCAAAGAAGAGCCCTGATTGTATGGCCGATTCTGACTTGCAAATGTTTAATAGTCTTGTGTAAAAATCACGAAGTTCCAATTCAGACTTTTCAGCTTTTCCCCTTAACCATCGGCTAACGGTAGGAATGGACCAATAGTCAAATATGGTTGTTCTTCCATCTGCACCACTGAAGCCCTCTTGGTCCATCGCTTTTTCACCCAATTCTTGTCCGTTGTATACCATAACGGGACCTTGACTGATAGTGCTTGCTATAATCATGCCAGCTTTCCCTTTCTCTGCATTTCCAGCGAAATCAGGGTGGGCGATACGTTGTTCGTCGTGATTTTCGAGGAAGTTGAGCATGTTCCCTTCGATGCCGTTGAGACGTTGCCAGCAATGAGTTATGTTATGACAAGCATTTTCGTTACGCATGATACTGCGGAGAGTATCGTAAAGTCCAACCTTGTCATATAAGTAATCAAATCTACCTTCTTGAATATAGCGATGGTATTGGTTCGGATCGTACGTTTCTGCAATGAAAATGACGTTTGGATAAAACTCCTTTATTTGAGGAATGACCCATTTCCAGAAATCAACAGGAACCATTTCTGCCATGTCGCAACGGAATCCGTCCACCTTCTTTTTGCACCAAAACAATAGGATATCACGCATTTTCATCCATGTGTCTGGTAAAGGGAAAAAGTCGTGATACCGATTGTTTCTATAATCTACTCCATAGTTTAGTTTAACGGTCTCGTACCAATCATAAAGTCCCGGATTGTTGCAGAAGCAATCGTTTCCGGTTGCTTTGCAAGGGTTTTCTTTGTAGGGCTCTTTAAAAGAGGAGATGTCGAATCGAGGGGCAAAGTCCTCACCTGGAAGATAGTAGAAGTTGTTTTGGTTTGAAAAAAACACTTCTTTCACATCATTTTCGCCTAGGTCTTTGACTCTTTTGGGTTTAGCATCGGAGTGATATTGTCTGGCAACATGATTAGGAACAAAGTCGATGATTACTTTGAGATCCTCTTTGTGAGTACGATCGACCAGGTTTTGGAATTCCTTCATTCTGTCAGGCACGACTTCAGCCAAGTCGGGGTCGACATCATAATAATCTTTGATAGCGTAGGGAGAGCCAGCGATACCTTTGACGACTTCTGGGTGGTCTTTTTGAATACCATACTTAGAATAGTCGGTTTGAGTGGCATGTTCGATGATACCTGTGTACCAAATGTGGGTGAACCCCATCTCTTTGATGTCTCTCAAACGTTCGGTTGTGAAATCGTTAAATTTACCACATCCGTTTTGCTTTAGTGTTCCGTTGCATTTCGGTTTTTCTTTTATGTTGCCGAAAAGTCTTGGAAGAACTTGGTATATGATGGCTTTCTCCATACGAATAATGATCAATCAAAATAACTAGAACCATCGAAACAGTGTGTACAAACCTGTTCCTTAGGAAGACCGATGGCTTCAACTAGGTCTTCGATCGGACTGAATTTCAATGAGGTCAAATCGAATTGTTGACGAATGTCTTCCACCATTTGGTTGTATTCTTTTGAGTTTGTTGTTTGGTATTTGTCGAGTTTGATGTCGTGTCTACCTTCGAATTTTTGGATGATTCGACGAGTGATCAAGTCCAATTCGTTGTTCTTGGAAGCGAAGTTCAAAAACTCACAAGGGTAGATGAGAGGAGGACATGAAATACGCATGTTTACCTCTTTAACACCATATGAATAAAGAGCGCTTACGTTGTCAGACAACTGAGTACCACGAACGATGGAGTCGTCGCAGAAGATAACACGGCTGCCATTAAGTAGTTGTTTGTTAGGTATCAGTTTCATTTTAGCGACAAGCTTTCTGATTTCCTGAGTGGCAGGGGTGAAGCTACGAGGCCATGTTGGAGTATATTTGACGATAGCTCTTTTGTATGGGATACCGCTACCATTGGAGTAACCGATGGCGAATCCGATTCCGGAATCAGGAACGGCAGCTACATAGTCAGCATCGCAGTGGTCTTTCTTACCCATGAGGCAACCGGCGCAGTGACGGGCGCAGTCTACGTTGATGTCTTCGTAGGTGCTTACAGGATAACCGTAGTAAACCCACATGAAGGAGCATACTTGCATTTTCTTGCCCGGTTTGCGAATTTGCTCAAAACCGTCGGCTGTGATTTTTACGATTTCGCCAGGACCGATGTTGTAGCAAGGTTCGTAGTTTAGGTTGTGGAAAGAACATGATTCGCAAGATACGGCATAACCCTCTTCGCTTTTAGCGATGACCATAGGGAGACGTCCGAGTTTGTCGCGCGCAGCGATGATTTCATTCTCGGTCAACAATAGGATGGTGCAAGAACCTTTTATCTTTTTGTATACATTCTCGATACCCTCCTTGAAGGTCTCCGCTTCAGAGATAAGAAGGGCGACAAGTTCTGTTTGGTTGATTTTGCCAGAGCTCATTTCAGAGAAAGGCATTTTTTTCTCTAAGAGTTCATTGCCTAATTCTTCGATGTTGTTGATGCAGGCGATGGTAGCGATGGCGAATCGTCCTAAGTGAGAATTGATGACGATTGGTTGAGCATCAGTGTCGCTGATGACACCGATACCAGCATTCCCTTTGAATTTAGGGAGGTTAGGTTCGAATTTAGTTCTGAAGTAAGAACTTTCAAGGTTGTGGATGCTGCGAGTAAATCCAATCTCCTTGTCGTACATGGCCATACCACCACGTTTTGTGCCAAGATGTGAGTTGTAGTCGGTTCCGTAATAGAGATCCCATAGACAACTGCTTTTTTTAATAATTCCGAAAATGCCTCCCATACTTTTGTTTTTTATATTTCCTGTGTAGGAATTTTATTGTTTTTATTTTTGAAATTTTCTAATTCAGTGTAAATGCGTCTAGTAGCCCATGCGTCTAATGCCGCATAATTTTTCTGTTCGATGGTCAGAAAATCAGCTTCCCAGTTGCTGAGACGTTGCCGTTTAGATATTCTTTTGTCGAAGATGTTCGCGTAAATTTTAGAAAGGCCATTGTCTTTTATGCCAAATTGTTTTACGTAGGTTTGCAGTTCGACAAAGTTTTTAGGTTTAAAAGCTCCGCTTTTGTTTAGACCTCTGAAGTCATCTTTCAGAGAGAGACCAATTTTTAGAATATGCTCGTCTTCAAGGATCGATTTCACCAGTTGGAGAATCTGTTTGTTCATGATGCGAAATAGAAAACAAAAAGATTCGGTACTAAGTTGAATCAAACTGATGTCATGTTCGTCTCCTTTGAATCGAGAGGGCTTGGTCTCTGTGTCAAATCCCAATAGAGAACACTCTTTCAATGCTTCGACAGCTTTTTGAGCCTCTGTGATACTTTGAATCACGTAAATCTGACCTTCATACGTTTCGGTGGGAAGCTTTGCTAAATCTTCCTTAGTGATACTTTCCCTATGCCAGATCGCGTTAGTCATTGAAAAAATCTATTTCTTCTTTGTTGATATTTGTTTCAAAATCAGAATCGTTGAAGTCGCTTATCGATTGCTCATTGTCATCCCAGTCGATGTCTGCGTATAGGACGTTGTGCATCGCACGAAGGGTGTTTAGTGCTTTTTGTCCCCAGTAGGCTTGAAAATTGTCTTTGCAATCCCGCAACGCGTCATTCATGATTTGAATGTCTGCCGATTGAAAATTGGAGATCATATCTTTCAAGTCTTGGTATACATCAGCAAGACCTTCGGAGATATACGCTACGATAGGCGTGTCGCTGTATTGCATATCTTCTTGGAAGACTTCTAAGTATTCGTCATATTGTCCGGTCAAACAAGTAATGTTTTGACGTAGGTTTTCGTAAGATGCCTCTGTGACGAATTGTTGGAGGTCAGAAAAAGAACTATCCTCCAAGTTGGGTAATAATGATGTCTTTAAGTAGAGTAAGGATAAAAGTTTGACAGATTTGTCAAAAAAAGATTTGCTGTTATATCTTCTGCAACTTTCTAGAAAAGCGCAGTATTCAGCAGCGACAGTGACAAATTCTATTGTATTTTTGTCATAGACGGGATGTTGTGGATATGCCTCTTTGTCTATCATTCTAGCGATTCCTTTTTTCCGAGTGCAAAATTAATAACTTTTTTGTTTTGATAGGGAAAAGGAGACTAACTTTTTTTCGGAATTTTATGAACAATGAATTTAACAAAATGTCTTGCCATTTGATTGAGGAAGTGATACCGAAAATACAACCATGAGCAAAAAATAGGGATAAAAATAGAGATATTTCATGATTCCCGTTAACCATCTTCCTGTGAGTGAATTTTGTTGAAAAAATGACAAAAAAACTTCATTATCAATAAGAAAGAAGTATATTTGCACCGGTTTACAAAAAAGAGAACGTATATTACATTCGGATTAGTATTACACATAAGTCTCTAATATAAAGTATATTTGTCATGAGAAACTATTTTAAAAAAGTATCAATGTTTCTGTTCTTCGGAACTTTGTTCTCGCAAATTACAACTGCGGAACCTGTATTTGAAAATGAACAATACCAAAAAGCGTTGTGGATGACCACTCGTTTTTATGGTGCTCAAAGGTCTGGTGTGGGACCCAATTGGCTATTGGCCAACTATAGTCCTACTAATGTTGCTTCTAAGTATATTCAGTATGCCAATGCTGCTGTTGAGGGTCAATCCTACATAAAGGATGCTGATTCGGATGGCTATGATTTGACGGGAGGTTGGTTTGATTGTGGTGATTATGTCAAGTTCGGTCAAAGTCAGTACTATTCTGCTTATGTATTGTTGTTGGGCTATAGTGAGTTCCCTAATGGCTATCAGGATTTGTATAGTGCAGATTATAATGGCTATGTCGGTGGAGATGATTATACATGGGAGGGTAAGAAAGGCGTTCCGAATGGAATACCAGATATCCTTGATGAGGTGAAATATGCTACTGATTATTTCATTAAATGTGTTCGTAGCGATAGACAATTCTACTTCCAGGTGGGTAATGGAGGTCCTGACCATAAAGTATGGTGTACATCCGTCTTTAAATCATGCTTGCCTAATGATCTGGGAGGAGAGGCAAATGGATCAAGAAACGTTTATAGTATTTCTGAAAAGGGAACTTCCATGGTAGCTTTTTGTGGAGCTACTTTGGCTGCCATGTCTCGCCTCTATCGTGTATACGATGCCAATTATGCTGATTTGTGTTTGATGAAGGCAAAACAATGTTTGGATTTTATCAACAATGGTGCAAAAGGTAACATCGCTGCAGCAGAGAATCAGTTCTATGGAGCTAAGTCGAAATACGAACCAGATGTTTGTACATTCTTGGTGGAGTTGTACAGAGCGACAGAAGACGAGAGCTATTTGGCACAGCTGAAAAATTACAATAGCTTCTCTCTCGGTACTAGAACATGGAACCATGGATATACCTTGTGTTATAATAACACGGAAGATTTGGCATATTATACAATGGGAATGTATGCGGGCGACACCTTAGCTCAAAGTCACTTGAAACACTTCGTGGAGAACCTCTACAAACCTAAGAATGGTTACATCCTAAATGTGAAATATGATAAGTGGGGATTGTTGCGTTATCCTGCCAATCAAGCATTTGTATATGGATTGTACAAAAAAATGACTGACGAGTTGAATGAGGTAGACCCATATTCATTGGCTACCATCGAATACATTATGGGTAGCAATAATAAGAAATATTCATTTATTGTTGGTTTTGGAGACAATTACCCTAAATTCCCACATTATAGAAATATTTATTTGGATGATTCTGATAGTATGGCATTGTGTAGAATGTCAGAAAAACATCTTCAGTTAGGATACATGGTTGGAGGTAGTTTCAATCCGGATGACTATCCAGATAATATCAATAATTATCAGAGTGCGGAGGGTGGAATAGATTACAACGCAGGACTTGTTGGCGCTTTGGGATACATCAACTCCATCATCAATCCAGTTCCGACATCATCAGAGAAATGCATAGCATCTACAGAAGTGCAATGTTATCTATATCCAAATCCTGTTGTCAATTGTATAAAATTGCAATCCAATGAGTCGGGAAGTGTGAAAGTGGTGATTTACAACTTGGAAGCTGAAGTGATGAGAAGATTCGATAGCACATGGGAATCGTTGGCGAGTGAAGGTGTGAATGTATCCAATCTGACAAATGGCTCATATATTTTGAGTGTTTCGTCAGGAAGTGCCTCTGCAACCAAACAGTTTATGAAGAAATAATAACCAATAGAGAATAGAGACGGTGAAGGCGGAGAGAGTTCTCCGCCTTTTTTGTACAAATAAGTCAGGTTATATGCAGTGATTCTCTGTGAGTTGTGATTTTGTTTGAAAAAATATTTCTTTTAATGAAAATTATTATATATATTATTAGGTGTATTTTTATTGTTTGTGTAATTGTTAATTTTTCATAAAGATATGATTGAATAATGTTATATTAGTTTTAGTTTAATTTAAAAAAGTTTACTTTTGCATTGCTATTATCGATAATAATAATCTATTTTGTAGTTGTTGGGTTCTACTGCACTTTGGATTTTTGTATTATTAGGACCTTATAAAGAAAGAGAAAAAATGAAAATGAGATTTATGTTCGCAACTCTTTTAGGTGTTGCGATGACGGTTAATGTTAATGCACAAAGTTTAAAAACAAACAGTTATGGTTCATACCTTGATCCTTCTGCGGGAAATCTTGGTAAACTTTCGATTGGTTATGTGCCAACGACAAGCACAGCTAATTATTCATTATATGTAAAGGGTTCCTCATTTTTTAATGGAGCGGTGACTACAACATCACTCAAAACGAATAGTGGATTGACGGTAGGAGGTACTGCTACATTAAAAAGTGTATCAGCAACAAGTTTAACAGTATCAGGTTCTGCTACTATTAATGGAGATTTCTTGGCGGCAGGTAGTAGCAACAGAATCTACAATGGTTTGCAGATTTATTCCACCAATGTTAATAATAGAACAAATATGTTTCTTGGCACAGATGGAGAATATGGTTTGATGATTAAAGCAAACGGTTACAGAAGCTATACTAATTTGAAGTTTGTCGCTACTGATTACACATTCATGGGAGGTACGGGTAGCACGTTGTTCACTTTGGACAATAGCATTATGAAGTTAAACACATCATTGGATGTAACAGGTAAAATCACATGCCACAAAGAGATTGAGGTGGCAAGTGTGTTGAAGGCAGATCAAATCAAGACAAATGATCTTAATGTGGAGATGAACAATGCAGCTGATTATGTGTTTGATGATGAATACAATTTACTTTCATTGAGTGAGGTAGAGGATTATGTAAAGGAGAATAAACACCTTCCTGGAGTTCCATCAGCAGCAGAGATGGCTGAGAATGGAATGAACGTTGCCCAAATGAGTAACCTTCTATTGGAAAAGATTGAGGAGTTGACACTTCACATGATTCAATTGGAGAAGGAAAACAAGGCATTGAAAGAGGAAGTAGAATCATTGAAGAAATAAATAGATGGGAAATATGAAAAAATTAGTATTATTGTTTTTTTCCTTCCTCTTGTATGCGTCAGGAATGTATGCTGCTGTGACACAATCTGCGGCAATGGAGAAGGCATACAATTATGTAAAGGGAAGTTTGCCATCAGAGTATACCTTTATGTACTATCCTACAAAAACCAAGACGATTGAGATAGCGGGAAATAAAAAGATTTCCTTGTCAGAAGATTGTTGGTGCTTTTTTGTAGATAAGGCTCCGAGAGCAAACTGGGGACATCCATGTGTATATATATATGTAACGGTATCAACCGGCAAAGTGAAATCGGCTGTTAAGTATATTCCCCCAAAAGAATTAAAAAACTGGAAGTCGAGTTCATATACGAAAATTTCGAATAACGCTGTAAGTAATTCTGTCACGAATAAAGTCAGTGCGATGCCATTTACAGATAGTAGAGGTTTGGTATTGCCTAATTTGTATTCTAATCTGGCTGCAGGTTCGAGGGTTACAAAGGACAGAAAAGGAAAATCGTATGCGGTAATTATTAGTGGAGGAGCAGATGATTTCAATAATCATATTAGATATTGGAATGATTGTTCTATTCACTACCAAATATTAAGGCGATTGTATAGTATACCAAGGGAAAATATATTTGTGTATATGTCAGATGGAACTGATTCAGGACATGATCTTCATTTAGGAAGTTATTGTGAAAGTTTCTATGTTGCGGAGAATTACATCAACTCACCAGCGGATTTGGATGCAGATGGAAATGATGATATCAATGGAGATGCATCATTCAATTCATTGTACAATTGTTTTTCTAAATTAAAGTCTATTTTGAAGGAAGAAGATCATCTGTATATTTTTACCACAGATCATGGAAGTTGTGATGATGCGAAAGTCGGAACAGGTCTATGGTTGTGGAATTATAATATATTGACAGTGTCGGATTTTGCAACAATGTTAAAAGGAATAAAGGCACCAATTGACATTGTTATGGAACAATGTTATAGTGGATGTTTCATCCATCCCGTGGAATCATTGGGACAAAAAATAACAATTGCTACGGCAGCTCATAGAAAAGAGGTGTCAGATGGAGATGTCTATTATAATCCATTTGCATATAAGTGGGCATGTGCTATTTCCGGATATGATTTTGTGAACAAACGAACAGTGAATGCGGATACTGACGGAGATGGAGAGGTTTCTATGGTTGAGGCTTTCCAATATTCGAAAGATGCTAGTCCTAACGATGTGGCGCAGTATTGGTCATTTGGTGGTATTGACTATGGAGCGGAAACAGTAGATGTATTTTCGGAAAACTCTTCGTATTGGTTAGTTGTTGGACAATTGGGCAACTATCAAACAGCAGATGAAACAGTTGGCTGTGATTACAGATGTGGTCGTTCTCGTGCGCCTGTAAAATGTGTAAATCTTACAACGGCTATCAATAATCAGAAAAATGTTTATACAGCAGGACATAATCTGACTGCAAATTGTAAGATCACTAATTCAACGGTAAGTTTTCAAGCATATGACAAAATTCTATTGACAAAAGGTTTCCGTGTGGCGAAATCAGATTCGAAATTTAATGCGGAGAAATTAATATGCGCAAGTTCGTCAACAAAAAGTGGAGAACTTCGACAAGACGAGTTTGAGTATGAATATGCTAATAGAGAACAGATTGAGTATGTAAACATGTCAGAAGATCCATTGGTAGAGTGTGATATACAACTATATCCTAATCCATCAAGGGGAATGGTTACTATTACATTTGAAAACATGGATGGAGAAAAACAATTGTCTGTCATTAACGCTAGAGGAGAGATTGTTTATAAAAATACGTATGAAGGTGAATATGCGGAATTAAATTTGAGTAATCAAATTCAAGGTGTGTATTTTGTTCAAGTAGTGTCTCGGAATAACTCGCTTGTGAAGAAGTTGATTTTGAGATAATGTAAATAAAAATTTGTTTATTGGGAAGGCTGGGTTTTTCAATCCAGCCTTTTCCTTGTTTTTTTTATGATTTAAATTGCTATTATGCCGATTTTTAATCAGAATTAAGACGAATAGTAGAGTTTTGTACATTGTATTTCTTTGTAGATAATGTTTTTTTTTCATTTATTGTGCTATTAACAAAAAAATGTTGTATATTTGCGACTGAATTTTTATACACTATAATGTCTAACGACTAAAGTAATTTAATTATTAACAATTTAAAATGAGTGATTTAACTAACAAAGTGACTCCCGTTGAAGGTTTTGATTGGGACGCTTATGAAAATGGTGATGTTGAGACAAACATCAGCCACGAAGAATTGGAAGACAAGTACAGCCAGACATTGAATGTCGTAAAAGACAAAGATGTTGTAATGGGTAAAGTCATTTCCATGAACAAAAGAGAGGTTGTCGTAAACGTTGGCTACAAGTCAGACGGTGTCGTTCCTATGAGCGAGTTTCGTTACAACCCAGACCTTAAAATCGGTGATGAGGTAGAGGTTTACATTGAAAGTCCTGAAGATAAGAAAGGACAATTGTTATTGTCTCACAAAAAAGCACGTGCATCACGTTCTTGGGATTTGGTGAATGCTGCTTTGGAGAATGATGAGATCATTAAGGGTTATATCAAGTGCAGAACTAAGGGTGGTATGATTGTTGACGTATTTGGTATCGAAGCATTCTTGCCAGGTTCTCAAATTGATGTTAAGCCTATTCGCGACTATGATTTGTTCGTTGGTAAAACAATGGAATTCAAAGTCGTTAAAATTAACCACGAATTCAAAAACGTTGTTGTATCTCACAAAGCTCTTATTGAGGCTGAGTTGGAGCAACAAAAGAAAGATATTATTTCAAAACTCGAGAAAGGTCAAGTTTTGGAAGGAACAGTCAAGAACATAACTTCATACGGTGTATTCATCGATTTGGGTGGCGTAGACGGATTGATTCACATTACAGACTTGTCATGGGGTCGTGTAACACATCCAGAAGAGGTAGTTTCTTTGGATCAAAAGTTGAATGTTGTTATTCTTGATTTTGATGATGATAAGAAACGTATCGCATTAGGATTGAAGCAATTGACTCCTCATCCATGGGATGCTTTGGATGCAAACTTGAAAGTGGGTGACAAGGTTAAAGGTAAAGTTGTCGTTATGGCTGATTACGGAGCATTCGTTGAAATCGCTCCAGGTGTTGAAGGTTTGATCCACGTTTCTGAAATGTCTTGGTCTCAACATTTGCGTAGTGCACAAGACTTTATGAAGGTAGGTGATGAGGTTGAGGCAGTAGTCTTGACTTTGGATCGTGCTGAAAGAAAGATGTCATTGGGTATCAAACAATTGAAACCAGATCCATGGGATAACATCGATACTGAGTATGCTGTAGGTACGAAACATACAGCAAAAGTTCGTAACTTTACTAACTTCGGTGTATTCGTAGAGATTACAGAAGGTGTTGATGGCTTGATTCACATTTCTGATTTGTCATGGACTAAGAAGATTAAACATCCTTCAGAGTTTACTCAAATCGGAGCTGAAATTGAAGTTCAAGTATTGGAAATTGATAAAGAAAATCGTCGTTTGAGCTTAGGTCACAAGCAATTGGAAGAGAATCCATGGGATACGTTTGAGACTATCTTCACTGTAGATTCAATTCACGAAGGTACTATCGTTGAAATGATGGACAAAGGTGCAGTGATTGCTCTCCCTTACGGTGTTGAAGGATTTGCAACTCCTAAACATTTGATTAAGGAAGATAAGACTCAAGCTAAGGTAGACGAGAAATTACCATTCAAGGTGATTGAGTTCAACAAAGATGCTAAGAGAATCATTCTTTCTCACAGCCGTATTTTTGAGGATGCTCAAAAAAGCGAAGAGGATGTAGAGAAGAAAGAGACTACTCGTAAAAAGAAATCAACCAAGAAGGCTGAACCAGTAGTTCAAATGGAGAAGACTACTTTGGGTGATATCGAGGGCTTAGCTGCTTTGAAAGATCAGTTGGAAGCTGACGAAAAGTAAAATTTCATAACACCTTGCCTCACGAAAGTGGGGTGAGGGTTCTTTAGGAGAACTTAATACAAACAATAGAATTTTTAACTTAATTATTTAATTTATATGAAGAAAAGTTTTTTAGCTTTATTTATGGCTATGGGTCTTGTAGCTGGCGTTAATGCTCAGGATCAAGCTACAGAAACAGAAGAGGCAGCTGTTGCTAACGCTTCTGAGTCAATCAATCACTGGTCTTTTGCAGTGAAGGGCGGAATCAACTATTTGCGTTATGCAGATCAAAAAGTTGATTTTGAAATTGGTGGTTTGTTTGAAAGAACATTCAATCCTCGTTGGGGTATGGGTATCGAGTACATGTACTTGAATAACGATGTAGATGCAATTAGAGGTAATGCTGAAATGGATGGTTACAATCATGACATCGACATCTTCGGATCTATTAACTTGTCTAACATCATCGCTCCATATCGTTCTGCAGGATGGCAGAAATTGAACTGGTACGTAAATGGTGGTCTTGGTGCTACTATCTATGGTTCTAAGTTCGGTGACGCTGATAAGGATACTGGTTGCAAAATGTTGTTCGTCGGATCTTCTGATTTGGAGTACAATGTAGCAAAATATATCGCTATCTTCTTGGATGCTCAATACAGAATGAACACTAACAGCAAGTCTACTCAAATGAAATATGGTCGTTCAATCTTCGGAGCTAACCTTGGTCTTCGTATCTTGTTCGGTGGCGAAAGCAACATCCGCAACATCGCTTGGGCTGACTATATTCCACAACAAGAAGTTCCAGATTTGACTCCATTGTTCGAGGCTCAAAAGAAGGAATTGGATGAGAAAGCTGCTGCAATGCAAAAAGAAATCGACGATCAAAACAACCAAATCAAGAACTTAGAGGCTAAGATTAAGTTCACTCAAGATTCTTTGGATCGTCACATCTATCAAACTAAGCCAAAAGTTGCTTACACTCCAACTGCAGAAGAGGCTCAAATCATCAAGACTGCTTTGGCTAACTTGGAATTCGAGTCTGCTAAGGCTACTATCAAGTCTACTTCTTATCCTTATTTGGATGGTTTGGCTGAATTGTTGAAGAAACACCCAGAGTGGTCAGTTAAATTGGCTGGTCACACAGATAACACTGGTAAGGCTGCTAAGAACCTTCAATTGTCTAAGGATCGTGCTAACGCAGTTAAGAACTACTTAGTATCTAAGGGTGCTGATGGTGCTAACATTGAGGCTGAAGGTTTCGGTTCTTCTAAACCTATCGCTTCTAACAACACTGCTGCTGGTAAGGCTAAAAACCGTCGTGTTGAAGTACAATTGTTCTCTAAATAATCTTATTTAGATTCAATATAGAAAAGGTGGAGAGTTTTCTCCACCTTTTTTTATTCTCTGCGTTATTTTCATCCAAATTTATTAATTTTGTCACGCGAATCTTAATTTTATAAATCCCTTAAAATAGGATCCGCTTTTATAATCAATACAAAAGGATTTTATTTTTATGACTGACACAAGACTACAGATATTAGGATCGGGTTCGGCTATGCCTACAAAAACACGAAACCAAGTGTCTCAAGTCCTGTCCCTTCATAACAAATCCTTTATGATTGATTGCGGTGAAGCTACTCAGGTTCAAATGGTTCGTTGCTCGGTTTCCATCTCTCGGTTGAACCATATCTTTGTTTCTCACCTACACGGAGATCATTGCTTCGGCCTTGTCGGACTTATCTCTACATTAGGAATGAAATCAAGAACCGCTGATCTATATATTCATTCTCATCCGGCTCTTGAACCTTTACTCCGACCTTTACTCAATTTTTTCTGTAGAGATCTTTCCTTTCGAGTTTTCTTTGAACCTTATTCTCAATCATCTTCTGAAATCCTTTATGAGGATCGTAGTCTCATCGTTTCTTCTTTCCCTTTAAAACATTCCTTGCCTTCGTCAGGTTTCCTCTTTAAGGAAAAAGAAAAAGAACGACATGTTTTACCTGAAAAGTTGAAATTTTATAGGGTTCCTGTTAAAGAGATAGCTGCGATAAAGAATGGCGCTGATTTTATAACTGATGAGGGTATAGTTGTGCCAAATGCTCATCTGACCACTCCTCCTTCGCCTTCAATCTCTTACGCTTACTGCTCTGATACAGTATATGACGAAAAAATAATTCCTTATATAGAAGGAGTAACTCTCTTATATCATGAGGCAACATTCCTTCATGAACATTTGTCCAAGGCTAAGGCAACTATGCATACTACTGCATTACAGGCTGCAACTATCGCAGCAAAAGCAAACGTTAATAGGTTGCTAATCGGCCATTTTTCTGCACGTTACATTGACACTTCTCCTTTACTGAAAGAAGCTCAGTCAGTTTTCCCTAATACAAGCCTCGTAGAAGATGGGGCAATTTTTGATTTGTGATGTTTATACAATGAAGACTTTTAAAATTTATATATTTCTAACTCTTTGTTTCCTGTCATCTGCCTTCGCTGCAGAAACGGAGATATTTGGCGTTGTGCGTGACTCTGTGACAAGAGAACCATTGCCTTATGTTGCCGTCTATTTTAAAAACACAACAAAAGGTACTACAACTGACCTCTATGGTAAATATTCCATCATAACAAAAGACCCTGGTGTCCTCGTATTCTCTATGATGGGTTATCGTGAATATAAGGTGAAAGTAAATCCTGATGGGGTGAAACGAAATATTAAGGTGAATTTGGCTCCCGACGTTTATTCATTAAATGAAGTTGTCGTTAACCCTAAGAAACAAAGATATAAAAACAAAAATAATCCTGCTGTCGACCTTATAAAGGAGATGATTGACAGGAAAGATTTGGCAAACCCGAAAGCTCATGACTATTGTTCTTATGATCAGTATCAAAAGGTAACCTATTCATGGAATGAGTTTGAAGAACATAAACATGTCTTGTTGCCTAAAAAGTTTGGTTTCCTATACGATCATACAGATACATCTAGGTATGGTAAAACTATCTTGATGGCAGGTATTCGTGAATGCCTTTCGACTCACTATTATCAGAAAGAACGTGATAAGGAAGTTACATTGATTCGTGCACAGAAAAGTGTCGGTATTGATGAGATCTTTCCTCAGGAAGGTGTGAAAAAGATGTTGGATGAGATGTTTCAGGAGGTTGATATCTTCTCTAATGATATCTTATTGCTTACCGACCATTTCGTTAGCCCTTTGGCTAATATAGCTCCTTCTTTCTATAAATATTATTTGTTGGATACATTGGTTGTCAATGGGGACTCCTGCGTTAACCTTGCTTTCACACCAAGAACAACGGAGGCGTATGGCTTTACAGGAAATCTTTATGTCTCCTTAGATTCATCACGCTTTATTCATCATGCTCATTTTAATTTGCCGAAAGATATTAATATGAATTTTGTCGAAAGCATGTATTTTGAACAAGATTTCGAAAAGGCAACGGATGGATCTCGCTTGATAAAGAAAGATCTTATTTGTGTGGAGTTTTTTGTTCCTACATTACCTCGAATTTATGGGGAACGCCTAAATACTTATCAGAATTATACATTTGATGCTCCTGAAGACTCTTCTTTCTTTGATAATAATCCGCCTGTCATCGAGGCAAAAAAAGCGGATTACCAAACAGAGGCAGCTTGGGATACTTTGCGTCATGTTGAGCTGTCCGCAGGTGAACAACAGATGGATTCATTGATGAATCGCCTTAATGACGTAAAATTGTTCCGCTTCTCAAAGAAGGTTTTGGAGTTGTGTGTGAATAACTTTTTACCGACGAAAAAGGAGAGAAGTCAATTCGATTTTGGTCCGATATTCTCTACAGTTTCTAGTAATCGACTGGAGGGTTGTAGATTGCGTGTGGGTGGAGAAACAACCACGGAATTTGATAAGCATTTCTTCTTGGAAACATACTTGGCTTATGGTATTAAGGACCATCGTCCTAAAGGTATGTGCGCATTGGAATATTCATTCAATGATCATAAAAAATATCGATTGGAGTATCCAATTCATTCATTGCGTGTCTATGGAAAGTATGATGTGGGTAAAGTGGGAGAGAGTTATGTGGGTGATGAGAACATATTGGCTTCGCTGTTTAGCAGAACGGATGATCGTAATGCTATTTATCAGACAGAGGCTGGTGTGATTTATCAAAATGAGTTCTATTCGGGATTCTCCTACAAAACGGAACTCTTGTACAAAACATCGTATTCGACATGGTTGACTCAGTTTAATCGCTATAACGCAGATCGTACTTATACTCCTATTGATGATTATACGGTTTCTACTTTGAAAATCTCTTTGAGATACTCAAAAGATGAGGAGTTCTTTCAGGGAAGAAGATTCCGCTATTCTTTGAATAAGGAACATCCCGTTTGGCTACTGACTCACACAATGGGTATGAAGGGTATTTTAGGTTCTGATTATACATATAATCGAACGGAGGCAAGTTACGAACAACGTTTCTGGCTCTCTTATTTTGGTTATGTCGATATCTTCCTTAAGGCATCCAAGGTGTGGAACAATGTTCCTTACACGCTGTTGGATGTGCCGGATGCTAGTTGCTCTTATACCATGAAGCAACATGCGTTTTCTTTGCTTGATCCAGTAGAGTTCGTTTGTAATCAGTCTTTGACGTGGGACGTGGCTTACTTTATGAATGGTTTGATACTAAATAGAATACCACTTATTAAGAAACTCCAATTGCGTGAATTCCTGACGTTTAAGGGCGTGTGGGGTCAGTTGTATAACCAAGCTAATCCTAATGTGTCAGCCAATCCAGAAGGACTGTTTGTCTTCCCTTCCACTTCGTATGCTTTCGAAGGAAAACCATATATGGAGGTTGGCGTAGGATTGGATAACATACTTAAACTCTTCCGATTGAGTTATGTTTGGCGTCTGACGTATAAGGAACATGAGAATGTTCCTCACCATGGACTACGTTTCGCACTTCATTTAGATTTTTAAAAATAGAGATGAAAGGCTACTGGAATAAAATATTGTTGACGTGGTTCTCTTTTCTTGTGTTTCTGTCCACTCTTTCATGCTCTGCGGAACAACAGCATGAGAATGAGATGTCTAAAGGCGTAATAGACACATCCATAACGTATAGTATCGACACGTTGATGAATAATTCTATTCTTAAAGGGAATTTCCCAGGCGCTGTCGTGGCAATTGTTCAGAAAGATTCAATCATCTTTCTTAAGGCTTATGGGAATCGTGCCTTGCTGCCAGATACTTTACCGATGTCGTGCAATACTATTTTCGATATTGCTTCCCTAAGTAAATGTGTGGGAACGACAACGGCAGTTCTTCAATTGGTGGAACAAGGGAAAATATCATTGGAAGATAAAGTGAACAAATATATTCCTGATTTTAAACCCTTTGTGTCGGATGAAGACACGGTAGATATCACCATTCAAGATCTCTTGACACACTCTAGTGGATTGGATTCATACATCTCACATCTGAAAAAATATGAAAAACGATTCAATGGGAATCCCGATTCATTGATGCATTTGATTGCCGTACAGTCGAAACGTAATTTTAAGCCAGGAACCAAATTCATGTATAGTTGTTTGAATTTCATTACCCTGCAAAACATCGTGCAAATTGTTTCTGGTGATAGATTGTGTGATTATGTACAAAAGAATGTTTTTGACGTATTGGATATGAAGCATAGCTGTTACTTCCCATCCAATGTTATTGTTCCTTCAGATTTAGAGATTGCGCCTACAGAAATGCAGAAAGATGATGTCCTACTATGCGGACGTGTGCACGACCCATTGGCAAGATTGCTGAATGAAGGAAACTCGGGTAATGCAGGCATTTTTTCAACTGCGGAAGATCTCTCTTTATTTTGCATGGCAATCATGAATGGAGGAGCGATAAACGGACATCGGATACTTCGACCTGAGACAATTGATAAGATGGTAAATATTCCGATATCCAACGATTCTGTTGTGGGTAGAGCCTTGGGATGGGATGTGGCCAGTTCCCATTCGACATTGTTGGGAGACCATTTCCCAAAACATTGCAGTATCTGTCATACAGGATTTACGGGTACATCCATTGTTATGGATTTAGATGCGCGTGTAGCAATTATATTGTTGACGAACCGTGTACATCCTAATAATGGTGGTTCAATAAAGAATGTGCGTGTGGAATTATCGAATATAGTCTCCAAAATGATTGATTTCGAATGATGTAATACGCGAGCATACAAAAGAAAAGTATATGAACGAAATAAAGGTGATTCGAGGAAGAGAAGAGTGGGTGAGAGCGGGCGCCTATTCTGTTAGAATACAGGGCATGAACAGACAACATCACATACCGTTGGAGATGGAGTTTGATGAACATGATTGTGAGGATACATGGTATGTGGTTTTGCTTGACGATGGTTATCCTGTGGCCACTTGTCGATTCTATGAGGTGGGTTCGGAGACTATTGCCATGGGACGAGTAGTTGTACTTCCTGAATATAGAGGACGAGAATTGGGCAGTAAGACAATTCGAGAGGCAGAACAGATGGCAGCAAAACTTGGGTATAAAAAAATTGAGATAGAGAGTAGGACTGTTGCCATTCCTTTTTATGAAAAGAACGGATATACAATCGAAGATCCAACGGTAAGAGGCAAGGATCTTTTTGAATGTGTTCGAATGTCTAAATACATTCTTTAAGCAGTTTTCGTGTCTGTTTGGTGTAAATTTGTTCGTTTCGATTTCGCTTTTCACGAGATTTTCGTTGTAAATGAAAATGAATGATTCGCGTAAACAGACAAAAACGCTTTAAAATCTCTGAATTTATTTAATTGATAGATAATTATTCTTTATATTTGTAAAATTCTGGTTTTTTATTTTAAAGTACGAGAAGTGTTGAATGCATTTGTCATTCTTGTCTAACTTTGTAACAATTTTATAACAGGTATAATATTTACAATAATGAGTAAAAAAGGTTTAGGAACTATTTGTGTCCAAGAAGGATGGAAACCAAAGAAAGGTGAGCCACGTGTGCTTCCTATCTATCAGTCTACAACATTTAAATATGATACAAGTGCAGAGATGGGAGACCTTTTTGATTTGAAGGCTTCTGGTTATTTCTACACTCGTCTTCAGAATCCTACCAATGATGCAGTTGCTGCAAAGATCTGTGCATTGGAGGGTGGTGTGGCTGCTATGTTGACTTCATCAGGACAAGCTGCCAGTTTCTACGCTATTTTTAACGTATGTCAGGCAGGCGATCACTTTGTGTCATCTTCATGTATATATGGAGGAACGTTCAATTTGTTTGCTGTGACAATGAAGAAAATGGGTATTGAATGTACGTTTGTTGATCCAGATGCTTCAGAAGAAGAGATCTCAAAGGCATTTCGTCCTAATACAAAGGCTTTGTTTGGAGAAACAATTGCCAACCCAGTGTTGAGTGTGTTGGATATAGAGAAATTTGCTCGTATTGCACATTCTCACGGTGTCCCTTTGATTGTTGATAACACTTTCCCTACACCAATTAATTGTCGTCCATTTGAGTTCGGTTGTGATATTGTGACACACGCTACGACTAAGTACATGGATGGCCATGCTACGAATGTAGGTGGTTGTATCGTCGATAGTGGTAATTTTGATTGGGAGGCACATAAAGATAAGTTCCCTGGTTTGACACAACCAGATGAGTCATATCATGGTTTGGCATATAGCAAGGCTTTTGGTAAGGGTGCTTACATCACTAAGGCTACTGCTCAATTGATGCGTGACTTGGGTTCTATTCAAGGTCCTCAGAATGCATTCTTATTGAATCTTGGATTGGAAACGCTTCATGTTCGTATGCCTAAGCATTGTGAAAACGCACAGAAAGTGGCTGAATATTTGGAGTCTCATCCAAAGGTGGCTTGGGTTAACTATCCAGGTTTGAAATCAAGTAAATATTACGATTTAGCACAAAAACAATTCACGAACGGACAATCATGCGGTGTTGTTACATTTGGTGTGAAGGGTGGACGTGAAACATCCATCAAGTTCATGGATAGCTTGCAGTTGGCTTGTATCGTAACACACGTAGCAGATGCACGTACATGTGTACTTCACCCAGCATCTCACACTCATCGTCAGTTGTCTGATGAGCAGTTGTTGGAGGCAGGTGTTCGTCCAGACTTGATTCGTTTCTCTGTTGGTATCGAAGAAGCAGAAGATATCATAGCAGATTTGAAGCAAGCATTGGAGAAATGTTAATGGTTTTGAAAATAAACTGAAAAGATAGAACAACTTAGTTGTTGTGGTGGGAGGAACGATCATAATCGTTCCTCCTTTTGCTTTTGAACGGGTTCAGAGAATTTTCTTGCGAGATTGTTGGGTTTATTTCGATGAGATGATCGGATATGGAATTCACCTTTAATTGTAGAACAACAAGGTTAACTTTATTAAATGAAGAATAAATCCTATCTTTGCACTCAGATTATAAATTTATTTACGTATAAATGTTATGAGAGATTTGAAAGGGAAATGGGCTCTTGTTACAGGTGCTAACAGAGGCTTGGGTTACAGAATCACAAAGTTTATGGCTTCTCAAGGATGTAATCTTATTTTGCATAGTAGAGATTTGAAACACACGGAGAAGGTCTATGAAGAGGTGACAGCTATGGGTGTTGATGCATATTGCATAGCGGCTGAGTTGTCGAAACCAGAACAGGTTCAGGCTATGATTGATGCCATTAAAAAGAAAGGTACGCAGATTGATATCCTATTCAATGATGCGGCTGTTCAAATAGCATATCGTACAGAGTATTTCACTACACCCGTATCAGACTATACAGAGAGTTTCATGATTAATACCATTGCTCCTATGATGTTGTGCTACGCCTTTATGCCACCGATGATCGAACGTGGATTTGGACGTATTATTAACACGACCAGCGGTATCCAAAATGAACCTCAGCAAGCTGGTTATTCTGCAAGTAAGGCGGCTTTGGATAAGGTGACGAAGGATTTGGGTACTACAGTGGAGGGAACTGATGTGATGATAAACTTGGTGGACCCAGGATGGTGCCGTACGGACCTTGGTGGACCAAAGGCTCCAAATGATCCAGACTCTGTTATACCAGGTATGGTGTTGGGTGCTTTTGCAGATGATAAGAAAAGTGGTCGATGGATCAGCGCTCAGGATTATGCTGGAATGACATTGGAAGCAGCATTGAAGAAATTTGAAAACAAATAAAAAGGTTTTCCATAAAAAGAGAGCCATCTATTTTATAGGTGGCTCTTTGTATTTGTCTCTTTTCATCTAGTTCGTCTCTTCACTAACTATCTGACTTGTAGGCTTACACATAACAAGGTGAAAAGAACGGTGAAAAGCGCTATGATGATACGAATGATGTCTCTTTTCTTGTAACCCGTGGAGGTGCAATCAATTGATGAGGAGGAACTGTAGTAGAAGTTATGCTTCTCTTGGTATTTCTTGTACAACCAATAGCAGAAGAAACCTAATCCGATGCCTAGTAGAGAGCCCACAAGAATGTCTCCAGGGAAATGAACGCCTAAGTATATGCGTGAATAGGAAAACAAAATGGCCCATAATATGGTGCATATTGTATAGGGTTTGTATCTGAACAGCAGACAGCTGAATACCGCAAAACCAAATCCGTTGGTGGCATGAGACGAAGGAAAGCCGTAGGCGCCCCCTCTGTATTCGTATACGTATTGCAGAAGTCCTTCTATGATTGAGTCGTGACTAGGACGAGGTCTTGCAAAAAGTGGCTTTAGCAATGATGCGGAGATTTGATCGCATAAAAGGAATACGATGGCGGTTAATCCGACGAGGACGAAAAATTCTTTTCTTTTGTTCTTGAATAATGCGTATAAGAACATAACGAAGACGGGCAACCAAACTAAAATTTGGGAGATCATCCAAAAGAATAAATCGGAGCCAACGGTGTGAGAATCGCCCATATTTAAAAGGGTCATTATTTCTCTGTCGTATGCTTGGAGAGTTTCTGTCATGCTGATAGTTGTTAAAATTTTCTAAACAAAGGTATACAGATACTCGCAAATTTACAAAAGTTACATTATTTTTGTACCCGATTAAGAAGTATTAATTATGAAAATTGTTATTGCAGGTGCGGGTGAGGTTGGTACTCACCTAGCAAAAATGCTTTCTCGAGAGAATCACGATATTGTTGTGATAGAAGAGGATAGAGAGAAAGTACAGAATATCGAAAAATTATATGACTTGATTGCTGTACAGGGAATCTGTACTGCCATTCAAGATTTGAAAGAGGCTGGGGCAAAGGATGCAGACCTGTTTATCGGAGTCACCCCAATTGAAAGCCGCAATATTACGTCATGTATTTTAGCACATAAGTTGGGCGCGAAGAAAACAGTTGCCCGTATTAATAATTATGAGTATTTGTTGGAGGAGAATCAAAAGTTCTTTAATGATTTGGGAATCGATGCTTTGATTTATCCGGAGTTGTTGGCTGCCAAAGAGATCACCTCTTCCATAAAGATGAATTGGGTGCGTCAGTGGATGGAGTTCTCGAATGGGGCACTAACGCTGATTGGTATGAAGATACGTGCCAATGCACCCATCCTTAATCAGAAACTGATGGATTTGAAGAACAGTGAGTTCTATCGTGTGGTTGCCATTCGTCGAAATTCTGAGACGATAATACCAAAAGGTTCTGATGAAATAAAAGCAAATGATATCGTTTACTTTATCACAACGAAGGATTACATACCTGATGTGCGTATGCAGGCGGGTAAGGAGGTTATCCAAGTGAAGGACTTGATGATTGTTGGAGGTGGTAACATCACCATGAAAACAATCGAAAGCATGCCTGATAATGTAGATGTCAAAGTGTTGGAACGAGACAAACTGAAGGTGACGAATCTGATGGAGAAGACGGACAGTGCCATGATTTTAAATGTGGATGCGAGTGATTTGGACGTGCTTCGTGATGAGAACATCGCCGAAATGGATGCGTTTGTTGCCCTGACGGATAATTCAGAGGCAAATATATTGGCATGTATTGCTGCAAAACGATTTGGATTGAAGAAAACAATAGCGGAAATTGAGAATGTCGACTATATCCAGTTGGCAGAAAGTTTGGATATCGGAACTGTAATCAATAAAAAACTATTGGCCGCAAGTTATATCTATCAATACACATTGGATGCGGACGTCCATAATGTGAAGTGTTTGACGCATGTGGATGCCGAGGTGGTTGAGCTGACGCCAAAAGAGGGGTCTCCAATCACAAAGGGACGCATTATGGATGTGAAACTGCCAAATGATTTGTTTATTGGTGGAGTGGTGAGAAATGGTGTCGGATTTATCGCTAATGGTCAAACACAGATACAGACAGGTGACGATGTGATTGTCTTCTGTTTGTCTTCCTGTTTTCATAAATTGGATGGATTGTTCAATTAGATTTTCTCATTAAGTCGGTTCCGTAAATTTATTTCAACTTTTAGTAGGTTGAGTAAGGATAATAAAAAAGCCTCAATGTTTTCTTCTGAAATCAATGAGGCTTTTCACTGTTTAATCGGATATCTCCGTCGTCGGTTTTGTATTTGCTTGTTTCTTTTCATTTCTTTTCGTTTTTAAGGGTTAATCACTTCATGGATTCTAATTCCATGTATACTTTAGTTGAAAATGAGATTACAAACACTGATGTTAAAATAACTGCTATTGTCATAATCGTAAAAATTTATAAGGTTAAACACTCGTTTTATCTTGAACTTTTCTTAGTCTTTCAATGCAGAAACTTCCATATAAACTTTTGCTACGAAAGAACCTAAAATCACTGTGGAAAATAATGCTACTATCATAATTATACAAATTTTATACGTTAATAATTCATTTTAATGACTCTCTCTCTGAATCACATAGCAAATATAGACACTAAAATTTATATCTCCAAATAAATATGCAGAAAATTTAGTTAAAAAATATTAAAATAGTGCATATATACAATATTTTAGAATAAATATACAAAAATGAATATATAAAAAATTGTATAAATATGTGAAAAATGGTGTATATGACTAAAAAAAGTGCTTCCGTTCCTTTTTTTCATCAAATAAAATAGTAGATTTGCAACGTAGGATGTGGATGATTCTATTAAGGTGAATTATAGAACCCACCTTAAAATGGATCGGAGACATCACTGCTTATAACTAACAACTTATTACAACTTACAATTTAAATTTGACGTATTATGGACAATTTTCTTAAGGGAGCAGTCTTTGGTGCTGCTGTTGCATTGGTTGGTGCCTATCTATTAGGTACGGACAAAGGAAAGGAAACTTGTAAAAAGGTGATGAATGAGGTGGATAAGCTGAAGAATGAAATAACATCGAAGATTGATGAAACCTTTTCGGATTCTCAGCAATCGAACTCAGAACCCGAAGGTATTTAAGATGAATTTTTAGAACCCACCTTAATGCACTGGGTGAAGTAGAGAAAACATGATATTTCATTTCTTTAATCCTGAAAGTGATCTTGCCCTGTCTCAGGGTGAAAAAAATTATAATCCTCCGAAAAACATTCTTCGTTTTTCGGAGGATCTTTCGTTGTTGCCGTTGTGGTATGCTGGTTCTTCTGATTGTGTGCTGACGCGTACATCAGTGCCTGAGAATTGGATGGAGGAAGAACGGAAAAAATTGTCTGTCGGTGCCTCTTGGCTCTCGTGGAATGATTATAAAAAACAATCGGCTACATCTGATATCCTATCTCCCTGGGGGTGGAATTATTCAATATATAATAGGTGGAAAAAAGAGAGTGCCTCTCAACAGATTGTCGATTATGCAAAATTGCGGGATTTATCATCCCGGGCAATCACTCGTGAGGTGTTGTCTCTTCCTTATATAAAAGAAAATCTCTTGCCACCCTCTTTTGTTGCCCCTGTCATTCTGACTTCATGGGAGCAACTCATTTCTTTTGTGCATTCTCATCATCGTGTGGTGTGCAAGGCTCCATGGTCAAGTAGTGGAAAGGGGTTGTATTGGGTGGAGAATGAGTTGCCTTCTGGAATGAAGCGTTGGTTTGAAAATCTTGTGGAGAAGCAAGGTTTTGTCATGGGAGAAAAGGTATATGACAAGGTGATGGATTTTGCAATGGAGTTCAGAAGTGAGAGCGGACAAGTATCTTTCCAAGGGTATTCTTTTTTCCAAACGGATAATGGGAAATATAAAGGAAACTTGTTGACTTCCGATGAATGGATGGAAACACAATTGACGCAATATGTGGAGCGCTCTGTTATAAAACACTTGATAGAGACGCTGTGTGTCTATTTCACAAACCGTGTGGCTCCTTATTATACAGGCTATTTTGGTGTGGATATGATGGTGATTGAAGATGGAGGAATACGTTTTATACATCCTTGTGTGGAGGTGAACTTGAGAATGAACATGGGCGTGGTGTCACACATTTTGAATGAACGGTATGTGAATTCCAACCATCAGGGACGTTTCTTTGTTTCTTCTTTCCCAACACATGAGGCTTTGTTTTTTTTTCATGTTTCTATGCAAGAAAAATTCCCTTTGACTATCGAGAAGGGTAGGGTGATACGTGGCTATCTTCCTTTGACCTATCTGTCCGACGAAGCCCTTTCTCTTGCAGCTTTGCAAGTGGATTGATTTCTGTCTTTTGTTTGGTATAGAGTTGATTACGTTTTTTTTTACTTTTTTTTTGTCTTTTCAAAAACATGTTCTATCTTTGCCCGTGACGAGATTAGACAAGATTTTGTTTTTTTACGAGATGTTTTTTTTCGTGCAAAATAAGACATCTATGCTTAATTTAAGAGTAAAGAACCATTTTAAAAAAAGAAGAATTTATTCTTCTATAACTTTAAATTTGAGACCATGTATTATAAAGACAAATTGAAAGGATTGATGTGCATACTGCTATTGCTCATTCCCTTTTACATGAATGCGGTTAATGTCTTGGTTATCGAAGTGAACAATTCCACGAACAGTGAAGTGGTTTTTGCTTTGAAGGACAATCCGAAGTATTGGATAGAAGGACAGTCGCTTAAACTCTCTTCTTCTACCACAAGTGCTGAGTTTCCAATTTCTACAGTGGTGAAAGCTTATTTTAAGACTGATTTGTCAGTATCGTTGAATGAGTCAGCTTCTGATAAGATTTCATGTTATCCGAATCCAACAGTGGAGGGGGTTTATATTACACATGTGGAAAAAGGAGCGTCTGTGATGTTATGTGATATGACAGGAAAGGTAATTTCCCAGCCTATCTCTTTCACAGAAGATTCTGTATATATAGATCTCTCTAACCTTCCAACTGGAAGTTATTTTGTAAAAGTTAATCAACAATCGTTTAAAATCATAAAGCAATGAACAAGCATTATATCTTGTCTTGCGTAGGTTTGTTGTCAATTAACATGTATGCGCAAGATAATATCACAGTGGATTACAAAGACGGAAGTTCTCGTTCATTCCCCACAAATTTAGTGGACACGATGGTCGACGACTTGTCATCTCATAAAATGGTATTGTCAATACCTGCTGAATCAGAGTCGTTGACATTCCCTCAAGTTATTCAAGAATCTCAAATTCAACTGAATGGAGCTGATAAGAAGCAAAGTTTCAATGTGCTTCAGTCTCTTTCTCTCCTTCAGTCAGATAATACAAAACTTAGTTGTGATTACGTTGTGGAACTGGGTAACCGTTCTTCTGCAACGATCATCGTACCTTATTTGAGTAGTTTCTCTAGCTTAAAAGTAAACCTGAAGACTTCTGGTTCTTATGTGTTCATAGATGGAAAGAAATACACGGAGGGTTCTTCCGTTGATTTCTCAAAACCTGTGAAGATTCAGGTCGTTGCTTTTAATGGTGATGTACGCACCTATGAGGTTAGCGTCAAGGGCTCCTCTCTTCCGATTGTTTCCATCGATGGTGGTTCCATTACAAGTGAATGGTCGGAACAAAAGGTGAGTGTCGATAATGCTTCAAGTCAGACAGTAAATGTGAAGGGAAAAGGCTCTCACTTTAAAACTGGATTGAAAAATTCTTATACATTGAAATTTAAAGAGAAACAATCTTTGTTGTCTCTTCCTAAAGCAAAACGCTGGGTGTTGCTATCATCTCAACATGATCCTTCATTGTTGAAGACCACCATCGGTTTTGATTTGGCTAAAGAATTTTTCTCTTTCGGATGGACTCCTTCTTCAAAACCCGTAGAGTTGGTATTAAACGGAAAGTACGAAGGAACCTATTTTCTAACAGAACAAATCCGTGTATGTGATGGTAGAGTAGAAGATGGTTACATTATTTCTGCAGAAAGTGAAGAAAAAGAGGGGGATGATTCTTTCGTTATGCCTCAATCGGGTATTCGTTATGTGATGAGCGACCCAGAGACAGGTTTTGCAGGTACCTATTTGTTACGTACGGAGGCAAAATTGAAAAACTTTGAATCCCTTTTGTGGAAGGGCGGATCGATATCCTCATCTGTCGCAGATTTGAAGTCATTTGCTGATTGGTTTGTCTTCTCAGAATGGATGAAGAATAAAAGTCTGTTGACTTCTGATGATTACTTAACGGTTCGTTCTGACGGAACAATTACGATGGGACCAATTTGGGAACAGAGCAAAACATTTGGTGCTGAGGATGAATATGATGTTGAAGGTTGGGTGTCAAAAGATAATTCATTTGTTGCTCAATTGTTGAAGAATAATACCTTCCGTTCGTATGTAACGGAAAGATTAGAATATCTTTCTAGTCATGAATCGGATATCTTATCGATAGTGTCCAGTCGTGCGGCAGAAATAGTGGAGAGTGCATCTGGAAACGAAGCTGTTTGGCATAGTTTGGGTGCAAGTCAGTATGATGTGGAGACTATTACACCGTTGTTTGAAAGTAAAAAACAGCAAATCTCTGATTGGTTGATTGGTCGTTTGCAGTGGATGAAACAAAATTTTTAAAAAGTCGTTGTCATGAAAAAGATATTCATAAATAGAATCCTATTATTGGTGACATGCTTATTATCCATGAATGTTGCCTCTGCACAAAATTCAGTGCAATTGCCTACATCTTATGGCGTTGATGCATTGGATCTTAATATGATCGACACTGTAAGTTTTGGCAAAGAGAGAAGTCGTATTGTTATCTCTTCTTCTCCTGAAAATATTGATAAAATCACTTTTAGCGTTTCCAATGTCGATTTGGAAAAGGCTGATAATCCTACTTCTGGTAATCAGCTGACCGCTGTCTCTTTGACGGATGCAGCAAATCCTAATATCGTATATGCTACAGTGGATGCTACAAAGAACGGATCAGAATTTGATGTGTTCGTACCTTATTTGCTTCAATTGTCAAATTTGGCATTGTCTTTCAAAGCAACTGGAACCGTCTATTGCAACGGCGTTTTGCAAAAGAGTGGCGTTTCGAAGGTGGACTTCTATTATCCTCAGACCTACAAGGTAGTGGATGCTTCAGGTAATATTGCAACTTATACGGTACATGTGTATAACTCAGGTCTCCCTGTAGTCTATATCACTACATCGGATGGTGCAGCCCTTTCAACTAATTGGTCGGAGAATAATACAATGACTGTTATGCTTTCGGATGATGCAGTTAACTATTCTAGCGACGAGGTTACATTGAAATACAAGGGTAGCAAGTATTCAACCTCTCCAAAACGCTCTTATAGCGTTAAATTGGATAAGAAGGCTCCTCTTTTGGATATGTCTACAGGTAAACGTTACTCCATCTATTCTAATAATGATGATGCTTCTTTGCTACGTACACGTATTGCATATGAGATCGCTGCTAAGTCTTCTGGCTTGTCATGGACTCCTAAAGCATCTCCAGTGGAATTGGTTGAAAATAACGTACATAAAGGTTCTTACTTGTTGGCAGAAGATGCTCGAATCTCTGCAGAACGTGTGAATGCGAAAGCTTTGTTGGAGTGGACCAATGAGTATGAAGAGGATGATGATTGCTTCAAATCAGATACTTATCAACTGATATTCACGGTAGAGGATGCGGATGGTATGACGGCTTCGGATGCCAAAGGTTATATCAATGCTTTTGAGAGTGGATTGAAGAAGAACTCAGGTTTGAGCAATATTGATGTGAATAGTTTCGTAGACTGGTATTTGTTGCATGAGATTTTTAAAGACAAAGGTGCAGTGAAATCTGCTATGTTGTCTATTTCTGCAGATGGAAAGATTTCCATGGGACCCGTTAATTCTCAGGAGGATGGATTAGGTAATTATGGAGAATCGGCTGAAGGTTTCGTGCTTCGCAGTCACCCATGGTTTGCTCGTCTGTTCGATAATCCAGAGTTCGTCTCTTCATTGTATAAAAGATTCAATGAAATGAAGACAGAAATCACATCTATGTCTTATGACGCATTGATAAAGGAGTTGTCTCTTTCTTATAAGGGAAATTCAATGATATATTCTAGCAGTAGCACATTAGAATCGGATGTGGCAGAGATTCAAGGTTGGTTGAAGAAACGTATTGACTGGCTTTCTATCCGTTTCGAGAATGATAACATCACGGCAAAAGAGCCATCAAATGGTCAGAATACAATATCATCATTTGAGTTGAAGAAGAATGCAAACTCATCGGCTTTATTATCAGATTATAAGGCCACTATTTCAGGAGATAGCGTTAAGATCTTTGTTCCGTATCTTGTTCATTTTGATCTTAAACCGGAGTTCACGCTTTCGTCGGGTGCTAAAGCTTATGTTAACGGCGAAGAACAGACTAGCGGAACATCTGTTGTGAACTTCCTCCATCCTGTGACTTATAAAGTTGTGGCACAAGGCGGACAGGTACGCAACTATGTGGTATCTATCTATAACTCAGGTATTGGTGTTATTTATATCAATACTCCTAATGGTCAAGGTATCAATAGTAAGGATAAATGGATAGAGAGAACAGATATGGTTGCTTATAGAAGCGATGGTACTGTTGATTATGATGCAGGTTCGGATCAGGTGCAGGTGAAAGGTCGTGGTAACTCTACATGGTCTTGTTCGAAGAAACCGTATGCTGTTAAACTCAATAAGAAGAGTTCTGTATATGGAATGTTGGAGAATAAGAGATGGTGTTTGATGGCCAACTATTATGATCGCACCTTCTTCCGTAATGAGTTCTCTAATTACCTTGCTAAAACATTCACAGGTGCCGATTGGGCTCCAAGTGGTGTATTCGTTGAATTGGTGTTGAATGGTAAACATATTGGTAACTACTACTTCTGCGAGCAAGTAAGAGTAAATGATGAAAGAACACCGGGCGTTCATCTTGTTGAGGCTGATTTGAAAGAAGGTACTGGACAGTTTAAAGGCCCTAAGAGTGGTAACTATTTCAACTTGAAGGATTCTGAATTAGAGAATGAAAATCAAGGAGTTCAGGAAGCAAGTAATAAGATAAACGAACTTGAAGCAGCTTTGTACGACACGACCTATAGTGGTGAAGTGAATGCTTCCAGTTGGGCAAAGGTGAAGAGCATGATTGACTTGAACTCTTTCGCAGATTGGTATATCATCAAGGAATTAAGTAAGGACTATGATGGAAACATGTATACAAGTTGTTTCTGTCACATTATGGAGGATGGTATCATCCGTATGGGTCCTATCTGGGATTTCGACCTTGCATGGGGTGGTAACCCATTCCAATATATGTTCGGTGGTGGCGGTATGTTCGGCTTTGGCGGTGGAGGCACCGACTATGCTTGGTACAACGAACCTGAAGGATATTACATCGGTGCAAGACAACAATCCGCTGGCATGGGTGGCGGATGGAACTGGAACCAAGGTGGACAAAATCAAGGTGGTGGTTCTGGTCCAACCAACTGGTTTATGATTTTCTTCAAACAAAAAGAATTCCAACAACTAGTCTTGGAAAGAGTGAATTTGATGGCAGAACACGTTGATGAGATTAACGCATACATTGATTACTATACTAAATTGTTGAATCTTTCGTATGAGTCTAATCAACAATGTTCTACTTATGATACTTCCGATACTCGCCAGATGAATTACAAACAGCGAATGGAGATCATTAAGACATTCTTCAATGAACGTTTGAAATGGATACAAAACGATCTGAAAAGACGTTGATTTTATGATAATAATGGGTAATTTGTGTACGGGGGGTGTGCGTGTGTACATCCCTCGTAAATTTTATATATATTTGTACAAAATATTATTTTATTCGATATGCAATATTTGTGCTATTTACAATTGGTGGGAGGATTAATCCTTTTGATTTTAGGAGGGAACTATTTGGTCGAGGCATCTTCTGATGTGGCTCGTAAATTCAAAATGTCTACGCTCTTAATCGGTCTTACAATCGTTTCATTCGGTACATCGGCTCCCGAACTGCTAGTTAGCACAAGCGCTGCGTTGTCCGGACATACAGATATGGCTTTGGGAAATGTCTTGGGTTCCAACATCGTCAATATCAGTTTTATTGGAGCTCTAACTGCTCTGCTATTACCTTTCTTCGTCAGTGCGAAATCCATTAAGGTGGATGGCATGGTGATGCTCATCTTTTCTGTTTTGTTGTTTCTCGCATGTTTAGATGGATGCATATCTCGTTTGGAAGGAGGCCTGGCTGTATTGCTTTTGCTATTATACATACTATGGTCGTTGTACGATTCGAAGAAGGGTGGTGCGAAAGATGAGTATGAGTCGCCTAAGCACTCTTTGCTGCTGAATATCGTGATTCTGATAGCTTCTTTCGCTGCGTTGGCTTTTGGCTCTGATATGTTGGTGAAAGGAGCCTCCGAGATTGCTTTGCGTTGGGGCGTGGGAGAACGTGTCATCTCTTTAATCGTCGTTGCAATAGGTACTAGCTTGCCAGAGTTGGCGGCTTCAATCGCTTCCGTATTGAAGAAAGAGGTGGGAATCACAATAGGAAATATCATCGGATCTAATATCTTTAACATTGGTGCAGTGTTGGGTATCACATCTGCAATTTCACCTATTCCGCTTTCGTTTTCAGAATTTAAAAGTGATCTGATTTGGTTCCTCCTATTCAGCGTCATTCTCATCATCGGTATGATTAACGTTAGAAAAAATCTCTCTGATCTTGTTAAAACGCATAAAATAACAGCATTATGGAATTGCCAGAATGGCTATGTCGGACGTCTCTGGGGCTTTCTGACACTCGCTGCATACGCTGTTTATGTCTACCTTTTATTGTAGGTCAATTTATAGGACTTACCCCCCTTTTTATCCATTCTGCAAAATAATGTGTAAAAAATACACAAAATATTTTGTGATTTCATTTATTATTATTTAATTTGCGTAAAAGTTACACAAATTAGAGAGGGAGGTAATATGGAGAAGCAATTTTATTTTAATTATGCAAAGTTGGCAGAGAGACTCGCTACGCAATGCAATGTGAAAATTAGGGAGTATGATCAACGCGATCAAATATCTTTTACACCATATATTTATAATGTATGTAGTGCCAATTGTAAATTCTGTTCTGAGAAATTGGTGAGGGATGGTAATGTGATGGTCTGTGGTGATTTGGTAGGGGATTACAGATTACGTTTGTTGGATGTTTTAGAGCAGGTGAAGAAGAAACCGTTGTTCTTATCATTATCTGGAAAAGAGCCTACGGAGAGCCCGCAACAGTTGGAGACAATCTTGCAGTGTGCTAATCTTTATGATAATATCATAGACAAGGTGATGTATACGAATTTGTCTGGTTTCGAACGTAATTTTCAACGACTTCGTGATGCCATTGTTGATGGTGGATTGACGAGGATTGAGTGTTCTAGGCACCACTATGATGAAGATGTCAATCAGACGATAATGAATTTTCGAAATAAATATCAGATAAAAACGAATGAGTGTTTCGAGAATACGGTTCGACAGCTCTTGCCGTTGGTTGATTTGAAGATGGTCTGCGTGATTCAGAAGACGGGTGTGAAGAATTATGATGATATAGTCAAGTATATTCAGTTTGCGCGGAACATAGGTGTGAAGAACTTGGTATTTCGTGAGTTGGCGATGTTTGACGACTGTATAGACGATGGAGTGACTGCGAAATACATAGAAGAGAATCGTGTGGAGATAATGGAGATCTTGCAAGCGTTGGATAAAGAGGCTTTTCAGCTGATGAATATAACGAAGGGATATTACTATTTCTCTTTTGGTTATAAATATCAAGGAGAGATGAACGTCAGCTTTGAGATGTCTGATTATGAAGAGATGATCAGCAAGCACTACGGAGATAAGATCTATAAATTGATATTGTATCCCAATGGTAAACTATGTACAGATTGGAATATGAAGGGAGAGATAGCGTTAAAGGATTTACGATTGTAGAAAGGAGGAGCTTATGATACCAACATTTGAATTGATAAGGGTGGCCAGACAGATGAGTGAGAGGTTCGAATGTCTCTTGTTTGGCAGTTTAGGATTAGACATGACATATCCTGAGGTGTTGGAGGATGGTGTGCATGATGCAGACTTCTATGCAGATTGTACGATGGATAATCTGAAGGCGATTATTGCATATCTGAAAGGGGAGGGGTATCAAGTTCAGTCGTGGCAGGATCCGATAGATGATAATTTTGATTATGAAAAGCTGAGAGGAAGGTTTTATTTCAGAGGCATAAAAGAGGTGAAGGATTATCAGCCAGCCGTTGTGGATGTGACTTATGAGATACGAGATATTACCTATGCGGAGTTGAGTCGGCTGACGATTATTCAAGATGGAGTACGAGTGTTGAATAAGGAGGGCTTTTTGATGGCTTTAAGTAAGGCAGAGAGGCAGAAGCATAAGGAGGAGTGGGGAAGACTCCATGCGTTGACATATTAAAAAGAAAAAGCGGCATGTATAGCACGCCGCTTTTTACTTTATGTGAGAATTTATTTATTTAGCAAATTCTACAATGTGAGAAATCTTATCTCCATCCAACCAGTATCCAACGAATTTGTTATTCAAAGCGCTCTTTGTTTCGTCGTTCAAAGCAGAAGACAAGATGTTACCACTTTCCAAAGTAACGATTTCTACGTTGTCTGCCAAAGTTAACTTCAAAAGTTCGCCAGCAGCTTCACCGTTAGCATCCAAGTTCTTAAGATTCAATTGCCAAGTACCATCTTCTTCTTGACGCAATCCGAAAGATTTAGCTTGGATTTTGTTTTCCTCCAAGAATTGGCTAACAGCTTCGATAGCTTGACCAACTTCTTGAACTGTCTCTGTTACTTGAGCCTCTGGCTGAGCAGGCTCTTCTGCTTTTTTGTTTTTGCAACCAGCAAGAATTGCTAAGCAGCTGATTAAAAGAATAATTTTCTTCATTTTGTTTGTATTTAAAGATTTATAAATAAATTGATTTCATTAGATGATGAATACTGTGTCAATTGCACCTTTCGCAATCTTCTGGTTAGATACCTTAGAAGCAGAAACCAATTTTGTTGTACCTGCTTTCAATGCGAACAATACCAAAGTAGGGTCTGCCTCAGCATTAGCCATTTTGATCTCTTTGTAGTTGTTGTCGATGTAAGAAGCACCAGCATCAGACAATTCGATTACGTTGCCATCTACTTGGATAGTAGCTTCACCTGGTTTAACCTCCAATACGTTGATTTCGCCAGTCTTTCCGATGTGATTGAAACGAATCATATCAGAATCGCTCAACTTAGCTAAGTCAAGTTCTTTTTCACCCTTTGCGAATGAAGTAGAAGCAGCACCAGACTTAACAGTTGGGTTAGTACAATCTGTAGGAGTGATTAATTCTGTAGATTTTGCAGCCAATGCCAATAAAACCTCAGCAGGTCTTTCTTCTGCTTTTGCTCTGTTGATTGGTTCCAAGCTTGTGCTCAAATAAGAGCATCCAGCGTCAGACAAGTTGATGGTCTTTCCATCGATCTCAAAAGTTACGTTACCTGCTGCTACTTTACCAGCAACTACTTTGATTGCGCCTGCATATGCTGCGTTATTGATTGCAACAATATCATTAGCGTCTAATTTTGCCAAGTTAATTGAATTTGCCATTTTAATTTTCCAGTTTTAAGTTTTTAATATTTAAATCGCCACTAAGTTATAGAAATCTTTTCTCTTTTTATCCTAAAAAGCATAATTTTTTTTATTCATTTCCATATCTATCCTCTTTCTTTTTCGTTATGAGACATTTATTTTCTACAAACATAATTAATTGTGGAATGATTTTATTGATATAATTGTTATGAATGAAAATATTCATTATCTTTGAACGTCTTTCGGTAGAGACGATATGTGCATCGTTTCCGCAAAGGGGAAATGAAATAAATTCAAATCCCACGAAATGAATTTATAATCCTTACCTAAATAAAAAACATATATTTTATGAATCGCAAATTTTTACTTCCGATCTTTTTCCTAGCACTTCTTGCATCATGTCATAATCCGACACCTTCTGCTCCGGGTAATGATTCAGATTCGCTTGCCACACAAGTGAAAGATTCTCTAAATGCAGAGTTGTGGGGCTATTTATACACACATGAGTTTGTGTCAGATTCTTTGACCCTGACTTTCTATGGAGATAAGGGCTATGTCAACGGTGATCGTATTGTTGATGCATTGGTCGTTTCGGACAATGAAGAGCAGGTAGCATCATTAGTTGGCGTCTCACCTCGTAATAATAAGACGATAAAACTGGCTGTTATTCGTGATGGCGACAACCATTCAGTTGTTGATGTAACAGACCCTAGTCATACAGTATTTTTTGTAGAGAAAGAGGTGGAATTGGCAGAGGAGGATTCTATAATTATTTTTTAGTATCTAGTAAGAGAAAAAACAGGAAAGAGGGTGTATCAAATTTGGATTTGGTACACCTTTTTTGTGGGGGGTGGAGGATTTTGATGTATAAATGGAACCTTTTTTGTTTTACCATCGGTATATATAATTTCAGCCTTCAACAACAGTCAAATTTCCACCAGATTTCTCACCTCCTAATAATCTTAGCCCTCCCCTTAAACGAACTGATTTCGGCAGCGAGGCGGTTCATGTTATGGAAACAACCATAATCACTACTGGAGGGGACACCGTTCACAGCCGACATCTGGTCTAGTCCCCAAGGCGCTAGGATGAGGAGGTTGCCGGTCGCACAGGCATCGAACCGTTGTCGCTCGGGTTTCCAATAAGGCGTGATGGGCTCTTTCTGTATGTGAATGAGTGGATACCCCTTTTCTATGCACTCATTCTTCATCAACTGTTCTCCGTGCGAGATGCCCGGCGTCACAATCACCGTAGAGCCCTCAAGGATGGCGGTTACCCATTGGTCGTGCTGGCGGGCGTAATCATCCGTCTCTTCGTATGGTTGCCCAGTCGTCGGGTGTTTGCGGTGACACTGCACCTGTATCCTTTGGGCCCACCGCAACAGGAAGAGGTTGCCAAATGCCCCATAGCTACGCCCCGCCAACTCCACATGAAGGCATCGCTTCATCACATCCGGCATCGCACGGCGCAAAAGCGCACGACGAGGGTTGTCCTGCACATAAGCAATCATCGCCTCTCGATGCCGCTCATCAATACAGACCGTATCATCATAGTTGTCATCAAATAGCGGGCGGCGCTCTCGGCCCACTAGGGCGTAGTATTGCTGCCGCTGTTTTTTGGAGAGGTGGCGGATTAGAGCGCCCTCTGTGCTGTAGATGGCAGCTTTCTCCCGCAACCAGGCCGGGATGCTCGGGTTGTTACGGTCGACCGAATTCGGACGATCGTTGGATGATGCCATGCCTTGCATTTGCCACCATCTACTAGTGCAAGCTGCTTTTAGCCCTTGCATAATATCCCCCAAATTCCACTCCATAGGTTCCAGCACCTCGATCACCCCATGGAAATGGTCGGGCATGCATACGCAGGCGTGGGTCACCACATGGTTGCCATGCGCTGCTTGCCGCTCGGCGGTTTGGTCCCAAAACTGGAGCAGTTCCTCCCCAAGTGCTGTTGGGACGAGTTTTTCACAGCCTCCCTCAGACGTGAACGAGGCAAGTAATGGTTCCCTTCCTCTCACCACCAATGTGATGAGATAGACTCCCTTGCCGTAATAATCATGGCCGGGATTGCGCGGACGATAAGATGTATTCATCATTACAGGTATTTCAAAACGACAGACCTTTTTTGCAAAAGTACAAATTTTCTTTTAAAATCTCTTTCCCCTTTCCCTAAATCACAATAAAAAAGAGTGAAGGATCAACCCTCACTCTTTTCATTTTTCATATTTCGAATACTTTATTTAAGCTTCAAATATTCACAAACCTCGTTATAGATACACTCTCCGTTGAATCCGAATTTCTCATCCAAAACGGTGTATGGTGCAGAATAACCAAAGTGATCAAGTCCGTGTACGTATCCGTTGGCTCCTACTAGGTCGCGAAGCGTAAGACTCATGCCGGCAGTCATTCCATACGTTGGAAGGTTGGTTGGCAATACAGACTCTTGATACTCTTTCGATTGTGAACGGAATAGACCCTCTGATGGTGCAGACACAATTCTGATCTTCAGATTCTTTCTCTCTTCCAATAGTTTTGCACCTTCAAATAGGGTATATACCTCAGAACCACTAGCAACCATAACGATGTCTGGTGTTCCTTGACAATCTTTTACTATGTATGCCCCTTTCTCTGCTCCTAATGCTTGTTGGTAGGCATTGCCTTGACAAGGAACGTCGTTGACGTTCTGACGTGAAAGGATAAGTCCTGTTGGAGTGTCTGTATTTTCCATTGCCATCTTCCATGCAACGGTTGTCTCGTGAACATCTGCAGGACGAAGTACTAGCATACTGTTCTGTCCTTTGTGGTTCTTAACATGCTCCAAAAGACGTACCTGAGCCTCTTGCTCGATTGGTTGGTGGGTTGGTCCGTCTTCTCCTACGCGGAATGCGTCGTGTGACCATACATACTTAACAGGAACGCGCATAAGAGCTGACATTCTGTAAGCAGGTTTCATGTAGTCGGAGAAGGCGAAGAATGTACCGCAAGCTGCGAATAAACCTCCGTGAAGGGCGATACCATTCATGATGCAGGCCATACTTAATTCTGATACACCTGCGTTCAAGAATGCGCCCGTGAAATCACCATTAACCAAAGGATGTGTCTTTTTCAAGAATCCATCCGTTTTATCTGAATTAGAAAGATCGGCAGAGGCAACAATCATGTTTTCAACATTCTCTGCTAATACACCTAACACTGTAGCAGAACCTGCTCGTGTTGCTTGGTTGGCCTTTTGCTCAATCTTAGAATAATCGATATTTGGTGCTTTGCCACTGAAGAACAGTTCCAATTTCTTAGCTAACTCAGGGTTCTTCTTAGCCCATTCTGCTTGCTCTTGTTTCTTCTTAGCTGTGATAGCTAACAACTCTTTCTTTCTGTTGGCATACAATTCCTTCACCTCAGGGAAGATAACGAATGGATCGTCTGGGTTACCACCTAATTTAGCAATGGTCTTGGCTACGTCGACACCTGCTTTAGAAAGCGGTTGTCCGTGGGTGGATACTTTGGATTCCATTGATGAGCCATCAGCTGCCACACAACCAATACCCATGGTCGTCTTACCGATGATGAGGGTAGGGCGTTTGGTCTCTTTGTTAGCGGCTACTAATGCATCATATATCTCTTTTGCATCATTTCCATTGATGGTGATGACATTCCAGTTCCATGCTTTGTATTTCATGGCGATGTCTTCTGAATCCACCTCGTCTACTTTGGTAGAGAGCTGAATGTTGTTAGCATCGTAGAACATGATGAGGTTGTGCAATCCTAGGTGACCAGCAATACGTCCGGCTCCTTGTGAAATCTCTTCTTGAATACTACCGTCAGAGACAAATGTGTAGATTTTGTGGCTCATCCACTCTCCGAAGCGAGCGCATAAGAAACGTTCTGCAATAGCTGCACCAACAGCCATTGTGTGTCCTTGTCCTAACGGACCGGAAGTATTCTCTACACCTAACTCCAAATTTACTTCTGGGTGACCAGGAGTGCGGCTTTGCCATTGACGAAACGCTTTGATATCGTCCATTGTGAGTTTCTCACTCAGCAACAATACAGAGTATAGCATAGGAGACATGTGTCCTGGATCCAAAAAGAATCTGTCGCGGTTTATCCAATTGCAATCCGAAGGATCGTAGGTTAAAAACTGCGAGTAAAGGACGTTGATGAAGTCTGCTCCTCCCATGGCGCCTCCGGGATGTCCTGATTTAGCTTTCTCAACCATTGCAGCTGTTAGTATGCGAATGTTGTCTGCTGCTCGATTTAGCGTTTTAGTGTCGACCATTGTTTTTGTTTTTTATAAATGGAAAAAATAACTTATCGTATATCTGAATCCCCACATACCAGACTCTTTATCTCCGAACCCAGGGGAGTAAGATTGGTGAATGAGGTTGTTGCCGGATTGTTGGTCTCGGATGTGCAATAAAAACTTGTACATGACCTCGAATCCTAAGCAGAAATTCTTTGCGATGGGAGTTTTTACTCCACCGACCACCTCTCCCCAATGGGATATGGTGTGTCCGTTCGCTTGAAATGTATTGTTGTTAGAACTCCAATATTCATTATTGATGGGATAATTCTCTATCGTGTATTGAAAGTGAGGAGAACATCCGTAGTTTACTCCTAGGAAGGCCATTGGATTAAGAGGTTTTGAATAATCTTTCTTCCAAATGTTGTAAAGAGCGCCTACCCTGAAGTATAATCCTTCAACCTTGTAGAGGTTGTTGTTGGCAGCAATGGGATATGCATATTCGTCTGATGCATCAAACCAATCGTATCCCAAAGTGAATGTGGGGTATAGCTTGTGCCATAAGTCTATCTGTACGTCTGCATTTACACCCATTCTGTCATGATTGAATAGGTGGAAAATAGGATGAAGAATATCAGCATCGACAAATACTCCATAAAGAGTCTTCGTCGGACGCTCACTGTCTTTGGCATCCATCGGCATTGCCACGGAAAACATTAGCATGACACTAATAATTCTCCAAATATACGCGAATATGTTTCTCATTGTTTTGGCTGTTTATTAGTGGATTACTAATGATGGTTTCTCCGATTCCTTTATGAATGAATCCTGCAGTTTTCAATGTGTATGTATTCATACATCCACATTCGGCAGAGACAAATTCGATAGCGCGATCGTAGGTTATTTTTAACGTGTCAAATTTTATTTTCTGAAAGATGAAAATAGAATCGTCCAAGCTAAGAAACTTCTTTGAATCTTCTAATCTGTTATTGAAAAGATAGATGTCTTCGTTAATCTTTCCTTTCAAAGTGTAGGTTTGACCGTCTATGAGAGAGGTGAAATGATTCTCACTCTCTTGAATGCAAAAATCGGCTTCAGGAAGAGGAAATCCCATTGCAAAGGATGAGGAGGATTGATTGGCATCCAATGTCAAGTTTATATTGGTTAGGTTTGATGCCAAGGTGATGGTGTCAGTTCCAACCCCTTGCACAAGTAAGAATGCCAAACCTGCCTGTTGGGAGGTGTCCAATTCTGAATAAAAGGCGACATTCAATGGAGCATACATATTTTCGTTGCAGTGATCATTCACACAACTGGAGAATAGAGTCGACACAAAGAGCAGTGAAACGATGGCTTCACAGAAAAATCTTTGGTATGTTCGCTTCTCTCTATGCACCTTCATTATAGATATAAGATGATGTCTTCCGACGGTTTCCTTTTTTTCTCTTGTACGATGAAATCTTTTGATGCGTAACCGATAGGCAGAATGACGATTGGTTCGATACCTTCCGGTAGTTGCAGCAGTTTATGACATTTTGCAGCATCAAAGTTGCACACCCAGCAGGTGCCCAATCCGACCTCTTCGGCAGCGAGGGCAATGTGTTCGGTGGCAATGGCGATGTCGATGTCGCAATGGTCTTTATTGTCACTCGCACGTTTCCATGAGATGTGGTGATTACCGCACACCACAATGTAGAGTGGGGCAGTCTTAAACCAGTCTCGGTCATAACATTCTTGAATGTCTCTTTTTGCCTCTTCGCTTTGAAGAACAATGAAAGACCATGGTTGCAGATTGACAGCAGAAGGCGCCAATCTCGCAGTTTCCAACAGATAATCCAACTTCTCTTGCTCGACAGGTTGAGAGGTGTAAGATCTGACGGAGTGTCTTTTTTGAGCTAATTCTAGAATATTCATCGTTTATTAATAGAATGATTTGACCTCTGATTTCAACATGTTTAGTGCTACGTCCACTGGAGTTGTCTCAATCGAACCATAACGTTCGATGATGATCTTAGACAATTCGACAGCTGGTAGATCATCGGGCACTTCGCTTGCACAAGTGTTGACTAGTTGCACGATGCTCTCTTTCGCATTTTTAGTGACGATCCATACGTCGTTGCTGACGTAGATCTGTTGTGTTACATTATGCTCAAATTCTTCGCGGATGGTGGTGAGTAGCGCCAAGTGAAGTTCCTTCGCTTTCATTCCATTTTGTTGCACACGAAGAAGCAATGAGTCTGGCTGAATTCTCTCCAAGAAGAGAGCTAGTCTTTCGTAGGCTGTTAAACGAATCGGATTCAATACCTTTGCAGTCTCTTTTCGGAGATTGTAATATCTGTTTCTCTCTTCGTTTTTTAGCAAGTTATTCAACACATAATAAGTGGCGAGTAACACTAATATGCCTGGAATGGCTATTTTTGCTATATCTAATAAAAATTCAATCATATCGTTTATTCGTTATGGATGAAAAATTAGTCTAAATTTAGTAAAGCTTCTAACTTATAGTCGTTTCTTTCTGAGGAGTTCCTAGCAACCATTTCACCCAAAAAGCCTGTAAGGAACAACTGTGTTCCCATCAACATCACAGTCAATGCAATGTAGAAGAACGGACTGTCGGTTACCAATGGTGCACTGGTACCTTCAAGTATATGGGATAGCTTGTTCCATCCAACAATGCAGATGGCGATGAAACCAATAAGGAACATGAAAGATCCTACTACACCAAAGAAATGCATTGGCTTTTTCCCAAATGTGGATAGGAACCATAATGAAAGCAAATCTAGGTATCCGTTTACAAAGCGATTAAGACCAAACTTGGAATCGCCATATTTGCGAGCTTGGTGGATAACTACCTTTTCTCCAATTTTGTCAAACCCTGCATTCTTTGCCAAATAAGGGATATATCGGTGCATTTCACCATATACTTCAATGCTCTTAATTACATCTTTTCTGTAGGCTTTTAGTCCACAGTTGAAATCATGCAATTTTATGCCTGATATAATGCGAGTTGTTGCATTGAATAATTTGGAGGGCAGGTTCTTGGTCAACTTGGAGTCGTAACGTTTTTTCTTCCAGCCTGACACCAAATCGTATTTCTCCTCCATAATCATCTTGTATAATGCAGGAATTTCGTCGGGACTATCTTGAAGATCCGCATCCATTGTGATGACAACATCACCTTGTGCCTTGTCAAAGCCACAGTATAATGCGGCGGACTTACCATAATTACGTCTGAATTTGATACCCTTCACTTCTGCATTGTCTTTCCCTAATGATTCGATAACCTCCCATGAGTGGTCTGTACTACCGTCATTGACAAAGATGACTTCGTATGTAAAGTGGTGCTCATCCATCACTCTCTTTATCCATTGAAAGAGTTCTGGTAATGATTCCTCTTCGTTATATAAGGGTACGATGACCGAAATGTCCATGTTATTATGAATTTAAATTTTGATTAATGTTCTCTCTATTTGTTGCATTAGTCTTTTGTATGTTAACTCCCTCTTTCTTTCGAAAAGAAATCGAGGTGAATAAACATAGGAAAAGTCCAACAATGATATAACACCATAGTACTGATATCGTGTAATCTTTGACAGTGAGACTGCCAATTTGTGACTTAAGGGAGTCTGATAACGCTTTGTCATCAATGATCCATTGCGAAACCATATTCAATGAGTCACTCTTTATTGTAGATAACGTCTCTGGATTTAACTTGAAAAAAATATAGGTGACAACCGCAGCGATCATCCCTGCGTAAAAAAACATGCGAAGACCATATACATACGCCTTTGGGTAGTTTATGTCTCCCTGCAACACATCTTCGTTGTATAATCTTGTAAAGTGATAGATGAAATAAAAGGTCGCAACACAAATGGTTAACGAGATAATCGCATGAATGATAGAATTTTCAGAGGACACAAGCCAGCTCAAAATGTTCAATATGGAATAGGTTACGCCCAAGTATAAACCTGAACGCATGGCATGCGATGTGATATTTTCCATATTGTTCTCCATCATGAAACTTAAATCGGGTGCAAAGGTACTTTTTTTTATAGTAAGAATGAGCCATTTGTTAAAAAAAAAGAGCCTCTTTTGGAAAAAAAGCTTAAAATAGGTTTGCAATTAAAAAAAAACACCTACCTTTGCACCCGGGTAAGTCCTATACGACCAGCTCCCTTCTAATCCCCCAGGGCTTGACCGCAGCAAGGGTACGTCGGTTGTAGCGGTGCGATGTAGTTAGCTTGCCCACTTGCCTCTTTAGCTCAGTTGGCCAGAGCACGTGATTTGTAATCTCGGGGTCGTTGGTTCGAATCCGACAAGAGGCTCAAAAGGAAGACGTATTTCGAATACGTCTTTTTTGTTTTTATAGGGTTCCTTCAAACTGTTTGATGGGTTTTGTTTCAGAAACGGCGATGTCGTTAAATTTTAAATTCATATCAATCGTACTCATACAATAAATCTTCTATTTTTGCGTTGATGTCGTAAGGTGTGTTCTATTCATAATCACAGATAAATTCAAAAAAGTAGTATGATGAATCCAATAACAAAAATAATATCCCTATTAACTCTCTTTGTTTCGTTCTCCATGTTGCTCAAAGCGGAAGAGACAAATAATTCACAGGCACAACAACGATATGTTGTGAGAGAGGTCGCTGATGTTTCGAAAATTCATCAGAAGGCGGAAGAGGCGAAAACGTTCGTGAAGAAAAATAACATGAATTCTGATTGGTGCATTTTAATCGATTTTTCCTATGATTTATTCACCAAAAGAATGTTTATATATGATTTAAAGGAAAACAAAATTATACAGACTGCCTTGGTGAGTCATGGCTTTGGCGCAAACAATACGTATGATCATGTGGAATTCAGTAATGTGTCAGGCAGCCTTTGTTCGTCGGAAGGAAAGTATCGAATAGGTATTCGTTCTTATAGCAATTGGGGTTTGCATTTTCATTATAAATTGCATGGATTGGAAAAGACCAACAACAATGCATACAAACGTTTGGTGGTGCTTCACTCATACGAATTGGCGTATTGCGATTGGCCAACCACAGCGAGCTCTGGGTGCCCAGTTGTGTGTGATGAAATTTTGGAATATATTGATTCCAAGATAAAGGCCTCCACCAATAAAAATGTTTTGTTGTGGATATTTAAATAGCCCTTTCTTCCTAAGGCTTACGAGAAATCAAAATCACCAATAATGTCAGTTCCGACAACTTCTCCTTTGTATTCTTGAACGGTGATTCTTTGCGCTGTTGCGGTCACCTCTTTGTCGATGAGTTCGTCTGGTAGGGAGTTGAAGAAGTAGAGCTTCTCTGCATCGTCTTCACTGGATTCGTCCACATGGATGGAGTGTATGTTGCGATAGACGTATAGTTCGTCTTTTGCTCGGGTGAGTGCGACATACAAGCATCGTCTCTCTTCCTCGATGGCCTCTTCGCCATTCTCAATAGCCCTTGGTGTGGGGTAGGATGCTGGCGAGGCTTTCACCAAATAGCAGTAATTGGCTTCCAAACCTTTGGCAGAGTGGATGGTTGTTAGTATGCAGGCATCTTTCGGTCCGTTTTCGCCCTCTTTCACGGTGGTCTCTAATTTGGGGTCCAGCACATATTCTGAGATGAACTCCTGTATGCCACCGGTGTTGAGTGCTACTTCTTGGAGGACTTCAAAATCATCTTTTCTCCATTTCCATTCGTCTTTATACAACTCTTTCAACCTTTTCTCCATTGTTTCCAATGTCTTGGCAATCGCCTGAGCTGGAGCAAATTGCATGCGACTGATGTTCTTTAATGTGAGTGAGATCTCTTCTTGCAGACCTTGTCCGGATAGCTTGTCGAGACATTTATCCAACGTCTCCTCTTCAATCACATTGTTGATGATTCTTGAGGCGGATACCTCTCCAATGCCTTTCCACAAGAGCAGATAGCGCATCCATGCTAATTCATCTTTGTAGTTGGCTACGATTCGCATGGGGGAGACGACATCTCGTACATGCTTTGACTGCATCAATGTGGTACCTCCGAATATGATGTAGGGGATATGTTTGGCAATGCATTGCGATTCGACTGTCCGTAGTCCGTATAGCGAACGGGAAAGCACCATGTTGTCTTCCCATTTGGCTCCCTTTTCGGGTAGGCTTTTTAGTATCTTTTCTGTTACATCGTTTGCTTCGTCCCACTCATTGTCGCAGGTGATGAAGAGTGGTTTCTTGCCTTTCCCTCTGTCTGCCACCAGTTTCTTTTGGTAGTTAAGTGATGATTTGGACAAAACCCAATTGGATAGGTCCAGAATCTCTTGTGTGGATCGGTAGTTGATGGTTAGGTCGATTCGTTCTGAATCGGGGACAACCTCGGTAAAACGATGCATTGTCTTGAAATCAGCGCCTCTAAAGGCATAAATGCTTTGTGCATCATCACCTACACAGAATAGGTGACAGGTTTCGTAGAAGGAACTGAGGAGTTCGTATTGAAGCGGATTGGTGTCCTGCATCTCATCCACTAAGATATGATCGTAGCGGAGTGCAATGAACTTGCGTGCCTCTTCATTCTTTTTCAATCCCTTGGCCACTACGTTGAGGATATCGTCATAGTCCATGTATTTATGTACGGTTTTATAGGCGATATATCGTTTGATGACCTCTTCGTACACCGGTCTGTTCAATTCGATGCTATTGTTCACTTTTATATCATTGGGTGCGGCATTGTCATAGATTTTCATACGAATGGCATCCGAAAGTTTGCAACAGGCATTGATGGCGTAAGAGTAGACGTCGATGACACTGTTGGGATTGATGGCATGGTTCTCTTTGTCTTTGAATTTCTTGCCGCATAACAGCTTCATGCAGCTCTCTCGGTCATCCTCATCGAGTAGGGTGTATTCGTGGTGCATGAAGACCTTCGGATTGTTCATGATAATGTCCATACACCAAGAGTGGAAGGTTTGACCTCTGAGTCCATCAATCGTCATTCCTCCGATTTCATTCTTGATGCGTTCGACAATCTCTCTTGCTGATTTGCGCGTGAAACTAAGAATCAAAATGCGGTTGGCTGGCACCCCATGTTGTATTAAATATTTGGCTCTTGCAATGATGGTACGGGTCTTGCCTGTACCTGCTCCTGCTACTACCAATAGGTGTTTCCCGTTGTATTCTACAGCTCGTTGCTGTTGCTCGTTTAATTCTTCGATCATAGAGTCCATGCCTTATTTTGTTCGTCGCAAAAATAATGAAATCAGCGTTTTGAATGGTCGTTTGAAGTGATAAGTTATTAACTTTTTTATTGTCTGCTTCCTTTGATGGTGTTGGCTATGACATGCAAATCGTCGCTTCCTTTTAGATAAATGGCTCCGTGCTCAACAAGGAGTTGGTTCCCTTGTGTGATGGCTGCGTTTTGCGTGGCTTTGTCTCGGAAGTGGCAGACGTATAGTGGCTTCCCTGCTTTCAACGTGGCATTGGCCACATGCATGGTGCCTCCCTCCGTGCCAGTTTGAATGACAACGGTGGCGAGTGATAATCCGGCTTGCAGACGATCCCGACTGATGAAGTTGTATTTGTTGAAAGGTGTGCCAATGGGATATTCTGAGAGTAACAGTCCTTTGTTATCAATGATGTTTTGTGCTAATTTCCTGTTTTCTGGCGGGAAGATGGTGTCCAGTCCGTGTGCAAGGAAGGCAATGGTTCGTCCTCCTGCATTTAGAGCCCCTTGATGTCCGTAGGTGTCGCATCCCAACGCGAGACCTGAAACAATACACATCTCCTCTTTTGCAAATTGTTCAGCCAGATAGAAACTGGCTTTCTCTCCTTGTGCAGATGGGTGACGTGTACCGACGATGGCAATGCATGGATAATGGAGTGCGGAAAGGTCTCCTTTGTAATAGAGTAGGAAGGGATGGTCGGGCTCTCCCTTCTCGTTGGTGATCTCTTTTAGTTGGGTTGGAAAAATGTCGTCGTAATAGGAGAGAAGATGGATGTTTTGATCCTTACTCTGTTGAAGAATCCACTCTGCTTGTTGCTCTGCTTGTGCGATATGACGCTGCTCAATGGGAATACGACGTCCGTTCTCCTTTATGAGAATGTGACACTCCGAGAGACGTTGCAAAAGGGTCTCTCCACGTTGTTTATCCACCTGATACAGTAGCTTGCTACCGACGCCGAAAAGTTGGTTTAACGTAATGATGTCTTTGATAGATAATGACATAGCTTAATGTGTGATTATATAAAATGATTAGATGTTTTGGTATATGCAAAATTACGATAATTCTGCCAACTCCCTCTATAAATTCATCGTTTTAAAATGAATAGTGCGTATATAATCCACCTAAAAACAAAAACTATTTGTATTTTTGGTGTTCGGAAGGAAGGTGAGTCTTATGATCACCTAAAAAATAGTATGAATCGTGGGTTGATAGACATTTCGGTGTTTTCTATTGAACCCACCTAAATTTTAAAGTATATGGATTCTGTTAACTGTAAAGTAGGTACTCCAAATTTGCATGCGGCTTTGCCGTATGTGGCAAGTGATCATCGTTATGATAATATGATTTATCGTAGATGTGGAAAAAGTGGTTTGTTATTGCCTGTCATATCATTGGGCTTATGGCATAATTTCGGTAGTGTTGATTGTTTTGAGAATTTTGAAAAGATAGCCTATGCGGCTTTTGATAATGGTATCACTCATTTTGATTTAGCCAATAACTACGGACCTGTACCTGGTTCTGCAGAGGAAAACTTTGGTCGTATTCTGAAACATGGATTGGGTGTCTATCGTGATGAGATAATTATCACCACCAAAGCGGGATATGATATGTGGCCTGGTCCTTATGGAGAATGGGGTAGCCGTAAATATTTGATCGCTAGTTTGAACCAGAGTTTAAAACGCATGGGATTGGATTATGTGGATATCTTCTATTCGCATCGTCCGGATCCAAACACACCTTTGGAGGAGACGATGGGGGCTTTGGCGGATATTGTACGTCAGGGAAAAGCTTTGTATGTGGGTATCTCCAATTATGATGCAGAGCAGACCGAGAAGGCATTGGCTATTTTGAAGGAGTATAAGGTCCCATGTTTGGTGCATCAAGCCCGTTATTCCATGATGGATCGTTGGACTGAGCCTGCGCTTCTGCCACTTCTAAAGAAAGAAGGTGTTGGTATGGTGGCATTCTCACCTTTGGCGCAAGGATTGTTGACCAATCGTTATCTGAATGGAATACCAGAGGATTCGAGAGCTGCCAAAAATCACTTTTTACAACGTTCGACAATCACACCAGAATTGGTTGCTCAGATTCAGCAGTTGAATGATATTGCACAACGCAGAGGACAGTCGTTGGCAGAGATGGCTCTAGCATGGATCTTGAAGGATGAAGGAGTGACGAGTGTTATTGTTGGTGCAAGTTCTGTGAACCAATTGATGGATAGCATCAAGGTGATAGAACATTTGGAGTTCTCGCAAGAAGAGTTGAATGATATAGATAAAGTATTGAAAAACAATAAATAACAAGTTTGTTTGAACATGCTCATCCCATTTGATGAGGTGAAGCTTTTGGTTGAAAATCGATCGAAGAGGGGATGCGTGTGTCACTTTTCCATAGAGAAATCGACCGAGAGATATTTTTTATGTTTATATTTGTCGTTTAGAAGAGAAAAAAGTATCTTCTAATATGGACGTATGGTTGTTAAACTTTGTATGATATGAAGATAAATAAAGATTGCATTGTCAATTCAGATGGGTTTTTGTTCAACCCCCATAGCGGAGAGAGTTTCTCGGTGAATTCCACTGCTATGGATCTTCTGTCGTTATTGAAGGAAGAGCGTACGGAACAAGAGTTGTTTGAACATCTCAAGACCTCGTATGAGGTAGATGAATTTACGTTAAAGGCAGATTTGAATGATTTCCTTTTTTTGTTAAGGATAAAAGGTGTAGTGGATGAGTGATCATTTGACCATAGCCGTCAGTGGCTTGAATGCGATTGACAATCCGGGTCCTGGTGTACCCGTTTTGCGCAGCTTAAGGGAGTCCGTTTTCAAGAACGCTCGTCTTGTGGGATTCTGTTATGGCGCATTGGAACCAGGTGCATACATGAAGGATTTGGTGGATGTCTGTTATCAGATGCCTTATCCCAGTGATGGGGCGGATGTACTATTTAACAGATTGTCTTACATCCATTCCATCGACCCGATCGATGTGATCATTCCAAATTTTGATTCAGAACTACAACCCTATTTGAAGTTACAATCGCGATTGCAGTCTGAATTGGGTATCCGAATGGTGTTGCCCACGTCCGAACAGTTTGAAATGCGGCAAAAAAGTGCATTGCCACAATTCGGAGAGAAAGCCTCAATCACGGTACCGAAAAGTAAGGTTTACCACTCGCTGAGTGAGGTGGAGTCGGATATGAATCATTTCGAATATCCATTGGTGGTGAAGGGTAGGTATTATGATGCGATGATATGCTACAATGGTGAGCAAATGTTATCCGCCTTTAATAAAATCTCGTTGAATTGGGGGTTCCCCATCATTATTCAACAGTTCGTGTCGGGTACGGAGTTTAATTTGATCGGTGTGGGTGATGGACATGGAAATTTGTTGTCATCCGTCTCTATGCGTAAGATGTTTATCACTGATAAAGGGAAGGCATGGGCAGGTATCACGGTCGAAGACGAAGCTTTGTCTGATGTGGCGAAACGATTTGTGATGGCCTCTCAGTGGAGGGGTGCTTTTGAGTTGGAACTGATGAAGTCTAACGAAGGTGTATATCACTTGTTGGAGGTGAATCCAAGAATTCCTGCATGGGTCTATTTGTCGACTGCAGCAGGACAGAACATACCAGAACTTATAGTGAAAATGGCATTGAAACATGCTGTTACACCACTATCTTCCTATCAGATAGGAAAATTGTTTATTCGTTATTCATGGGATATGATAGTAGATTATTCGGAGTTTGGTTCTTTTTCTGTGAAAGGAGAAAAAACGAATGTTAATTAGATGAGTATGGGTGAGAAAAGAAAATATGAAAGACCATTGTTGAAGACCATAGAGCCTTCAATGCCAAGTAAGACGGGATCGATGACCTCTGTGTCACAGATTTCGGAGATTGATGGCATGTCGTTGGAATTGCTGGCGGCTAAGGAGGGGACCCCTTTGTTTGTCTTCTCTGAACAGCAGATTAGATCGAATATTCGAAATGCTAAACGTGCTTTTTCTACACGCTACTCGTCCGTCAATTTTGCATGGTCATATAAAACGAATTATATCTCCTCCATTTGTAAGGTCTTTCATGAAGAGGGTAGCTGGGCGGAAGTGGTCTCTGGCCTTGAATACCAGAAGGCACTGAACAATGGCTGTGACCCTAAGAAAATTATCTTCAATGGTCCGTCAAAAACAGTTGAAGACTTGCGTCGGGCTGTGATGAATGATTCTTTGATACACATTGACAACACCCATGAATTGTGCAGACTTTTGTCGGTGACGGAGGAATTGAATATGCAGGCAAGGGTAGCTGTTCGTGTCAATATGAATGTGGGCACCTATCCTCAGTGGGATAGATTCGGTTTCAATTTGGAGGATGGCTCGGCTTGGCATACAATCACGCAGGTGATGCATGAGAAGAGACTCTCTTTGACAGGTTTACATTGTCACGTTGGAACCTTTATATTGTCTGCTGATATCTATAAAAAGGCAACCATGAAAATGGTGGATTTGGCTTGCCGATTGGAGTCGGAGTACTCTTTCTCACTGCAATATATTGATTTGGGAGGAGGGTTCGCTTCGAAAAACACCCTGAAAGGTTCGTATGTGAATGGTGCGGAGCTGACACCTTCCATGGATGATTATGCGGAAGCTATCACATCGGTCTTGTTGAAAACGCAATTTCCAAGCGGACAGAGACCAATGTTGATATTGGAGACGGGTAGGGCATTGATTGATGATGCAGGTTATCTGTTGACGTCCGTCTTGAATCATAAACGTCTGGCTAATGGAGTCTCCAACACATCGATTGATGCAGGTGTCAATTTGCTCTTTACCTCCTTCTGGTATAACCACAAGGTTTCGGTGGTCCAAACAACAGGCTCTTTTGTGGAAGAGACACGTCTGACAGGTCCTTTGTGTATGAACATTGATGTGATTCGTGAACGAGTGGCATTGCCAATACTCAATCCAGGAGATCTCCTATTGATTCATCATGTGGGAGCTTATAATGTAACGCAGTGGATGCAATTTATTGAATATCGTCCTTCCGTTGTGATGATTGTTGATGGTAAGATGAAGGTGATTCGTCGTCGGGAGGATTATGATTATGTTACGTCTTTAGAAAGTTGAAAAACTAATGAAAGATAATTTGAAACTATTTGTAAGGAGTATTATTAACAGTTATTCGGCCATCTTCTTCTCACGAAGTAGATGGTTCGGAATTGCATTGTTGCTTCTTACATTTTTGTATCCAACGCAGGGCATTTGCGGACTTGTCTGTTGTATGTTGGTGAATGCCATTTCTCTCTCGTTGAATTTGAATCGGTATAAGATTGAAACGGGACTTTATGGATTCAATGCGGTGTTGGTGGGCATTGCCTTGGGTGCGATTTTCAGTTTTAGCTTTGTTCTGATCGGATTGATATTTGCTCTCTCCATATTAGTGTTGTTGCTGACGGTATGGTTGGATGGTTGTTTGCAGAAGTATGGATTGCCCTATTTAGCATTGCCGTTCCTACTTTGCCTTTGGATTGCGCAGCTGGTCTTTCAGCAAACAGATGGTTATGCAGGCGTAGATATCTTTATGTTGGTTTCACAACATTCACTTTCAATCGGACCTTTCTCTGTTGAGGCTATTTCGTCTGCACCGATATGGAATCACTTGCCTAATCCAATATTGCTCTATTTGTCAAGTATCGGATTTGTTTTCTTTCAGTCTGATTTGCTGACGGGATTGATTTTGTCGATTGTTTTGCTGTGCTATTCTCGAATAGCTTTCTCCACCTCATTTGTGAGTTTCCTTGTTGCCTATTTCTGTTTCGAATGGTTCGGATTTGATATCTTCCATCTTCCTTTCGTCTATGTAGGTTTCAACTTTATCTTTACGGCTTTGGCGTTGGGAGGATGTTATCTTGTACCATCACCGAAAACCTTTATGTGGGTATTGTTGTTGATACCGGCACAGTTTATGGTGATATTCTCGTCTACGAGACTTCTTTCTTATTTCATGTTGCCAACGTTCTCATTGGCATTCTGTTCAGTTAGTATCCTCTTCCTTTATCTGATGAAACGTAGAGAAAGAGTTTCAGCTCCTTATGTCTCTTATTTCTTGGAGTCAACCCCTGAGAATAATATCTATTACCATTTGGTAAACCAAAATCGATTTGAATATTTGAATTATCTTCCTATTTCACTTCCTTTCATGGGTGAGTGGAAGGTGACACAAGCATATAACGGACAATATACGCACAAGGATGCGTGGTGTCATGCCCATGATTTTCAGATTGAATTTGATGGAAAACTCTATAAGGACAATGGGTTCATGCTTACGGACTACTTCTGCTACGGCAAACCTGTTGTAGCAGCCTATTCGGGTGAAGTGGTTGCCTTGCAAAACGATGTGGAGGATAACCCTATAGGAAAAGAAAATAAGGTGCAGAATTGGGGTAATTATGTGCTATTGAAACATTCGGAGCAATTATATTCGTTGGTGGCGCATTTGAAGATTGGGTCAGTTAGTTGTAAGGTGGGCGATGTGGTTCGTAAGGGTGACATGTTGGGCTTGTGTGGTAATTCGGGACTTTCTCCTTATCCACATTTACATTTCCAATTTCAGTTGGCTCCCTATGTGGGTGCACCTACGATTGAGTATAAACTATCTTCTTATTTGAGCAAGGAAGGAGATGATACATATAAACCATCACTTGTTGGTATTCCGCAGGAAAATGAAGTAGTGGTGAATATGAACTACGACAAGATGATGGCAACTCGGTATAGCTTTGTCGTGGGTACACGAATAACATCCCAATCAGAACGATATGGAAATGAAACGTGGGAGGTATGTTATGAATATGGATACTATTTCTTCCGTTCCGTTCAGACGGGTGCTAAAGCATGGTTCTCTTGTCGAGAGAGCGATTTCTGCTTCCAACGATATGAGGGAGATGTGCATTCAAATCTGTATTACTTCTTCCTATCCAATTACAGAGTGTTGTTCCTGTCAGAACAGAGTGAATTGACGGAGAATATGCCTCTGACGTTAAAGGGTCACAGTCCATTGGGATGGTTGCAAGACCTTTGCGCGCCGTTCCTTACATTTATGAACTATTCTTATCAGGTTTTACCATCGAAAGAGAATAATCAGATTAAAACAATGATGGTGAAGAGTCTTTTGAACAAGACAAACACCACTATGTCATTTGAGACGAATTATGAATCTAATCGGATTGCGTCGATAAAGGTGATAGAACCAGATAAGGAACCTTGGATTATTCAAATTCAGTAGTGTCGTATGAAAAGAAGGATTGTCACATATTTATTGATTATCATCTCATTCGCTGTAAGAGCAAATGAGATGGTCGATTCATTGTATTGGCAATCGAATGTCTATAGCTTGGATCTTGATTTTGAAGAGGCAAAAAGAATCGGACATACATGGTTTGATCGAGGTAACTATGCACGGTCGTATTACTATTTGACGAAAGCGTATGAACGCTATCCGTTTGATACAACGGTCAATAAACTTTTGCCTCAGGCGGCCATGTATTTGAATCGTAAATCAGTGATACCACCTCTCGAAAAGAAGTATGAATTGTATGCAGAGGCTTCCTGGTTGCATCAGTCGAATGAGTCGGAAGGAAACAAGATGTGTATCTATTCAGAGTATTATAATGAAAATGATGGTTTCTCATTGCGAGGAACACTCAATCATGATGTGGAGAAGGTAAATGTTTCGCATTCCATTGGCTTCGTCAATCAGTCTTATAACAGCGATTTGGATGTGATGTATAAAAATCTGTTCAGAGAGAAAATGAGTTACATCTCGGTGGATTATGCGGCAGAGGCATCAACAATTTTGCCTAAGGGGTGGAAAGTCTCTCTCTTTGGCCGGTTTATATACTCCAATCAGAAAGTTGTTAGGTATGATTTTGACTCCATTGCCTTTAAAAATGATAATAATGGTTCGGCGGCGACAACTAAAAAGGGAGTTTTGAAAGCTGGTGAGAGTGATTATGATAATCCAGGAAACAACCAAGGTTATAATCCTAATGAATGGTGGGTGCCATCACCGACTGATTATTGGGGGAATCAAAATCAGAATATTGGCGGACTCCCAACCGACAACAATGATAAAACCAATGAACCCAAGGAAGAAAGGTCTGACAACAATAATCAGAACTTGAATGAAAATCAGGTCAATGGTGATAATAACCAGAATAATAATCAGAATACAAATGATAATAATCAGAACTGGTGGAATAATAATCAAGGATGGTGGGGAAACAACGATTGGTGGAATCAACAAGGATGGAATAACACTTATTATGGATGGTTCAATCCATATTGGTTTAATCCCGATTATAACCCGTATTACAATCCATATTATGACTATCTGATAAACGATTATGAGCAATATTATAATAATGGAGGAGAAGAGTATGAACAGAGGTTGAGGAACTTCTATCTCAAGGAGTATAATCGAATTAAACATATGTCATTCCTTTTCGGAGCTTCTGCCACTAAGTATTACAAAGAGCATGAATTCACTTTTAGAACCTCTTTCTTGGCTAATTGGCGTTACAATGTATACCAAATCGGAAGTAGCTATGTATGGTATCCGAAAGGAAGTCTGGATCTGTTTTTCAAGGCACGTCTATTCTATTTGTGGCGTAAACAGAAACAGAAAATTAATTTGAAGATGGTGGATAGATTGGATAAAAGAACTGAAAAATGTCCACTAATAGAGGTGTCTGCAGGTGTGAAACTCTTCCCGAGAGTATGGGTGGAAGGAGCATTTTTGTATGGGGATTTGAAAGGATGTGAGGATTCTGATATAAATTTTGTATATTTGCCATCAGATGATACTCGTTTTAGAGCATCTTTTCAAGCGATAGTCCCTATAGAAAGGGGAATTAATTTGTATTTAAGTTATCGTCTTACAGATAGGATAGCATCCACGCTGAGTTCTGATGTGAACACTTTTTATGCGGAATCTGCTGACGTATATGATCACGTATTATCTTTGGGTGTAAAATGGAACTTTTTAGAAAAATAATTATTACAGCGGTACTCATGTCATACGCCATGTTTGGTATGGCGCAGGAGTATAGAACGGAGGCTTTTCGTAAAAGTTATGCATACGAAGAGTCGAAACAGTATGCTAATGCCATTAATGAGTTGTTATCCATTAAAACAGATATTTACGCTGTTGATCTAAGATTGGGATGGCTCTATTATTTGAATGGAGATTATAAGAATTCTCTCTATTATTATGCTAAAAGTATCCAATTGCGCCCAACTTCCATTGAGGCTCGTTTCGGATATGTCCTTCCTGCGGCTAAATTAAAGGCGTGGGATAAGGTGGCGGCTCAGTATGATGCAATTATAAAACTAGACCCGAACAATAGTAAGGCCAATTATTATAGGGGCTTGATGTACTATAATGTGGGTGAATATGCAAAAGCAGCTCCCTATTTTGATAGAATAGAAAGTTTGTATCCTTTTGACTATGATATTGTGATTTTGTCTGCGTGGAATTGTTATTATCTGAAAAAGATTGAAAAGGCAAAATTGCTGTTTAATCAGGCATTGCTCATCCAACCTTCTAGTGCATCTGCACTTCAGGGATTGAATGCATGCAAGTGATTCTGATTGTTGCCTTCCTATTTTACGTAGGATAGCTGAATGCGTTTTCTTTCCAAATCCACACTCAATACTTTTACCATGATTTGCTGATGTAAACTTACTACATCCGCAGGATTGCTGACGAAATGGTCGGATAGTTGAGAGACGTGAATAAGTCCGTTCACTTTAATTCCTAAATCAGCAAAGACTCCAAAGTTGGTGATGTTTGTGACAATGGCAGGGTATTCAATACCCACCTTTACATCCTCTATTGTTTTTAATGTAGGGTCAAATTCAAACACTTTTATGGTCTGTCTGCAGTCTCTTCCTGGCTTTTCCAACTCTGTCATGATGTCTTTTAGCGTTGGAATTCCGACACCTTCTGTAATGTATTGATTTAGATCGATTTGATTCCTGATTTCTTTGTTGCGAAGTAGTTCGCTGATTGTGCAGTGAAGGTTATTCGCCATCTTTTTGACGATTCCGTAGCTCTCTGGATGAACTGCGGTATTGTCTAATGGATTTTCTGCATCAGTGATTCGTAAGAAACCCGCACATTGTTCGTAGGCTTTACTTCCAAGACGTGGAACTTTCTTTAATTCGTCACGACTTTTGAAGGCTCCGTTGGCAGCTCTGTACTCAACAATGTTTTGAGCTAATTGAGGACCCAATCCAGAGATGTAGGTCAATAGATGTTTGCTTGCCGTGTTGAGGTTGACACCTACTTGGTTAACACTATTGATGACGGTTTGGTCTAGTGACTTCTTTAGTTTTGTCTGATCCACATCGTGCTGATATTGTCCCACACCGATGGATTTCGGATCAATCTTAACCAATTCAGCCAAAGGGTCCATCAGTCTTCGTCCAATAGAGACGGCTCCGCGTACTGTTACATCGTAGTCGGGAAACTCTTCTCGGGCAATAGCTGAAGCAGAATAGACGGAAGCTCCGCTTTCGCTCACCACAAAGACCTGAACGGGATGGTCAAATTTTATGCTCTGAACAAACTGTTCTGTTTCTCTTCCTGCTGTTCCGTTACCAATGGCAATAGCTTCCACTTTGTAGGCTTCCACCAGTTTAGCAATTTTGCTCATGGACTGAGCATATTCGTTTTGAGGTGGGTGAGGGTAGATGGTCTCGTTATGAAGCAAGTTGCCTTGCGCATCGAGGCAAACCACTTTACAGCCTGTGCGATACCCAGGGTCGATAGACAAGACTCTTTTTTCACCCAAAGGGGAGGCGAGGAGCAGTTGTCGTAAGTTCTCTGCGAACACCTTGATAGCCTCTTCGTCTGCTTTTTCTTTGCTGGAGTTGGCAAATTCCGTTTCGATGGAAGGCTTCAGCAAGCGTTTGTAGGCATCTTCTATGGCCTCCTCCACTAATTGAGAGGAGAGAGTATGTCCTTTTAGATATTGACGTTTGATGCGTTCTAAGACGTTCTCTTCGTCAGGTGCAATGTTGATTCGAAGGAATCCCTCTTTTTCGCCTCTACGCATAGCTAGAAGACGATGGGAGGTGCAGCGACGTAAAGGTTCTTCCGTATCAAAATAGTTTTGGTATTTCTCCGCCTCTTTCTCTTTTCCTTTGACCAGTTTGGAGGATATCTGAGCCTCATGTTGAAAGCACTTGCGCACGCGGTCGCGAGTCTGCTCGTTTTCATTCACCCATTCAGCAATGATATCTTTGGCACCTTGAAGCGCCTCTTCGACATTGTTCACATCCCCTTTGACAAAGCCTAATGCTCTGTTTTCAGGGTCTCGTTCTTCCTGTCGCATGAGGATCTTTGCTAATGGCTCCAATCCCTTTTCGCGAGCAATCTCCGCACGAGTACGTCTTTTGGGTTTATAAGGAAGGTAGATGTCTTCCACTTCTGTGAGAGACTGACACTCTTGAATACGTTTCTTTAATTCAGGGGTCAGTTTCCCTTGTTCTTCAATGCTTTTGAGAATGGCATCTTTTCTTTTCTCTAGTTCGGTTAGTTTCTCAAACTGAATCTGAATTTCTTGTATTTCCACTTCATTCAGTTCTCCAGTCATCTCCTTTCTATACCGACTGATGAAGGGTATTGTAGCACCATCAGAGAGCAGCCTGAGGGTGTTAGCCACTTGCTGCTCTCTGAGATTTAGATTCTTAGCTATTAAAGCATTGAATAACATAACGTATGTTTAATTATTTATATGGTTCATTTATGATTACGTATCCTCCGTTGACTGGTTCAAACCAAGTGTCAGCACCGAACCAATATAATCTACCATCTACGATAACACGTTTGCTACCTGCAGGCAACTCTTGAACGAAGTTTGTTACATCTACTTCATCATAGCTTTCAGCGTTGTCAACCAAGATGTAACCACCTTTTACTGGCAAGAACAAGTTGTTTTCTCCTGAGTAGTATGTGGTGTTTTTGATCACTACCTTTTGGCAGGTGAATGGAAGAGTATGAATGAAGATCTCTGTGTTAGCTGCCAAAGGTCTGTTGATGATTACATATCCACCTCTTTGAACACCGAACCATACGCCATCGCTATACCAATATGGAGTTGAATTCACATATACCTTTACACAAGTGAAAGGAAGAGTGTGGAAGAACAATCCAAGAGGACGAGCGATCAACTCATATCCAAGTGTTGGATGCCAGTGATAGAAGTGTCCACTGTGCACATAGTAACGATTGTGACCGTGCTCGAAGTGATGAGCGTGTGCGTGGATTCTATCGTAGTAGGTGTGACCGTTCACTACATGAGGGTGACCGATGTGTCCTACTGGGTGCAATGTAGCATAATCGTGAGGACGAGGAGCTGTGCGAGTACGGAAAGAACCTTCGTTGTGTTTTGCAGGAGTAGGTCCTGGTACTACAGAAGATTTTGGTCTAATAGTAGTCGTGCTCTTATTGCCTCCTCTATCTCCGCTTGGTGCACTAGAACGAACATTGCTGCTGCTTCTGGTTGTAGAAGTTGATTGTGAACTTCTTGTGTTAGAGCTTCTTGATGGTGAAGCAGAGCTTCTTGTCGTTGAGTTGCTAGAACTTCTCGTAGTTGAGTTGTTGGAGCTTCTCGTGCTAGAGTTGTTAGAACTTCTTGTGCTTGAATTAACAGAAGAACCTCTTGAATTTGAGTTGTTAACAGATCCTCTGTTATTTATGCTACTACTTCTTGAATAGCTTTGAGTAGGAGTTGCTTGTTGTCTTGATGAAGACGTGTTACTGCTTCTTGATGTAGAAGAATATGAACTGCTTGGAGTTGAAGAACTTCTGCTGGAAGAGTAACTGTTGTTAGAACTTCTACTGCCGGAAGACATGTTGCTGCTTCTCGAAGATGAGTAAGAAGAACTTGAACGGTTATTACTTGCAGGACTCGAGCTGTAGCTGCGAGTAGAAGAACTGTTGCTTGAACTACCAATAGAACTTTGACGTGTACTGCTAGACGATTGACGAACAGAACTTCTCGTTGAACTGCTATTGCTTTGACTACGGCTCATCTCAGAACGAGTACTACTACCTCTTCCGTTGTTTGAACCGCCTCTTTGAGCATTTGCTGTTGCGCACATCATTACTAACATGGTAATGAAAATTGCTAAAAATTTATTCGTTTTCATATCTGTAAGTTTTTTACTATTCGACATCCGTTATTTGCTAAAAATAGTCCAAATCCTGTGCCAAAAAATCCGTCATTTCCTCGATTTTACCGCATTTGGGAACGTTTGAGCCAATTGTAATGACTAACTGTTAAAATGTATCGACGAAGTGGTCAGACTGGACTTATCTAAAGCGATGATTTTATTGTTAATTTTATGTTAATGAACATTCTTTTGCGTTTGTTACTTCCGTTTTCTCACTCTTGAATGGATAAAAAATAAGAAAAACGGAATGAAAATGTGATGAACAATCAGTCTTGTGTTAGGTGCATAATGCATATAAATCTTTCCTAGGATTGATCACCATCACGGGAACCGTACATCGGTTTATGATCTTTTGCTCTTTCGGTCCGAATATGATATCGTCCATTCCATAATCTCGTGAGGCGGAGATTAATAGAAGATTTGCATTCAGTTCTTCTACTTTGTTCATGGCCTCCATCTCGATTTTGAAACTGTCTTTCTTGGCTGTGATGAATTGATAGGGAAGTGATAGCTTGTCCATAAGGGCTTGAATCGCTTCTGTGTTTTGCTTCGCCCTCGAACCATAGTCGTTGGCCGTCATCAATAGTATCTCCGAGTGATAGGTTCTTCCCATACCACTACAGAAGACTCCTTTTTCTCTCTCTTCCACAAGATTTCCTACGGGAACCAATACTCTCTTGAAATTAGGAGTCTGATCACTTTTAATGAAGTAATAAGGAATCCTCAACTCCCTGCAAATTTTCAATGCACTTTTACAATTCTTATAGATTCCCTCTTGGGTTAGTTCAAATATAATTGCCGCTGCTTCGTTTCGTTCCATAAAATCGGTGAAGTCGTCCGCATCATCCATTATATGGTAAGTTGCATTGCCTTTGAGTTTGTCTTGATGTTGAGTACACCATGAAGAGAGTGTGCTCTCCATGTTTTCTCTGACGTTTTTCCCCATTGCTATATGGAGGAAACAAACATTCTTTTCATGTGCATTGGCAATCTGAGAAGCCAAATCAAATCCCTTTTCAGGAAAATGGTTTGGGTCAATGGCTATATATATTTGTTCTTTTGTTGTTGAATCTTCTATCATTGCCTGTTACGCTTGGAATGGATGTATTTACATCCATTTTGTAGAAACAATTAATTCGTGAATTAAGACCTGTTTAGGTGAGCTCTGTAAAAGTTTATCAGCCCACAAGTCATACTGTTTTAATTTAAAAAGGTGAAGTTGTTTTGTAAGACTCACCATATATACTGCAAATATAATTGATTTGTTCATTAATCCTAAATAAATTGTCATAAAAATAGGTTCTGATATTGTAATTTCTTGCTATCTTTGCAAAGATAGTAGGTGGGTTTGTCGCTGGCACTTTGTGTCAGAGGAAAGTCCGGGCAACATAGAGCACCATGCTTCCTAACGGGAAGTCGCTCGCGAGAGTGAACGAACGCAGAAGAAAATAACCGCCAACTTCGGTTGGTAAGGGTGAGAAGGTGAGGTAAGAGCTTACCAGAGTCGGTAGTGATACTGATTGCTGTGCGTGTCATGGGTTGTAAGATCAAATATACCGACGTATGTAGGGCTGCTCGTCCGATGTCGGGGGGTAGATTGCTTGAGGCTTATGGTGACATAAGTCCTAGATAAATGACAAACCGTCTTTCATAGATGACAGAACTCGGCTTATACACCTACTATTTTTTCAGATTTCTATAGAGGGTATCATTATCCCCAATATGAATAATTTATCAGAGGATTAATATGAGGTCCATAATAAACTTTATTAATTGGTTCAAGGGTGCTATTGAGTCTGAGTCGGTTCAGTATGAGAACGACTCCAAGTTGATGCGTCCGATCTGGTACCTGTTTCGTCTGATAAGATTGATTTCTAAATATTTCATCGAGAAGAGAATCCATGTTAGAGCGGCAGCATTGACCTACTATTCAGCCTTCGCTATCGTTCCTATCTTGGCTTTCATTTTGGCCATATCCAGGGGCTTTGGTTTTGACTCATATGTTCAGTCCTTGTTGGTCACTCGTTTTCAAAGTCATGCAGATTTTGTAATGACAATTTTTAAATATGCGGATAATTATTTGGGACAAGCTAAGGGTGGTGCTTTGGTGGGTGCCGGTATCGCTATGTTATTATGGTCCGTTTTCCGTATGTTTAACCAGATTGAACGTGTATTCAATGATATTTGGGCCATAGAGATAAGACGTCCTTGGAAATACAGAATACCTAACTATATCGCTATCGTATTCTTTGTACCTATCCTCATCCTTATTACGGGCGGTGTCTCTTTCTACTTTAAATATGCTATTCAATATTTTCAAGACTCTATATTGATTTCTCCGTCGCTGAAGCTGATACTCTTTTTCATGCCGATGATTGTGACATGGCTGACGTTCACTTTGCTTTATTGGTTTGTACCTAATACGCAGGTGAAATTTCGTTATGCTGCAGTGGCGGGACTGCTTTTTGGTGGTGCCTTTTATCTGTTCAAATTCACCTATTTCCACGTTCAGTCTTGGATGACCACCTATAATGCTGTGTATGGCGCTTTGGCTGCCATTCCGTTCTTCTTGCTCTTCATTCAGTTCTCTTGGGTACTGGTTCTTGTGGGTTGTTCTTTTGTCTTTACTACCCAGTGTCTGCGTCGATTCGAACATGCGGAGGATGTGAAAAAGATGAGTCATAAATATTATGAATTTGCGGCATTGGTGGTGACGAAAATGTGTGTGGAGAAGTGGAACAAGGAAAAGGAATACATCACACTAGTGGAGATTGCTGATAAGATGCCATATCGTATGGCTAAACTGTGTGTGGATAAACTATGTCGTGCCGGTATATTGGATAAAGTGCTGTCTGTCAATGATGAATTGGTTGGCTATAGACCTAAGGATGATCTTTCTGAACTGTCGATTTCAAAGTTCTATTTGAAACTGGATGGGGAAGGAACCGCAGATGACAGATTCAAACTTCATATCAATCCAGAATATGAGTATCTGTGGGAGTTTGTGGATTCCATCCGTAAAAATATGCTCAAGACAGACGATCGATTAATAAAATACTTGGAACATGACTATACTATCGAACCCTAAATTGTTGTGCTGCGCAATGTTGTGCGGTACTTTAATGATTGCTTCGTGTGATAATAATCGTAATATGGAAAATAATAATAATGTGTTTTTTCAGGAGTTCAATACTCCGTATTCTACAATCCCTTTTGATCAAATAAAATTGTCTGATTATCTTCCTGCCATGCGTGAAGGTATCAAGAGACATGACGCTGAAATAGAGGCGATTGTTAACAATCAAGAGACCCCTACCTTTGAGAATACAATTGTGGCATTGGAACGATCTGGTGAGTTCCTTTCTCGTGTGCAGTATGCTTTCTATAATCTGTTGAGCGCAGAGACTTGCGACAAAATGGATAGCATTGCGAATGAGATTTCACCAGAGGAGACAGAACACAATAATAATGTCTCTTTGAATGAGGCTTTGTTTAAGCGAGTGAAATATGTATATGATCATAGGGACTCTCTTACCTTAACAGAAGAACAAAAGACGTTGCTCAAAAATACATACGATTCTTTTGTGGATCATGGTGCTAATTTGGAAGGCGCTGCTCGTGATCGTTATCGTGAGTTGAGTCAGAAACTCTCGTTGTTAGAGTTGCAATACGGTCAAAACGTATTGAATGCCACCAACCAATATAAGATGGTGATAACGGATTCTGCTCAATTGGCTGGTCTCCCTGCTATGATCATAGATGCAGCGAAAGAGCGCGCGAAACAAAAAGAGGTGGAGGGTTGGTGTTTCGACCTGACAGCTCCAAGTTATGTGCCATTCATGAAATATGCAGATAATCGTGCCCTTCGTCAGCAACTTTACATGGCTTACAATACGAAGGCTGTGGGTGGCGATTATGATAACCGTCCGGTAGTGAAGGAGTTGGTTAATTGCCGTTTAGAGTTGGCACAATTGTTAGGTTATAAGAATTATGCCGAGTATGAGTTGAAGGATCGCATGGCAGAGAATAAGGAGAATGTTTATCGCTTGCTGAATGATCTTTTGGTCTCCTTTAAACCTACATCGAAGAAAGAGATTGAGGAGGTGCAGCAATATGCGAATGCTCATGGTGCTGATTTCACTATAATGCCTTGGGATTGGTCATATTATTCAGAAAAATTGAAAGATGAGAAATACAGTGTCAACGACGAACTATTGCGTCCTTATTTCGAATTGGAAAAGGTGAAGAAGGGTGTGTTCGGTTTGGCAACCAAGATGTATGGTTTGACATTTAAGAAGAACCCTCAAATTCCAGTTTATCATCCAGAGGTGGATGCTTATGAGGTATATGACAAGGATGGCTCGTTTTTGGCAGTCTTCTATGCCGATTTCTATCCACGTCCTGGTAAACGAGGTGGCGCATGGATGACAGAGTACCTTTGTCAGCACATCAACGAGAAGGGTGAGAATGTTCGTCCGCATATCTCCATCGTGACTAATTTCACACGTCCGACGGATTCTACGCCATCATTGCTTACCTTCGATGAGTTAACCACTTTCATTCATGAGTTTGGACACTCCATCCATGGCATGGTAGCTAATACAACCTATTCAAGTTTGGCGGGTACGAATGTATACCGTGATTTTGTGGAGTTGCCATCTCAGATGATGGAGAATTGGGCGTTTGAAAAAGAATATTTGGATGGATTTGCCGTTCATTATCAGACGGGAGAACCGATACCAGCAGAGTTGATAGAGCGCATCCGTCGTTCGGCTAACTTCAACACAGGATATGCCACGCTGCGACAGTTGAGTTTCGGATTGTTGGATATGGCATGGCACACGATTGAGAAACCTTTTGATGGTGATGTGATGGCATTCGAGAGAGAAGCATGGAAAGAGGCTCAGACATTACCGTCAGTGGATGGAACCTTGATGAGTGCTCAGTTCAACCATATCTTCTCAGGAGGCTATTCAGCTGGCTATTATAGCTATAAATGGGCGGAAGTGTTGGATGCAGATGCCTTTGCCGTTTTCAAAAAGGAGGGAATCTTCAATCAAGAGACTGCTAGTCGTTTCCGTAAGGAAGTTTTGGAAAAGGGAGGAAGTGAACATCCAATGAAGTTATATAAACGTTTCAGCGGACATGAACCGACAGTGGAACCTTTGTTAAGACGTTGTGGTGTGATTGAATAACCTTGATGAATGGGATTTATGACAAAATGTCATACTTTCCCTTTTGGCAAACGTTTTGTAGAGTTGTAAATAGATAAATATGTTTAACAAAAAAGGATTAGAATATGTATTGGATTATTTTTATAGGATTTGCAATAGCTAGTTTTATTGTCTCAAAAATGGTGGAGAGCCGTTTTGATAAATATTCACAGACTCCTATCTCTATGACAGGAAAAGAGGTGGCAGAACAAATGTTACGTGATAATGGTATTGATGATGTGACAGTTTGCTGTGTAGATGGCAAATTGACAGACCATTATAATCCTATGAATAAAACGCTGAACCTAAGTGAAGGTGTTTATGATTGTGCAAATATCGCTGCAGCAGCTGTGGCAGCACATGAGTGTGGACATGCAGTGCAACATGCAAGAGGATATGCTTTCTTGAAAATGCGTTCTGCCATGGTTCCCGCAGTTAGCTTCTCAAGTAAGTATGTATCATGGATATTGTTGGGAGGAATCATCCTCATCAACAGTTTCCCTCAACTAATGTTGATTGGTATTTGCCTTTTTGCACTTACTACATTGTTCAGCTTTGTTACATTACCAGTGGAGATAGACGCAAGTTCTCGTGCATTGGCATGGTTGAAAAACTCTGGCGTCAGCAGTTTCTCTAATCATCAAATGGCTGTAAAAGCACTTCGTTCTGCTGCTTATACATATGTGGTGGCTGCACTTAGTTCATTGGCTACATTGATGTATTATATAATGATTTATTTGGGACGTAGAGATTAATAAAGGTGAATTATTAAATTCACCAGTTAAAATATAAATTCACATAAAAGAAAATGGGTTTAACAGAAAAGTTACAGAAGAAAAAGGAAGCACTAGAAGAGGAAGTACGTAATAGAGTAGAAGAGTTTAACTCGCTTATTCGTGTCTATTTGCAGGCTACAATGGCAGTAAACTTAGGTATCGTGGACTTTCGTATGTTGCCAGATTTGAAGTTGTTGAAACAGAAGTTTAAAATACCTACTCAAGGACGTTTGGGCGTGGCAGAGAAAGCGTATGTGAGCAAGTTGATGATCAATGAATATGGTATGACGGAATCCTTCTTTAATGAGATTGATGCTTCTGCAAGAAAGGTTTGCAAGCGTCAACAGGATTTCCCTAATTACTTCTATTTGTTTCAAGGTTTCTCTCAACAGTTATTCATGGTATTGGCTTCTGAAATGCAATGGACACTTCGCTTGCCATCCATTTTTCGTTCGTTAATAAAACGATCTACGAAGGATTCTATTCATAAAATATTAACAGAGAATAATTTTAAAGCTGCTGATGCAAGAAGAGCAGCAATGGATGTTCGTACGTTGAAGGAAAAATTGAACTTGAGCGAGGATTGGATGTATCAGTATGCTTATCCAGTCTTGATGATTTCAAAGGGTGCAAAGGTGAAATAAAACCTTTCACCCATTTATATAGTCACTCATACTTAAGTGATATTTTTTCTATGAGTAAGGATCTAAAATTAAAATTCGATAAGATTGTTAATTCGCCAGAACTCTCTCTGACGGAGACGGAGTTTAACTCCTTGAACGAATCTTATGAACGCCTCTTTTCACAAGAAGACACAACAGATTTTGATGGTGTTGAACGCACCTTGGCGGTTGCTTCTATCTTGATGGAGGAGGCTAACATTGGTAAAATACCTGTTGTCAGCGTACTTGTCTACTGTGTTGTCAAACAAGAGATCTTGTCTATGGAGGAGGTCTCTTCTTTATATGGTGGTCAGGTGGAGGGTATTGTGAAGGGCTTGTTCAAATCCATTGAAATCTACAAGAAAAACCCTTCTGTTGAATCGGAGAACTTCAGAAAACTGTTGATGTCCATTGTGGAGGATATCCGTGTCATCATCATTTTAATATGTGAACAACTCTATTTGATGCGAATCATTATGCGTTTCGATGAGGAACGTAGAAACAAGATTGCGCAGGAGTCTTCCTATTTGTATGCTCCTTTGGCGCATCGTCTGGGTTTGTATCGTATCAAATCGGAGTTGGAAGACCTCTCTTTGCGACAGACCAATCCTGCTATCTATCGTGATATTGCTATCAAGTTGGAAAAGACGGCTGCTGATCGTGATCGCTATATGCAGTCGTTCATCGAACCACTGAAACAGCAGTTGGAAAAGGAGGGCTTCAAGTTTATCATCAAAGGACGTACAAAATCCATCTATTCTATTTGGAATAAGATGCGGAAGCAAAATACGGAGTTCGAAAACGTATATGACCTTTTTGCAATCCGTATCATCCTTTCCACTCCGTTAGAAAAAGAGAAATCGGAGTGCTGGCAGGTTTATTCCATCGTTACGGATAAATATCAACCTAATCCTAAACGATTGCGTGATTGGTTGTCCATTCCTAAATCCAATGGTTATGAGTCTCTGCACACCACAGTGATGGGACCAGAAGGTAAGTGGGTAGAGGTTCAAATCCGTACGGAACGAATGGATGAGATTGCTGAGAAAGGTTTCGCAGCTCATTTTAAATACAAAGGCGTCAAGGCAGAGTCTGGTTTCGACTCATGGCTGGCGAATGTTCGTGAATTGTTGGAAAATCCACAGGCGGACAATGTGGAGTGCATGGACGACTTCAAATTGAGCCTCTATCGAAAAGAGGTGTTCGTCTTTACGCCTAAAGGTGATTTGCGTAAGTTGCCTCAAGGTGCCACTTTGTTGGATTTCGCCTTTGAAATACACTCTAATTTGGGTTCTCATTGCGTAGGAGGAAGAGTCAACGGAAAAGCAGTGCCAATCCGCGCTGAACTACACAATGGAGATCAGGTGGAGATTGTAACCAATCCTAACCAGTTCCCTCATAAGGAGTGGTTGACGTTCGTTCAAACCTCCAAGGCGAAGACGCATATTAAGCAGTTCTTGCGTGAGCAGGAGGCTGTCAATATGGAAGAGGGTAAGGAGATGATAAAACGCCGACTGAAGAATTGGAAGTTGGTGTATGATGAGAGTATTGTCTTCCGTATGGCTCAAAAATGCGGTTATAAGGCTATCCAGGACTTTTATCAAGCATTGATTGATGATAAGTTGGATGTGCAGAAACTAAAAGACCTTTATATCGCATGCTCCGAAAAGGATAGTCCGAATGATACACTGAAGAGTGTTGAGAATTACACGAAGAAGACTGAATTGGAGACTTTGTCCTCGCAGGAAGATGTGCTTGTCATTGATGATCATTTGAAGGGAATCGAATATTCATTGTCTAAATGTTGTAATCCAATATATGGCGATGATATCTTTGGCTTTGTTTCCATTCGAAATGGTATCAAAGTGCATCGAACTGATTGTCCGAATGCTCCTCAATTGATGTCTCGTTTCGGTTATCGATTTATCAAGGCTCGTTGGGCTGGTAAATCGGGTACAATGTATGCATGTACGCTTCATGTGATTGGTAATGATGATATCGGTATTGTGACAAATATTACCTCTTTGATACAAAAGGAGACGAATGTCTCTTTACGTTCCATCTCGGTTGATTCCGTCGATGGTTTGTTCCAAGGTAAAATTACAGTGAATGTATTGGATATGAAACAGTTGGAACAATTGATAAAGAAAATCAAAAGCATCAAAGGTGTGAAGTCAGTGAATAGAACCTGATGACCTAGATTCTGTTCCTTCTCATAAATAAGGTGAGGTTTCACCATAATAACTAATCAGGGTATCGTTTTGATTCCCGTAAATTTGAATGATATGTTTTCAGGAATTGTAGAGACGACAGGAAAGGTTGTTTCCATCATAAAAGAGGACGAAAATGTCCATTTGACACTATCATGTCCCTTTGTGGATGAGTTGAAAATAGACCAAAGTGTGGCACACAATGGTGTCTGCTTGACTGTGGTAAGCAAGGATAAAGAAACTTACACGGTAACGGCCATACAGGAGACATTACGTCGTTCTAACTTAGGATTGTTGAAAGAGGGCAGTTTGGTCAATTTGGAGCGTAGCATGATGATGAACGGACGTTTGGACGGACATATTGTGCAAGGACATGTGGATCAGGTGGCAAAATGCATAGAGAAGAAGAGTATGGATGGTAGTTGGTATTTTACCTTCCAATATGAGAATGATCCTGTGATGGCTAAAAAAGGCTATGTGACGGTAGAAAAGGGCTCTGTGACAGTGAATGGAACGAGTCTTACAGTTTGTGATTCTCAAACAGATCGATTCTCTGTTGCCATTATCCCTTATACTTATGAACATACCAATTTCTGTCAGATAGAAGTGGGTACTATTGTCAATATTGAATTTGATATTATAGGAAAATATTTGAGTAGAATGATGTCGTTATAAGACATCATTCTAACTCGCAACCAGGGAATCCCTCTTTGGCTGCCATTTCAGGGGATGCGCAGAAGTAGATGAGAGTTCCTTGTGTACAGACTTCTCCCTCTTTGTTTAATAATTCTGCATCGATATAGGCGATGTTACGCATTTGCTTGTTGAGTTTGGCTCGAACTAGAATCTCACCCTCATTGGTTTTTACAGGTTTGATGTATTTAATCTCCATTTTGGAAGTGACGCCAGTGGTTTGTAGTTTGCGTGTTACCACCCATCCTGCCACTTCATCAATCAATAATGATTGTACACCTCCATGTAGCGTGTTAATCCAGCTCTGGTGATTTTGAGTGGGGTCCCATCGAGTGAGAATATAGTCGCCCTCCTCATAAAAATCTAGATGAAAACCGATAGGGTTGTTAGGGGAGCAGGCAATACAGTTGTAACCTGGCGTGCCAGTCCATAGATTTTTTATTTTGTTCATTTTATAGAATAGAATGGAAGGGAAGACTTTAGAAGCCTTCCCTTTTTGATTAGTGAATATTTTCCAATATGCGCACTACATGGCGGAAATATCGTTCGACGCTTGAGATGCTGCATTTTTCGGCAGGAGAGTGGTTGTCGAAAATATCCGGACCGATAGATATCATGTCCAAATCAGGATATTTTTCTACGAAGAGACCACATTCCAGTCCGGCATGAATAGCTGTCACGATAGGTTGTTTGCCATATAGTTCGACAAAAGCATTTACGACGATCTCTTTGATCTTCGAATTCATGTTAGGTTTCCATCCTGGGTATCCGTCACTATGTTTGATCTCGTCTGCATGAGACAATGCGAATACAGCTTCCACACGGTCTTTTATATCATGTTTTTTACTCTCGATGGAGCTACGTTGACTGGTGGAGATGATGATAGTGTTGGCATCAGGCATTTTGACAGATGCAAGGTTGGTGGAAGTCTCAGGAAGACCAGCAATCTCTCTGCTCATATCTGTTACGCCATGCGGACAAGCATATAATGCGTTGAGAATCTCGTCTGTCTTAGCTTTGCACAATACATTATCACGGGAGTCGGTAGAACTAAGATCCATGAGGAAGTTTGTCTCGTTCGGATATTCCTTCTCAACGGTAGCCACATATTGATTGAGTGCAACGCGTATGTTCTCTTTCTCTTTGAATGGAATGGAGATGATGGCAGAAGCCTCTCTTGGAATAGCATTGTGAAGATTTCCACCCATGATAGAATGGAAGTAGATAGGATATTTCTTGTTTTCATTCCAGAGGAAACGAGACAATAGTTTGATAGCATTTCCTCTACCTTTATTGATATCATCACCCGAATGACCTCCATGGAGTCCTGTGACCTTTATTTCGATGAAGATTTGGTTGTCTGGCGTCTTTTCAGTTTGTAGGTGATAGGTAGCCACTGTATCGATACCACCGGCACATCCGATGCAGAAACGTCCGTCATCCTCCGAATCGAGGTTGATTAGCATTTTAGATTTGAACCAGCCCGCTTGCACATGTTGAGCGCCTGTTAGACCGCGTTCCTCGTCAACGGTGATGAGACATTCCAATGCAGGGTGTTTGATGGTTTTAGAATCGAGTATGGCAAGCATAGTAGCGACACCGATACCATCATCAGCACCCAATGTACTACCTTTGGCCTTTACCCAATCACCATCGATGTAAGTTTGGATAGGATCCGTATCAAAATTGTGATTGACGTTAGAATTTTTCTCGCAGACCATATCCATGTGCGCCTGAAGAAGGATGGAAGGAGCCGATTCATATCCAGCGGAGGCTTTTTGGCGGATAAGAACGTTGCCAACGCTATCCATGCTGCATTCCAAATTTCTTTGTTTAGCAAAATCCATCAGGTAAGCACCGATTTTTTCCTCTTTGCCAGAAGGGTGGGGTATATTACATATTTCATTGAAATAGAACCAGAGTTCTTTTGGCTCTAAGTCTAAAATTGAATTCATAATTTGTAAAGTTTGTTTTAATGTGGGTTTTATAAAATCATTTCGAGCAAAGGTGTCGAAAAGAATATATGACCACACTTCATATTAAACATTGTTTAAACGGTGAATGAAAAGAAGTCACCTTAAACAGAAACGAATGGAGATCCAGAGGAAATCCATTCGTTATAAGTCACATTTTCTTTTAAATCAGATTACGATTGTAGTGCGGCAGCACCGCCGACAATATCTAACAATTCACTGGTGATTGCCTGTTGACGAGTCTTGTTGTACAAGACGGTCAGTTCGTTAATCAGTTCATTTGCGTTATCCGTTGCGACTTGCATAGCTACGACGCGAGCTCCATGTTCAGAAGCGTTAGAGTCGAGTAGGCAAGCATACATCTTCGTACGCAATGCTTTAGGCAACAAAGCTTCCAAGACCTCAGCCTTACTTGGTTCCACGATATAGTCGCCGCTAAGATTCTTAGCAGCATCTTTCTTGGACTCAAGTTTGATAGGCAGGAAGGTTTCTGTTGTCAATTTTTGAACAGCAGTATTTTTAAGGTGATGATAAATCAGAACTACCTTATCGAACTCTTTGTTCAAAAATTTGGTCATCAGTTCATTTGTGATTGTACTAATACCATCGAATGACGGGTGGTCAGAAAGAGAAATGTCGATATCTACTTTTTCGATGCCAGTCATTTTATTGACAGCCTCTTTCACCTTTTTACCGATAGGGTAGATGGTGAGTTCGATACCATTAGCCAACTCTTTTTTAATCAATCCGTTCAGTTCTTTAATAACATTTGAATTGAATGCACCACAAAGGCTTGAATTAGAAGAAAAGACCACGATGGCCATCTTTTTCACCTCTCTGACAGCAGAGAAATCCGATTGGAAATCGGTCTCTGTTGCGAGGAAGTTTTCCAAGATGCCATTCAGACGGTTTTGGTACGGCAAAATATTTTCGATAGCCATTTGGGCTTTCTTCAATTTTGCTGAGGAAACCATCTTCATCGCTCCCGTAATCTTCTTTGTAGAGTTTACGGATCCGATTCTTGCTTTAACTTCTTTTAATGATGCCATTTATTAAGCCTTTTTTTGGATCTCTTTAATGACAACTTCAGCTTCGCTCTTTAATGTAGCTTTGATGCTGTCGTCGATTTTTCCTTGTTTCAAATTGTTCAAGACATCCTCTTTGTGGAGGTGTTCCAAACGTTCGATGAACAATTTTTCGAACAAGTGAACGTGTTCAACTGGCAATACGTTTAAGATACCTTGAGTACCACAATAGATTACTGCAATCTGATGTTCAACTGGGTATGGAGTATATTGAGGTTGTTTCAACAACTCAGTGTTACGCACACCTTTGTCGATAGTCATCTTTGTTACGGCATCCATATCACCACCGAACTTGGTGAATGACTCCAACTCACGATATTGAGCTTGGTCAGTCTTCAATGTACCAGCGATAGACTTCATGGCTTTTACCTGAGCACTACCACCCACACGAGATACGGAGATACCTACGTTGATTGCAGGACGGATACCTGCGTTGAACATGTTTGTTTCCAAGAAGATCTGACCATCAGTGATGGAGATCACGTTGGTAGGGATGTACGCAGAAACGTCACCTGCCTGTGTTTCGATGATTGGAAGGGCAGTCAACGAACCACCACCTTTAACTCTACCCTTAAGGGAAGCAGGAAGGTCGTTCATTTGAGAAGCCACATTATCGTTGCTGATAATCTTAGCTGCACGTTCCAACAAACGAGAGTGCAAATAGAACACATCACCAGGGTAAGCCTCACGACCAGAAGGACGTTTCAAGATCAAGGAAACCTCACGGTAAGCAACGGCTTGTTTAGACAAGTCATCGTATACAACCAATGCATGTTTACCTTGGTCACGGAAATACTCACCAATAGCAGCACCTGCGAATGGTGCGTAATATTGCATAGCAGCAGGGTCAGAAGCAGTAGCAGATACGATGATTGTATAATCCATTGCTCCATATTCCTTCAATGTGTTTACAATATTTGCTACAGTAGAACCCTTTTGACCTACGGCAACGTAGATACAATAAACAGGGTTTCCTGCTAAATAAGACTCTTTTTGGTTGATGATTGTATCAATAGCGATTGCAGTTTTACCTGTTTGACGGTCACCGATGATCAACTCACGTTGTCCACGTCCGATAGGAATCATGGCGTCGATAGCCTTCAAACCAGTTTGCAATGGCTGTTTAACGGGTTCACGATAGATAACACCAGGAGCTTTACGTTCCAATGGCATTTCAATCAATTCACCTTTGATAGGACCTAAACCATCGATAGGGTTACCGATGGAGTTTACAACTCTTCCAACCATGCCTTCACCTGTCATGATGGATGCGATTCTCTTTGTACGTTTTACTGTGTCGCCTTCTCTTACTTGATCGGTAGGACCTAACAACACAGCACCCACGTTATCCTCTTCCAAGTTCATGACAACGGCGTTCATACCGTTTTCGAACTCCAAAAGTTCTCCTGCCTCAGCATTCTGTAGTCCGTAAATACGAACCACACCATCGCTGACCTGCAATACGGTACCAACTTCTTCAAACTTGACTTTGGTGTCTAAGTCTTGAAGTTGCATTTTTAGCACGTCGGATACTTCACTTGCTTTTATAGCCATAGTAATAATTTCTTTTTTAATTTACGAATACTGATAAATAGTTAAGCATCTGCCGCATTCTTGTTTAAGAGCGTATCACGGACAGTTCTAAGTTGACTCTTAATACTAGCGTCTAACTGGTAAGTTTCAACATTTAGAATAAATCCACCAATGATGTCTGGGTCTATCTCTTTCTGGAACTCTATTGTTCCGTCTGTGACAGATTCCACTGCCTTTCTCATTCTTGCTTCCTCAGCTTCTGAGAGTGGGGTAGCGGTGACAAGCGTACTGGTGATGATGTTTTTCTTGTCGCGATACATGTCTTGAAATACTAAGCAGATACTCTGGAAGTATTCCTCTCGTTTATGCTCGATGACCAAATCAACAAAGCGGTTGAATTCGGCACATACTTGGGTACCTGCAGCAGTGATAAGCAACTCTTTCTTTTTCTGTTTGGAGATGGTTGGATTACCCAACGCTTCTTTTAACTGTGGAACCTCCGTGAAACTTTTGGAAAGTATTTTCACGTTGTTGTACACAGACTCTTCTTGTTTGTTCTCTTCTGCAAACATGAAAAGTGCTTTTGCATATCTTGCTGAAATTTTACCTGTATTCATCAGCTACTACGATTTAGCGATATTAACCTCATCCAATAGTTTGTTGATCATGTCGATTTGGCTTTCGTTGCTCTTAAGTTCGCCTCTGATGATTCTCTCTGCAATGTTAACAGAAAGCTCAGCTACTTGTGAACGAATCTCTTTTACGGCATTGTCTTTCTCTAATTGGATGCTTTCCTTTGCATTTTCGATAATCTTGTTTGCTTCAGCTGTAGCGGCAGTTTTGGCATCGTCGATTATCTTCTCTTTTAGTCTGGTGGCTTCTTTCAACATCTCAACTCTCTCATTCTTTGCTTCTGCGGCCAATCTTTCGTTTTCTGCTTTGATTCCAGCCAAAGCAGCATTTGCCTCATCAGCTTTCTTAAGAGACTCTTCAATGTAGTTGCCTCGCTCTTCTATCATTCCGACGATAGCAGGCCACGCCCACTTTCCAAGAATGAAGGCTACAATGAGGAAGCATAAAAGCATCCAGAATAATAGTCCGGGATCTGGTGTCAGTAATGACATAAACTTTTAATTTTAGATGTTAATTACATAACTAATGCCAAGATAGCAACGATGATAGCCAAGAATGCCACACCTTCGACAAGGGCTGCTGCTACAATCATGTTGCTTCGAATGTCACTTGAAACTTCTGGCTGACGTCCGATAGCCTCCATTGCAGATCCTCCGATCTTACCAATACCAATACCTGCACCGATTGCTGCGATACCTGCTCCGATTGCTGCGCCTAATTTTGCAGTTGCTGCTTCTGCTGCTACTGCTTGTAATAAAATACTCAACATAGTCTTTAATTTTTTAATTGTTATTTAATAATTTTTGTTTTTTATTCTTTTTATATTGTTTGCTTTTTCTTTTACTCTTCTTCCTCCTCAACTTGTGCCATTCCTATGAATAGGGCTGACAAAGTCATGAATACATAAGCTTGGATGAAACAAACCAAACACTCCAATAGTGACATGAACACAACGAGTAGTACGGAAACGACTGAGAATCCCAATCCTACACCTACACTCAATTGTGAAAATACAAATATCAAACCTACTAATACCAATACCATCACGTGTCCGGCAAACATGTTTGCGAAGAGACGTATGCAGAGTGCGATAGGTTTCGTAAAGATTCCTAAGAACTCAATGAACTGCATGATTGGCAATGGAAATTTCAACCATTTTGGTACTTTCGGCCATATTATATCAAGGAAGTAGGCTTTCGTACCAAAAATGTTGGTCAATAAGAAAGTGAGGGCTGCCAATACAAATGTGATGGCAATGTTACCTGTCAGGTTAGCTCCACCAGGGAATATTGGGATGATACCCAATAAGTTGTTGATGAAGATAAAGAAGAAGACGGTTAACAGATACCATGTGAACTTTTTGTGATTCTTGCCAACACTTGGTTTGATGATGTCGTCGTTAAGAGAGACAATAAGAGGCTCCAAGACGGCTTGCAATCCTGTAGGTTTGCAGAATCCGTTGCTCTTGTACTTCTTTGCAATCGACAAGAAAATAATCAATAGAAGAGCACAACTAATCAACAAAGAAACCACGTTCTTTGTGATGGAGAAGTCCCATGGACGCTTTCCTGTTGATACTTCAACGATTTTTCCTGCGTAATTTCCCTCTTCTGCAATTTTATATCCATTGTACTCGGTGTAGTGACCTTCATGTCCTAATTTTGAAGAACAGAAAACATCTAAACCGTTTTGACCGTAGACTATACATGGCAAAGAGATGGAAATGTGCTTGTCTCCAATGGTCGTGATATGCCAATTATAGGCGTCTTGCACGTGACCGAAGATCATCTCTTTAATGTTCAGTTCCCCCTTTTCCTCCGATTCCGAATTAGAAGTGAAAGCTGCCACACCTAAAAGACCCAGTATCACGAGTAAGATCCCAAAGGCAATCTTCCCAATTTTCCCAGCTTTTTTAGTATCTATGGACTGACTCATTTTTGTAAATCCTTATTTAAGTTTTGTGAGGGCAATTGCCTCAAATACTGTATATATCACATAATAGACTACGATCGTAACAAGAAAGGGTAGGGCCATCTCTTTGTTGAAGAACACATAGAAGATTACACCCGCCAGTGTTAAAAATAGTTTGATTGCTTTTAACACAAGAAATGCACTCGAATAATCTTTTGCATCCCCTCTCTTCTGACTCAATGTGATGAATGTTACTGTACCGTAAAGTGTGAAAAATGCACTGACGCAATAGACAGCTGAAGTGATACTTGCATATTCGGGAAAATATGTTTTGAGAACATAGACCGAAATAGCACTTATAATAGACATCAAGACTGCCAGTATAAATATTGCTATTTTTGTAGCGCGATTCATGCCTTTATTTCACTTTTACTCAAGAACGTTTTCAACACAAACGGATATTACGTCGTTTTTTACCTCGGCAAAACCGCCATCCACTTTAAGAACAGTTTGCTCATCTCCTGAACGGTAGATGATCTCTCCTGCTTTTAGCGACGAAATTAGTGCCGTGTGTCGTGGTAATACAGTGAATTTTCCCGCACTTCCCGGTAGATTCACTGAGTCAACCTCTCCCGTGAAAACTAATTTGTCTGGTGATATGATTTCTAATTTCATACTGCCGATTTTAGTCCGTTATTGAATTGCTTGAGAAAGCAACTTCTTACCTTTCTCAATAGCGTCGTCGATAGTTCCGACATTCAAGAATGCCTGTTCTGGAAGATCATCCACTTCACCATTGATAATCATATTGAATCCTTTGATTGTCTCTTCGATAGGAACCATCACACCAGGAAGACCTGTAAACTGTGATGCTACGTGGAATGGTTGAGACAAGAAACGTTGGATACGACGTGCACGTGCAACCACCAACTTGTCTGCCTCTGACAACTCCTCCATACCCAAGATTGCAATGATATCTTGCAACTCTTTGTATTTCTGTAGAATTTGTTTTACGCTTTGAGCACAATCATAGTGTGCATTTCCAATAATATTTGGATCCAAGATACGAGAAGTAGAATCCAATGGATCTACGGCAGGGTAGATACCCAACTCTGCGATCTTACGGCTCAACACTGTTGTTGCATCCAAGTGTGAGAATGTTGTTGCTGGTGCAGGGTCGGTCAAGTCATCTGCTGGCACATAAACGGCCTCTACGGCTGTGATGGAACCATGCTTGGTTGACGTAATACGCTCTTGCATCTGACCCATCTCTGTTGCCAAGGTTGGTTGGTATCCTACGGCTGATGGCATACGTCCTAACAACGCTGATACCTCAGAACCTGCTTGCGTGAAACGGAAGATGTTGTCCACGAAGAACAAGATATCTTTACCACCTTGTCCTGAATCACGGAATGTCTCTGCAACTGTCAAACCTGACAATGCCACAGAAGAACGTGCTCCAGGTGGCTCATTCATCTGACCATACACCAAGGTTGCTTGAGATTTAGCCAACTCGTTGTAATCGATCTTGCTCAAATCCCAATCTCCTTTTTCCATTGCCTCCTTGAAGGCATCTCCATAACGTACGATGTTTGATTCGATCATCTCTCGAAGTAGGTCGTTACCCTCACGAGTACGCTCACCTACACCGGCAAATACTGAATATCCATTGTATCCTTTGGCGATGTTGTTGATCAACTCCATAATCAACACTGTCTTTCCTACACCGGCTCCACCGAACAATCCAATCTTACCTCCTTTTAGGTATGGAACCAAAAGGTCGATGACCTTGATACCTGTGAACAAAATCTCTTTGGATGTTGCGAGTTCATCAAACTTAGGAGCCTCTCGGTGAATTGGAGATACATCTGCTCTGTCGAATGCTTTCATTCCATCGATAGGTTCTCCTACGACGTTCAACATTCTTCCCTTGATTTGTTCTCCTCTAGGTACTGCAATTGCTCGTCCTAAAGCCTCCACCTTCATTCCTCTTTTCAAACCATCTGTGGAGTCCATCGCAATCGTTCGAATTGAATTCTCTCCGATGTGCTGCTGACATTCGATGATTAGATTACTTTGCCCTTCACGCTCAATCTCTAGCGCATCGTGTATCTGCGGTAAAGATTCCTGTATGTCAGGGAAACTTACGTCAACAACAGGTCCGATAACCTGTATGACTTCACCAATTACTTTTGCCATATTAGCTATTGTTTAATGGTATTAATTTATTTATTTATGTTTTTTCTTTTCGTGTGATAGACTTACGTGTTTTTCATCGCCATAAAGAACAGTTGTAAAAGTAAGCCGAATGCAAATATAGTTTTTTTTTGTTCTAATTAAGATTTTATAACAATTTTTTTTGAAAAATGTATTTTTTTTTCTGACTGTGCGTTCTTATAAAAAATAATGGGACTTTTATAAATTTCTCGAAGGTTAAGAATTTTTCAAATGAAGTTCTTTTAATATTTATATAATTAGTTAAAAATTGGAAGATATGAATAAATTGAAATTTTTAATGGCAACAATAATGGGGTGTTTTTGTGCCATTTTTATATTAATAGGTTGTATTAGGAAAGATGGTGCTAATAATACTGACGGTTCTCAAATTTCGTCACAGACAGGTCCTGTTCAAATTGAAACAGTTCCTGTTGATTCCTTTGGAAATGAACCCATTTCAATGTTCCCACGTCTGACAGGAACAAAGTCAGAAGAGAAGAATACGGATTGTATTAGAATGACTAATTTGTCTGTTAATGTTGAAGTGCATGGGAAAATTGCAGTTACAACATTTGATATGATTTTTGAAAATAGTTGTGAACGTGTGATGGAGGGTGAACTTGAATTTCCATTGGGAGATGGACAAACGGTTTCTCGTTATGCATTGGATGTGAATGGAAAAATGAGAGAGGGTGTTGTTGTTGATAAAAGTAAAGCTCGTCGTACGTTCGAAAGAATTGTTCGGAATGGTGTGGATCCAGGATTGGTTGAGAAAACAAAAGGTAATAATTTTAAAACACGAATCTATCCATTACGAAAAGGTTCGCCTCGTCATGTTATTATTGGATATGAACAGGAAATTAAATCTTCTGATGGTGTAGAGTTGTATAATTTACCACTCTTTTCTGAACATCAATTGGATAAATTCAGTTTGGATGTGACTTTTGTGAACCCTTCGTCAACTCCTAAAATACAGACATCTTTGCTGAATCTTTCTTCTTCCTCTTATTCGGAAGGTACAAGAATCTCATTTTCTGCGGAGAATGTGAAATTGAATGATTTCGTACGTGTTCAGGTCCCTGTCTCAAATAAACAAGATCTGGTTACAGAAGATGAGGGAACGAATACTTTTTTCTATCTTTCACCTAATATCCAGGGAAAAAAGGATAAGGTGAAACCAAAATCGATAGCGGTTGTTTTTGATGTTTCTTCTTCTGCTAAAAATAGAAATATTGAAAAAGAGTATGCTTTGCTAAAGGATTATCTGGTTTATTTAGGAAAAGTGAACGTTCGTTTGGTTACATTTAGTGATAGAGTGTATTTGGATAAAATAATTCCTAATGCCACATATAATGATATTAAACAAAATATGAGTACACAGCCTTTTGATGGTGGAACTCAGTTTGGCGCATTAAATTTTGCGAAGTACGATGTGGATGAAATATTATTGTTCTCTGATGGTATTTCTAATTTCGGTGTGAAAAATCCTACACAATCTAATGTGCCTTTGTATGCGATAAATTCTAGTATGCGTTCTGATTATTCGTTTTTATCCCGTCTGACTACGAAAGGTGGATCTTATATTAATTTGAATGAGATGTCGCAAAAAGAAGCCTTGAATCATTTGACACATCAGTATATTCGTTTAATCAGTGTCTCTTATGATCATTCGGAAATGGAGGATGTTTATCCTAAAACTGGGGTTGAAGTGGATGAAAATTTATCAATTGTAGGATGCATGTCTGCTAAGACTGCTGTGTTGAAATTGAATCTAGGTTATGGTGACAAGGTGGAGAAGACGCAAGAGTATACTATTTCATCACTGTCGGATAATTTAGGTACTAATGTAAAGCGTATATGGGCGCAGAAAAAAGTCTCTGAATTAGAACAAAATTCGAAAGAAAATAAAGATGAGATAAAAGAGTTGTGTATGAAATACGGTTTGGTAAGTGATTATACGTCACTTATTGTGTTGGAAACTGTTTGGGATTATATTCAATATGAAATAGAGCCGCCTGCAGAATTAAGGGAAGAGTATGAACGTATAAAGAAAGGAGGGAAGCCCAGAATTGATCGTCCAGATGCCCCAATGCCTATTGTTGAAGAAGAATTTTCGGCGGAGACGTTTGAAGAGATAGAATTATCACAGGCAGATACTCGTAGTGCCTATAGAGTTCAACGGTCGATGACGTTGAGTGTTGAAGATAATCAAGCTGTTGAAAGTGAGGCTTATTATGATATGGCAGTAGTAAGTGATGATGCAGTAAATGTAGTGGAAGAAAATGATGAGGAAGAAATCTATACAATAGTGGAAAAAGATGCAGAATTTCAAGGTGGTATGAATGCTCTAAAAGAATATTTAAGGAGTAATCTTTGTTATCCAGAACAAGCAGCGAATTTAGGTCTGCAAGGTAGAGTTATTGTTAGTTTTGTTGTTAATACAGATAGTACCATATCAAATGTCCAAATAGAACGTGGTGTTGATCCTCTATTAGATGAAGAAGCAATTCGTGTTGTGTCATCAATGCCTAAGTGGATTCCTGGAGAGCAAAATGGAAGAAAGGTGCGTTCTTATTTTAGATTACCAGTTCTTTTTAAATTGTCAGATGCTATGACAATTTGTAATGATTCAATATTGGTTCGTCGTAATGATTCAACATCGGTTCGTCGTAATAATTCAACAAAAATGGAGAGAAGGAAACGTCAAACGCCTCAAATAGTTCGCAATAATTTACCTTCGGAAAGTTTCAGAAAGGCACGAACTACCATTCCTTCTTATTTGTCAGAACTAAAACGTGTGCCAAAAAGTGCGATGTATGACAAGTATTTGAAGTTGAGAGAATTAGATGCTGATAATATCCTTTTTTATATAGACGTGGCAGATTATTTCTATTCTGAAGGACTGAATAGTTTAGCAGTTCGTATCATTTCAAATTTGGCGGAGCTGAAAATGGAAGAGCCAGAAATACTACGAACCTTGGGAGGAAAATTGATGGAGTATGGAGAAAACAGTTTAGCGTTAGAGACGTATAAAGATGTGGAGAAGGTGAGAAATGAAGAACCGCAAACATATCGAGACTTAGCTTTTGCATACCGAGCATGTGGGGATTATGTTAAGGCGTATGAAATGTTTGAAAAGGTAGTGTCAGGAAAGTGGGATCGATTTAATGGTATTAATTATATTGTTCAACATGAGATGAATGAATTGGTGGCATTACATTCTGAAGCATTGAAAGGGAAACATGTTGAAGATAAATATTTTGGATATGATTTGCGTGTTGTAATATCATGGAATACGGATAATTGTGATATAGATTTATGGGTAACTGATCCTAATAAAGAATCGTGTGGCTATAATCATAAAAAGACATATATAGGAGGTTCTATCTCTGAAGATTTCACAAGAGGATATGGTCCGGAAGAGTTCCTTTTGAAAAAGGCGATAAAGGGAACCTATTCGGTGAATATTCATTATTATGGTACAACTTCACAAAAACAGTTGCAACCAGTTATTGTAAAGGTCTCTGTGTTTAGAAATTATGGAAGGAAAAATCAAACTTGTGAAGAGAAGATGATAGTGTTGGATAATGTAAGAGGAATGGTGAAATTGGATGAGTTTGAAATAAAATAGGTTGCGTTTAAGTTACAGAGGGAGAGAGTTAGCTTTCTCCCTTTGTTTTTATATGAGTTTCTGATTGAGCCTCTTTACATTTTTCACAAAGTCCATAGACTACGAGAGAGTAGTGGGTCATGTCGAATTTTTTATAATGCTTTGTTTGAATGTTACGTCTGATATTTACATCTGTAAATTCTCTGATTTCACCGCAATTGGTGCAAACAAGATGATGATGCACCTTGCAGTTGTAACATTTTTCGTACTCGGCAGTCTCCTTACCAAAATGATGTTTTAAGACCAGGTTGCATTCAAGAAGCAACTCCACCGTATTATAGAGGGTGGCTCGACTGACGTGGTAATTCTTGTCATTCAATAGAGAATAGAGTGAATCAATGGTAAAATGTCCATCGATTTGATAGATCTCCTCTAGTATGGCAAATCGCTCGGGGGTCTTGCGGAGATTCTTCTTCTCGATTAAGTCCGTAAGGATTTGACGTGCGGTTAGTTTGTTTTTGTTGCTATTCTCCATTCAATTTTCTGGTTTGGTGGACAAAGTTAGCCTATTTTTTTCTTTTGCTCCTATATTTTTTTTATTTTTGTACGTTGAAAGTTACATCGGTACTTTCTGCTTGAAGAAGATAATTAATTTAATAAAGATGAATATATCATACAATTGGTTGAAAAGGTACTTAAACCTTGATATAGAACCAGAAGAAGTGTCAAAGATTTTAACTTCCATAGGTCTTGAGGTAGATGGTGTGGAAGAGGTTGAATCAATAAAAGGTGGCTTGGAAGGCTTGGTAGTTGGTGAAGTTTTGCAATGCGAGAATCATCCAGATTCGGACCATTTGCATGTAGCACTTGTTAATGTGGGCTCAGGAGATCCTCTTCAGATTGTTTGTGGAGCTGCTAATTGCCGTGCAGGATTGAAAACCATCGTCGCTACGATTGGTACAAAATTGTATGATGGAGATCAGACCTTTACGATTAAACGTTCTAAATTGCGTGGCGTAGAGTCATACGGTATGCTTTGCGCAGAGGATGAAATCGGAATTGGAACAAGTCATGAGGGAATCATCGAATTGCCTGCTGATTGTAAGGTGGGTACCTTGGCTAAGGATTATTATCAGATTGAAAAAGATTATGTGATTGAGGTGGATATCACTCCAAATCGTATTGATGCGGCATCTCATTATGGTGTTGCTAGAGATTTGGCGGCTTATTTCGCATTACATGATAATAAGTATAAATTGACATTGCCGGATGTCTCTGCTTTCAAGGTGGAGAACAATAATTATCCTGTAAAGGTCACTGTTGAAAATGAAAAGGCTTGTCCACGTTATTCTGGTGTTGTTGTGGCTGGTGTCACAATCAAAGAGTCTCCAGAATGGATGCAAAAGTTGTTGAAGACAATTGGTGTTCGTCCTATCAATAATGTGGTGGATGTGACAAACTTCATGCTTCATGCTATGGGACAACCATTGCATGCTTTTGATGTTGATAAGATGGATGGTCGACACATCATCGTGAAGAATTTGGCTGAAGGCACTAAGTTCGTTACATTGGATGGTGTGGAAAGAACATTGAGCGCTGATGATTTGATGATCTGCGACGAAAAGGGTGGTGCATGTATCGCTGGTGTGTTCGGTGGTTTGCATTCTGGTGTTACAGAACAGACAAAGAACATCTTTATTGAAAGTGCATACTTTAATCCTGTTTCAGTTCGTAAGACGGCTCGTCGTCATGGTTTGAATACAGATGCTTCTTTCCGTTATGAGAGAGGTTGCGATCCAAACAATACATTATATATTTTGAAATTGGCAGCTTTGCTTGTTAAGGAAGTGGCAGGTGGAACCATCTCTTCTGAGGTGTTTGACAACTATCCTGTTGCTGTAGCTCCTTATCCTGTTAATCTGACATTTGAAAAGATTAACTCCTTAGTGGGTCAAGAGATCTCTAAGCAGGATGTAAAATCAATCTTGAAAGGTTTGGAAATCGAAATCAAGAATGAGACGGAGACTACTATGCAGTTGGCTGTTCCTACGTATCGTGTGGATGTGCAACGTGATGTGGATGTGATTGAGGATATCCTTCGTATCTATGGATATGATAATGTGGAGGAGGGTACGACTCTTCACTCTTCTATTGCTTATTCTCCAAAACCTAACTCATTGAAACTTCAGAATATGATCTCTGATCAGTTGAGTGGTTGTGGATTCCATGAGATATTAAATAACTCATTGACAAAACTTTCTTATTACGCAGATGGAGTGAAATATACGGCAGAGACCACCATTAATGTGATGAATCCATTAAGTGCGGATCTTGGTTGTATGCGTCAGACTTTGTTGTTCGGTGGATTGGAGAGCATCTCTTACAACATCAACCGTAAAAACGGAGATGTGAAGTTCTATGAGTTTGGTAACTGCTATCATAAGAATCCATCTAAGGAGTCTACTATCGAGCAGCCATTGAAACCTTATTCAGAGGATTTCCATTTGGGTATTTGGTTGGCAGGTAACAAGACACTTGCAAGCTGGGTACAGAAACAGGATAAGACATCCTTCTATCAATTGTCTGCTTATGTGGATAATATCTTCGCTCGTTTGGGTGTGGAGAAGAAAGGTTTGGTGATTGGTGAATATTCAGACGATTTGTTGTCGGAAGGTTTGACGATGTTGACCCCTGCAGGTAAGTTGTTGGCAACATTGGGTGTTGTTTCTAAAAAGGTGACAAAGAAGTTTGATATTGATACTGATGTCTATTTTGCTGATTTGGAATGGAACAATATATTGTCTGAGTTGAAGAAACATAAAGTGTCTTATTCGGATATATCTAAGTTCCCAGAGGTTAAGCGTGATTTGGCGTTGTTGTTGGATACGAACACCACCTTTGCGGATGTGGCTAAGATTGCAAGCGAGACAGAGCGCAAGTTGTTGAAGGATATGTACTTGTTTGATGTCTATGAGGGTAAGAACTTGCCAGCAGGAAAGAAGTCTTATGCAGTCACCTTCATTTTGCAAGATATGGCTAAAACGCTTACGGATACGCAGATTGATGGTATAATGAATAAACTGATTAAAAATTTCGAAGAGAAATTGGGTGCGAAGATTCGATAATTTTATTACATTTGCACTCGATGTATTTGAAAAACTTTGGGGTTGCTGAAAACCGTGTAAAAGAGTAGGCGTAATTTTATAGTATAAAATGATGAAGAAGATTTTTATAGCACTTGGAACTGTCGCACTTTCATTGGGATTATTCTCATGTACGAAAAACGACTGTCATTGTACTTATTACGATGAAGAGGGTAACGAAGTGCCTAGTTATAGTTACGATTACGAAGAGATGTCAGTCTCTGATTGCTCTGACTTGAACACATACGGTGTCAACGGTTCTCCAAAGGGATTTGTATGTGAATAACGAGTAATTCAAGCATATAAGGGTATATTTAACAAAGTGAACCCCGAAAGTTGTTAGGCTTTCGGGGTTTATTTATTTTCTCTTCAATCTAGCACGGTTTTTCTGTCGTGCCATTTTCTATCTCAATTTCGATTTTAAGTCTGATGTGCGCCTTAAATAGGTCATAAGCAGAGCCACTGGAATAATTAGGAAGAAGATGGCGATAAATGTGTTTTGATTGAATGTGTCGTACAGACCATGTAGAACCATCGGAACGACAATAGCCATCGCATAGAGTGACTTTTTGAATTTAGGGTAGAGGTTACCAAAGGCGATATAGTAACCTGCTATGCCTGTGAATACGGCATGAATGAAAGGAAGGTAGGTGAGTCTGGCTATGTTGGCAAAAAATGAATATTGGTATTCCAATTGGTCATTCACCTTTATCTGATATTGTACGCCTTCCTCTACACCGAATGCTAATCCTGAAATGAGTCCGTAAAAGACTAATGTGCGTGGTATCAAAGGCTCTTTCGCCCTCGCTATTAATATGAAAAGAGGAATGGCTTTGACAAACTCCTCGGTGAATCCAACTCCCATAATAAAGAATATGAGTCGTGAAAGGAATCCTCCTTGTTCACCAATGTTATAGAAAGGATTTAGCTTTACCAATCCTGTTACATCCCATAAAAGGAAGATAAAGATTTGTGTCATAAAAAAGATGGTGGTAGCCGTCTTCCACGATACTTGTGACGTTTTAAAGAAATTATAGAAGAAGATGCCCCAAATGACAGAGAAGTAGAGGGAGACGAAATAAAACATCAACCATTCATTCTGAATGAAGAAACCAATGACGGATGGTAGTAGTCCTATCGCAGCCAATAAGAGAAACTTCTTATCGCTTAATAGTATCTCCTTTTTGAAGAATTCATGGGGAATAATGATGTCTCGTCCGATGGATTTCAATTGGTTGACAATACTACCTGCGGATTTGACCTTTACAGAGATGTCGTTGTCTTTCAAATATTGTTTGACGGTGATGACATTGTCCATATCTGAACTATCGACGCATTTGTCGCATTTTAGAATCTTGCCATCTTCTACATATTGTTTGATCGTATCCTTGTCATAAGGACCGAATTGTTTGCCATTACGGATGATTAAAATCATTTGTGTTTTATTTAGGTGCTCTTACGTATAGAACAACGGCAATGAGTCCGAAAATTATGTTAGGTAACCATACTGCCATTGCTGGAGAGAAATTGCCATTGACTGCGAATGTGGAGGATATGGAGAAGAAGAGGATATAGAGAAGACTCAGTGCAATACCGATACCTAAGTTTATACCCATACCTCCCTTTATCTTCTTCGAAGAGAGGGAGACTCCAATGATGGTTAGAATGAATGCGGCGAAAGGGAATGAGAACCTTCTGGAATATTCAATCTCAAAGTCTTTTATATTGCCGATACCTCTTGATTTCTGTCTTTCGATATACTTTTTCAGTTCAGGGGTTGACATTTGCTCCTGCATACCTGCAAAGACGAAGAAGTCGTCGGGAATGAGGTTCAGTTTCAGATTCATTGTGTCCCCTCTGGTTAGGTGTTCGTAAAGTCCATCGAACTCTCTTTTTGTATAGTCGAGTAGTCTCCAATTGTCTTCACCCATCCATTCTACATCGTGGGCGATGATTCTAGATTTCAAAGTTTTTCCGTTGAATTCATCAATGGAAGCACGTCGTCCGCTTTGGCCTCTTTTGTCGTAGTAGTCGATAGAGAAAACTTCAGTGTCGGTCACCCACAAACGAATCTTTATAGCTTGATCTTTCTTCTTTTTCTTCACATAGACTTCCTGAAAATCGATTCTCTCCTTGTTGGCAGGGGGAATAACGTAGCTACTTAAATAGAAGGTAAGTAGGGCAATGATAGCCGCAGAGATCATGTAAGGTCTCATCAGTCGGTGAAAACTGATACCAGACGAGAACATGGCGATGATTTCTGAATTGTCGGCCAACTTAGAGGTGACGAAAATAACAGAAATGAAGACGAACACAGGACTAAACAGGTTGGCGTAGTATGGAATGAAATTAACGTAATAATCAAGGATGATGGCTTTTAATGGAGCATTGTTTTCCATAAAGTCATCGATCTTTTCGGTGATGTCAAATACAACAGCGATACTGATAATTAGGACAATGGATAGGAAAAAGGTTCCTAAGAATTTTCGTATGATATAAATGTCTAATTTTTTAAGCATAATCGATCTGTTATAATCTGACATTTAGTTTCTTTACCATGCTGTCTTTCCAGGTTGAGAACGTACCAGCGATAATCTGATTGCGAGCCTCTTTGACAAGCCACAAATAGAATGCCAAATTATGGATGGATGCAATTTGAAGTGCTAGTATCTCATCTGCCACGAATAGGTGACGAACATAAGCCTTTGTATAGAAAGAGTCGACGAAAGAGGTGCCGAATGGATCGAGTGGAGAAAAATCGTCCTCCCATTTTTTGTTACGCATGTTCATGGTACCGTTTTGGGTGAACAATAGTCCGTTTCGACCATTTCTTGTTGGCATTACGCAGTCGAACATATCAACGCCACGTTCGATGGCTTCCAAGAGGTTGTTTGGCGTTCCCACACCCATGAGGTAGCGTGGTTTGTCTTTCGGCAATATGGTGTTGACCGTTTCAATCATTTCGTACATGACGTCGGTAGGTTCACCGACAGCCAATCCACCGATGGCGTTGCCCTCTCTATCTTTGCTGGCAACATATTCTGCAGCCTTCAGACGAAGGTCTTTGAATGTGCAGCCTTGAACGATAGGGAAGAAGGTCTGACTGTATCCATATTTAGGTTCTGTCTCATCAAAATGTTTGAGTCCACGGTCCAGCCAGCGTTGTGTACGTTCGAGAGAACGTTTTGCGTAAGCATAATCGGCGGTACCCGGAGTACACTCGTCGAGTGCCATGATGATATCCGCACCGATGATGCGTTGAGTGTCCACCACGTTTTCAGGGGTGAAGATGTGTTTCGAACCATCGATATGAGAACGGAAGGTGCAGCCCTCCTCGGTAAGTTTTCTATTGTCGGAGAGCGAGAAGACTTGGAAACCGCCGCTATCCGTCAGTATTGGTTTGTCCCATCCGTTGAATTTGTGCAGTCCGCCCGCTTTCTCTAGGATATTGAGTCCGGGACGAAGGTAAAGATGGTAGGTATTGCCCAAGATGATTTGAGCTTTGATATCATCCTTGATTTCTCTTTGGTGAACAGCTTTCACGGTACCGGCGGTGCCGACAGGCATAAAAATAGGAGTTTCGATAACGCCATGGTCTGTCGTTATTTTACCGGCGCGGGCATTACTTTTAGGGTCAACGTATTGTAATTCGAATTGCATAAAACTGTTCTTGAAATTAAGGAACGTAGGGGCGAAAGATTTTCGCACATTCAGCGGAAAGACAGGGATTCGAACCCTGGGAACAGTTACCCGTTCACCGCATTTCGAGTGCGGCCCGATCGACCACTCCGGCATCTTTCCATAGGTCATTCCAATAAAAAAATCCGAAGTAAGAACCTCGGATTCCATGCTCCTACTGTTTTCATTAGCAAAATTATGAATAAATAATGAGATACACAAAAAAAGATTTAGGGTGAAATGATATGAGATAAACGATGATGTGCAATGTAGAAACAATTAAAATTTCGTTGTATTGTTTGGCCGTTATAGTGGAATGTGCTAAATTTACAACTGATAAAATATTATCAATAAACCCTTTCGGATGATGGAAAATAATAATATATTATCACTTCTCGAAGGCTATACGCTCGACAATGCCGATGATATTGCGGAGACTATTGCGGCTGATTTTCGTAAGCGACGCGTAGAGAAGAACCTAACGCGCGACCAAGTGGCGGAAAAGTCTGAGGTGGCGGTCAGTAACATTGTGCGTTTCGAGCAGAAAGGGCTCATCTCGTTGAAGAATCTTATCAGTCTGGCCATGGCATTGGGTTATACTTCTGAGATAAAGAATCTCTTCTCTCAGCCCAAATACAGTACGATGGAGGAGTTGCAACAGATTCGTAGGAATATGAATAAGAAAAAGGCTCATAGAATTTGTGGCGAAGGGACAAGATGAGAGTTGAAGGATAGTGATAATTTTTAAACATAACACAAATGCAACAAAACGTTTACACAGAAGAAGAAAAGAATTGGATGGCAGAAGGGGAGAAGGGCTCTCATTCTGTACGGGTGACTCCCTCTATGGTGAATGTATTGGGAGAGAACGAGATATTTGTTTTTGGAAGTAATGCACAGGGAATGCACCATGGGGGTGCTGCACGGGTGGCGTATGATAAGTTTGGTGCAGAGTGGGGGAATGGAGAAGGACTCCAGGGACACACTTATGCATTACCTACGATGGAGGGCGTGAAAAGTACACAAGCGGCGGTGGACCGATTTATTGAATATGCGAAGGAACATCCTGAACTGAAGTTTTTGGTGACTCCTGTTGGATGTGGTATCGCTGGATATACACCACAGCAGATTGCCCCTATGTTCAAAGAGGCTATATCGCTTGAAAATGTTTATTTGCCTGTAAGTTTCTGGAAACTACTTTTGGGGAAGGAATGAAAAGGGGAATTGACATACACATTCACACATTAATGAAGATGTCTATAGCCCCATTGGGACAACTCTTTGTATAGCTCAGGGTAACACCCTGGGGGTGAAATCATCGTTTGAATACCTATAAAAACCACAAAACCCATTGATTTCTCAACGGGTTCTGTGAAGAATCTAAGCGGAGAGAGAGGGATTCGAACCCCCGGTACCTCTCGGTACGGCGGTTTTCAAGACCGCTGTAATCGACCACTCTACCATCTCTCCAAATCTTTAAAAACTCCCTCGCCTTTGCAAGTTCTTCGTTTTTTCGTGACCCAGCAGGGGATCGAACCCTGGACCCACAGATTAAGAGTCTGTTGCTCTACCAGCTGAGCTACTGAGTCATTCGTTAAATTTTAGCTTGTCGCTTTGTTTTTAACGAGTGCAAAATTAGAGTTATTTTTTGATATCTCAAAATTTTTATGCCGAAAAAATGAAGGTTTTTTATCTCATTATTTTTGAAATTGCTCTATCCTCTTGATCATAAGGAAAATAAACCAATCTGGAAGATGTTTCACTAAGAAGATAAAGATGTGATTTATCCATCCTGGTATATACTGCTTCTTCTTCTTAAACATTTTCTTCAACGCTTTTTTCGCTAATTCCTCTGGTCGCATGGAGACTCCAATACCAACGGCTACCTTTCTCCATTTGTCACTCAATCCATATAGACCTGTGTCTACCGCACCCGGACAGATAGCTGTGACACCTACACCATACGGCTTCATCTCATACCAAATAGAACGGGAGAAGTTCAATATGTAGGCCTTGGTCGCATTGTACACACTGATGCCTGGCATCGTCATCCATGCCGACATGGAGGACATGTTCAAGATGTATCCAAATCCTCGCTCCTTCATGTCTGCTCCAAAATAATAACACATCTCGCTGACAGTCTTCATGTGCAGATTTAACATTAGTTCAATCCTTTTTATGTCGGTCTTGACGTATTCATTGAAGAAGAATATGCCTGCATTGTTAATGAGTATGTCAATTTGCAGATTGTTCTCCTTGCAATAGGTGTGCAATTCTTGTGCGGCATTTTCGGTTGAGAGGTCTTTGTATAGACCAATCGTCTGGATTCCAAATCGATTGGCTAAGTCTGTGGCTGCCTCTTGTATCTCTTTCTCTTGGTTGCTGACTAATAACAAGTCATATTTCTGACGTGCCAACTCTGTGGCATATTGAAGTCCGATTCCGGAACTCGCTCCTGTTACTAATGCGTACATATTATGATATCAATTATGCTTAAATTATTGTTTACAAACTGAATTCTCACGCTTCGTTAAAATTCAAACTGCTCTTTGATGTAATCAAAATAAATTTTAGAAAAATAATCACCATCCTTTTTGGTGTAACGAATGTCTGTGAAGATTTGTGCTAACGTCTCCTTTTGGTTCTCTTCCACAAACTTACGATTCACTTCCAAGCTTTCTTTGTAGTCGAATATGCGGTCGATGTCTTCACAATCATAGTCGTGATAACTCTCTGAGTGAACGAATCCTTTCACGGGGATCCTATCTTGTAGTTCGGGATTCTCAGCAGGATATCCTAATGTGATGGTGGTGATGGGAACCACATATTTGGGCAGATTGAGTATCTTGGCAATCTGCGGTGCATTGTATGTGGTGGTGCCTAGGAAACAGAGTCCCAACCCTTCATGCTCTGCTAATGCTGCAAAGTTTTGTGCCAATAGAAGCGTGTCGATTGCCGCTGTGGAGAAGGAGAGGAAATTGTTGTATCCTGGTTCTGCTTTTCTTTGCTTGCACCATTTGTTGAATCGGTTGTTGTCTGCACAAAAGGTGAGTACAACGGGTGCTCCGATAAATGTTTGTTGATTGAAATGAGTAGGAGCTAATGCAGCTTTCTTCTCTTTGTCTCTTGTGATAATGACACTGTAGAGTTGCATATTGCCAGTAGTGGAGGCGTGTGATGCCGCTTCCAACAACTGATACAGCAGTTCGTCGCTTACCTCCTTGTCGGAATATTTACGAATGGTTCTTCTGTTTTTAAATTCCTCTATCATTTTTTATTGTTTTTTAGTCCTGTTTGTAAAAATTCTACGAAGGCTTTAACATCTTCTGAATATGCATAGGAGTGGTTGAGTGGCATACCGTTATTGTCAATCTCCACATAGAATGGTTGGGCATTGGCTCCAAATTTGCTCCTTTGCAGGTAGCTCCATTTCTCACCTATGGTTTTTAGTGTTATTGTCTTGCCATTTTCTTCTACTTCCATTGGCGTTTCCAAATTCGTCTTGTCGTCGACAAAGAGGGAAACTAAAACATAATCATTGTTCATGATATATTTCACCTGAGCGTCATTCCATACTGCTGCTTCCATCTTACGACAGTTGACGCAACCATAACCTGAGAAGTCCAGTAAAAGTGGTTTGTTGTGTTGCTTTGCATATTGTATGGCTTCGTCGTAGTCGGTGAAAGAGGCTTGTGTCTCGTCATATAGGTTGAAGTCTTGAGTCCACATCGGAGGCGCAAACGCGCTAATAGCTTTCAACGGTGCTCCCCATAATCCGGGTACGAGGTACAAAGCGAATGCAAAGAGAATCATACTTCCAAACAGACGTGGTACTGAGACATGGTTTGCCTCTGCTGCGTTCTCTTGCTCTGGTTCATACGCATCTGCTGCTTCGTCGTGTGCGAATTTTAATTTGCCTAGGATGTATAATCCAGCGAATAGGGCGATGACAATCCACAATACTAGGAAGACCTCTCTATCGAGTATGTGCCATCCATAGGCAAGGTCTGCCACCGAAAGGAACTTCAAGGCAAATGCCAATTCGAAGAATCCAAGCATCACCTTTACTGTGTTCATCCATCCGCCAGAATGTGGCAGTTTCTTCATGATGCTTGGGAAGAGTGCGAAGAGGGTGAATGGACCAGCCAAAGCGATTGCAAAACCTAGCATACCGATGATTGGAGCTAAGATATTTCCTTGCGTGGAGATATGAACCAATAGTGTTCCGATGATAGGTCCTGTGCATGAGAATGAGACGATGACGAGGGTGAATGCCATCATCAGAATACTTAGAATACCTTTGGTGCTATCTGCCTTGTTCTCTGTTTTGGTACTCCATGAAGCGGGTAGGGTTAGGTCAAATCCGCCAAAGAAGGAGATGGCAAAGAAAACCAACAAAAAGAAAAGGAACAAATTGAATATTGCATTTGTTGACAATGCATTCAGTGCATCTGCTCCGAAAATGAGTGTGAGCAATAATCCCAATCCCACATAGATAACAATGATGGATAATCCGTAGAGTAGGGCGGAGCGTTTTCCACTACCGTCTCTCTTGCGAAGGAAGAAACTGACTGTCATTGGAATGATTGGCCACACACATGGGGTTGCAATGGCTAATAAACCGCCTAACAGACCAATGAGAAAGATGCTTAATAGATGGTTGCTTTCATCGCCTTGTTCTTCTCCGTATGAGTTGAGTTCCGTGATGACTGGTTGCCATGCATCGTTATTCTTTTCATTATTGAGTGGGGTTATCTCTTCAAAATTGAATGGTGTAGACTCACTGCTGGCTGTGTCCTCTTTCTCTCGAGAGGTTATCAGTTTACTACCTTTTTCGATTGTGACCTTTGAACTATTTCCGTTTTCATGTTTTTCGAAAGAGAAGGGTACTTTTGAAGGAGGAAGACAGGTGTTGTCATTGCATGCCATGAATTCCACGTATCCTTTTATGGTATAGTCAGAAGCATCTTTCAATTGAAATTCTTGTGTGAATGAAACTTTCTTTTCAAACCAACGAAGGTTCATGCCAAACATCTCTTCGTATTTCTCGATGGGTTTGATGTTTGAGTTGACAGAACCAGCCTTCTTGATGTTCTTTTTTTCTTCCAAGACGATTTTAGTGGAAACTGGTCCATTCTCTGGAAGATTCTGATCGTATATGTGCCATCCTTCGTCAATCGATGCCGTGGCTGTGATCTGAAGTGTTTGTGATGAGATTAGTTCCTCACTGATGGTCCACTTTACAGGATCCATGATTTGGGCGGTTGATGTTATTGCCCAAAGTAGTGACATCAAAAGAAATAGTTTTTTTAGCATATCTTTTCCATTTATCATTATTTTAACAATTTACTTGCACCTGTATAGGAGTCTATCATCGTATCAGGAATCTCCGTATGATAGGTTGCATTCACTGTCTCTTGGTCGAATATGAGATCTTCAAACTCATTTTGAGCGAATTCCACAGGTGATGCGGAAAGCTCAGGAGCGTTATAGCTCTTCAATAGCAGAAGATCGTGTTCGGGGTCTTTGTGTGGTAATGCAAAAGGCTTGGAAGCCTTGCCTGTTGAGTCTATGTGAGAGAAGAACGGACGACCATAGTTGCCATCTTCAATACGACAGACAAAGACGAACCAATTGCTGTTGGACGACCATGAGTGATAGCAGTCACTTTCAGGAGAATTGACCTCTTTCAAATTTCTCGTGGAGTCGTTACGAAGGTCCATCAGATATAGGTCTGCATTCTTTTGTGTGTAGGCGTTAGGACCGAAGTCAGAAACCGTAAACAATAGGAATTTATTGTCGAACGAGATTCTTGGGTGCATGGCACTCATGTGATCTTTCGCCACTTCATAAATAGTTTCCACCTCTCCGAAACTTTTGGTGGTTGGATCAAAGGAGATCTTTTTTAGGTCATATTTCATGCAAGGAACGTTGTTGACATCTTTTAGGGTAGTGTCACTGCTGCAGAAATAGAGTGTTTTACCATCAGGACTCCAATGAGGGAATGTCTCTTGTTTTCCTTTCGTTTTGAAAATATCGGTCAACTCATTCTTTTCAACGTCATATAAAACGAGGTCGGAAAAATAGTCGTAGGCATGTACTTTCTCAGATCCTTTGTTAGGAAAACTTTGTCGGATGACATTCGAAGAGAAAGCGATGAAAGGGAGGTCGGGATGCCAACATCCGTAGACAGTTCCACCAGGAAGGCCTTTCGGTTTGGTGTTTATTTTATGTATCTTACCGTTGTAGGTCAGAATCATACCGCCTGTAGGACCTCTGTAGTAGAACATCTTGTTTTCTGGGTGAAAACGTTGACTGTAATGACAGTTGACGCAGCATTGGTCTCTGTTTTTTGCGTCTTGTTTGCTTCTGTGATTTGTGATTATGTTTTTTTGTTCGGAAGTCTCCATATTATGTTCGTACAAGCCGATGATTCCTGTGCTCATGTAGGATGGCTCAATGAGTCGATAGGTTAGGTAGGGATCAATCGCCTCTTCAGACACAGTGTTTTCAAAAGATGGGTATTGAATCCATTCGCCTCCTTTTTGAGAATAAAGGGTGTATTTGATTTTTTTACCTTTGTTTTCATTAAGCATCTGCTTCCATTTCTTTTCGCGGAAGATGAATTTGTTCTGTTTGCTTTTTTGTATTAGGAGGGTCTCTCCATTTTCGTTTTCTAATTTGACGATGTGTTTATCACCCTCATCCTGAATTTGAAAATTCAGAGGTGCGATGTTGTAAGGCATCTCGATGTTGGTGTAGTCAGGGTATATAAGGGGTAAAGAAGTTGCGTTCTTGGAAGCCTGAGGCTCATTGACGGAGCAACTTGTCAATAGACCTACAAAACTACAGATGATAATTATATTTGCGGTTAATTTTTTAATCATGCGATTTGACTATTTAGTTTTATTATTGGCAAAAGCGAAGTAAAAGCAGTAATAACCCTCAAATTCCTTTTTGAGGTTTTCGTATGCTTTGTCCATCTCATTAGTGGTATATCTTTTTGTGACAGAGGCGAATTTCTTCAGTTTCTCAGCCAATGGGCGCTCGATGTTGAAATGTTTTATAGGGGTGAGGTCGCCGTTCATTGCACATAGGATGATTGCCTCTTTGAAATATTGTGGCAAAGGATGATTTTTGTAACAATCTTTCATTTCCATGAAGTCTTGTGAAAATGCTTTTAGGTCTTTATTGTATAGGTCTGCCAACAATCTTCGTTCTGCGTTGGCGATGGATAGTTGTTTGTACTGACTGTATGTTTCGCTCAGTGAAGACAGAGAACTTATAATCTGTTGAACTATAGGAATATCCCTTTTTACATAGACTAAATCAGGATATGTTTGGTATAACAAGTCAATGTTATCGACATATTTTTCATACTCTTCAGCCCATTCAGATTGAAACATGGTATGTTTTAGTTGTTGAATGTATTTGTTAGCTAAACTATATTCTTCATTTAGAAGGGCGCAAAGGGCCATTTTCTTCAAGCGCTCGTGGGAGTAGCCGATGGTGGTCCAAAATTCCATGCTCCAAAGGTAAGATGTATTGAAATAAGAAGCATAAAAGAAGAGATCCTCGTAGTAGATAGGTTCTCCTGTTAGGTATTTGGAGTGTGATTTCTCGAATTTGCAGGAGAAATTGAATAAGGAGGTTGACAGCGTTCCGCGATTAGCCAATGCGATTGTTCTGTAAGCAAAAATGGCTTTTGTCGGATCTTTCACCTCTCTGAAAGTTTTGAGTATGCCCTCCCAGTCATGCACTTGTGCCATTTTCTGCATTTTCAGTTCTGCTCTGAAGTGTGGTTCTCTGTAAGAGAAAAAGAATGTGAGAAAACAAGATGCAAGGAAGAAAGCAATTGAAACTGGTTCCTTTTGCAATAGTTTAATCCGATTCAGTTTATGTACAAAAGGAAGGAGGGTATACAACAACAGTATGCAGATGGATAGGACAAAGACATTTGTGAATTTTGTGGAAGGTAGTGGTGCGAAAAGAGCACACACGTACTTTTCGTAATAGATGAAAGTGGCGGTGATGTAGGGGAGAAGAAAGAATAGAGCCACACTCAGGGTTAGTCCGATTATGTTTCTTTTTGAATGATTTTGAATGGATGCGCTGATGTAAAATAGCAGTAATGCTGCAGTAGCATAGATGCCGATGATAAAATAGGCAATGATGGTGATGACGAAGAATAGAACGATCGCATATTTCTGTTCTTGCAACAGTTGGTATAAGCCAATAAGGGCGACGGTTGCCATAGAACCGATGACAAGTGAGAATAAGAAAGATTCATCGAACATATCATAGATGGCGTATCCAACAGATGTTTGTGTTAGCAAAACAAGGAAAGAGGGAAGAAAATAGTATTTCTCTAGTTTGAATGCCCTTTTGACAAAGATGGCAAGAGCCACCAGTAGAAGGGATAAAATGGAAGCGCCTAAAATTGGATGATAAAAAGTCTGTGTCAGGAAAGAGGATAGAATGATGAGCGGGCCAGCGCTCTGGCGTAGCATTTCATCTATACAACTATCTGTATAAGTGAAGAAAAGAGCTTCCTGTGTTTTGTATAAGACATCGGCGTTGTAGATACCGAGGAATAGGAGAGAGAAGAGAAAAAATAGAATGTATTTCAACAGATGAATGTGCTTGAATAGAAAAGAACTTTTTTCCTCTTTTGTGATAATTTTCTTGCTCTCTTTATGACGTGCTTTCATATTTATACCATAATGAAATTATAATGCGAAGATAATGAAAAAATCGTTTATAAAAAAAACTCCCCTCTTGAAAAAAGAGGGGAGTGATTCGAAATGGAAAAATATGATGTAGGTCAATTCACCATAATTTATTTCTTGATGATTTTCTTCGTAACAACAGCACCATTCGTCAATGTTACTTTCGCAATGTAAGTACCATTTGCAAGAGCGGCGATATTTACAGAGTTTGCAGATGCCTCGGCAACGATGCAACCTGCAATGTTGCAAATTGAAATCTTAGCAACATCTCCTGTTGCATAAACAACATCTGTCGCAGGAGAAGGATAGACAACGACACCATTAGATGCAACGTCTTTTGTTTTTCCGGGCTTATATTCAGGACCATTGTATGCTTTTGCATAGGTTAAAAGAATTGGACCAAAGTCTCCTGCAGCCTTTACATTATCTGTACCAGCACCCCAGGTAATACGGATGGTGTGCATCCCATATTCTCTAAACAACAAACCTGCAGGGATTTCTTCTGCGTCATCCAAATTGTTGTCTGGCGTTTGCCATTGCCAATGTTTCCAGTCGTCACCCTCACTCTTCATGTCAGTAGCGAAAGATATGCTTGATAATTGTTCTTCTGTGTCAATATTATACAAAAGATTTTCACCGTAAGATTCTGAGACGATACTCAATTCTTGCTTGGTAGTTGGATTTACCAAAGCTTCTATAGCATAGAAACCAGGTTCTTCAATCTCAAGAGTGTAAGTTTCCCACTCAAAAGGCTCAATATAACTTAAGTTATGATATCCTTCAGTGTTTGTTATACCATAGCAGTTAGATACATCTACACATTCGTCAGGTCTGAAATTGAATCCTTCTCCACCATCTTTGTAAGCACCATTACACAAAGATTTGTCGTTTTGTTCATCGACTGAGTTCTCCTCGTGGTAAGTAACGCCTTCGCCTGCACCTACTATAGTAAGTCCATCTTTTGTTTCTGCTATACCATCTGGATTTGTATTGTACTTTCCTAAGTCAATGATGCCAGGAACTTTCTGACATTCACCCAGATGACAAGTTAACATTGAAGTGCAACAAACAGGAACTGATATCATGTAATTTTCTACAACATAAATTCCAGAAGGAGACAATTCCATGCTACCACAACTCATAAGAGCAGAAGCTTGCTCAGCTTTCTCTCCGAATGCCCAACAACACCAAGGTGTCCTGTTCCTAAATGCTTCGTCCATAAGCGCTTTTGCTCCATTCGTACAATTGTTGTCAATGTTCCTTCCTTGAACTTGACTATTATCGAAGTTGGCAACACTCCATTCAGAGATAAACACCGGAATTACATTTACAGCACTTTGATAGTAACCCAACAATCCTTGATGAGAACAAGCGGAGTAGTGGAATGAATACATAATGTTGCTATATCCAGTAAGAGGATTTGACTTTGCCTGGTCGATACGTTGATTCCAATTTGGTGTTCCCACAACAATGATAGCGTCTGGCTCATTCTGACGGATAGTTGGGATAGCCTTGTTGGCGTATTCTTTGATTCTATCCCAATTTACACCATTAGGCTCGTTACAGATTTCGTACAACACATGTTTGTATTCTTTGCTCTTAACATATTGAGTAATCTCTTTAAAATAATCGTTGTATTTGTTGAATTTTTCGTCCAAAGGGTCGCCATCTGCGTACCATGTGCAAAGGTAGTATATGCCGTATTTAGCAGTTAAGTCTATCAAGTCTTTTGTGATTCTAGTGAATTTGTCGGGGTCACTGTTGTATCCACCATCCTCTACGGGCATTGCTCCACGATAGATGTTGGCACCCCATACCTTCATTTGCTTTATGGCTTCTTCACTATGACAGTCTCCACTATCGTCTTGCCATCCATAGGAAGACCATCCTTTCAATTGAATTTGTTCTCCAGATTCACTAACAATGTATGTTCCATCAACTTTTAAGCGTCCCCACTCCTTGATGTAGTCATTGTTTTCGGGAGAAAAGACACTAAGTTCTGCATTGGCAGTCATGCACACTAATGCAACGGTAAGTAATAATAAAATTTTCTTCATCTCTTTTGGTTTAAATGGTGATTTTATAGGTATCACCTTAAATTGATAATAATGATAATTACACAGTGTAGGAGAATGATTGTTCGACTAGACCCTACAAAATGATATTTCCTCACAACTTTTGAGGCGAAGATAAAGAAAAAAGTTTATAAATAGAAATAAAGTTCTAACGAGTTGATAAAATCATTACGGAAATTTCATTAAACTTTCCTTGTATATTTGAAAACACTTGCCTTTTTGGCTATATCTGTCAAGGTCTTTCAGATCTATTCGTATTAAAAAAAGAAAGGGGAAGACGAATCTTCCCCTTTCTAAAATTATTTAATCAACAATTATTCTTTGATGAATGTTTTAGTGATAAATCCGTCATTAGTATAGATTCTAACAACGTAGATACCTTTAGCCAAAGAAGATACATTGATTTGGTTGCCTGCAGCTTCGATAGCAAGTACACCATTCAAACCATAAACTTCCATCTTGTTAGCTTCTGTGTTAACAGTCAAGATGTCAGATGTTGGGTTAGGAGAGATAACTACTTTAGCAGCGATTTCAGCAGGAGCCTCATCGATGCCAGTTACCAAATTGTCACCCATACGGATTTGGTCAATAGCGTATGTGAAATCTGTACCTGTGAAGTTTAATGAACAAGTTTTAACACCATCTGGAACTGTTACTGTTTGCTTTTCCCAAGTCCAGATAGAAGGGAATTGTTTGTCTGTATAAAGAGCAACTTCCTCGCCGTTGTCAAATTTAACAGTAAAGCCACCTAAGTTAGGTATGCTGTTGTTTGCAACTGCCTCTTCCCATGCTGCTTCATGATCTGGTTTCTTTTCGAGATATCTCTTCTTGATTAGCATAGCTACTTCAAATGATTTCAAACCATCAGGAATAGTAATGTTGTCGATAGTAGTGGTTACGTCTTGTTTCTCGTGAGAGATGCTTAATCCATGGTAAAGTTCTGAACCGTGAAGACCAGACTCGTCTGGAGTTTTATCCCAGCATCTTGCTAAAGTAATATTCTTTCCAGAAGTAGGGGTAGGAATGATTCCACCATGGAATTCTGAAGTTTCTGCTAGGTTCAATCTAACTGTATTATCAGAGTAGATGGTTGCAGCAACAGTTGTGAAATCTTCTGCGTAGAAAGGCTTGCTTCCTTCTCCATAGAAGTAGAGGTTCTTGATGTACATAGGCTCCAAAAACTCTTTACTCTCTCTGACGAATGACATACAGAAGTATCTCATCTCTTTGATGGAAGGATTTGCAAAAACGAACTGCTTGCGAGTCTTGAATTGATCTCCGTTTTGAATAGCATCGATAGCTGCTTGTACGGTGATTCTTGCTTGAAGAACATCTGTACCTTTGTCTGTAGCAACAGAATCTTGTAATCCAAAAATAAAGGCAGGCTTTGTACCATCAGCTGTTTCACCAGCAACTGTTAATTCTTTGTAAGTGGTGGATGTTTGATCTACTGCTGCAGGAATTGCATATTCGATGTTCATCACCCATGTTTTGTCCAAATTAAGCGGTGCTTCAGTAAGATCGAATCTAACGTCGTTGTATTGGTTCAATTTTAGGAACTCTGCTACGGTCTCTCCATTGTAAGTTTTGCCTGAGTTCAAAAGACTACCATCGTTGTTTTCATATGGTAATTGAAGAATGTTTTCGTTAATGATACCATCTTTAACGATCCAATACACTTCTCCGTTGCAATTTTTGCAAGTGTCCAAATATTCAGCGGCATTGATGTTCAATGCGGCCATAGACAAGAATGCTAATGTAGTAATTTTCTTCATTGCGCTATTTTTTTGTTAATAATAAATGCTTTGTTATAAAAAATACTCCCCCCTCGAAAATGGAGGAGGGGAGTACTTTGAAAATTTCAACGAAATTTATTTCTTGATGATTGTCTTAGTAACAACATTACCATTTGACAATGTTACTTTTGCAATGTAAGCACCACTTGCAAGAGCAGCGATATTTACAGAGTTTGCAGATGCCTCAGCAACGATGCAGCCTGCAATGTTGCAAATTGAAATCTTAGCAACATCTCCTGTTGCATAAACAACGTCAGTTGCAGGAGAAGGATAGACAACAACACCATTAGTTGCAATGTCATTTGTCTTTACATTCTCATAACCAGGACCATTGTAAGCTTTTGCAAAAGTCAAACGAAGTGGACCCATATCTCCAGCAGTCTCTACCTCATCTGTACCAGAACCCCAGAAAATACGGATGGTGTGCTCACCTTTTTCTTTAAACAACAAACCTGCATTTATTTCTTCTGCATCATCCAAGTTGTTGTCTGGAGTTTGCCATTGCCAATTTTTCCAATCTTCATCCGTCTTCTTCATATCAGTAAAGAAAGATACGGTTGTCAATTCTTCTTCTGTATCAATATCATACAAAAGGTTTACACCGTAAGTTTTTGAGTCGATACTCAATTCTTGCTTGGTAGTTGGATTTACTAAAGCTTCCAAAGCATAGTAACCTGGCTCTTCAACTTCAAGTGTGTAAGTTTCCCACTCAAGAGGCTCAATGTAACCCAAGTTATGATATCCTTCAGAGTTTGTTATACCATAGCAGTTAGATGCATCCACACACTCGTCAGGTCTGAAGTTGAATCCTTCACCACCCCATTTGTAAGCACCATTACACAAAGAACCATCGTTCTTCTCATCATCTACAGTGTTTTGCTCGTGGTAGGTAACGCCTTCACCTGCACCTACTGTAGTAAGTCCACCTTCTGTCTCGGCTTTACCCTTTGGATTTACATCATACTTTCCTAAGTCGATGACACCAGGAACTTTTTGACATTCACCTTCATAACATGCTGTGATTATTGGATCTGGAGCATAGCGTCCTAACATGTAGTTTTCAACAACATAATTTCCAGAAGGAGACAATTCCATGCTACCACAACTCATAAGAGCAGAAGCTTGCTCAGCTTTCTCTCCGAATGACCAACAACACCAAGGAGTCTTGTTTCTTGCAGCTTCATCCATAAGCGCTTTTGCTCCATTCTTGCAATTGCCATCAATGTTTCTTCCTTGTGCTTGACCACCATCGAAGTTGGCAACACCCCACTCAGAGATAAACACTGGAATCACGTTTACTGCTCCTTGATAGTAACCTAACAATCCTTGATGAGAACAAGCATAATAGTGGAATGAATACATAATGTTGCTATATCCATTAAGAGGACTTGCCTTTGCTTGGTCGATACGTTGATCCCACTCTGGTGTTCCTACAACAACGATAGCGTCTGGTTCGTTTTGACGAATAGTAGGAATTACCTTGTTAGCGTATTCTTTGATTCTATCCCAACTTACACCATTAGGCTCGTTGCAGATTTCGTACAACACATGTACGTATCCCTTCTGTTTTACGTATGAAGTGATCTCTCTGAAGTAGTTGTTGTAATCACCATAACTTCCACTTAATGGGTCACCTGGTGTCAAAATGTGCCAATCACAAAGATAGTACATACCATTCTTTGCAGTCAAGTCAATCAGGTTTTTTGTGATTTGAGTGAAACCACTCTTGTCGTTGTTGTAACCACCTTCTTCTACATACATGGCACCACGATAGATGTTTGCACCCCATGCTTTCATTTGCTTGATTGCACCTTCACTATGACAATCTCCCCAGTTGTTTTGCCATCCGAAGGAAGACCATCCCTTTATTTGAATTTGTTCGCCTTTTTCGCTGACAATGTGAGTTCCTTGTACTTTCAAACGACCCCATTCCTTGATGTAGTCGTTGTTGCCAGGATTACTGTCATCCAATGCAGCGTTGGCTGTCATTGCTACTAATACAGTAGCGGCTAATGATAAAAGTTTTTTCATTTCTATCTGTTTTAGTTAATAATAATTGTATTAATATCTCTCTACTCATTTACACTTATAACTATGCTACTCAACATAACATCATCTTTTTACATTCCAACACGTACCATGCCCCATTCTTTGTAGTATACTATAAGCGTGCCAAAGGTAATTTATTTTTTGTTTGTGACAAAATTTTTTAAAAAATATTTGGTCGCTTTTGCTTGGAGTATGACAACTATGATAATGATTTTAATTGTTTTTGCTTATTTTTAATTCGTCAGCTATTTTATCCATTCCTAAAATCTCTGCACATGTGAAAAAGGATGTCATACTGACACCTAAAACCCCGTGAAGATTGAGATTTTGCCCTGTTAACAATAGATTTGGAACAGGGGTTTTGGGAGTTAACATAGTGTAGGCCAATTGGGCGTGGTCCTTTTGTATTCCATACGCACTTCCCTGATATGTGCCTGTATAGTCACGATAGGTGAGAGGCGTGCTTGTGTAGATTCCTTCTATACTATCCTTGAGCATTGGAATCCATTTACTTGCTATTTCAATGCATTCTTGGGCATTTGTCTCTTTCATCTTCTCGTAATCTGCACCTCTTTTCATAATGGAGGTCTCTTCCCATTGCGCTACTTCTTTCCACGTCATTGGGGTGAGCAAATCGATATTGCACGTCGTCTCTTCTCCTTTTTCTGGCGTCTGATAACTGACAAGTACGCAATTTTTCTTTTGGTTTTCTTTGTATTCGTAATAAGACCAGATGTTGTCAGTCTCGTAGATGTACTGATTACGATTCAAATAGGGAACCATGTGTGGCTTTAATCGCAGGTTGGCGGTAAACATTCCGTATGTGTTGGGAATGTTTCCTATTCTTCTTTTGTAAATATTTCGAATGACCTTGCTTTCCTTTACTAAATCCAATGTCTTTACAGGATGAATGTTAGAAATGAAGGTGGTGCCTTCTACCTCTTCTCCATTGGAAAGTTTGGCTCTTGTTATCACACCGTTTTCTTCTATCAGTTCTATCACCGCTGCTTTTGTGCGCACTGTGCCTCCTTGGGATGTGATGTGTTGTGCTAATTTCTGCGCAATTTGCATTCCTCCGCCTTCTATTCTCCATGCACTTTGAATAAAGGAGTCGTTGATCTGTGCATATATGTAGAGTGGCAATTTCTCAGGATGTAGCTCCATCTTGAGCGATGTGCCTGCCAACACATTACGAAGTAGCGGATCACTGATTGTCTCATTCAGAAAATCATAGGCGGATTGTGTGAAGGCTTTTGACTGGAAAAACTCTTCTGCTGAGCGTGGTGAGAAACTATTGAAAATGTTTCTGCCTATTTCGCTGAGCGTGGCAATATATTGTTTTAGATTTTCTTTCTGATGTGGAAATTTTGCTGCCAATGTATCTATGAATCGTTCATATCCATTGGCAAAAGCATAACTTTCCCCATGGAAGATTACTTCGTCAAAGCAATTTTCGTCCAACTTCTTCCATGGCAAATCCATGAGTTGGAAGTAGCTGAATAGTCGGTTGAGATGTTGCCCCTCTGCTAATCCTCCGATGTAATGAAATCCGGTGTCATAGGTGTTTCCTTTTCGATGGAATGTTTGCAGACAACCTCCTAAAACCGGACTTTGCTCTAATACGCATACATTTAGTCCGTTTTTGGAAAGCGTGTATCCACACTCCAATCCTCCTAAACCTGCTCCTATTATGACAACATCGTATTTCATGCGAAAATCTTATGACTTATATAATATGAATCGTTCGTCTTCGTCTTTCTTTTGAAATTTAGCTGGTACTTGAACCTTTCCAACCATTTCTTTGTGAAGTAGGATGATACGAGCTGACTCCATACATTGTGTGAGTGCTTCTGGAATGGCATCCTCCGTTGGATTGATGGCTATTACATCAAAATTCTCTTCCAAAATGGCTTCATTGGTGGTGAATTTAATGCGATCGTCTTTGCTGTAGCAATTGTTGGCAATGGTGATTGCATTCTCGTTTTTGTCATAACCCACAATCTGCATCTCGGTTGTATTGATATGGAACCAATAAGCTTTTGCTCCATAATTACAGTTGTAATCCAACATGCGTCCTTCCATTGGGAAGAGATCGTTCAATATGCTGTAATTATGGGTGACTTTCAATTCATTTTTAACTGTTCTTTCTACATCATATCCTTTATATTCGTAGATGTTTCGTATCTGCTGTTTGTTAGACATCGATTTCTTTTTATTGAAATAGATCTCTCCATGCATGATATTGAACAGCGTGATAGGTGCCACTCCTTTGCCTGCTTGTCGTTTAATCAACCAATAGAATAGGAATGGTTGCAATGTATAGGCAATCAGCAATGCAGAACTCATACCAATCAGAGTGGAAACTCCAATGGAGCGAACGGATGGATGATGCGCAAAGAGTAGGGAAGTGACAGTGATGATTAACACCATCGCGGAGAATAGTATGGCCGTCTTGTGGAAAACCAACAGATTCTTCTTCGTCCGGTATTCTGCCAATAATCCATCCATGATGAAGATACTATAATCTACACCTACACCGTAGATGAATGAAGAGACGATGATGTTGATGAGGTTGAACTCGATTCCAAAGATTCCCATGACACCTAAGACGATATACCAACTTAAGGTCATTGGCAGGAATGAAATAAATGCTAGAATGAAACTCTTGTAGGCTATGAGCAACACAATCAATACAAAGAGAGATGAGAGCCCTAATGTGACATTGAAATCTTTGTGAATCAATTCCAACATGTCACTCGTATAATAGAATGGGTCGATGACCACAAGATGTTTGTGAGATGTGATTTCGTCACATACCTCTGTTTTGTATTCCTCTTTCAGTAGGACAGGGGTAAAGACTAAATATTTGCCATCTGTGTATTCCATCATGTTGCACTTGATAGCCTCTGGCAATGCCTTGCTTTCATAGATGGAAAATGGTTGATAGTTGGTGTACTCTATGAGGTGGCGGAAAGCGTTCAGAGAGTCTGGTGTGAATCCGCATGCCACTGCTGCTTGATCCATGTCTGTTAGCACCTGCGCTTTTTTTGTCGGGGTCCAATATTTATTCCATGCATCAATTCTTTCTTGTTGTTCTGAATTGAGAAGGAAGATCTGATTGTTGTTGCCGGTGAACGATCCGATCTTTTCCAAGTCCTCCAAAGCTTCCAACATTTTGGTCATTTGGCGATTGTAGTATAATGCAGTGTCTAAATTCTCAGAAGTGGCTGCGAAGTACATCGTTTGATAACCTTTTGTTGTGTGTTCGGCCAGTATTTTCTGGGATTCTATCACTTTAGGCTCATAATGGCTCAAATGTCTGATATTGGTGTCAAATTTCACCCAATCGGAGGTAAAAAAGCTAAGAATACTGATAAAAGTGATGCCACAGATGAGCAATGTTTTTCTTTCGAATGGATAAGAGTTAATCTTATTCAGTATAGAGAGAATTTTCTTTGATGGTTCTTTTTTATCTGTACCAAAGAACTGAGGAAGGAAGATCAGACAGAACAATGTGGTACCTACCAATGCTAATGAGGCAAAGATACCGAAGTCTTTAAGTAACTCTGCACGAGTGAAGAGTAGACTTAGGAATGCACCGATGGTGGTGAGAGAACCAAGAATGACAGGTACTGTTTGCTCTTTTATGACTCTAACAGGATCGTTGACATATTTTTTGTGAATGAGTACGTGTAAGCAATAGCTTAGTGCGACACCCAATACGATGGCACCGATACCCAAGGCCAATAATGATATTTGTTGTTTGATGAAATAGATGATGGTTAGAGAGAAGAAGAATCCATATCCAATTGGAACAGCCATTTGAACAATGAATTTTGGATCTCTATAACACAACAATAAAATGATGCAGATGATTAACATAGAGACGGAGAGTGTCATGAACAAATCAGACTTGATTTGTTTTGCATTGAAGACACTTTGAGGTGCTGCTCCATGGTAATAGACCTCTATGTCTGGGTATAACTTATTGTATTCTTCAATCTCGTTGTCGATTTCGTTGATTAGTTTGCTACTTAGTTTGGAGTCTAATGTTTTGAAATTAGGGGACAACCAAACGATGGCAATGGCGCTATCGGGAGAAAAGAAATGATTATCAATGATCTTATAGTTGGAACCGAGTCCCTCTTTTAGCGAACTTGCTTTGTTCATAAAGACTTTTCTGAAAGCCAGTGGGTCTTTGAAAATGACATCCATCATCATAGAGCCGGTAGGCGAGTAGATGGTCATTAGGTTCTCTTGCATCTGTTGGGAGATAGCATCCTTGGTGGTAAGAGAGTCGATGACGCGATAATCAGAAGAGTCGATAAAGATAGGTAGTTGATTATAGAGTTCGCCAATGGCGTTCTTTAATAAGTCGGCATCCACACGATAGAGGGATTCGTCGAGCATCTCCGTGCAAATAGGATTGACGAGCAATCGATTCATGAAGGTGTCGATAGAGGCAGACACGCGAGAGACGTCGGCCGTATCCGTAGTAGGTTTGAAGATGATGAATAGTTTATCTTTGACCTTTAGATTTTCAAAAACGACCTCCTTTGTGTTGTCTTTATCTTTTGTAGATGGTAATAATTTGGTTACATCTTCTTCGTATTTGATTTTCGTTCCAAAATAGACGAAAAACAAGGTGCTAAGAATCAATGTCGCCCAAAATACTAATCTGTTCTTTTTGAAGAAATAGTATATCGAAGTAGTGAGTTTTGTCATATTTCGTGTCTATTTGGTGGAGTCTATAAATTTATTTCGATCACCATTTGTTATTCAGCGCTGTATTCACCTTTGTATTCGAGATAAAGAATTGAGCTGTCTGGAGAAGTGATTTTAGCCGTTGCCAGATAACTATTCTCTTCTTTTTCTTCTATATGAAGAGCGATGAGCAATTGAGGTGCATTTTGTGGAGTGATGAGAGCAGCGAAACGGCAAAGAGCGATGGAGTCGATTCTCAGTTTCTTACCTATTTGTTGTTCGGCGCATTCACGGATGGTTTGTACGTTGCATACGCCAGGACAGATGGGGTCTCCAGGGAAGTGACCTTTGTATATTTCGTGATCTGCATTTAGTTTTGTCAGATACAATGTCTCTTCCTCGTTCTTCGTAATCTGCTCTATTGTGAAAAAATCTCCTATTAGCATAATTATTATCTGAATCGTTGTTAGAATCGTGAAAATTAGTATCCCCAGCGTTCTTTCCATTTCTGGAAAAATTCGGGGTTGTAAAGTTGAAGTTCACCGTCGAGACTCACGAAAACCTGAGTGGTTTCGGCTGTGAGTACAACACTCATATCGGCTTTGTTGTATATAGTATAGTCGAATATCAGTTTGGCGGCCCGGGTGGGTCTGTAAGTTGTTTCAACGATGATGGTATCAGCAACAGAGACGCTCTGTTTGAATTGTAGTTTCATATCAATCACAGGGGCTGTATAACCATTGGAAAACATGGTAAGGTATTCTATATTGTATTGGCTACCAAAGTTTTCCCTTCCATCTTCCAAGTATTTGACATAATTCCCATGCCACACTATTTTAAGGCTGTCCACTTCGCTGAATCGGATTTTCACCTCGGTTCTGTTTGTGAGTTTTGGGGAAGATATGGAACTACTATTTGCCATTGTCTATTCTTTTATGAAAATCTTCATTTGACAGGTGGCAATCGTCTCATCGTTGACTTTTGCTTCTGTTTTAATGAGAGAAACATTCATAATTTCAGAAACCGTTTTTATGTGAGTTAAAACACGTTCGCCCACTTTAGGACGACGAATCAATTTGAATTTTTTGATTTCGCCTATGTAGCCAACTGGTGGCTTTTCTGCGTTTTTCAACTTTTCTTTGTATCCTGCAAAAGCAGAGGCTGATTGAGCGATGTGCTCAATCAGTCCTGGTTCTATTAATTCTCCGTTTTCACAGAAAATGTTATCTGACTTGATTAACAAGCCTGTGTTGCACTCTACCTCGTCGGCATCGTAAAAGGTGTCGACCATCATGATAGGAGCTCGTTGCGGAATCAATTCCTTTATGCCTTCTCCTTCGAATAGAGGTGTCTTATTACTCATAGAATTTATTTTTCAATTCTTTCATACAAGAAATCATAGAGCTCGGAGAACTTTTTGATTTGCATCATCTCCTGACCGCTAATTTTCACTTTGTATGTGTTTTCAATAACAGCAACTAAATCAATCAAACTTAAGCTGTCTAGAGCAAGAGTCATCTTGACAGAACCTTCTGGCTGTATGGTGGAGACTTCCACCTCAAACTCCTCTGCTAACAGTTCGTTAAGTTCGTCAATAAATTGTTGTTTCTCCATAGATTGCATGGTTTTTTATTTGACAAATTTTTTAACGATTAGGGTAGAGTTGGTACCACCGAAACCAAATGAGTTGGAAAGGAAGGTGTCGAAACTCTTCTCTACACGTTTGTTAGGAATATTCAATTTTGCAGAATCCTCATCAGGATTTTCAAAGTTGATGTTTGGCGCGATGAAGTCATTTTGCATCATCAACATTGAATAGACAACCTCACTGGCTCCTGCCATCCACATCTCATGTCCGGTCATTGCCTTTGTAGAAGTAACTTCTGGCTTGTGATCACCGAATACATTGAAGATTGCTTTTGCTTCCTGACGGTCTCCTACAGGAGTGGAAGTTGCGTGTGCATTTAAATAACCAATTGTACGAATGTCAATACCTGCTTCGCGAATAGCCATCTGTAATGAACGACTAGGACCATCCACGTTAGGTTGTGACATGTGATCACCATTGGATGAGAATCCGTAACCGATAACTTCTGCCAAGATAGGAGCTCCACGTTTAACAGCATGCTCGTAACTTTCAATGATAACGGTTGCTGCACCACCACCTGGTACCAATCCGTCACGGTCGCGGTCGAATGGACGAGATGCTTTCGTTGGATCACTCTCTCTGATAGAGAAGGCACTGATACCATCGAAACTACCGATAGAGTATGGATTCACCTCTTGTGCACCACCACATACGATACAGTCTTGCAATCCCCATTTGATCAACAAAGATCCTAGTCCGATTGCGTGAGAACTACTTGCGCAAGCACCAGAAACTGTTAAGTTGATACCTCTTAGTTTGAAGATACAACCAAGGTTCATGGTTACGGTTGAGTTCATTGATTGGAATATGGCACCTGAACCTACTAGAGTGGTGTCTTTCTTTTCACGCATGGTGTCAACACTTTTGACAACTGCGTCTGCTGTACTATCATTACCATAGAGCAAACCTACTTCGTTTTTCTCTAAGTAATCCATGTCTATATTTGCATTTTTCAACGCTTCACACGTAGCAACGTATGCGTATTTTGCCTCTTCTGGCATGTATACTCGTTGACTTCTGCTGAGTTGACCTTTTAGGTCTGGAATTTCCAATTTTGCTGTTAATGCGGATCTGAATCCCATCTCTTTACGTACAGGATCAAAGATGATACCTGACTTTCCATTGTATAAGGATTCCTTAACCTCATCTAATGTTTTACCCAAACATGAGTAGATACCCATACCGGTAATAACAACTCGTCTGTTCATGTCTTAACGAATTTATTTATTAGTATTAATTTTTACTTTCTACTTTATTTTGCCATTTTTACATCCTTGCTACCTTACAGAGTAGAGGTATGCAAATTGTGGCGCAAAGATAGAAAAAATTTCCTTTTCGAGCAAAATAAAAATTTATTGCGGCAAGTTTACTTGTCTTTCTCGAAATAATGATATATTTGTGTGGCGTTTGTTCTTTGTTGAGAACTCTTTGTTTAGACAAACAATCGTGTTTATATTAATAAGGTATATACAACACCTTCTGAAATGTGTTAAAGGTGAGTTCTGAAAATTCACCGTTTTATAATAAATAGTATGAATTGTGGGTTGACGAACTTTATGTTGGAACCCACCTAAAATATGGTTAATATGAAATGGATAGGTAAATTTATCGGAACATTGTTTCTCATCTTGCTCGTCACGAATGTGAATGCACAAAAGAAATATGCTCCTGATCAATATTATGGAAGAGAGTATCGCTTGGATGGCGACACCTTGCGTTATCGCGTTTTATATCCTGCTGGCTACGATGCTGGATTGAAATTCCCTTTGTTTATTTTCCTTCATGGGGAGGATGAACGGGGTAGAGATAATGTTCTGCAACTGAAAACGGGTGGATACCTTTACAAAGAGCAGACAATACGCGACTACTATCCTGCAGTGGTGCTCATTCCTCAGTGTCCAGAGGATGATGCTTGGGTTAACTACAATATCTTGAGTGATGGTGAAATCGAGATTCCTGATAATCCAGAAGAGACAAAATCATTCCGTATGTTGACGAAATTGATCGAACATTATCTGAAATTACCGTATGTTGATAAGACTCAGGTTTATATCGTAGGTTTCTCAATGGGTGCCTTCGGCGCTCTGGAAATGGCTATGAAGAACTCCAGACTTCTAACTGCCGCTGTTTCCATGGGAGGCGCTATTCAACCTGAAAGATTGAAGAAGCTGAAGAAGTTCCCTATCAGAATGTACCATGGTCAGGATGATAAAGTTGTACCTATCACGTATGCTCGTGATGTCTATTATCAACTGAAATCAAATGGATGTCCTGCTGATTTAGTCGAATATCCTGGTACGGGACATGATTCATGGACGATGGCATTGTCTTCTTCCGACTTTATGGAATGGATTTTCGATAAAAAGAAGAAATAATGGCCCCATATTCATTTCGAACAATTTAGAATCAATCTATAAAAAATTGATTTGTAAACGATTAGAAATGATTGTGAATTTTATCGTAAAAAAAATGCTTGAATAATTGTCGATTTGAAAATAATAACATACCTTTGCATCGCAATTCGGGAGAGAATTGTATAGGTTAAAAATTAAGTTTTTGGTGCGTTAGTTCAGCTGGTTAGAATACGTGCCTGTCACGCACGGGGTCAGGGGTTCGAGTCCCCTACGCACCGCACAAAAACTTATGATTGCCGATTTAAATTTTGGTGCGTTAGTTCAGCTGGTTAGAATACGTGCCTGTCACGCACGGGGTCAGGGGTTCGAGTCCCCTACGCACCGCAGAAAGAAGACGATGAGTCTTCTTTTTTTGTTTATTGTTGTTGCAAATTGTTGTGACAACAAATTGTAGGGGCGAATGGTAATTCGCCCTTGTGTTTTTTTTATGATTGCATTGATGTTCCTTCGTTCCGATGTTTACTCAATTCGCATGATCTTTGCACCGATGGCGTTCAATCGTCCGTCAATATCCTCGTATCCTCGGTCTATCTGTTCGATATTGCTAATCGTGCTTGTTCCATTGGAACTCATGGCTGCGATAAGAAGTGCGATACCTGCACGAATATCAGGTGATGACATATTAGAAGCTCGTAGCATGGTCTCTTTCCCTAATCCAATGACAGTTGCTCTATGAGGGTCGCAAAGGATAATTTGAGCTCCCATATCAATTAGTTTGTCGACGAAGAACAAACGACTCTCAAACATTTTTTGATGAATGAGGACACTTCCTTTGGCTTGGGTGGCTACGACAAGGAAGACACTAAGCAGGTCGGGTGTCAAGCCTGGCCATGGCGCGTCTGCAAATGTCATGATGGAACCATCCATGAAGGTGTCGATGGTATATCTGTCTTGATGAGGTATATAAATGTCATCGTTGATGTGTTCAATTTTAATACCCATTTTGCGGAAACAATCAGGTATCATACCCAACTCTTCGTAACGAACGTTTTTAATGGTGATTTCCGACCCTGTCATGGCAGCCATTCCGATGAAACTACCAATTTCAATCATATCGGGTAGGATAGTGTGGTCGCTACATCCATGAAGTTCTTGAACACCTTCGATGGTCAGTAGGTTGGAACCGATACCGCTAATCTTGGCTCCCATTTTGTTCAGCATCCTACATAGCTGCTGAATGTATGGCTCGCAAGCAGCATTGTATATGGTGGTGGTGCCTTCTGCGAGGACTGCAGTCATGACGATATTGGCTGTACCAGTGACGGAGGCCTCGTCGAGCAGCATGTACAAACCTTTCAGTTTGTTGGATTGTATTCTGTATAGTTTGAGTTCGGGATCAAAGCAGAAGATGGCACCCAGTTTTTGAATTCCGATAAAGTGGGTATCCAATCGGCGACGTCCGATTTTATCACCTCCCGGTTTAGGAACCACAGCTTTTCCGAAGCGAGCCACCAAAGGGCCAACAAGCATGACGGAACCTCTCAACACGGAACATTGTTTGTAAAATTGAGGAGTGTCCATGAAGTCGAGATTGACATTGTCTGCCTGAAATGTATAGCATCCTTTTTCCTTTTTAGTGACTTTTACCCCCATGTCTTTGAGAAGACAAATCAGGTTGTTGACGTCGAGAATGTCTGGAATATTAGAGATGGTCACTTCCTCGGAGGTGAGGAGAGTGGCGCAGATGACTTCCAATGCTTCGTTTTTTGCACCCTGAGGGTGAATTTCCCCTTTCAAAGAGTGTCCGCCTTCAATTAAGAATTTTGCCATGGTATAATTTAGGGTTGAAACTGAAGTTATTTTTTCTTTTTCTTTTTACTAGATGTTGTGGTTGTAGTTGTGTTTTTGAACTCAGCCAATTTGATGCCTTTGTTATGGAGAATAATATTCTCTTTTGATAAATAGGCAAGGTCGTCAAAAATTTTCAAATCGTCGACACCATCTTTGTTGAAGGTGATGTAACTTTTCTTCATGTAGTTGGCGATCATGATTTCCAATTGATCGCGTTCTTCACCTTCATCCATTTCTACGGCTTTTTCTATGAGACTATGGATTAGTTTTCCGTAGTGAAGAAAGCGTATGCTGTCTGAATTGGAATAAGCGGGACGTTCAGGTTTGACGTACAATTTCTCCTTTTTGATGACTTCGTAAGGATAGTCAATGTCTAGTTTGAAATTGGACATGATGGCAAGATGGTCCCATAAAATGTGCTTGAAATCACTTAAATCACGTAGTTGAGGGAATAGATTGCCCATGGTGTTGACAATGGTGTAAGCACAAGCTGTTCTTTCTTCCCTGTCTTCGATTGTCAGGCAGTGATCAACCATATTTTGAATGTTTCTTCCGTATTCGGGGAGAATCAATTTCTCCATTTGCGTGTTATAATCCATAATCGATAGATAAATAAAGAATAAAATCAGGTACGCTGGCACCTGGTTTTGCCTTAGATGAAATTTTTTGTAAAGTTAGGAAAAAAAACTGACTTCCATACTCTTTTGACTTGCCATTGAAAAATTTTCTTGATTTTTTTGTAAAACTATTGTGAGATTTGAAAAATTGAATTATTTTTGCAACGTTTTACTACCGCAGGCTAAATTCTTAGCCCAAGTAATTAATCAAAAATATTTTAATAAACGAAACCGATGTAAGAACATCGGTTATTGTGATAAAATTGTTACATCAAACTTATGTGATGTTTTTTTAGAGTGAAATTAGATTCTGTTTATCAGTTGATTTATGAAAATAAGTGATTTAAAGACAAAAACCCTTGCAGAATTGAAGGGGATTGCCAAAGAATTGGAAATAAAACGTCCTGATTCTTTCCGAAAAGACGATTTGATTTTTAGAATTATAAATGAGATTGCTGCATGGCAAAACGAGGGTAAACCACTTCCTACAAATTTGAATTTCGAAGGGGAGGACGATCCCGTTGGTCAAAGTTACCAAGACTCTTTCGAAGTTGAGACCTCCTCATTTAATGATGGAAAATCAAATGATGAGTCGGCATCCTCTCAACCTGTGTATGTGGAATCCAGTTATAATAAGTCGAAGAATGGTGGTCAGCAGAGTTTTGATTTCGACAATGGTGGATATGAAGAGGAAAGACCATCTGCATCGTCAAACTATAAACAAAATCGTCCAAAATCAAACGAAGATGGATTCCGCTCTGAATTTAACAATCCTGATAGGGAGAGAGTGGAGGAGGATTTTTCAAGAAAGAAAAACCAACAAAACCAACAGAATCAACAGAATCAACCACAGCCTAGAAATCGTGCTTTTGGCGGTTTCGATGCTATGTCATCGGGTAATGCTGCCGCAGCTGTGGCAAGAATGATATTAAACAAGAAAAAAGGAATTCCAACTCCTAATCAAGAAGAAATACTCGAAAACATTAAAAAGATGAACGAGGAGGCTAAACTTGAAAATGAGAAGAAAGCCGTTCAAGAAAAAGAGTTGGATAATTCAGCTAAAACAGAAAATAATGTTCCTCAGGAACAAACTGTTGTGACACCTGACGCAAAGGAGAGTCAACAGGCTCCTAAGAAGGTATACGATTTTGAAGATATCGTAAAAGGACAGGGTGTGTTGGAAATCACCAATGATGGTTTCGGATTCCTTCGCTCTGCTGATTATAACTATTTAACATCTCCAGATGATATTTATGTCTCTCAATCTCAAATCAAATTGTTTGGATTGAAAACGGGTGATGTCATTGAAGGTACAATTCGTCCGCCAAAAGAGGGAGAAAAATATTTTCCATTGGTAAGAGTTGATAAAATCAATTCTCGTTCTCCTGAGTTTGTACGCGACCGTGTTCCTTTTGATCACTTAACACCATTGTTCCCTGATGAGAAGTTTAATCTGACAGGTGGTCGAACAACTTGCAATACTTCCGTACGTGCGGTTGATCTTTTCGCACCGATAGGAAAGGGACAGCGTGGCTTGATCGTTGCTCAGCCTAAGACGGGTAAGACAATGTTGCTAAAAGATATTGCTAACGCCATTGCTGAAAATCATCCAGAGGTGTATATGATTATCCTCTTGATTGATGAACGTCCTGAGGAGGTAACCGATATGGCCAGAAGCGTAAATGCAGAGGTGATTGCCTCTACATTCGATGAGCCAGCTGATCGCCATGTGAAGATTGCCGGTTTGGTGTTGGAAAAGGCAAAACGTATGGTGGAGTGCGGACATGATGTTGTGATTTTGCTAGACTCAATCACTCGTTTGGCTCGTGCTTATAATACCGTGGCTCCTGCATCTGGTAAGGTCTTGTCTGGAGGTGTCGACGCCAATGCATTGCAGAAACCAAAAAGATTCTTCGGTGCTGCCAGAAACATTGAAAATGGAGGTAGCTTGACAATCATTGCCACTGCATTGACGGATACGGGGTCTAAGATGGATGACGTTATCTTTGAGGAGTTTAAGGGTACAGGTAACATGGAGTTGCAATTGTCTCGTCAATTGTCCAATAAACGTATCTATCCAGCCATCGATATCATCTCTTCTAGTACTCGTCGTGACGATTTGCTTCAATCACCTGAAGTGGTACGTCGTATGTGGGTATTCCGTAACCATATTTCTGAGATGACACCTATCGAAGCTATGGATTTCTTGAAACGTCAGATTGAAATGACTCGCTCTAACGAGGAGTTGCTGGCAACTATGAATAGCTAAGAGACGATTGTACATAGTCTCTGTCAATCCGATGCGCACATCCTCTTTGCATGATGTGCGCATCGTTTTTGTATATACTCCGAAATCCACAAAATTAATTGACAGAACAGCCCTATAATTGCAAGGAATTGACGCTTTAATATTTGTTTACATCTGACACTTTTTTATTTAGTTTTTGACTTCGTTTCTTGAAGAAGTTTTTGTAAATTTGTGCAAAAATTATGGTATGGGAAAAGAGAAACAAAAACAGGATGAGGTGCCCACAAAAGGTGGTTTTTTTGCAAAATTGAGACATTCCTTGTCGAATGAACCATTGCGTTTGGCAATGGGTGTCGTCGTGATTATTTCAGGACTGTTTTTGACATTGTCTTTTTTCTCTTTCTTTTTCACAGGATGGGAAGACCAAAGTCTTTTGAAAGGTGATTATTCGAATGAATATTTGGCAGAGAACATAAAGAACTGGACCGGTTTATTGGGTGCCAAGTTGTCTGATTTCTGCATTAACCGTACTTTTGGCGTTTCCGTCATTTTTTATCTGTTTTATTGGTTCCTCATTGGCTTTTGGTTGTTGAACGTGCGTCCTTTTGAAGGAAAAATGCGCAAGGTCTTTTTTATTTGCTCATTCTTCTTGGTGTGGGGATCCGTTTTAGCAGGTTCATTCATTGAAAACTATGAATCCACCTTTCTCTTTTTAGGTGGTGAACATGGATATCAGACAAACCTTTTCTTGCAGGCAAATGTAGGATATGTGGGTGTGGTTCTGTTGCTCCTCGTTACACTTTTGATTTTCTCATTTTATGCCTTCGATGGTGTGTATGAGAAATTTTCGAAGCTTTTGAATCGAATATTCCATTCACAACCAAAACCAGTAGTTGACCCCAATGTGGTAGTTGCTGAGGGAGAGAATCCTGAAGGTGAAAATCCGGAGGTTGTGACGAATCCTAATGATGATACGAATGGTGAAGATGAGTCTGTTAAAACAGTAACAAACCAGAATGTAGAGGGAACAGACAAACCAGAAGGTGACACGCAGGAAAGCAACTCCATAACATTCAATCTGACTACGGATGATGGAAATAATGTTTCTGAAGGTGCGGAAAAACAAACAACAAAAAGTGATTCGAATGATATACCTTTTGTTGTGGATCCAGTTCAACCTACAGAATTGGTTGATAACGTGAACGAAAAAGTGGATTCAACCTCAGAATCTACTCAAAACGCAACACAGAATCCGAATCCATCGGCTACAACGCCAGACACAGGAGAGGTCGGCTTTACGATCGAGCAGTCGACTGTCGAGATGGCAAATGATGAAGGAGATATGACGTTGTATGATCCAACTAAGGATTTGGAGTTCTACAAGAAACCAACCTTGGATCTCTTTAAGGAATATGATATTCAAAACAACATAGACGTAGATGAGCAAAACAAGAACAAGAATCGTATTGTAGAGGTTTTGCGTAGTTTTGGTGTTGAGATTACGTCGATAAAGGCGACGGTAGGTCCTACAGTCACATTGTATGAGGTGACGCCTGCTCCGGGTGTGCGTATCGCAAAAATCAGGGGATTGGGTGACGATATAGCCTTGACAATTGCCGCTAAGGGTATCCGTATTATTGCACCAATACCAGGAAAGGGAACGATTGGTATTGAGGTGCCAAACGCTAAACCAGTGGTGGTGCCAATGGCTGAAATCATTGGAAGCAAGAAATTCCAAGAGTCTAAGTTTGAGTTGCCTATTGCCTTGGGTAAGACCATCACCAATGAGGTCTTCATGTTGGATCTTTGTAAGATGCCGCACGTTTTGGTGGCAGGTGCAACCGGCCAAGGAAAGTCAGTAGGTTTGAATGCAATCATCACCTCATTGTTGTATAAGAAGCATCCATCTGAGTTGAAGTTTGTGATGGTGGATCCAAAGATGGTGGAGTTCAGTATGTATGCGCCAATCGAGCGTCATTTCTTGGCAAAGATGCCAGATGCGGAAGAGGCGATTATTACGGATGTGAAGAAGGTGGTACAGACGTTGAATTCGTTGTGTGTTGAGATGGATCAGCGTTATGAGTTGTTGAAGGAGGCTTCCGTACGTCAGTTGAAGGAATACAATGAGAAATTTATTAATCGGAAATTAAATCCGAACAAAGGGCATCATTACATGCCGTATATTGTTGTTGTGATAGATGAGTTTGCCGATTTGATTATGCAGGTGGGTAAGGATGTGGAGACTCCAATCGCACGTATTGCGCAGAAGGCGCGTGCAGTGGGTATTCACATGATATTAGCCACTCAGCGTCCGTCGGCTAACATTATAACGGGTGTTATTCGAGCTAACTTCCCAGCTCGTTTTGCATTCCGTGTTTCCACTGGTTTGGAATCTCGTGTGATATTGGATACGGGTGGAGCAGAGCAGTTGATTGGTCGTGGTGATATGTTGATTTCACAGGGAAACGATTTGGATCGTGTGCAATGTGCATTGGTAGACACTCCAGAGGTGGAGCGCATAGCCAAACACATCGCAGATCAGCAAGGTTATCCTACTGCATTCATACTACCAGAATATGTTGATGAAAGTGAGTCGGCTGAAGGTAAGGCAGATGTTGATTTATCGAAGAAAGATCCTATGTTTGATGATGCTGCACAGTTGGTGGTGGCTACTCAACAGGGTTCTACATCCATGATTCAGAGAAAATTCTCTATTGGATATAATCGTGCGGGACGTATTATGGATCAGTTGGAGGCTGCAGGTATTGTGGGACCTGCAGAGGGAAGTAAACCACGTCAGGTTATGGTGACGGATATGGCATCGTTGGATTCCATCTTATCGTCAATTTAATTTAGGGGTGTTCTATAATCCTACGAAATAAATTTATAGAACCCGCCTTTAACGTAACAATTTATTCTTTAATTTTGGGAACGCTCTGATTCCCGTAAAAAAAGATTTCGTATGAAAAGACAAATTTTTATAGTTATATCATTTTTGATTTCCGTTCTTTCTTTTGCACAGGAGACTGCTGTGGATCCTAAGGCAAAAGCTTTGTTGGACAAGGCGATTGTGGCTTTTGAGACAAAGAAGGGATTGTCGGCTGATTTTGTTATCAAGGTTGAAAATTCCAGAAATGAGAAGAGTGAAAACTTCCAGGGTAATGTTCTTCTAAAGGGTGAGAAATTCAAACTCTCTCTTGCGGATGTGGATACTTATTTTGATGGTAAGACGCAGTATGTGTTGATGAAGAAAGAGAATGAGGTGACAATCAGTAACCCAGAGAAGGAGGATATGAAAGAGATCAATCCCATCCTGTTGATGAAGTCTTGCAAGACAGACTATAAGATGCGTTATTTGGGTGAGGAAAAGGTTGGAAACAAGATAATGGAAAAGGTTGAATTGTATCCGAATGATTTGAATAGTAAGTATTCAATTATCACCTTGTTGATGACAAAAGATGAATTGCAATTGAATACCATCATACTAAAAGGTAAGAATGGAATCATCACCCATTTCCAATTGTCAAAGATTGAATATAAGAAGGATTTGGCAGATAGCTTATTTGTTTTCAATGTTGCCAAGAATCCGAATGTAGAGGTGGTAGACCTACGATAATATTCAGATATTTAAACTAATAGCGTGAGTGTCTAAAGGAAATCACAGTCGTGGTTTTTTATTATATATCTAATTTAATACCATAAAAATATGGCAGAAATAGAAAAAGTAAGGTGTTTGATTATAGGATCTGGTCCTGCAGGATATACGGCTGCAATCTATGCGGCGAGAGCAAACTTGTCTCCTGTCTTATACGAAGGAATCTTGCCAGGTGGTCAATTAACAACTACTACGGAAATTGAGAATTTCCCGGGTTATCCTAACGGCATATCCGGACCGGAGATGATGGAGGATATTCGTAAGCAAGCCATTCGTTTTGGAACGGATATTCGTTTGGGAATGGCTACGAAAGCGGTATTGAAACCTAATCATAACATCATAACCATAGATGGAGAGAAACAGATTGAGGCTACGACGGTGATCATCTCTACTGGTGCTTCTGCTAAATATTTAGGTTTGGATGATGAGAAGAAATATGCAGGTATGGGTGTTTCTGCTTGTGCCACTTGTGATGGCTTCTTCTATCGTAAGAAGACCGTAATTGTGGTCGGTGGTGGAGATACCGCATGCGAGGATGCTCTTTATCTTTCAAGAATGTGTGCGAAGGTTTACTTGGCAGTTCGAAAGGATAAGTTGAGAGCTTCTAATGTGATGAAAGAGAGAGTAATCAACAACGAGAAAATAGAGATTCTCTATAAACATGAGGTGATAGGATTGGATGGCGGAAATGGTGTGGAGTCTGCTCTATTACTTAAAAACAGAGGAGAAGCTAATCAGGAGGAATATAGCATACCTGTCGACGGACTCTTCTTGGCTATCGGTCATCATCCTAATTCAGGCCTTTTCGCAGAGTATCTTGATCTCGATGCAGAAGGTTATATTAAGACGAAAGGTGCTACAGCACAAACGAATATTCCGGGTGTGTATGCTGCGGGTGACGTGGCTGACCCATCTTATCGTCAGGCAATTACAGCTGCGGCTAGCGGATGTAAGGCAGCAAAGGATGCAGAACGCTATTTGTTGGCGAACGGTCTTTAATCAGTATTGAATTGTCATTGTTTCACTAGCTCAAATTTTGAAAATACAGATGGATGAATTACAAAGGATAGATGCACTTAGGAAAGAGTTGAACCAGCATAATTACAACTATTATGTGTTGTCGGCTCCGACTATATCCGATTTTGAATTTGACCAAAAATTGAAGGAACTTCAAGATTTGGAAAAACTTCATCCTGAAGCATTTGACCCTAACTCTCCAACTCAGCGCGTGGGTAGTGATATCTCGAAAGAGTTTACTCAGGTCGCTCATAAGTATTTGATGCTTTCATTAGGCAACACCTACTCAAGAGAGGAGGTGGCTGATTTCTATCAGCGTGTATCAAAAGGATTGGATGGGGAACCATTTGAGATTGTTTGTGAATTGAAATATGACGGAACATCCATCTCATTAACGTATGAAAACGGACGTTTGATACGTGCTGTGACGCGTGGTGATGGTGAGAAGGGTGATGATGTAACTGCCAATGTGAAGACGATTCGTTCCATTCCTTTGGTTTTGCAAGGCGATTCTTATCCTGAATCATTTGAAATCAGAGGTGAGATTTTAATGCCATGGAAGGTTTTCGAGAAGTTGAATGAGGAACGTGCAGAGCAGGAGGAACCATTGTTCGCTAATCCGCGTAATGCAGCGTCTGGTACATTAAAAACACAGAACTCAAAGGAGGTGGCTAACCGTAAGTTGGACTCCTATCTATATTATTTGTTAGGTGATAATTTGCCAGCAGATACCCATTATGATAATCTGAATGAAGCTCGTAAATGGGGCTTTAAGATTTCGGATGCCATGAAGGTTTGCCATTCTGTGGATGAGATCTTCGAATTTATCAACTATTGGGACGAGGAGAGAAAGAACCTTCCTGTCGCAACGGATGGTATTGTATTGAAGGTCAACTCGATAGCACAACAAGAACAACTTGGCTTTACGGCTAAGTCGCCACGTTGGGCCATTGCCTATAAGTTTCAGGCAGAACGTGCATGTACACGACTCAACTCAGTCTCATATCAGGTGGGTCGAACAGGTGCGATAACGCCGGTTGCCAATTTGGAACCCGTACAGTTATCGGGTACGATTGTCAAGAGAGCCTCTTTGCACAATGCGGATATCATCAACTCTTTGGACTTATACATCGGAGATATGGTGTATGTGGAAAAGGGTGGTGAGATTATCCCTAAGATAGTTGGTGTGGATTATAATCAGAGGGGAATTGATATAGGCGCAAAGGTGCAGTTCATCACGAAGTGTCCTGAGTGTGGTTCTCCGTTGGTTAGAGAGGCTGGGGAAGCCGCACATTATTGTCCTAATGATGCAAACTGTCCTCCACAAATCAAAGGAAGGATAGAGCATTTTGTGAGTCGAAAAGCCATGGATATCAATTTGGGAGAGGAGAATGTGAATCTTCTTTACCAAAAGGGTATGATTAAAAATATAGCAGATCTATATACGTTGAATGTCAATGAGTTGGCTGGCTTAGACAGGTGGGGAGAGACAAGTGCGAAGAATGTGATGGAGAGTTTGGAACGGTCGAAGACGGTTCCATTTGAGCGTGTGTTATTCGCCTTGGGTATTCGTTATGTTGGTGCGACTACAGCGAAGAAGATAGCCAATGCGTTGAAGACCATTGAGAATATAGAAAAGGCAAGTTTCTCTGATTTGCAAGCCATTGATGAGGTGGGAGAGCGTATTGCACAGAGTGTGTTGGATTATTTTGCATCGGCAGAGAACAGAGAGATTGTCAACAGATTGAAGGAGACTGGATTACAATTCCAAATAGATGAGTCGACCTTGAAAAGTCGTTCAAATAAATTAGCTGGATTATCCATCATCATCAGTGGAACGTTTCAGAATCATTCGAGAGATGAATTGAAGGAGTTGATTGAGCAGAATGGAGGAAAAAATGTAACCTCCATCTCATCCAAGACCGATTATCTGATAGCTGGTGATAATATGGGACCTGCTAAATTGGAGAAGGCGCAAAAATTGAATGTGAAGATGATCAGTGAAGAGGAGTTTGAACAAATGATAAAGTAGGAGGGAAAACGGAATGCTTGAAGAGCTAAAGAGAAAATATGTTGATTGGCAAATAAAGTTAAGTGAATCTGACAAAAAGTTCAGAAGAGAAAAACAATTTCTGAATTGGGATGATGTCAAGACGGTCACTGTGCTATTGGCGTATGAAGGAAGACCCAATAATGCAGAGATGGATCAGATTATGCAGACTCTCTCAGATAAGGTTGTGAGTATCTGGTGTTTCGTCTCATCAAAGGAGTATCTTCGTCAGGATTCAGAAAAAGTGACATATTTGAATCCTAAGTCGCTCACATTGTTTTCCATCCCCAATAAAATAATCAAGGGAAGGTATATCGCAGACAAGTCGGATGTGATGATAGACCTGACATTAAAGGAGAATTTTCCACTCAAATATTTGGCAGGAATATCCAAATCTCGTTGTCGCTGTGGAAAGAAAAAAGAGAACTATTCCCTATATGATTTGGAGATAAGTCCGACAGAGACCCTCTCTCGTGTGGATTTGTTGGAACAAATTTTATATTATCTAAAAACGATAAAAACCAAAAATTAGAGAATGCATAGAATTTTTTATAATTTTGCATTCCATTAGATATGGTAGAAGAAAAAGATGACACAGACAAAATTTACAGGATTAGGCATAGCTCTAATCACTCCATTTAACGAAGATGAGAGCATAGATTTTAATGCACTCGGAAACCTTTTGGATTATCAGCTCCAAAATGGTATAGACTATCTTGTTGTGCTGGGTACGACAGCAGAAACCCCAACGTTATCGGAAGAAGAAAAGAAGTCTGTCATTCAATTTGTCCTGAATAAGGTAAATGGCAAAGTGCCAATTGTCCTTGGTTGTGGAGGAAATAATACAAGAGGAATTGTTGAGAAATTGAAAAACGATGACTTTACTGGCATCGATGCCATCTTGTCTGTCGTTCCTTACTATAACAAACCATCCCAAGAGGGTATTTATCAACATTTTAAGGCAATATCAGAGGCATCTAAGGTGCCTGTGATTTTATACAATATTCCTGGTCGAACAGGTGTGAATATGTTGCCTGATACCACCATCCGTTTGGCGCGTGAATTTGAGAACATCATCGCCATCAAGGAGGCTTGCGGAAATATGGATCAGATTAATGATATCATCAAACGTAAACCAAAGGATTTCATAGTCATCTCTGGTGATGATGGTATTACGTATCCGTTGATTACAATGGGTGCGCAAGGCGTGATTTCTGTTATTGGAAATGCTTTCCCTAAGGAGTTTGGCCGCATGGTTCGATTGAGTCTGCAGGGTGATTACGAATCAGCTCGTGTGATTCATCAGAAGTTTACAGATTTGTTCGATCTGTTGTTCGTGGATGGTAATCCTGCGGGTGCAAAGTGTATGCTTTCATTGATGGGCTATATTCAAAACAAGTTGCGTTTGCCACTTGTTCCAACTCGAATGGTTACTTACGAGAAAATTCGTGAGGTGTTGAAGGGATTGAATGTGAAATGTTAATTCTTCCATTTTGCGTTACTTCATCAAATTCTCTTATAAAGGTACAAATTATCATGGCTGGCAAGAACAGCCAAACGACGTTTCGGTGCAGTCTGAATTGACCCAAACCATGTCGGTGGTCTTGCGTCGCCCCATTGAATTGGTCGGTGCAGGGCGTACGGATGCGGGTGTGCATGCCAAATGCATGTTTGCACATTTTGACGTGGAGGAGAAAATAGATGATACAAATTTGATTGTCAGTAAGTTGAACAACATGCTGCCGAAGGATATTGCCGTTGATTCAATCTACGAGGTGGCGCCTGATTGTCATGCAAGGTTTAGTGCTAAATCGAGAACGTATAAATATTATATCACCACAAAGAAATCAGCTTTTCTTTCAGATTATTCAGCCAAATACACATTTGCCTTGGATATGAAGGCTATGAATGAAGCGGCTAGTAAGTTGATGAACTACACCGACTTCACCAGTTTCTCGAAGGTGCATACAGATGTGAAGACTAATAATTGCACAATCTATCATGCTCAATGGGAACCCACGGAATATGGCATGGTCTTTACCATAAAGGCCAACCGTTTCTTGCGTAATATGGTGCGTGCCATTGTGGGTACGTTGATTGAAGTGGGGAAGGGCAAACTAACTGTTGATCAGTTTTGCGACATCATAGAGAAGAAAGATCGCTGTGCCGCTGGTATGTCGGTACCTGCACAAGGGTTATTTCTTGTGGATGTGGAGTATTAAATATAACCTCACCTAATAAAAAGTATGGATGAAATAAGAATTTACCAATCTCATTTGCGGATGATCCTGATGACCTTAGGATGCTTCGCATTCGCTGCTTCGGGTCTCTTTTTCTTATATCGTAGGTATAACGTAAGTCATTATGATACGATCATGCTATGGCTCGGTGTTGTGTTTTTTGGAGTTGGAGGTCTTGTTTTGCTCTATAACACATTCAGAAGGATACTGAGTGCAGAGCCTTTTATGACAATTACAGCGGAACGTGTTACTTATCATGGTATAAGATCGTTCGTTGTCAATTTTGCTGATGTGAAATCATTTACGTTGAAAAAAGTGAACCATCAGAAACTTATTGCCATACATTACAAACCCAATGTGGAGTTGCATAAGATGAATGAGTCAGGTGTCATTAGTCGAATTCTCCGATCTTTCAACAAGCAAGCGATAAATGCTCAGGAAGTGCTATCTACTGTAGGTTCGAATATGAAAGCACAAGAACTATGTGACCTGCTGAACGAGAGGTTGGAAGCGTATAATAGAAGCCAACAATAGAAATTCTTCGAAAAAATTCCAAAAATCCCCCAAACTAAATACCCTCAATCTAATTAAATTTGATGAGACCGGGATTGTAAAATATCTCCTTTATGCATCTTCTTCTGATAACATCGATGAAATCTTCTTATCGCAAATCCAACTGATTCCTCCACAGACGATAGCGATGATTAAAAAAGATATGTATAAAACTGGGACGCCTTTTATCAGAGAAATTAATAGCGGAAATATCTTCCAGATAATAACAGGAATGGTTATTTTACCAGAACCTGTGTATGTTTTTCTTAATATCAGTCCGAAGCCTATTAAATACAAAGGTATGGGGAAGTAAAGGAGAAATGAATCATTTTTGAAAAAAATATACGTAAAAAAGAGCATTGCAATCAATAATACAGCTGACATACACTTGTCTGATATGGAAAAATCCTTGTTGTGACTTTTCTGCGCAACTCTATGGATAACGTAAAACCCAAGCAGATCCAACACAACAAACATAGCAAGCGGACTTAGCCATGAAAATATATGAAATCCACACTTAGGTCCGTCTCCGTTGTAGTATATGTCAAGTCTGCTCATCAGATAGAATCCTCCGATTGCGGTGACTAACATACACACTATCGTATGTATTAATCTTATGCTTGCTATATGTGTGTCTTTATTCTTTGAATCCATGTTTTGTACTTTAGAGTGATAGTAAGAAAGTAGCTATCAGAAAACGAAGGTTAGTTGTTTAAATACACAATAGCTTTTCATATTGTTTTTAAACGCCTTTTTTAGAATGAAAATTTAATTAGCGTTATGATTCCGTATATAATTGCAATTATACCAAAAATCATTATACCATAGAAAAAGAAACCTCCCGATAGAAAAAGTAGCAATATAGATACTATTATGAGAATAAAACCAGTTATGATAGTAATGAAAGCATTCTTCCTTTTCAGCTTTTTTATTTGAGGCATTAAATCATTGATGATCAAATCTACTTTTGAGGCATCTATTTCAAGTTTAATCAATTCCTCTTTTACTTCTTTTAATGATAAATTCTTTTTTTCAATAAGTTCCTTCAAAATGAATTCATGGAAATTTTGGGTGGGAATGTATGCCATATGGGTTTGTGTTAACTTGTTAGACTATTTGCCAAAGTTATAAAAAAAACTATTTATGTTCGATTCTTCATTTTTCTTTTTTCTTTTTTATATGAGCCCTTTATACTCGGATGTGAATTTATCGAACCCACCAATAGAAATTTCTCAAAAAATTTTTCAAAAATCAACCAAACTATTATCTTTACGGAGAAATAGGTAAATCCCTATTATTTGTGATGTTGATATGCGAAAAATAGAAATGGTTGACCTCCGTGGTCAGTACTCACATATAAAATTGGAAGTTGATGAAGCAATCCAGTCGGTCATCGATAGTGCAGCCTTTGTTAAGGGTGCGAAGGTGACTGAGTTTCAACACCATTTGGAAGAGTTTTTACATGTGAAACACGTAATTCCTGTTGGTAATGGAACGGATGCCTTGCAGATTGCATTGATGTCTCTCGACCTGAAACCAGGTGATGAGGTTATCACTCCCACCTTCACATTCATTGCTACGGCTGAGGTGGTAGCTTTGCTTGGCTTGACTCCCGTTTTAGTGGATGTTGATCCGAAGACTTTTTGCATCTCTGTTGATTCTTTGAAAAAGGTGATTACACCGAAGACGAAAGCCATCGTTCCAGTTCATCTGTTTGGACAAAACGCGGATATGGAACAGATTTTGGCCATTGCCAAAGAACACCATTTGTATGTGGTGGAGGATGCGTGTCAGTCTATTGCATCGCGTTATACATTCAGTAACGGAGAGAGTTGCCTATCAGGATGCATGGGACATATTGGTTGTACCTCTTTCTTTCCTTCGAAGAACTTAGGTTGCTATGGAGATGGCGGCGCTTTATTTACAAATGATGACGATTTAGCGGAGAAGATACGTTGCATTGCCAATCATGGAATGAAGGTGCGTTATCATCATGATCGAGTAGGTGTGAATTCTCGATTGGATAGTATTCAGGCGGCCGTGTTGGATGTGAAACTGCGTCGTTTGATGGAGTACACCGAGAAGAGACAGGCAGCAGCTGCATATTATACTCGTTCACTACAGTCGGTAAAAGAACTGATTTTGCCACAGATAGGAGAGAAGAGTACGCATGTCTTTCATCAATACTCCTTGCAGGTGACGGATGGACGACGAGACCAATTGCAGGCTTATCTGAAGGAACATGAGATTCCATCCATGATCTATTATCCGATACCGCTTCATCTGCAGAAAGCCTATCAGAGTGATCGATATGGAGAAGGAGATTTCCCTGTAGCGGAAAGATTGTCGCAGACGGTGTTGTCACTCCCTATGCATACAGAATTGGATGACGAACAGTTACAATATATCGTTCAAGTAATAAAGGATTTTTTTCAGAGCCAATGTTAGATTACTTTGTACATAATACAGCCGTTGTTGATGCCCCTTGTGTTATTGGAAAGGGAACAAGAATATGGCATTTCACTCATATCATGGCAGATAGCGTGATTGGAGAAGGGTGTAACATAGGACAGAATGTTGTCATATCGCCCAAGGTTGTATTAGGTAAAAATGTAAGAATACAGAACAATGTATCTGTTTATACTGGCGTGATTTGTGAGGATGATGTGTTTCTGGGACCTTCGATGGTCTTCACAAACGTAATTAACCCTCGCAGTTTCATTTGTCGAAAAGATGAATTTAGAGAGACATTGGTGTGTAAGGGCGCATCCATAGGTGCCAATGCCACTATTGTTTGTGGTCATAAGATAGGAGCCTACGCCATGATAGGAGCAGGTGCGGTGATAACGAAGGATGTGAAACCGTATGCCTTGGTGGTAGGCAATCCAGCCAAACAAATTGGGTGGGTGAGTGAACATGGAATGAAATTAGAATTTGATGATAAGGGGTACGCTACATGTTCGGAGACCGGACAGCGTTACCAATTGCAGAATGATTTCGTAAAAAGAGTTGAGTAAGTATGAAAAAGATTAAATTCGCCGTGATTGGTCAGGGGCATATCGGAAAACGACATGCAGAGATGATACGTCGGAATGAAAACGCCGAATTGGTAGCCGTTTGTGATATATTGCCTAAAGAGGAAGTGGGTTTGGCTGATATAAACGTACCTTATTTCCGTTCGATAGACGAACTGTTGGATGCAGGCTTGGATCTAGATGTGGTGAATATCTGTACTCCGAATGCTTATCATGCGGAATATGCGATAAAAGCGTTGGAACATAAATACCATGTGGTGTTGGAAAAACCCATCGCCTTGAAGAAAAATGATGCGGAAAAGGTAGTCTTCAAATCGTTGGAGGTGTCGAAACATGTATTCTGTGTCATGCAAAACCGCTATTCTCCACCTTCTGTTTGGTTGAAAGAGGTCATTACCAATAAACTATTGGGTGATATCTATATGGTGCAGCTCAATTGCTTTTGGAATCGTGATGAGCGATACTATAAGAAAGGAAACTGGCATGGTGATGGAACATTGGATGGAGGAACACTCTTCACTCAGTTTTCACACTTCATCGACATCATGTATTGGCTGTTTGGCGATATAACCAATATCAATGGAAATTTCCACGATTTTAATCATCAACAACTAACAGACTTTGAAGACAGCGGTGTCGTAACTTTCGATTTTATAAATGGAGGAATGGGTTGTCTGAATTATTCAACCTCTGTCTGGAATACAAATCTGGAAAGTAGTATCACCATCATTGGTGAAAAAGGTACGATAAAGGTAGCAGGACAATATATGAATGAAGTGGTTTATTGCCACATCAAAGATTATGAGATGCCTGAATTGGCTCCAAGTAATCCGCCTAATGATTATGGTGAATACAAGGGATCTGCACAGAATCACCATTATGTGATTCAAAATGTGGTGGAGAAACTCAATGAATGCGGAAGTATCACCACAAACGTGTTAGAAGGCTTGAAGGTGATTGATATCATCGAACGAATCTATAAGGTTCGCGATGAAAAATGGAAGAAAATTTAAATTGTTTATCAGATATGAAAAATAAAAGCCGCACCCATTGGATGCGGCTTTCTATATAATGATACATGTCGAGACTTTTTTGTTTGTTGACTATCCTTCTCTTAGTTGTTTCACAAACTCGTCAATTCCTAAAACGTTAACTTTGGGGAAATCTATGTTTTTTAGAATGTCAAAGTGATGGTCTTCCGAAACGATGCATTTTGCATTTGCCACGATTGCGCAATCAACAAATTTATTGTCATCCATATCTTGCTTGATTAAATTGAATCGAAAATGGGGGTCAAACCGTTTGACATTTTTTCTTGTTAATAAAGTGTATATGACTATTTCTGATACTTTATTACTAATGTTCCTTGCAATTACTTCCTCATATTCTTCCAAAATTTCATTGCTGATGCAAAGCTCAAAATCTCCTTTCAAGAAGGATTCCCATATTTTGTGGTAGGTTTTTTTCGCGGAGATTGCCATAATCAGGCAATTTGTGTCCAATACAATTCTTCCTATCATCATTTATAAGGTGTTCGTTCATGTAATGTTTTGAAACTTTCTACCTTTTCCTCCGTCATTTCTTTTGTTTCCCATAAGTGATTCATCTCTTTCTCTAATTCAGAAGCAAAGTAATTGGATATTACTTGCTTGAGTTCAGACAAAGTCTCTTGCGTCTTGACAAATGACATCATGTCAAGAATCTCAAGTTGTGCTTTATTTAAGGTTGATGTTTGCATATTATGAACTCTTTATGGAGTTGTCTCCTGTATTATTTACGGATATATTTCTATGCAAATTTATATTTTGCCCCCTAAATCTCCAAATCTTTGATCCAAAAAGCCGTACCCCAAATTATTCAGGGAAGCACAGATAAACGTGATGTGGCTGGCCGCAGAGACGCCTGCCCGTGCGTCTCTACTATTTTCCCCTGATTTCCTTGTAATAACTCTTTTCAATCACTCCTTGAATAATCTCCTTGAATCTGTCTGGAATCCTTTTGTTAATCTCGTCGATCATATAAGCAGGAATCGATTTGTAGTATGCTTCTGCAATGGCACCTGTGATGCAGGTTAGCGTGTCAGAGTCGCCACCTAGCGAGATACCTAAACGTATGGCATTCTCAAAATCTGTACTATCAAGAAAGGCGATGATGGCTTCGGGAACCGTTTCCTGACAACTCTCATTGAAAAAGTAGGTAGGTCTGATTTCATCACATGTGCGATGTAGGTTGTATCCATACTTCTCTTCAATATACTTCTTAATATCTTCTTTGCTGTGGTTGGTACGCGCCATAAAGATAGCTGCGGCTGTGGCTTGCGCACCTTTGATTCCCTCTGGATGATTATGCGTAATCTCAGCGGATATCTTGGCTACGCGTTCCGTCTCCTCCAATGTGTCGAAAAACCAGCCTACCGGACTAACGCGCATAGCAGAACCATTGCCCCATGAGTTATAAGGCTTTCTCTCTTTCGTTGAAAAAAGCCATCTGAAAAAAGAGCCTCCATATCCACCCATCGGATTCTTAAAATTATGTGCTATCTCAACAATCTCATTCTCCAAGGTCTTCAGAGAGTGTGTGGGGTCGACCAACAACCAGTTGGCAACCGCTATCGTTAAAACACTGTCATCTGTATAGTTACTCCTGTCTGTGAATAGGGGAATATCAGTCCTCTTCACATTGTTAAATTCATAAATAGACCCTGTTGTGTCTCCAATAATTGCACCGTACATAGTAATAAATTTTTTAGTTCTACTTTTGATTAATTCTCTCGTGTTGAAAAGATTTTATTGAACTCCTTTAATGTGAGATCAAAATTCAAATTTGAAATGGCCACTCTCTTTCATCTTTTCGTATTTCTTTCGATTAAATCGGTATTTTTTTGCTTTTCTGCCTCTTGTCACTGTTTGATTCTCTTTGCCCTCTGTAGACTCCCTGTCGTCAGTCTCCTCCAAAATGTCCATCAGCAACAGCTTTTTCTGAAAGTTTCTCCTGTCGAATCGAATGTTCAGAATTGCCTCATACAGACGTTGCACCTCAGGAATGGTGAAACAATCACCCAATAAATCAAAACCTATTGATTCAAAATAGATACGCTCCCGTAATGCTTGCTGGGCAACACGAAAGATATATTCGTGATCGAACGCTAATGGCGGAAGCTCTTTCAAACTGAACCATTTGGCATCACTCGCATCATCACCACCTTTTACATCTGTTGGTTTTATCAATGCTAAATAGGCGATGGAAACGACTCTTTCGCGTGGATCCCTGTCTACGCCTGTGAATGTGTGAAATTGTTCTATGTAATTCGGAGTCAGTCCTGTTTCTTCTTGTAATTCTCGTAACGCGCCTTGCTCTGCATTCTCATTCATGTTTAAAAAACCACCAGGGAATGCCCAATGACCTTTGAAAGGATCATTACCTCTTTCTATTAGCAACACCTTTAGATCAATGCCATCAAAACTGAAGATGACACAGTCTGTCGTGACTGCTGGATGTGGATATTTATACGTGTATGACATCTTTATTTTTATTTTGTGTAAATTATACACGACAAAAATAAAACAGATTTTTGAAATAACAAACTTTTTTGCGTAAAAATCACACAAAAAAATATTTTTGGTAGATACACCATTAATATAGATTAAAAATTTAGCGCACATAAATGAGTGTCCTTCGGACAGAAATCATACAAATCTTTACAAATCCGACAAATATGTTTCCAAAATGAATTTGATAACAGAGTATCAACTATTATAATAGATTTGTAAGATTTGAATAGATTTGTGAGATTTCTCGCGAAGCGACTCTATCATATATAAATTTATTACTGTCCGCTAAAAAAAAGTTTTGGTAGATACTCCATTAATGTAATTGAAATTTAGTGCACATAAAAGGAGTGTCCTTCGGACAGAAATCATACAAATCCTTACAAATCCGACAAATATGTTTTCAAAATGAATTTGATAACAGAGTATCAACTATTATAATAGATTTGTGAGATTTGAATAGATTTGTAAGATTTCTCGCGAAGCGACTCATATCATGTTTTAGATGATAAATCAAATGAAAATCAGATAGTTGTGACTATTCAAATCGGATGGATTTGATAGGAGATATCTTCGTGATGATGAAGGTAGAGGCACGAAGAATGAGAGATGAGATGAAGAAGACGCCGATATTGACTAAGATGATGTAGATAAAAGGTATTTCAACGGGTACGGCATTTACGTAGTAGACATCAGGGTCGAGTTTGATGATATGCAGGTTCTTTTGCAGGAAGCAGAGGGTTAAGCCCAGTAGGTTGCCAATAATCATTCCTTTGCCCACGATTAGAAGGGATACGTAGAAGAATAGTTTCTGAACACTGATATTGCTTGCACCTAAAGCTTTTAAGACACCAATCATATTGGTTCTGTCTAAAATCAAAATGAGAAGACCTGAGATCATTGTAAATCCAGCAACAAACATCATCAGGATGAGGATGACTTTCGCATTCATATCTAACAGATCCAACCAACTGAATATTTGAGGATTAATCTCTTGTATGGTTTTTATCATATAAAAATTCCCCGATTGATCGCGTTTATTGCCTATTGAGGAATAGATGGCATCTGATGTCTCTGCAAGTTTTTGGAAATCATTGATTTCGATTTCCACGCCACTGCATTGGTCATCTTCCCATTGGTTAAGTTTTCTCACATGACGGATATCTCCGATGATGAAGAGTTTGTCATAGTCGGAGAAGCCAGATGAGTAGATGCCGGTCACTTCGAGTGGACGGACGCGCACTTTCCCGTTGATGACGAAATAGATGTGATATTTATCGCCTAAGGATAGTTGCATCAGGTCAGCCATCTTCTTGGATATGAGAGATTGGTTGGAAGATGTGGAGTCGGAGAGTTCGAAGGTGGATCCTTCAACAAGGTTCTTTTTGAAAAAGTCCCAGTTGAAATCTTTGTCGACACCTTTCAGCACGACGCCTTGAAAATCTTCATTCACCTTCAGTATGCCTGGTTGTGTGGCAAAACGCTGTACGTGTTTTACTCCAGAAGTGTTTCTTAATAAGGAGATGGTGGTAGAATCAAATTGAATGGGTTGTGTTTCATAGGTTTGGTTGGAGAAGGAGGCGGAAACTTGGATATGGGAGCCAAATCCGATCAGTTTGTTTCTCACTTCTTGTTTGAATCCGATGACAACGCCAATGGCGATGAGCATAACAGCCAAACTGATAGCAATTCCCCCTGTGGCAATGTGAACCATGTGTTGAGATATCCGTTCCTTGCCTTTTTTACTGAAAAAAATTCTTTTTGCTATGAATAATTCGTAGTTCATAGGAGGGGGAATTAAAAAGGACGTACAAATTAAATTGTACGTCCTGGATATACTTCAAGTGCTTTTTTCAGCACGAATAGAGCCTTTGATAATTCCTCTTTTTCAAGCACGTAGGCCACACGAACCTCGTTTTTGCCAATCTCATGTCCTGTGTAGAAACCAGAAGCAGGAGCCATCATGACGGTTTGACCTTCGTAGTTGAAATCATTGAGCAGCCATGCACAGAATTTGTCTGAATCGTCGATTGGCAGACGAGCCACCGTGTAGAATGCACCCATAGGAATAGGAGAGTAGACACCTGGAATGCGGTTCAATCCGTCGATTAGATATTTACGTCTCTCCACATATTCGTTGTACATTTCTAACATGTATTCTTCAGGCGTGTCCATAGAAGCCTCTGCAATGATTTGTCCGATTAAAGGGGGACTAAGTCTTGCTTGACAGAACTTCATGACGCTTTTTCTCACCTCTGCGTTTTTGGTTACCAAAGCACCTACGCGGATACCACATTCACTGTAACGTTTGGAGACTGAATCGAATAGAATGACGTTCTCTTCGATTCCCTTAAGGTGAAATGCGGAGATGTAAGGTGCACCCGTATAGCAGAATTCACGATATACCTCGTCTGAGAATAAGTAAAGGTCATATTTTTTAACCAAATCACGGATTTTGTTCATCTCTTTTTGGTTGTAGAGATATCCGGTTGGGTTGTTAGGATTGCAAATAAGGATTCCCTTTGTACGAGGGGTGATCATCTCTTCGAACTTCTCGATATGAGGGAGGGCGAACCCTTCTTCTATGGAAGAAAGAATCGGTTTGATGGTCGCACCTGCAGCAATAGCAAAAGCAGTGTAATTCGCGTATGCAGGTTCAGGAACGATGATTTCATCGCCTGGATCCAAACATGCCATGAATGCAAAGTTTACCGCTTCTGATCCTCCACAAGTGATTATGATATCGTCTGCCGTTACATCAATGTTGAATTTGTGATAATATTCCGCCAATTTGACTCTCAAACTTTTGATACCGTCACTCGGACTATATTCAAGAATCTCCCTGTCGATCTTCTTTAAGGAGTCTAAGGCTATCTTAGGCGTCTTTAAATCGGGCTGACCAATGTTCAGATGGTATACCTTTATTCCACGCTCCTTGGCTTTGTCTGCAAGGGGAACCAACTTTCTGATTGGCGATTGTGGCATTAATTGTCCACGATTAGATGTTTGTGGCATATCCTTTTTTACTTTACTTAATTTTATGCGAATTAAATGCAAAGTTAATAATTCTTAATGGAAATATAGAATTATGGTGGGTTAAATTTTTCTTATTTGAAAATGCTTTCCTTGAATGATGTTTAATTCGTTCATTCTCTTTTCTAATTTGTCGGTGAATTCGTAGTTTTTTAGGTTCCAACCATTGTTAAGTAATAGTTCTTTAGGTGATTGAGAGATAAACCGTTCGATAACGAAATCTGGGTTGAGTCGTTCGATGAAACGGACAAGCAGGTTGATGTATTCGTCAGCGGAATAGAGGTGAAACCATTCGGGGTGTTCTTGGTATTGCTGAGCCATCTTAGTGCCTTTGATGAGTTGCAGTTGATGAAGTTTAATGCATCGGATGGGAAGCGTTGAGATTTTGTCTGCGTGCGATAAAATCTCGTTTTCATCTTCTTGTGGCAACCCTAGTATAAGGTGAACGCAGGTTTCGATATTCCTTTGGGCAGTCTCTCTGATGGCCTTTTCCGCCACTGCGTATGAGTGACCTCTGTTGATCAAGTCCAATGTTCTGTCGAGCGTGGATTCCACCCCATATTCAATCATGATGTAGTGCGATTGTCTTAACTCTTGTAGGTAATCCAGAAGTTGGTTGTCGACGCAATCAGGTCGTGTACCAATGACTAGTCCCTCGACAAGCGGGTGACTGAGGGCTTCTTCGTACTTCTGACGTAAAGTTTCAAAAGAGCCGTATGTGTTGGTGTAGGCTTGGAAATAAGCCAGATAACGTTGGTCTGGATATTTTTTTCGAAAGAAGTCAATACCTTCTGTGAGTTGTTGCGTAATGGATTTGTCGGGTGTGCAATAGTCGGGATTGAACGTTTGGTTGTTGCAGTAGGTACAACCGCCATATCCCACCTTGCCATCTCTGTTGGGACAGGAGAAGCCTGCATGAATGGTTATTTTTTGCATTCGATGAGGGAAAAGAGCTTTCAGATAGGAAGCGTAGTCGTTGTATCGTTTCAATCTCTCCATTTGTAAAATTTTTGCAAAGATATTTTTTTCTACGATGCGATGCCGCTAATATGCGTCAGAATTCTTATTTTTGTTTAAATGGTGAAAATATAGAACTCGCCATATCTAGAAATATATATGTTATGAAAAAAGAAAAGATAGTAAGGCAAAAAAAATGGGTAGGTATTTTGGATGTATTATTGTCATTGATAATACTGTTTTTACCTTTTATTGTTTTTTTTCTACTTGATTGTTTGGGTCAAAAAAAAGCAGAAGCTTGGATTTTTTTTATACTTTTTATATCATGGCCTCTCAGTATACTTTTTATGGTGTTTTATCAAGATTCCCTTTATCAACATTTCGAGAAGAAATGGGGAATGACGAGAGATCAAATAGAGTCTTATGTATCTAGACGAGCCAAATTGGGAAAGTCTCTTATTCATTATTTCCCATTTATTCGTGAAGTATGTAAGTTGAATGAAGATGTGAGTGAGGAACAGGTACGATTTTTGTCTGATTGGTTCAGTGAAGACGAGTTGGAAGCTCACGTTTTTCAAAAAACAGAATCGGATTCGAAGTTGAAAGAGGCTATTGAAACCATGAGAGGTAGAGATCTTGGAGAGAGAAAGCAATTGGTGGAAATGCTTTTTAAATTGTCAGTTGTGGAAGACGGCATTCACAATGATGAGTGGAAATTGTTGATGGATATAATGACACAACTTAAGTTCAACAAGAATTACTTTGAATATTTCAAGAATCGATACTCTTCACTGCGAACGGAATTTGATGAATATGAGTATAAAAATGAACGATCCTCGACATATCATGTTAATTTGAAACCATACTATGAACTTTTAGGTTTGGAAGAGAATTGTTCTATCGAGGAGATGAGGCGAGCATACCATTCATTAGCCATGCAACACCATCCAGATTTACCGAAGAATGCGGGAAGAATTGAAGAATGTGAAGTGATGATGACTAAAATCAACGAAGCATATGAGATGCTAAGGGGATGAATTATAAAATTCTATATGTTATGAAAAAAGAAAAGATAGTAAGGCAAAAAAAGTGGGTAGATGGATTATATGGTTTTTTGCAAGGAATGATATTTCTTTTCCCTATTATTATAGCTTTTTTTTTGATTTTGAAGAATCCTAATATTTTGTCTGTATTGTTTATATGGATTCTCTGTTCTTCGCTTCTATTTGAATACTTAGAAAAATTACTTTATCAACATTTCGAGAAGAAATGGGGAATGACGAAAGATCAAATAGAGTCTTATGTATCTAGACGAGCCAATTTGGGAAAGTCTCTTATTCATTGTTTCCCATTTATTCGTGAAGTATGTAAGTTGAATGAAGATGTGAGAGAGGAACAGGTACGATTTTTGTCTGATTGGTTCAGTGAAGACGAGTTGGAAACTCACGTTTTTCAAAAAACAGAATCAGATTCGAAGTTGAAAGAGGCTATTGAAACCATGAGAAGGAGTGATATTACGGAGAGAAAACAATTGGTGGAAATGCTTTTTAAATTGTCAGTTGTGGAAGACGGCATTCACAATGACGAGTGGAATTTGTTGATGGATATAATGCCACAACTTAGGTTCAACAAGTATTACGTTGAATATTTCAAGAATCGATACTCTTCACTGCGAACGGAATTTGATGAATATGAGTATAAAAATGAACGATCCTCGACATATCATGGTGATTTGAAACCATACTACGAACTTTTAGGTTTGGAAGAGAATTGTTCTATCGAGGAGATGAGGCGAGCATACCATTCATTAGCCATGCAACACCATCCAGATTTACCGAAGAATGCGGGAAGAATTGAAGAATGTGAAGCGATGATGACTAAAATCAACGAAGCATATGAGATGCTAAGGGGATGAATTATAGAATTAGCCTAAAATTTTTCCGTTTAAATTTTTCTTTTCTAAGTAATTTTTTTTATCTTTGAAACAATCAAAGCAAAATGGTGGTAACGTATTTATTATTATTTATTATTGCTAAATTTATAGAGTAGGTGTTTGATTTGTTCTATATGAAATGAAACGCATAATTTGTTGAATTAAAAATTGCTAGGCTATGTTGAATGTTGATGATAAACAGAAGTTGGTGCAAAGGGGAATTTCGGAAGAAGAGTTTGAAGCTCAACTGATGCAATTCCAAACGGGGTTTCCCTATATGAAGGTGGAGAAGCCTGCGGTTGTATCTGCTGGCATTTTATGTCTAGATGATAAAAGTAAGTCGTTTTATCTGTCTGAGTGGTCTGAGTATTTGAAACACAATAATTCGGTGGTGAAGTTTGTTCCTGCTTCAGGTGCTGCAAGTCGTATGTTCAAAAGCTTGTTCGAATTTGTGGCTGCGGGAAAAAACGAATTGATAAAAGATAATGACAAATTATTTTTTGAACAAATTGAGCAATTCGCGTTTTACGACGAATTGAACTTTTATTGTAAGAGAAACGAAGGATGGGATATTCCTCATTTGATTGCTGATAAGAAATATCTTCGTATTTTGGAGTCCTTGTTGGAAAAGAAAGGTATGAATTATGGCTTCTTGCCAAAGGGCTTGTTGGCTTTCCATAAATATCAGGGTAAAAAGGCTCGTACGCCATTTGAAGAACATTTGGTGGAAGGTGCCTTGTATGCCAAAAATTCAAAAGGGAAAGTCTCTCTTCATTTCACTGTATCAAAAGAACATATTGATTATTTTGAAAAACTCCTAAAGTCTAGAATAGACGATTTTTCTTATCAGTTTGGAGCCGATTTCGATGTGACATTCTCTGTGCAGAAACCTTCTACGGATACGGTGGCTGTCGATATGGACAACCATCCTTTCAGAGAGAATGGTGAAATCCTATTCCGTCCGGGTGGTCATGGTGCTTTGATTGAGAACTTGAATGCCATCGACTCAGATGTCATCTTTATCAAAAACATCGACAATGTGGCTCCTGATGCTTATAAACAGCCGACGGTGGAGTATAAGATGGTACTCGCTGGTTTGTTGGTGAATGTTCAGAAAACGATTTTTGAATATCAAGCAATCTTGGATTCTGACTCCAGAATTTCTGAGGACACGATGAAGAAAATGTTTGCTTTCGCAGAGAAGACATTATGTGTAACCAATAAATATAACCCACTCTCCACCAATAAAGACAAAGTGGATTACCTTAAGATGATCTATAACAGACCATTGCGTGTTTGCGGAATGGTTAAGAATGAAGGTGAACCGGGTGGTGGACCATATTTATGCCAGAATCCAAATGGTACGGTTTCTTGTCAAATCTTGGAAAGTTGCCAGTTTGATATGAACGATGAGAGTCAGGTGGAGATTATGAAAAGTTCCACCCACTTTAATCCGGTTGATTTGGTATGCGCTGTAAAAAATTATAAAGGAGATAAATATAACTTGCTTTCATTCGTGGATGAAAATACGGGCTTTATATCTTATAAGTCTAAGAATGGAAGGGAATTGAAAGCATTGGAAAGACCAGGCTTGTGGAATGGTTCTATGTCTGATTGGAACACCATCTTTGTAGAGGTACCAATCGACACATTTACTCCGGTCAAGATGGTGACAGACCTCTTAAGGCCTGAACATCAATAAAATGTTTTAACATTGAATGAAACAAAGTACGATGGATTTTTTTACTGTAGGAAGGCTCTCCATGAAGGTTATTTTATGGATAGCTCTTCTTTCTTTTTTTTCATGCTCTTCTCAGAAAAAGATTGCTTATCTGCAAGATAGTTATGGGGATACATTGCGTTCCTCGTCCGAATTATATGATGCTCGTATAAAACCGAAGGATCTGTTGACAATCACAGTGAATACATTCGATAAGGAGGCTTCTCTTCCGTTCAACCTGGTCTATCCAACAGGTTCGGCTAACGTGGTGAACGGTACTAGTAGTGAGACGGCTATCCAGAAATACCTGGTCGACAACGAGGGATATATCGATTTTCCTGTCTTGGGTAAGATTAAGGTGGCTGACCTAACCAAAAATGAGGTGGAGAGCTCCATCAAAGAGAAACTAAAACCTTATTTGAAAGAGGTCCCTGTTGTGATTGTGAGAATGGTCAATTATAAGATCTCTGTCCTTGGCGAGGTGAACAAACCTAACACTTATACTATCACCAATGAGAAGGTGAACGTGCTAGAAGCCTTGGCTTTGGCGGGCGACCTCACTATATACGGTAAACGTGATAATGTGAAGTTGATGCGGGAAACATCAGACGGAAAACGTGTGGTGGTCACCCTGGATTTAACAGATAAGAATTTGATTAATTCCCCCTATTTCTATTTACAACAAAATGATGTTTTGTATGTTGAACCAAACAAAACAAGGACGAGAAATAGTCGTTATAGCGCACTGACAGGTCAGGTCCTTTCTGGAGTCTCTGTCTTGGTCTCCGTAGCTAGTTTGGTGGTGACATTATCGAAAAATTCAAAATAGAATGTTTGAGTAATGGATAAGAATAATGAAAAATATAAAACGTATGGCACTGATGATGAGGTGGATGTGAAAGAGTATCTCTTTTATTTCCTTGCTCATTGGAAAGAGTTTGTCATCTCGTTGGGTGTCTGTTTGGTTGCTGCTATATTGTATCTGTATTGTGTAATGCCTATTTATCAGGTGACGGCCACCATCATGGTGCGTGATGAAAAACGTGGAGGTGATTTTATGACCGAGCTATCCGTTTTTGATGGAATCAATGCAATGACCAATTCTAATACGGATAATGAGGTGGAGGTTTTGCGTTCGAAAACGTTGATTAAAAATGTGATTTATACAACACAAATTTATAAGGATTACTTAGGAAAGAAAACGGTTAAAACGATTGATTTGTTTAGTAATTCGCCTATCTATTTGGCAGATTCCTTGTTTGATGTGAAAAACTTTAAAGAGGCATATCTGTTGAATTTAGAGGTGGAATCTGAATCGGAATTTAGAGTCCGCTTGTCTTACAAGGAAGAGGAGATTTTCGACTCCACTTATACCTCTTGTCCGATGGTGATTCCTACACCAGACGGACCATTGGAACTGATTTGCAATGATTTTGATGATATGATGGAATATGATGAGTTTGAGATTTCCATCACACCTCCCGTGCAGTTGGCACGTACCTATCTGAAAAATCTGAATATCCAGACAGTGAGCAAAAACTCCTCTGTCGTTAACTTGAAGTTAAACACGACGAATGTAGATAGAGGTATCGTGTTTCTAAACTCCCTGATTTCCCTCTATAATGTATCGGCGATAGAAGAGAAGAACGAGGTGGCAGCTAAAACAGCGGAGTTCATCAACGATCGTGTCGTTATGTTGTCGAAGGAGTTGGGCGACACGGAAAAGAATCTGGAGAAGTATAAGAAAAAGGAGGGCTTGACTGATTTGCCTTCAAATGCGCAATTGTATGTTCATCAGGGTGCGGAATATGAGCAAAAACGTGTGGAGAATGAAACACAATTGAACTTGGTTCGATCACTGAAGAATTATCTGAATGATGAAAACAACCGTGGTTCTGTGATTCCGGCAAATGTGGGTTTGACAGATGCTGGATTGGTGAATCAGATCAATCAATACAATAATCTGTTGTTGGCTAGAAATCGTTTGATGCGTTCTACTTCAGAGAACAACCCAGTCGTTTTGCAACAGTCGTCACAAATAGAGGGTTTGTATGATAACATTCGTCTTTTAGTGATGAATGCGGAGGAGGGTTTGAAAATCACACAGTCGGATTTGAGAAAGCAGTATGACAAGTATCGAGGACTTATCTTCAACATACCTACACAGGAGCGACTCTCGGTTGAGATTGAGCGTGAACGTCAGATTCAGCAACAACTCTTTTTGATGCTATTGCAGAAAAGAGAGGAGAATGCCTTGGCAATGGCTGCAACAGTCAATAAGGCTAAGGTGGTTGAGGAGTGTTTGGCAGAACCCAAACCGATAGAACCGAAAAAGAGCATTGTCTTTTTATTCGCATTCTTCTTGGCATTGATCATTGCATCTACGATTGTCCTTTTGAAGAAATATTTCAATGTAAAAATTGCTAATTCGAGCGAGTTGGAGAGTGATTCGTTAACTAAACTGCCAATTCTGGTTGATATGCCATACTTTAATGAGAATTTGGGAGAGAAAGAGTTGGAACGACAAAAAGTGGAGGCGTTCCGTCACTTGCGTACCAATATGCAGTTTATGTTAAGGGAAAATGATGATAAGGTGATTCTGTTTACGAGCTTTGTGGCAAATGAAGGAAAAACATTTGTCTCAGCCAATACAGCCATCTCGTTTGCTTCGTTGGGTAAAAAAGTGGTGGTGGTAGGTGCCGATATTCGTAATCCAGAGTTGACAAATTTCTTCGGTGAAAACGATAAAAAAGGATTGTCCACATATCTGTCATCAGACAATATATCAGTAGATTCGCTAATAAAACCTACTAAATATACCCATTTGGATTTCATTACCGCGGGTCCGGTTCCTCCTAATTCAACAGAGTTGCTCTCGTTGCCAAGATGGGATCAATTAATCGAGGAGTTGAAAAAACGATATGATTATGTTTTGATCGACTCAGCCCCAGTGGCAGTTGTCTCCGACACGTTGGTGTTGGGTAGGGTGGCAGACCTGACTTTGTTTATCTTCAGAGCCAATTCATCGAATAAAAACTGGTTTAATAGTATCAACAGATTAGCTGAAATGAAACGCCTGAATAATGTCGCCATTGCAGTCAACTGTGTTTTGTCGAAGAAAGGTGTCTTGGGTTACGGATCGAAAAATTACGGTTATGGCTATGGATACGGCTATGGTTATGGAGACTATTACGGGGTGAACAAAACTAATAGTAAAAAAAATAGGTAAATGCACCTACTTTTTGTAATTTTGCATTCCCAAAGTTAGGTTTTCTATGCTTTGTGTTTTTCTGACTGATATTTTTTAGTTGGAATAAGTTGAATATGAATGAATTAATTGGGAAAATGAATTGATTTCCCTTAAATATAATCATAGAGGTATGAGCGATCAACGGTACAATCTTCGTGGAGTGTCCGCCAGTAAGGAGGATGTCCATAATGCGATTAAAAACATCGACAAAGGTATTTTTCCTAAAGCTTTCTGTAAGATTATTCCTGATATTTTAGGAGGTGATCCTGAATATTGTAATATCATGCATGCGGATGGTGCGGGAACGAAGTCATCATTAGCATATATCTATTGGAAGGAAACAGGTGATTTGTCGGTTTGGAAGGGTATCGCACAAGATTCGTTGATTATGAATATTGATGATTTGTTGTGTGTAGGTGCCACTGACAATATTTTGGTATCATCTACCATTGGACGAAACAAGTTGTTGGTTCCAGGTGAAGTAATTTCTGCCATCATAAACAGTACGGATGAACTTTTGGCTGAATTACGAGAGATGGGAATCGGTGTTTATGCAACAGGTGGTGAGACAGCTGATGTGGGAGATTTGGTTCGCACCATTATCGTAGATAGTACGGTGTCCTGTCGTATGAAACGTTCGGATGTGATTGACAATGCGAATATTCAGGCGGGCGATGTTATTGTGGGACTCTCCTCATACGGACAAGCAACCTACGAGAAGGAATACAACGGTGGTATGGGTAGCAATGGATTGACCTCTGCTCGCCACGATGTGTTTGCTAAATATTTGGCAAAGAAGTATCCTGAGAGTTTCGATGCAGCCGTACCAGATGAATTGGTTTATTCGGGACAATTAAAATTGACGGATGCAGTAGCCAACTGTCCTGTTAATGCAGGTAAGATGGTTTTGTCGCCAACACGTACATACGCACCTATTATAAAGAAGGTGTTGGATGAGTTGAGACCTTCAATTCATGGAATGATTCATTGCTCAGGTGGTGCACAGACAAAGGTGCTTCACTTTGTGGAGAATGTGAAGATTACGAAGAATAACATGTTCCCAATTCCTCCATTGTTTAAGACTATTCAAGAACAATCAGGAACAGATTGGAGTGAGATGTATAAGGTCTTCAATATGGGACATCGATTTGAGATCTATTTACCAAAGGAGAAGGCAGATGATGTTATTCGTATCTCTAAATCATTTGGTGTTGATGCTCAGATTGTTGGTTTCGTTGAGGCTTCAGATAAGACTCAGTTGGTTATTGAGAGTGAGATGGGTAGATTCGAGTATTAAGAATCATAGTAAAAGGAAAATTTAATTTTAATAATAAATAAAATGACAAACGTAGTAATTTTTGGTGCTCCTGGTTCAGGAAAAGGAACTCAGAGCGAGAATATCATCAAGAAGTATGGTTTCAAACACTTCTCAACAGGAGATATCTTAAGAAAGCAAATTGCAGATCAAACAGAGTTGGGTAAGATTGCCAAGACATTTATCGATGAGGGTAAATTGGTGACTGACGAGTTGATCATCAACATGTTGGATGCTGAATTAGCATCTGTTGAAGGAGCAGAAGGAGTTATCTTCGATGGTTTCCCACGTACATACGCTCAAGCAGAAGCATTGAAGATGATGTTGAACAAACGTGGTACAGACGTTGCTGTTATGTTGAACATTCAAGTAAACGAAGAGGAGTTGATCAAACGTCTTTTGGAAAGAGGAAAAACATCAGGACGTTCAGATGACAACTTGGAGACAATCACTAAGAGAATCAAGACATACAACGAGCAAACAACTCCAGTAATTGACTTCTACAAGAAGGAAGGTACTTGTGTTGATATCAAGGGTGTTGGTTCAATCGACGAGATTTTCGCATCTATCTCTAAGGCTATTGATGCAGTTCGTTAATTCGATTTGGATATAAGGTGAGTTTTTCGGAACTCACCATAAAAAAAGGTGATGCAATTTGCATCACCTTTTTTGTGCACTATATGCAATGATTAGTTGTTTTCAGGACGAAGTTTTCTAACAACAGCACCAGCACGCCACATTTCGCTATCACGAAGGGCAGCCAACTCTTTCTCCAATCCTGCACGATAGTCAGGTTTAGAGTTAGAATCGATAGAGATTTGAGCCTCTTGACCCGTGATAACTGAGTGATACAATTTTTGCATAACTGGTTTGATAGCGTCATGGAAAGGACCCATCCAATCCAAAGCACCACGTTGAGCAGTCGTAGAACAGTTAGCATACATCCAATCCATTCCGTTCTCTCCGAATAGAGGGCCGAGTGATTGAGTCAACTCTTCAACTGTTTCATTGAAAGCCTCTGAAGGTGAGTGTCCGTTCTCACGAAGCACTTCATATTGAGCAAGAAGCAATCCTTGAATAGCACCCATCAAAGAACCACGTTCACCAGTTAAATCGGAAGTAGCCTCTTTTGTGAAGGTGGTTTCAAACAAATAACCAGAACCAACACCGATACCAAGTGCGATTACTTTTTCCCATGCATGTCCTGTTGCATCTTGATAGATGGCGTAAGATGAGTTCAATCCACGTCCTTGTACAAACATACGACGAAGTGAAGTACCAGAGCCCTTAGGAGCAATCATGATAACGTCTACATCTTTTGGAGGAACAATACCTGTACGGTCATTCCATGTGATGGCAAATCCATGAGAGAAATATAATGTCTTACCAGGAGTAAGATATTTCTTAATTGTTGGCCAACACTCGATTTGAGCAGCATCCGACAATAGAAGTTGGATGATGGTGGCTCTTTTACATGCTTCTTCAATGCTGAATAACGTTTCGCCTGGCACCCATCCGTCTGCAATCGCTTTGTCGAATGTTTTACCTTGACGTTGACCCACAATCACGTTAAAGCCATTGTCACGTAGATTCATAGACTGTCCAGGACCTTGCACACCATAACCGATGACGGCAATAGTCTCGTTCTTCAAAACTTCACGAGCTTTCTCTAATGGAAATTCTTCGCGGGTAACGACATTTTCGATAACACCGCCAAAATTCATTTCTGCCATTTCGTTTCCTTTTTACATTTGGGGTCTTTCACCCGATTATTATTAATTTTTACAAATGGATTCTTCTATAAAACCATCTGTTTATTTTGACTATGCAAATTTACTATTTTTATATTTAATTTCCTTAAAAAGGAATACTTTTATTGAGGATATATCTTTTTTGTCTATTCCTTTTTGATTAATTTTGTCGTAATCTTTTTGAGAAAGTTCCTACTTTCATTCGGGTGAGTTCTATAAATTCACCATATTTAAAAAAAATACTGCGAATTGTGGGTTGTGATTATAGAACCCACTTAAATATTTTATACATGAAAAAAAATAAATTTTGGTTAGGGATTGTATCCTTTGCGTTTTCTGGTTCTCTATTGGCAAATGGCATGGAACCGATAGCTATGGATACGGCATTGCGTTATGGTATTCTTGAAAATGGATTAACGTATTACATTCGCCATAATGATGTGGTGCCTGATAGGGCGGATTTTTATATTGTACAGAATGTGGGTGCTATTTTGGAGGAGGATAATCAAAATGGTTTGGCTCACTTCTTGGAACACATGGCGTTCAATGGAACGAAGAATTTCCCTGGAAAACAAATCATTAATTACATGGAGTCCATTGGTGTTCAGTTTGGTAATAACATCAATGCTTATACCTCTTTGGACGAGACGGTTTATAATCTGAAATCAGTTCCTACAATTCGTGAGAGCATTGTCGATACGGCATTGTTGGTTCTTCATGATTGGTCTGGCTTTATCTCGTTGGAGGGCTCTGAGATTGACAAGGAGAGGGGTGTGATTCGTGAAGAATGGCGTACTCGTATGAATGCCAATCGTCGTATATGGAAGGCTTCATTACCGATTTTATATCCTAGTTCTCAATATTCAAAACGTGATGTGATTGGCGACACGGCAATCATTAATAATTTTGCATACGACACATTACGAGCTTATTATCATCGTTGGTATCGACCTGACTTGCAGGCTATTATTATTGTCGGTGATGTGGATGTGAATCGGGTGGAGAACCGTATCAAAGAGATGTGGAAGGATATCCCTAAGAGAGTCAATCCGGATGTCCGCAAAACATATCCTGTTTATCCGAATGAGAAACCAATCATCGCAGTTTTGACTGACGAGGAGGCTAAGACTTCGAGAGTGGAGATTAAATATCGTCATGAACCAATGCCTGATCGTGTGAAAGCGAGTATGGTTGGTTATATGATGCTATTGACATACAACCTTATTGAAAACATGGTAAGTGATCGCTTGGATGAGATTGCTGCTAAGGCTGACGCTCCATTTGCTGCTGGATATGTGGGTTACGGAGAAGAGGTGCGTCCGATAGATGCTTTTACTCTTATCGCAGTTCCTAATGAGGGTAAAGAAGAACAGGCTTTTGAAGCTTTGTTGATTGAAGCAGAACGTATTAAACGTTACGGTTTCTCGCAGTCTGAGTTGGATCGTGCTAAACTCAATCTGTTAACGGGTTATCAAAAGGCATATAATGAGAGAGCTAAAACGAAGAATGGCTCTTATGTAAATGAATATGTACGTAATTTCTTGGATTTCTCTCCTGTGCCTGGTATTGAATGGGAATATGAACATTCTAAGGAAATCATGTCTATGCTTACACTCGACATGGTGAACGAGGTTGCTCGGAAATTTGTAACGGATCGTAACCAAGTGGTGGAGATGTCGGGTCCTAAGAAAGAATCGGTTAAGTTCCCATCTGAGACTCGTATCCTTGAGATGTTGGCGAATATGAAGAGCATGGATGTGAAACCATACGAGGAGAAGGTGATTGATACGAAGTTGATTGATGCTAAATTGAAGGCTCAAAAGGTAAAGAAGGTCTCTCAATGTCCTGCCATTGCAGGTGTGACAGAGTGGGTATTGGGCAACGGAATGCGCGTGATTATTCAACCAACACAGTTGAAGGAGGATGAGATTCTTATCTATGGATTCAGTAAGGGTGGTACATCTAAGGTCTCTGATTCAGCGGATTTAGTCTCTGCTAGTTTGTGTTCTTCCATTGCATCAAACAATGGTATGGGTAAGTTTAATCAAACAGATTTGTCAAAGGCTCTCGCAGGTAAATATGTGAGCCTGCGCTCTTCTGTGGGTACATACGATGAGACTTTTTCTGGTAATTCGACAGTGAAGGATTTTGAGACGCTGTTGCAGTTGGTATACCTGACCTTTAAGGGTACACGTAAGGATGATGAGAGTTATGCAGCTTTGATAAACCAATATCGTGCTGTGTTGGCGAATGCGGATAAAGATCCAGGCAGAGCTTTTCAAGATACAATCAGAAACGTAGTGAATAACTATCACCCAAGAAGCTTCTCCATTGATTTAAAACGCTTGGAGGAGGTGTCGCAAGATAAAGCTCTGAAAATCTATGATGATCGTTTTGAGGATCCGAAGGATTTCATTGTATACTTGGTGGGTAATTTGAATTTGGATTCCATTCGTCCTGCAGTAGAGACCTACTTAGGAGGTATTCCGCAACAAAAGAAGATGAAGGAAGAGAACTGGACGGATTTGGGTGTTCGTGTACCTAAGGGTAAGATTGTCAATCGATTTGAAAGAGAGATGCAGGTGAATAAGACCTCTAATTTTGTGTTGTTCTCTGGTGATTTTGATTTCACATTGAAGAATAGACTTACCTTGCAGTTGATTGCCGATATCTTGGATATTCGTTACTTGGAGTCTATGCGTGAGGATGAGGGAGGAACATACGGTGTGAGTGTTAGATCTTCGTTGAGTAACATCCCGGTTAACAGAGGTTCTTTACAAATGACGTTTGATACGGATCCTAAGTTGGAAGAGAAGTTGATGACTTTGATTCATGAGGAGATAGAGAAACTGATAGCAGAGGGACCTATTGACAGTGATTATAATAAGGTGAAGGAAAATCTTCGGAACAAGTATACAGAGAATCAAAAAGAGAACAAATGGGTTTTGAATGCATTGGTCTCTTATTATAAAGATGGCTTTGATCTTCGTAAGGATTACATATCTGTATTGAATTCCATTACCAAGGAGGATATTCAACGAGTATTGAAGAGTCTGATAGAACAAGGAAACGAGATTAAAGTGATCATGGCGGCTAAGCAATGATTAAATCCTTTTATAGCTATATCTCCATTTCGGTATGGAATATGCTACAATAAAACAAAGGAAAGACGACCATCTCTATATCAACACGGAGATGGTCGTCAAACTAATGGGGGAATTGTTCAAAAAATGTATATTTGCAAATTAACAGACCAAAGAGAGAATTATGATAAAGCCATCATCCAAGTTTTGTGACCACGAAAAATAGAAGAATATGAAGAGTTTTATCAGTATGGCTATTGCAGCCATTGCCGTCCTTCTTGTGATGGAGGGATGCAAGAATAGCAATGTTAATATCCGTCAGATGGTAGGTACAATGGATGTGCCTGTGCCTTCCGACGTGATGCCCGACAGTATTCAGAAAGCTTTAAACAAGGCATCGCGATTTCACAACCACTCTCTGATGAGTGACGAGGCGAACGAAATCTCCATTGAGTCCATCGACGTACTGACGCAGGAGAATTCATCCGAGGAGTTTTCCACGCAGGGCTATGGCATTGTTATCACCAAGGGTGCCCAATCTGTCACATTCACTAACATGCGCAATACACGCCAACCGATGGCAAAGTATAATGCCCAGACGGGTGACTTGTGGCTCACAACAAGTGCTATGGAAGGTACGTGTGTGCATGTCGATTGGCTTCATCAGATACGTTTCGGCGAGAACGAGTTGGCGTATGTGAAAACTGAGGTTAATCCCTACGGTGTGCAACAGGAATTATTGAATCGAATGCGCTATACCATTGAGGGCGAAACCATTACGCTTTACGACGGCGATAAGCAGTTGGCGACCGTCACCAATACTGTTACGGATATGGGTGGCTTCGACAACGAGCAGCCCTTGTGGATTGGCGAACAACTGTACTATGACGTGAGCTGTGATGAACCGCAGGTTGTTTTCGTTCCTGGCGTGAAATACACCACAGGCCTTGTACTGACCTACGATGACATGCCGGAGTTGACGGCTCCTTTTACGATTGACGAAAATGGATTGTTCACCATTCATGAAATCTCAGTAAGGAGAGAATGAAACATTCTGACACAGTAATTTGCAGAAACATGATTACTAATGAACTAATGAGTCTAAATAATGGAGGCGTTACAAAAAAAGTAATAAAAGATATTCTTAAGGATTCTTTTATCGTTTATTCAATTTTATTGTTCTCAATGTTTCATTTGTCATCCTCCGGCGACATTAAGATTAATGAATGGATATTCTATCCTATTGTGTATTTTGCCATACAGTATTCCTTTGTCATTATAGAAGTTATTCTATCGTTCATTTTATTCTATTTAAAACGGGTAAAGAAAATCTCTTCGCATTTTTTTGTTATCTCAATCCTATGCGTTCTATACATTGACATATTGCCTATTACTGGTGTTTTCCAAGGTCATTATGATCGATGGAGTGTAGTAGTCGGATTTGTCATTTCAATTGCATATAAGGTTGTGATGACGAAATATAGATCTGTAAAGTATAAAAAAGAATTAGGTTTGTAGCCATTAATTGGGATGAGAAACAATAAAGCATGTGGAAAAATGGATGGTAAAAATATGAAGCAAATACAATCAACTGTGTATTATATTCTAATGTGTATTATTGGAATAGCATTCACTTGCCAAACAAGTGCTGGTGAAAAACACGACAATCTAAGGTTTATCGCAGGATACCCTGACCCGAATTATATAAAAAGAGATAGCAAAAACAAATATGAATCTGCGATTTTAAAGATGGAAGGAGACTCACTTATAGAGGAAAGTGTTCTTAGCGATACAGCACACATTCTGTCTTATATTCGGTTTTATCCTGATTATGGCGTCTTATACGCAATGTCAGTAGAACGAGATTCTCAGAATCCGACAGCTCAATTACATGTAGTCAACACAAACTCATTGGATGAGAAAATATATGAGATTCCATTTTCATTGACAGAAAATAGGAAAGAATATATAATATTTAGCGAAATTTCAAATGTCGTTCTCAGGGACGAGACATTATATCCTTGTTTCTTTTGTCTTAATGAAAGTTTTAAAGAAACGAAGAAAGAGTCTGGTGTGGTGTACTATATCTTGAATGTTGAGACAGAACGTTTTGAAAAAGTTGGTCCATCTATTTACCGTGGTGTTCTGGTAAATAATGATAATATTATGTTTCGTTGTTATCCAGAGTGGGAGGATATGAGGGTAGATACTGTAAAAAACATATTACGTATACCCACCCCTCCATATTGGGGCAATCCAGTCTATATAGACAATTTGCCATTAGAAGTAAAACTAAATCCTGAGTACTCAAAATGGGGCATGAGTGCTCCTCTAATAAACACTAAAGATGTTTTGATGCTGAATCTATATAGAATATCCCCTCTGAAATGGAAAATTAATATATTAGATAAGCGAAGTGGAATGTGGGATGATTTTATATTAACAAGTAATCAAATATGTTT